>Ga0079301_1001189_pt1 | contig 12173 bp, 11 predicted proteins | sample Wag4_2014_7_11_3_FD_74797 | JGI IMG/M metagenome (GOLD analysis project Ga0079301, IMG submission 74797) | Fresh water mixed with fracking chemicals microbial communities from Ohio, USA - Utica-2 Time Series FC 2014_7_11 | ecosystem: Engineered > Industrial production > Chemical products > Input...
GTGTCCGAGTGCGACGGGCGGCGTGCATGGCGGCGGGCCTCGTCGATCACATGATTCGAGGCGATGCGGCGCATCAAGGCGCGCAATTGGGCGGCATTTTCAGGCTGAAAACGCGGCCCCCATTGGAGAAAGTTCAGCAAGGCCTGCTGGACCACATCGGACACATCCAAGGCGGGGTCAGGGTGTTCGTGCAGGTTCTTGCGCACATCCGCCCGCAGCCAGGGCTCGACGGACAGCATCAGCGCCCCCAGTGCCTCGCGGTCGCCGTCGTACCAGCGCCGGAGCAGCTCTAGCAAGTCGGCGTCGGAGGAGTGGGAGGAGGGGTGCATGGACGCCGGGGGGCAGAACGGGGATTCAACCAGCTCGGGAGCTGGGAGTCCCTTGAATCTACTTGCCCTCTGGGGCAGGTCGGGTGCTTAGTGGCGGTCTCCGCCATGCCGATTTCCCCCATGCGGCAGGCTGGGCCAAGGTCCCGGGCCGAGGTAGACGCGCAGGGCCTCATCGTCAGGGTGCTCCCGGAGCAAGGCCTCGATCCGTGACCGGCCTTCGGGGTCGCCGCTCCGGACCAAAGCAGCTGCGAGCGAGCGCTCCAGTCCGTGGGCCTCGGGCTGGAGGGCTAAGGCCGCGCGCCATTCGCGCACGGCTGCGACCAAGTCGCCGGTCTCTTCCAGAGCCACAGCATAGAGACCGTGGTACTCGACTGTGCGCGGAGCGTGGGGTGCCAAGGCCTGCAAGCGCGCCACCGCGCCCTCGGCATCCAACGATTCGAGGTCCGCGTGTGCGAGTGCGATGTCCAGAGCCGGCCAAGGCGCATGCTGGGTTGCCAGCGGCCCGGCAAAGCCCGTCAAGCGTTGCACATCGCGCTTGCCGACGAGCACCGCGGCTGCGCGTTCGATGCAGCTGCGTGCGTAGGCATCCACACGAGGGGCTGTCCCCACACGCGTCAGTAACTGCAACACTTCGTCAGGCAGCTCGACTTGTTCTTCCTGCGTCTCGTAGGGCGACGAGAGGACTTGCGCATTGGCAAAGGCGCGACCGGCTTCGCACAGCGTGCGTCCAGTGCCATCACCTTGTGCTGCTTCGAAGGCAGCGAAGGCATTGCCGCGATCCGCGGCACCACGCAACACCGGGCGCGACCAACGGCGCAGCAACTCATCGGCGCGTGGTGCATCTTCGAAGCCGTCTTCCGCATAGGACCACAAGGTCCAGGGTGATTCGGGAGTGTGCTCGCCACCCAGTACATGCGCGCATTGCAGCGACTCAAGCCCGCGGCCTTGCACCAGCAACACGCGCGTGGCGCTGCCGTTCCAGTGCGCATCAGGCAGGTCTGTGGGCAAAGGCGCATCCCCATCTAGCCAGCGCACCACAGTGGTGCCGTCCATGGGCGTGAGTGTGTGCACAGGCAGGAATTCACCGAGAATTGCAGGGCAAATCACGAGGTCGTACTGGCCATCGTGGTAGCGCCCCCAAGCCACGCTTGGATCTAAGACAGAGCCTGCAGGCAAGTTGTCTTGCTCTTCTGGTTTGAGATCGAAGAGCGCCAGCTCCATGCGCGGCATGAGGTCGTGCCACGCCGCCGTGCGGTCGATGCTGGTGACTCCGCTCTCGCGTAGCGCGGCCCAACGCAGGGCCGTGAGTTGTCCAACAAACAGGACACGCAGACCTTCTCCGCTCTTGCCGCGCGCAGCGCGAACGGCTTGCGGTACGAGCGCGACGCTGGTGCGCAAGCGCGCCATGTCTTCGCCTGCATCGTCCAAGTTGGTCGTCACCAAACGGCGTTCCACGGTGGCGATCTTGAGGCCACCATCGCCGGGCTCGACAGTGGCAAAACCTACGGCAGCATCTGCCGCGAGGTAGGGGATCACCGGACGACGCGACCATGGTGCCAACAGCACGACGGGTTGCACTGTCGGGATCGCGACCAGCGCGGCACAGCCAAGGATCGGGCCGACTGCGAACCAGCGCGTGCGCTCCTTAGACTCTGCCAAAGCAGCCAAGGCTGCGCCTGCACAGGTGATCCAAGTCGCGAGCGGGATCCACTGGGCTGCGGACAGCGCGTCTTGCGTGGGATCGCCGGCGGCGAGCAGTTCGGGCACCAGCAACATGCCCACCGCGCCACCTACGAGGGCCACGCCGGTGGCGTATTTGCCGCGCAACGCGTGCAGTGCCACGCCCAACGAAAGCGCCGGCAAAGCGTAGGCGCTGGCTGCGAGTAGAGCGTCCCAACGCCATGTGCCGCGCCACGAGAAGTCGAGTCCAAAGCGCTCGAGATGCTCGGCAAGGCCGCGTTGCGTGGACACGGAGTCGAGCCAGCTAAGCGAGAGCAAGCAGCTGCCAGCTGCTAGGGCCAGTGCGACATACGCGGTGAGTCGTGCTGTATGCAACGACTTCAGCAGTGTGGTGAAGGCGCTTGCTCCCACCGCCATGAGCAACAAGAGTACGACGCCGTGAGCGCTGGCCGCTCCGGTGGAGCCATCGCCCAGCAAGCGCGCGTGGCGTCCTACGCACGAAAGCGCGAGCGCGACACCTACGGCGGCCACAAACAAGCCAACAAGCTCCAGCTTGGTCGGTTGCGGCAAGCGCGCATCCACCTTGGTTTCGGCCGCAAATCCGAGCACCACCAACAGTGGCGTGAAGAGCAACACATCCCACATCGGCATGCCGTAGGTGGCGGTGCCCAAGAACGCATGCACGGCATAGCCGAGTGGCAGACCCCACAACACCGAGAGGCGTGGTCCGCGTGCATAGGTGCGCACCACGATGCCGCCCAACAGCAGCGCGAAGATGCTCCACAGTGCGGTGTCGTGCGCGTCGAGCCCGGTCCAAGTGGTGATGTTGCCGCCCAACCCGCTGCGGGTGCGTGAGAGGACCGCCCCGAAGAGCGCGCCGAACAAGAACTGCGCCAGTGCGTACATGTGCCGAAGGATACGAAACCAGCGCTACCATCGAGAGCTATGAAGCCGAGTCGTGGGGAGCTGCGTGAACTGCAAGCACCGCTGTTGGCGTGGTATCGCGCCGTGCAGCGCGATCTGCCGTGGCGTCGCACGCGCGATCCGTACTGCATCTGGATCAGTGAGGCGATGCTGCAACAGACGCGCGTCGAGGCGGTCATTGGCCATTACGAGCGCTTTGTGGCGCGCTTTCCGAGCGTGCAGGCTCTGGCCGAAGCGGACACGCAAGCGGTGCTCGAGGCATGGAGCGGCTTGGGCTACTACCGGCGTGCGCGCGCCTTGCACGCCACAGCGCAAGAGTTGGTGGCGAGCCACCAAGGCGTGTTCCCGCAGCGCGCTGCCCAACTGGTACAGCTGCATGGCATCGGTCCTTACACCGCCGGAGCAGTCGCGAGCATCGCCTTTGATGCGCCAGATGCGCTCGTGGATGGCAATGTGGAGCGTGTCTTCGCGCGTTGGTTGGGGTGGGAGTTGCCGCGCGCTTCGCCCGAGCTGAAGCGCCGTAGCTGGCAGATGGCCGACGAGTTGGTGCCCGCTACAGGCGCTGGCGAATGGAACCAAGCGTTGATGGAGCTGGGCGCTGTGGTGTGCACGCCGCGCAAGCCGCGTTGTCTGGCCTGTCCGGTGGTCGCCTGGTGCGCTGCACAGCGCACAGGGCGCGCCGAGGCCTTGCCGCTGGAACGCGCCAAACCAGCCCCCCTTGAGGTCGAGCTGCTGGTGCGCGTGGTGCGTGAAAGCGGCCAGTACCTGCTTGTCAAGCGTCCTGAACAGGGACGCATGGCAGGTTTGGTCGAGTTTCCAAGCGTAGAAACAGCACCCGGCGAGCTGCTGTGGCCGCGCTCGTTGCAGGCCGAGTTCGCCGAGGGCGAAGAGGTGGCGCGTGTACGGCACGCCATCACGCGTCACCGCATCCAAGCGCGTGTCGTCGAAGCGCGCTTACTGCGTCCGGTCGCCGAGGGCGAGCTGGCGGATGCGCGTGGTGCACGCTGGCTCTACGCCAGCCCCGAACGCTTGGGGCAACTGGCGTTGACGGGCATGGCGCGCAAAGTGTGTGCGCTGCTCCATTGATCGCCGCCGCGCAGGATGGCACAAGGTGCAGCGTGGTTCCGCCTCTGTCGCCGCAACGCCTAAGCGCAAAGGGAGTCAGCTTCGTTGTACCCGCGTACAACGAGGAAGACGGGATTGCAGGCGTAGTCGAGCGGCTGTGTGCGCTGCAGCTCGGTGTGCCGATCGAGTTGGTGGTCGTGGATGATGGCTCCAAGGACCGCACCGCGGCGCGCTTGCTCGAACTCGAGCAGCGCTTTCCCGCTTTGGTTGTCGTGCGTCATCCCCACAACAAGGGCTATGGTGCCGCGCTCAAGACCGGCTTCGCCCGCGCCCAGCACGACATCGTCGTCATCACGGATGCGGACGGGACCTATCCCGAGGGCATGATTGGCGCGCTGATCGAGAAGGTCGATGAAGGCGCGGATATGGCGGTCGGTTCGCGCACGGGCAAGGATGTGCACATCCCGCTGGTGCGCCGTCCGGCGAAGGCCTTCTTGCGCTGGTTGGCGAGCTACTTGGCGGGCACGCACATCCCGGATCTCAACTCAGGACTGCGCGCGATCCGACGCGAGCTGGTCTTGCGCTACCGCCCCATCTTGCCGCAGGGCTTCTCGTTCACCACCACGATCACCTTGGCGGCCTTGACCAATGATCATGTGGTCGCGTACGTGCCGATCAACTACGCCAAACGCTCGGGCCGCTCGAAGATCCGGCCCATTCGCGACACGCTGGGCTTTACCCAGCTGATCGTGCGCACGGTGCTGTACTTCAACCCGCTGAAGGTCATCTATCCGGTGGCGGGCTTTGTGTTGGTGCTGCTGCTGGCGTCGCTCGCCTACGACATCTTCGCCGTGTCGCCGCCGAACTTGTCGGACAAGACCACACTGCTGTTCATCGCGATGATGTTCACACTCTCGGTCGGCTTGCTGGCCGACTTGATCGACAAGCGCACGCGCCTTTAGCGCAACAGAGAGCGCAGCACGCGCCGCACAAAGTGCTCTAGCTCAAGCGTAGAGGTTGTCTCGGGCCGCACGCGACCACCGATGCTCGGCGCGCAGGCGCGACCCATGCGGTCGCTGGAGAGGCGCACGCTCAAACGCTTGTTGGCGATCCCTGAGACGGCCAAGTCCAAGTGATCGTCGCTCCACAAGACATCGAGCCGACCTTCCTTGCCATGCAAGTCACGCAAGCGATACCCCACACCTGCTTCGGCCGGGGTGTCGAGGGTCAAGCAACCCGACACAATCACGCCGAGGTCGCGCGTGATGGCCACCGGCCCACAGACGAGGTTGAGGTCACGCAAACGCCGTAGCAGCGTGCGGGCCTTGTCAGCAGGTAGTAGGGGCGCGTCGAGTTCCACCATGGTGTCAGTCTCCCGCTCCTCTATCGGACGAAGTGGGGTCCGAAGTTGACTCGCGCCCTTCGGAGGCATGAGATCGCTGCCCATGGATGTCCCGCAATCGGCCCCCTCAGGCTGGGTCTTGGCTGGCCGGCTGCTCGTGTCGCTGGCGATTGCGGCCGCGGTCATGACTCCGCTGTGGCTGTGGGGCGGCGTGGATCGGGCGACATTGGAGATGACGTGGAGCCGCTTGACGCTGACGGCCTGGTTGCCGGCGTTCGCTCTACATGCGTTCTTGTATGTGGTGCGCTCGTGGCGGTTTGCGGTGTTGATGCCTGCGGATGTGCGCCCTCCGCAGCGCCAGTTGCTGCCGGTGTGCGCAGCGCACACGCTCGCCACCTTTGTGCTGCCGGCGAAAACGGGCGAAGCGACCTTTGTGCTGTACAGCGGCCGTACCTCTGGCGTGCCTGCGCCCGCTGCTGTGGCGGCTTTGGTGGTGTCAAGAATTTTAGACATGGCCTCGGTCTTCCTCGGCCTTGGCGTGGCGTGTGTAGCCATGCATGTGTCCGGCAGCTGGCCTGCAGTAGCGTGGTTCTTGCCCGCAGGCTTGGTCCTGTTGGTGCTGGCCGCAGCGGGCTTTGCGCTGGCGGCCCGCGGCGATTCCCTGGTGGCGGCAGTGGGTTGGTTTGTGCGTGTACTGCGCTTGTCGACGACAAAGCCAGGGCAGTGGTTGCTGACGCGCGCTGATGCGTTTGCGCTCGCACTGCGTCAGGCCGGTTCGCCTATGCGTCTTGCCAGCGCATGTGCGTTGTCACTACTGGCTTGGTTGGTGATCTTCTTGTTCTGCGCGATTTTGGCGCGTGGTTTGGGCATCGGCGCGCAGATTGGTTTGGCGGAAGCCACCTTTGGCTCTGCGCTTGCCATGGTGACATCACTTGTGCCGCTGTCGGCCTTTGCGAACTTTGGCACCTTCGAAGCAGGCTGGGTCGGCGGCTTTGGCCTACTGGGCGTAGATCGCGAAACAGCAGTGGCGACCGGCGTGGGGCTGCATGTGGTGCAGCTCGTGCATGTGGTGTTCTTGGGCGTGCTCGGTCACATCGGCATGGCGCTTTGGTCGCGCCGCGCGTGACTCGGCGTGCCGCGTGCTCGCCGCGCAGCGCGCATCTGCACGAGCTTGGCAGCCACCGCTTCGCCGATGACGCGACAGCCTTGCGGTGTGCAGTGAATCTCGTCGTACCAGTGCGTCCAATCGTTCGGTAGCACCGGCCGCAGGTCGAGCTCGCCCACGCCCATCTCGTGGGCAATACGAGTCGCACTCGCGTCCACTTGGCGCAGTAGATCCCACACCACCGGGTAGTCCCAGTACGCGTCGACAGGACCTTCGAAGGGCTTGCCGCGTGCAAAGCTCCAGCAATGTGCGCGCGCTTCAGCTGCTGTGAAGGCACCTTCGATCCAAGGTTGGCGCGCCACCAACACCAACGGCGCGCGCACTGCCGCACGCCGCACGATCGAGCGGAACCAATCCTCGAACTGGTTCAGCATCGGCGTGGGGTCGGGGCACTCACGCAGGATGGTGGTCGCGCGCGCCTTCATCTCGCGGGCAGCTGCGATGCGCTTGCCTACATGCGTGCGCTGTTCGACACCACCCAAGCGCCGCCGCGCGATCGTCAAAGCACGCCACAGAGCCGTGCTCTTGGGGCTCAAGCCGTAGGGGCCATGCGGGTTTTGGGCCCACATTTGCCCGGGTTTGAGGTGCTCTGCTTCGATGGATTGCGGTGCGCCACGCTCCAACCAATGCACCACATCCGAAGCACCTACATAGAACACCACGGCATCGACCTTGTCGTAGTGCGGGAAGACCTGGTCGAGCATCGTGTCGAGGTGCCTGCAGGTCACCAACGAACGCCCGAGATTGCCCACATGCGCAGCAGGTGCACCGAGTTGCTCGAGTGCCTGCGGTTGGTTGAGGGCCTGTTGCACCACATGCGGCCAAGTCTGTGGTTGGTCCACGAGGTAGCACTCGGCGGCGCTACCACCGACCACCAACACCCGGAAGCTGCGCTTGTCCTTCGGCACAGGATCGCCGCGCTCGCCCCAGCCATTGATGCGATGGCGCGCAATCGGTGGTAGTTCCGGCAACACGCCCGGCTCGAGCACATGGTCGACCTTGGCATGCGGTGCCCAGATCCAATGGCGCCCGACTTTCGAGAACCACACGCGAGCTCCCAGTTCCGCTGTAGCGAGTGAGGCCGCTGCGATGATGGTGTTGCCGAGGATGTCCACGATCTAAGCCTACCGAGCGTTCAAGACGAAGCCGAGTTAGGGACGCAACTTGCTCATCCATGCGCGCGTGTCGAGGTGCGCATCTCCGCGCCACACCAGGCCCAACCACACGCTGGCAAAGAGCAGCACTTCCAGGATGCCGAGTCCCACAACTTCTAGCCATGTGGAGGGTTGCAGGTGCTGCACCGTGAACCACAGCAGCGTGCCGATGATGCCGGCCGCGAGCCATTGAGGCGCGAGGACTTGGCGCACGTAGACTGCGGTGGTGGTGCCGCTGCGGCGGCAGGCTTCGGGCAGAACCCACGCGGCAAACAGCGTGTTCGGAATCGCGGTGCCCCACGCTACGCCAACGATGCCGTGCGTTTGCACCAGCCACCACGACAGCCCCAAGTTCAGCGCACCGGTGACCACCATGGCGATAGCGGGGATTCTGGGGCTGCCCGAACCCATGAGCACGGGCACGGCCACACCGCGCACCGGCAGGTACAGCAGGAAGCCGAAGCCCAGCACTTGCAGCACTTCGCTTGAACGCCGGCCGACCTCGGGTCCGGCCCACACCGTCAAGAATGCTTGACCAACGGTGATCAGGTACACCAGCACCAGCAACGACACCAGCGTGCAGACCTTCGACCAGCGCAAGAACACCGCTTGTAGCTCGGTGGAGCTGCTCTGGGTGGCCAAGTGCGCCGCATAGGGCATGACCACGGCGCCGACCGCGATCAGCAGCCCGGCCAGCGGATCGAAGAACTTGTTGCCGAAGTCAAACCATGTGGCTTCGCTGGGCGGCAGGTGCGTCGAGATGACAATGGCATCGACGCGGAAGGCGAGTAGTGCGCCTACATTGAGCAGCAACACAAACACGCTATAGTTCAGCAGCGGGCGCCACAAGCTGCGGTCTGCGCCGCTGAAGCTGAGGCGTACTTGGGGATGGCGCTTGCGCAGCACGGCGCGTGTCACAAGTGCTTCACAGGCCAGCGTGACCACAAGCACGCCTGCCAAGGTCGACAGTTCAGGCCGCCAAGCCAAGCACGCCAAGGTCAACCCCGTGCGCAGCAGCACTTCGCCCGCCATGAGCGCATTGCGGGCAAGGAAGTCGCGCCGCGCCTCCAAGATGCCGTAGGGCAAGCGCAGCACGAACGCGAAGGACACTTGCACCACGATCAGCGCAAAGGCGAGACGCGCATCGCTGCGCTGTGCCTCGCTCAACACCTGTGCCTCGGGGCTGGTCAACCAGCGCTCGCCGAACCACAGCCACAGTCCGGTACCTGTGACAAGCGCTGCGCAGGCCAAGCCCACCAGCACTTGTTGGACCGTGCTGATGACGCGCTGGAACGCGGCCTCATCGCCGCGCGCTGCTTCGGCGCCAGCGAAACGCACGGCCGTCATCGGCACGCCCAAGACCAGCAGCGACAAGATGCCTGTCCACGACACAATTGCCACCCACGCGCCGTTCAAGTCTGCGCCGAGTTGGCCCAGCACATACGGCGACAGCACCAACACCGCCGCGAGTTGCAGCAGGTTGAGGAGCCAGTTGCCGCCAATGCTGCGAGCTAGGTTCGTCACGGCTTGAGCAACGCTCCTACAGGCCCTTCGACGGCGGAGATCATGCGCGCAAGGTGTGCGTAGCCCATGGGGGAGAGATGCACTTCATCCACCGAGCATTCGCGGCGCAATCGGAATTGCTCGTCCACGAGCGGATCTTGCGCTGGGTCAACGAAGGCGAGTCCCCGTGCGGCTGCGGCGGCGCGCAACTGGGCGCGCAAGGTCTGGACTTCGGCGCGCGTGTCGGCTGCGCCTTCGGCCGGTGCGCGTTCGGGCAGCGGACCCACGACGACGATAGGTGTCGTCGGCAGCGCTCGGCGCAACGCATCCAACAGGCGCTCGGCCGCTGCCGCCGCTTGCTCGGGTGCACGCGGCAGGGCCAGCCGGTCAGCAGTGCCCGCGATCACCACCACACCGCCCAACGGCAACGGCGGCAGCAACTGCGGCAACAGGCGCGCCAGATGATCCGCCCGCGTGGCTGCAATACCCGCGTTTAGGTGCGGCGTGCGCGGCCAATGCTGGCGCACTGGGAACATCTCGACCGTCGAGGACCCGATCCACAACACGGCACCTTCCGGAGTGGACCGCTGCGCCGCGCGGATCTGCTCCAACCGATCGAGTCCATGCCAAGCGCGCTCGCGGGCCTTGGCGACATAGCGATTCTCGATCGCGTGCGCCAAGCGCCAGCCGCCGGGCAGGACATCGGCGCGCATAAGGCACAGGCAGACCGCCAGCGCTAGCGGCCCAAACGACACGATCTGCATCAGGAGCGAGGCTCCAGCCATCCCCCGCATGGTAGCCGATAGTAGACTTCCCCCTAGGCATTCCATGGCGACCGGCTCCAGCAACGCGCAAGCGCAGATTGATCTGCACAAGGATCTCGCCCCGCGCTATGCCTATCGCTACTCGCTGCCGTTCTCGCGTTTGTTCCAGCAGGACTGGCACGCGCGCATGATCGCCTTGGTGCCCAAGGGCGCGACGCAGGTGCTCGATCTCGGCTGCGGCACGGGGTTCTTTCTGGCCGAGCTGAACCAGAGCTACCCGCGCGCTGTGGGGCTCGACATCTCGGAGGACATGCTGCTCGTTTCGCGCCAGTATGTGCCGGATGCGCGCCTCGTTGTCGGCGATGCCGAGCGCCTGCCCTTTGGCGATGGCAGCTTCGATGCGGTGTTCTGCAAGGGCAGCCTGCACCACACGCGCAAGCACGTCGACTTCCTCGCCAACTGCCGCCGCGTGCTGAAGCCCGACGGCGCGCTGATCATGAGCGAGCCTTGCAACGACAACCCGCTGATCCGCTTGGCGCGCGCGGTCCTCTACAAAAAGAGCCCGCACTTCGACGAGGGCGACGAGGGCTTCACGCGCAAGGGCATCGTCGGTCTGTGCGAGCAGGCGGGCTTCGAGGTCGTGAAGGTCGAGAAGTACGGCGTGTTCGCCTATGTGTTCGCTGGCTTCCCCGACCACATCGGCCTCTTGAAGTGGCTCCCGTTCAACACGCTGGTGACGCGCTTCTTCCTCAAGCTCGACGCGCTGCTCTGCGCGGTCCCAGGTTTGTCGCTGCTCGGCTTCCACGTCATCGTGGTCGGCAAGCCGCGCCTGTAACGAGTCGCATGAAGTACCCGGTGACCCAAGCGGTAAGGGTGCTGCGCGCGCACGAGGTGCTGTTTGTGCCGCACCAATACGCGTGGACCGAGGGCGGTGGGACCGCGGCTTCGGCGGCGGCCCTTTGCGTGCCCGAGCACAGCGTGATCAAGACCTTGGTCATGGAGGATGACCAAGCGCGGCCTTTGATCGTGTTGATGCATGGGGACAAGCAGGTGTCGACCAAGAACCTGGCGCGCCAGCTCGGCGCTCGCAGCGTGCAGCCCTGCAAGCCGGCGGTGGCTGACCGGCACTCGGGTTACCAAGTCGGCGGCACCAGCCCGTTCGGCACGAAGAGCGCCTTGCCCGTCTACTGCGAGCGCTCGATCCTCGAGCTGCCGAAGATCTGGATCAACGGCGGTGGACGAGGGTTCTTGGTCGAACTCGATCCCAAGGACCTGCAGCGCGTGCTGCAGCCGACCTTGGTTGACGTGGCTGTCGACGGCTGAGCGTCAGGCCTTCTTCCCTTCGACCGGCGTGCACGCGATGCCGTTCCGCTGCAGCAGCTCGGTCGTGACGCCCGGACCGGGCACCTGCACCTCGTCCACATGCGTGGCACAGGTGCCGCACGAAGGCGAACGCTCCTTGAGGTACGCGCGCCGGATGCCATGCATGCGACAGGTCTCGAGCGCGCCATGCGCTCCCTTGAGGAACTGAGCGGTGACATCGCGGCCGTGCACATCGACCACGCGCGCCTTGCCATCGACCACCGCGGCTGCGTTCGCAGACTGGATCGACGCGCCGGGTCGCGGTGTGCCCAAGCCACCCGCCTCTTCCGGACAGAACGGCACGATCGTGCAGCCCTCCTCCGTCAAGCGCCGTACCAGCTCGTGATCGAGGTTCGTACGCGAGTCGTAGCGGCAATGAGAACCGATGAGACACGCTGACACGAGGACCGGTTCCGCCATGAGCCACAGTCTATCCTGTGCACGGTCGAGGAGACCGCTATGCAACCGATCCAGTCCGTCGTGGTGGTGCCGCTCATGTCCGGCTTCGAAGAGATCGAGGCCGTGACCATCATTGATGTGTTGCGCCGCGCCGAGCTCAGCGTGGTGGTGGCTGCGGTCGAAGCAGGGCCGCACGACAGTCTGCTTGTGCGCGGGAGCCACGGCCTTGCGCTGGAAGCCGATGCGCGTCTCGTCGATGTGCCGCTGGATCAGATTGCGTTGTGTGCCATCCCCGGCGGGCAGCCCGGGACCGACCGCATGGTGGCGGATGGTGCGGTCGGGCGTCTGGCCCAAGCGCTGGTCGCGCGAGGGCGTCCGGTTGCCGCTGTGTGTGCAGCGCCCTTGGTATTGCATGCTGCTGGGTTGCTGCAAGGGCGCAAGGCGACCTGCTATCCAAGCGTGCAAGCGCGCTTGACAGGTGTGGAG
>Ga0079301_1001193_pt1 | contig 12147 bp, 12 predicted proteins | sample Wag4_2014_7_11_3_FD_74797 | JGI IMG/M metagenome (GOLD analysis project Ga0079301, IMG submission 74797) | Fresh water mixed with fracking chemicals microbial communities from Ohio, USA - Utica-2 Time Series FC 2014_7_11 | ecosystem: Engineered > Industrial production > Chemical products > Input...
AGATTGCCCAATAGTTTTGTGATTGTTCGAAGATGTTGTCCGGCGAGTACCTCAGTTGGAGCAAGTAATGCAGCTTGCCCTCCATTATCTACCACTGAGAGCATCGCCCTTAAGGCGACAATTGTTTTTCCTGAACCAACTTCACCTTGGAGTAATCGATGCATTGGATGTGCTTGAGACAAACCTGACTCGATCTCTTTACTTACTGCCTTCTGGCCAGCAGTGAGTTCAAAGGGAAGTGAGGCATCAAATGAATCAAGTAATCCTGCAGCAATTTTCTTAATGGGATTTGAATTGAGTTTCTTAAGTTCATTACGACGTAGTACCAATAATGATTGCAGTAGAAATGCTTCATCGAAAGTTAAACGCTCTCGCGCCAACTCGGCATGATCTAGATCGGCTGGTTGATGCAATTGAACCAAGGCCTGGTGCAATGTTGGATAGCCATGCTTTTCTCTGATTGTTTCAGGAAGAAAATCTTCAACCTGCTCAAGAGAGCCGATTGCCAATTGCATGCACTGTGAAATCTTCCACGATGGCAATTTTGATGAAGCAGGATAAACAGGTAGATACTTTCCAGCAAAGCCTTCCACCGCCGTATCAACATCAGAACCATCTGGAATAAGTTCATAGTCTGGATGTGTCAGCTGTTTCTTATTGTTGAAAACACCTATCTTGCCTGCAAACAAACCTTGTCGTCCGACTTTGAGATCTTTTTCGCGCCAGGCTTGATTAAAAAATGTGAGGGAAAGTTTGTCGGTTCCGTCAGTAACAACAACTTCCAGCATGCTTCCTTTACGTCCTCGCATCGGTCTATTTGTTGCTGAATAAATCTGCGCGAGAATAGTTGTTTCGTCTCCTTCACTTAACTGCGAAATATCCGATAGCTCTCCACGGACCATATATCGACGCGGGTAATGCCTCATTAGATCAGCGATGTTTTTTATTCCGAAGGTGGCCTCTAGAACCTTTGCAGTCCTGTCTCCAACTACCGATGAGACCTTGTTCTCTAGATTAGCCACGGGTTCATTCTCCCCTTTATGAGGTTTTAGATTGTGAAATTCTTAGGAATTGGCTCCTCAAATTTTGAGCAAAAACCACGCGTGTGTGAGCCTCTTTACGGTCAGCTAGTGACGAATTGGCATCTGCCCCTGCCCACGCGATACCCTTACACCCTGTTCGAAAAGCACCGCTAGAGAACATGATTCATGTCAAACATTTAAAGGAGTTCTGCCATGGCAGCAACATGCGATATCTGTGGCAAAGGCCCCAGCTTTGGTAATAACGTCTCACACTCACAGGTGAAGACACGTCGTCGTTGGAATCCAAATATTCAACGCGTTCGCACTCTTGTCGGTGGAAGTACTAAACGCCAAAACGTCTGCACTTCATGCCTAAAGGCTGGAAAAGTAGTTCGTTAATTTCAAGCTTTATTGAAAATGGCGCCAGGTTTCTGGCGCTTTTTTCATTTCCATACCAATAACGCTTTGCCCATCAACGCGATCAACAACTCTGCCAACTTTAAATCCATTGAGATTTTGACCTGTTGCCAAAAAAACATGATCTTCTCCCCCTGCATAAATCCACTGCCAAACATCTAATCCAAGTGAATCTGCTAACTCCTTTAGACTTTCGAATTCAAGATTCTTTGTGATGAGCTCACTATCGATTTCAAATGTTACATTTGAGGCATCTGCGATTTGTTCTGCTTGGATTAAGAATGCATCACTTATGTCGGTCAAACTATGCGCACCAGATGAAGCAAAAGCAACTGCTTCGGAGTAGTCCAGAGTGGGCGCAGAGAATTCGCTGACCGCATGGTTTGCAAAATCGTTATCACTGATCAACTCAGAACCAGAAGAGATCGAACTTTGAAGAATAGCTAAACCTGCAGCAGACCAGCCCGGCAGTGAGGACAGATAAATTCCATCACTTACCTGTGCACCAGAGCGCTTAATCGGAGTTTGAACATTACCTACTGCCGTAATTGAAATACTCTTGCTTTTGCCTTTAGCAAGATCGCCGCCCACAACTGAAGCACCACAACTGCTAGCTTCATGGGCAATGCCCTGTGCCAACTCCTCGATCCACTCTAAGGATTCATCACCAGTTAAAGTAAGTGCAACCACTAAATACTGAGGTTGACCGCCCATTGCATAAACATCTGCAAGATTGGCGGCTGTGATCTTTCGTCCAATCTCAAAGGCACTACTCCATTCTGTTTGAAAATGGGTTCCTTCTACTGCAACATCATTTGTAATCACAGTCGTTTCGTTGGTTTTGACCACAGCACCATCATCGCCAATCCCAATATCGACCCCGCGATGCTTGCTCCCAAAAATGCCGGTGAGCAGTTCTATGACGCCCGCCTCGTTGAAGTTCATACCCCCTAGCCTAATCGACTAGAGAGAATAGGAAGTTCTGCGGTAGCGTTTGCGTACGGCCATACAATTAGAAATCAAGAAATTCCTTGGAATTTACATGAATTCAGATTGATAAAAACGGAAAGGTTCTCACATGTCAGTACAGGCGTTCATCTTGATTCAAACTGAAGTTGGAAAAGCAGCAGGAGTTGCTAATGCCGCGGCGAAAATCCCTGGTGTAACACTTTCTGAAGGTGTAACTGGACCTTACGATGTCATCATGCGTGCCGAGGCTGAAAGCATGGAGGAATTTGGTCGACTTGTTTTAGCTAAAGTTCAGGGAGTACCTGGTATTACTCGAACACTTACTTGCCCAGTAACTCATCTAAGCTAATAACTCGCTACTTCTTTTCCGTTTTTAATGCAGAGTTAATCAAGATTGATATCAACTCACTATAAGTAAGGCCACTTGCTGCCCACAATTTTGGATACACAGATGTTCCTGTAAATCCAGGCATCGTATTGATTTCATTGATAACAATTTCACCGCTAGGCGTGTAGAAGAAATCACATCGCGCAAGGCCGCTACAACCTAAAGCCTTGAAAGCTATCTTTGCCTGATCGGCAATCTTTTGAGCATCCGATTGGTTTATGTTGGCAGGAATCTGCACAGTAGTAGCACTATCAAGATATTTTGCTTGGAAGTCATAGAATTCAAAAGCAGGGTTAACAATTATCTCCCCTACAACTGATGCCTCTAGGACTCCTTCGCGTTCGATTACCCCACACTCAATTTCACGACCATCAATAGCTTGCTCCACTAAAACTTTGTCATCATAGGCAAGGGCATCAATGATGGCCGCTTCCAATAAATTGGAATCTTTGACTTTGTGTGTGCCTCTACTTGACCCACCACTTGCCGGTTTAACAAATACTGGGTAGTTCAAATCCCCCGTTAACTTCTGCCAATTAAGCGCCGTCACCTCGATGCCTTGGGCAATCATTAATCCAGATTGAGCGAAAATCGCTTTTGCAATTGATTTATCCATTGCATGAGCAGAAGCTTCAACACCACTTCCGACATAGGCAATCCCGCGCTCTTCTAATAATTGTTGGATCTGACCATCTTCACCAAACTCACCGTGTAAAACAGAGAAAACACAGTCGATAGGAATGTGTGTGCCATCTAGTTCAAAGCCATTCTCAGTTAGCTCAATCTGATTGTTGATTAATTCAATAGTCGGCAATTTCCCATTACTGATTGAGAGTTGATAGTCATCAGGTAATAAAACCCACTGTCCAGATTTAGTAATTCCAATAAGTACAGGCTCAAACAATTCTCTGTCTATACCCGATAGAACACCTGAACCTGACAGAGCTGAAACCTCATGCTCACTGCTGGGACCGCCACAGATAATGGCGATCTTCTTTTTTGTCATTGGATGAAATTCTCGGATTTGATGCTGATTTCCATGAGGCGATCTAATGCCTGAGACGGAGTAATTGTTTCAGAAACTACATCTGCCACGGCTTCAATTACGGGTACTTCAACTCCCACACGGTGTGCAATCTCAAGAACGGCACTTGAAGATGCAACACCTTCCACAGTTTTTGCAACATCTCTTTTAGCGATCTCCATCGAACCACTTCGTCCGAGAACTTCACCAAATGTTCTGTTGCGAGATAAAGGTGAACCACAACTTGCAACAAGATCTCCCATACCGGCAAGTCCTGCTGCACTAAGTGGGTCTGCTTTGTGCGCGGCGCACAACCGTGCCACTTCATTCAAGCCTCGCGTAATCAACATCGCTTGAGTGTTTTCACCTAAATTCATTCCGATAGACATTCCAACCGCCAAAGCGATTACAGATTTAATGGCACCAGCTAGCTCGCATCCCAAAACATCCACAGATGGATACACTCGATAATACGGAGTTGAAAACAAATTCTGAACTTTTTCTGCCAATGCCATTGTTGGCGCTGCTGCGATTGCACCTGCTGGCTGGCGCAAAATAAGTTCATTGGCAAGATTTGGGCCCGTAATAATTGCCACATTCTTAGTCTCTAAAACTTCTTCGATGATCTCTGTCATTCGAGACAGAGTGCTTTCTTCGATTCCTTTGAGTGTACTTATATAGGTAGCGTTTGGTTGAACCAATGGTTTCCAAACATTGAGATTTTCTCGCAATACCTGAGCTGGAATCGCGACGATATAAACGTTTGAATAATCCAAAGCCTCTTTGAGATCTGTTGTTGCCTTCAATCCAACTGGCAAGACATTTTCACCTAAATATTTAGAGTTTGTGTGGGAGCTATTTATTTCATCAACCACTTTTTGATCACGGCCCCAGATCAATACATGGTTGCCGGCATCACTTAGCACCTGTGCCAAAGTTGAGCCCCATTGTCCGGCGCCCAAAACGGTTACTTTGCTCATTTCTTCCTTGCCTTCTTAAAGTTACCTGTCCGGGGTAGATCAGAGTTGTGAGGATCAAAAATCTCCACTGGTCTTTTCTGACCTCGAAGCTGCTCTAATAGCTCGGTGATCGCTCGCATTGCAAAGGCAGTTGCCTCCACAAGTGCTGCTGGATCATTTTCTTTTCCATACCAAGGTGAAAAATCTAGCGGTTTGCCTGCCAAGATCTTAATTGGTGTTCGGGGAAAGAGCTTAATTTTCTTCTCATAGGTTGGCATAACGATCTGTGAACCCCACTGGGCCACCGGAATAACAGGGGTCTGAGTAATGATCGCAAGCCGAGCTAATCCGGTTTTTGCCACCATCGGCCAACCGTCTGGATCGCGTGTCAGAGTACCTTCAGGGTAAACGCCAAGACAGTGGCCGGCTTCTAATAACTTAACCGCATGTTGGACTGCCTTTGATGCATCCTTACTTTCACGAACCACGGGAACTTGTCCTGCAGCCAAAAGAAGTTTGCCGATTACTGGAATTTTAAATACGCCCTCTTTCCCAATGAAACGAGGGGCACGGCCATTACCGTAGAGAAAGTGTCCAAAGAAAAGTACATCCATGTATGAAACATGATTACTGGCAATGATTATCTTTCCAGAACGCGGAATGTTTTCTGAGCCTTGCCATTTTCTTTTCGAGATTAAAGTCATCAGCGGAATTAGAACAGAGCTTATAAACCGAATAGTTTTATTTGAACCCAACGGTTTGCCGACAGGCGGTGCGTATGAAACCTTGTAGTCAGCCACGAGATTAATAGTAGTCAATAACAGAAAAAACGGGGCTAGCATCTGCTAGCCCCGTCGATAAATCTTGTTAGATTTACTTCTTCTTAGCCTTTTTTACTTTCTTAGCTGCTTTACGAGCGGCTGGCTTTGCTTTTTTAACGGCCTTCTTTGCGCTCTTCTTAGCTGATTTCTTTGCGGCCTTCTTTGGAGCTGCTTTCTTCGCAGCAGCTTTTTCAACCTTTGGTTCTGGCTTTGGAGCAGGACCTAATTTACGCTCACCAGAAATTACATCTTTGAGTCCCTTCGCAGGAAGGAAGCGAGCCTTCTTAGAAGCCTTGATCTTGATCGTTTCGCCAGTAAATGGGTTACGTCCCATACGTGCTTTGCGATCTACTTTCTTGAACTTACCAAAGTCGTTAATCATCACATCTTCGCCCTTTGCAAGACTGCGAACGATTGTGTCGAAAACAATATCTACAGCATGTGCTGCTTCTTTCTTGCTGTCATTAAAGTGTGGAGCTAGCGCCGCAATGAATTGGGCCTTGTTCATAGAAATCCCCTTATTACGCGTAATTAGTTAAGCAATTGCTTAACGTGTGGTCAAAACTTACGCGCAAAAATGGGGTGATTCGTTCTTTGATTAGGGCGTGTCGCAGTTATTTATTTTTACTGTTTTCGCCAAAAACTGCGTTTTTTATGCGTAGAAAACTCTAAACAAGAGATTGAGGGTAATCAAACTTAACTCTCACCCATCCAAAAAACATTGAAATTACGCTTGTTTTTGAGGCTTTATGACTTTATTGGAAGAGTTTTTGGTTTAAACGCTGAACGATTCTTTTCAAAGGCATCAATTGATTCAGTCTGTTTCATGGTCAAACCAATGTCGTCTAAGCCCTCCATCAAGCGCCAACGTGTGTAATCATCGATTACAAAAGGCAGAGACTTACCTGAGTACTTAACAGTTCGACTCTCTAGATCCACAGTAATAGGGGTAGTTGGATCCGATTCAATAGCTAGCCAAAGCGCTTCCACCTCGGCAATATCTAGAATTACAGTAAGCAATCCGCCTTTAAGTGAGTTGCCGCGAAAAATATCTGCAAATCGGCTGGAGATAATGACTTTAAATCCGTAGTTTTGTAGCGCCCATACAGCATGTTCACGAGATGAACCCGTCCCAAAGTCTGCGCCCGCCACCAGAATTGTGCCTTTCTTGAAAGCTTCTTGATTGAGCACAAACTCTGGATCGTTACGCCAGGCTGCAAATAACCCATCTTCAAATCCGCTACGTGTTACGCGCTTCAAATAGACGGCAGGGATAATCTGATCGGTGTCAACGTTACTGCGGCGCAAAGGAACTCCTGTGCCTATGTGCTGAATAAATTTTTCCATAGTTCTTTACTCCTTACAGATCCGCTGGCGATGAAAGAGTTCCACGCAACGCAGTTGCGGCTGCAACTAGTGGACTAACCAAGTGAGTTCGCCCGCCTTTACCCTGACGGCCCTCAAAATTTCTATTGGATGTAGATGCAGATCGCTCACCAACTGCAAGTTGATCTGGATTCATTCCTAAACACATAGAACAGCCAGCGTTACGCCATTCGGCGCCGGCTTCCAAGAATGTTTTGTCTAGGCCTTCTGCCTCGGCCTCAAGACGAACTCGAGCAGAACCAGGTACAACCAACATCCGCAAAGTTGGCGCTATTTTTTTGCCCTTTAATATTTCAGCTGCAGCTCGAAGATCTTCAATGCGACCGTTTGTGCAAGAACCTAAAAAGACAGTATCGATTGCGATTGATTTCAGTGGTGTTCCAGCTTCTAGACCCATATAGACAAGCGCGCGCTCAGCAGCCGTGCGTGCTTCGGTATCGGTGATGTCAGCAGGATTTGGAACCTTTCCACTTAGCGGCAAGCCCTGTCCAGGATTTGTACCCCATGTAACAAATGGTTCTAGATCATTTGCATCTAGGTTTACCTCAACATCAAATTGTGCATCCTTATCGGTATACAAAGTCGACCAGTAAGCAACTGCAGCATCGAAATCTTCAGGTGCGTGAGGCTTACCCTTTATGTAATCAAATGTTGTTTGATCAGGTGCAATTAGTCCTGCGCGAGCACCTGCTTCAATCGACATATTACAAACAGTCATTCGTGATTCCATAGACAGTGCGCGAATTGCACTTCCACGGTACTCAATGACATAACCTTGTCCGCCGCCAGTTCCAATCTTTGCAATGACTGCAAGAATAATATCTTTTGATGTGACCCCTGGCTTGAGTGTTCCTTCTATATTAATTGCCATTGTCTTAGGACGTTGCAAGGGTAAAGTCTGAGTTGCCAAGACATGCTCAACTTCAGATGTTCCAATACCAAAAGCTAATGCACCAAAAGCACCATGAGTAGATGTGTGTGAGTCTCCACAAACAATTGTCATTCCCGGCTGTGTTATTCCAAGTTGTGGCCCAACTACGTGAACCACCCCTTGATCTTTATCTCCGAGTGAATGGATTCGAATACCAAACTCTTTGCAGTTTGCGCGCAAAGTATCGACCTGTAGTTTTGAAACGGGATCTGCAATAGGTTTATCAATATTAAGTGTTGGGACGTTATGGTCTTCTGTTGCAATCGTTAAATCGGCGCGGCGAACTTTGCGATTAGAAAGACGAAGTCCATCAAATGCTTGTGGGCTAGTTACTTCATGAATTAAATGAAGATCGATATACAGTAGATCCGGTTCACCATCTATTTGGCGAACAATATGCTCTGCCCAAATCTTCTCCGCTAATGTTTTACCCACGGCCGACTTGCTCCTTTATCTATCCCACTTGCTGTATCAAATAATGGGATGCTAATATCACTCTGTGAACAAGAAGAATAGCGGAGTTGGCGTATTAGACAAAGCCGTAGCTATTTTGAGCACGTTGGAATCAGGTCCGCACTCCTTGGCAGAGTTAGTGGCAGCAACGGGAATTGCTAGACCAACTGCCCACCGACTGGCCGTGGCACTTGAGTTTCACCGAATGGTTGCTCGGGATTTAACGGGTCGCTTCATTGTGGGCCCTCGCTCAGGTGAATTAGGAGCAGCAGCTGGAGAAGATCGTTTACTGGCTGCAGCCACTCCTGCTTTATCAGCACTTCGCGATGCAACAGGTGAGAGTGCTCAGCTGTACCGTCGTCAAGGAGATTTACGAATCTGCGTTGCAGTTGCAGAGCGATTGTCAGGACTTCGTGATTCAGTTCCAGTGGGCGCCGCATTAACAATGCAGGCAGGCTCTGCGGCGCAAATTCTTCTTGCGTGGGAAGACTCAGAAAAAATTCATAGAGGATTAACCAATGCCCGTTTTACTGCAACTCAGTTATCTGCAGATCGCCGACGTGGATGGGCGCAATCTGTCGGAGAGCGCGAAGCAGGCGTTGCCTCTGTTTCCGCACCTGTACGCGGGCCTAATGGAAAAGTTATTGCCGCAGTAAGCATAAGCGGCCCGATCGAACGTCTAGGACGTCAACCAGGCCGCATACACGCTGCTGCTGTTGTTGCTACTGCGGCTCGTCTGAGCGAACACCTAGCTCGCGAATAACTCTAGAAATCACCGAAAAGGAAAAACCCTTTCGCTGAAGAAGAGATTGAATTCTGCGAATCTGAACCTCGCTATCCAAGCGACTTACAGTTGAGTACTTTCGCATACCCAGTGCAAAAGCCGTTCGATACTCAGACTCATCATCGATCTCATCTAAGGCTTCATCGATGCTGTTTTGATCAACCCCACGAGTTCGAAGTTCGCTAGCGATAATGCGCTTAGAGATCTTCTTTGCATTATGGCGGGACTGAGTCCATGCCTTGGCAAACTCGGCGTCGTTAATCAAACCAGCTTCTTGAAGTCGAAAAACCGTAGCTTGTGCGACTTCTTGATCGATGCCACGCTTTTTTAAGTGGGCCAGAATCTCACCCTTACTCTTTGCGCGAGCTACCAATGCATTAAGTGCAATGGTGTGAGCAATTGAGTAAGGGTCAGAATCCTGATCAACCTTTGCGTAATCAAGCATGATTAATTAGAAATCAACCTCTGAAGTAGCTTCATCGATTGCAGCTACCAACTCTGGGTCCACTTCTACAGCAACAAAGTGGGCTCGAATCTTGCCTTCAATCTCATTGGCTAGATCTGGGTTGTCTAGAAGGAATGCACGGGCATTTTCCTTGCCTTGACCCAACTGATCGGCTTCATATGTATACCAAGCACCGGCCTTTTTAACGACACCGATCTCAACACCCATATCGATAAGTGAGCCTTCGCGTGAAATACCTGTTCCATAAATGATGTCAAACTCTGCCTGCTTAAATGGTGGAGCCATCTTGTTTTTAACAACCTTGACGCGAGTACGGTTACCAACTGATTCAGTACCATCCTTAAGCGTTTCAATTCTGCGAATATCTAAGCGAACTGAGGCATAAAACTTAAGTGCTTTACCACCAGTTGTAGTCTCTGGAGATCCAAAGAAAACACCAATTTTTTCACGCAACTGGTTGATAAAGATTGCTGTTGTCTTGGATTGATGCAAGGCTCCAGTTACTTTACGAAGTGCTTGTGACATCAAGCGAGCTTGCAGACCCATATGGGAATCACCCATCTCGCCTTCAATTTCTGCGCGAGGAACAAGAGCTGCTACGGAGTCAACCACAACTAGATCTAGTGCACCTGAGCGAATTAACATGTCCATGATTTCGAGTGCTTGCTCACCTGTATCTGGTTGTGAGACTAGAAGCGCATCGATATCTACACCAAGCTTCTTGGCATACTCTGCATCGAATGCATGCTCTGCATCGATAAACGCACAGATACCACCGGCTTTTTGAGCATTTGCAATCGCGTGCAACGTCAATGTTGTTTTACCTGAAGACTCTGGTCCATAAATCTCTACGATTCGACCACGTGGAAGTCCGCCAATGCCAAGTGCAATATCTAATGCAATTGAACCAGTTGGAATAACTTCAATAACTGCGTTCTGCCGATCAGACATCTTCATAACTGAGCCTTTACCAAATTGACGTTCGATCTGGGCTAGGGCTGTGTCCAACGCTTTTTGGCGTTCATTGTTGGCTTTATCTTGTGCACCTTCGTTTGCTTTGTTGCTTTTTTCAGTAGCCACTTACATTCCTTTCGATAGAACGCTCTGCTGTGTGCAGATCGTTTGGTGTCGGCCCAGAAGGTACGGAGACCCAACGACGGACCGCTTCAACTCGAGAACGAGTGTGGAGAAACGGGCGGAAGTTGGAACCGCTCTGGCTGAACGCTGCAATCCCTTGCAACGGAGTCAATTCTATCCGAACATCTGTTCGAAAGGTAACAGGAGCCACTGACAATTCTGGCCGTGTCGCAGCGGTACTCAACGGCCATACTTACCCCGTGTTGATCCTTTTGCCCCCAAGCGAGAAGAAATCACCGATCGCCGGCCCTGCAATTACCGTCTATACGGGGGTCCTCTATCAGGGGCTGGGCTGGTCCACTCTTCCTAAAGCGGCGCAAAACCGGGGAGCTAAGGCGATCACCATTATCTCGGCCAAATATGGCGCGATCTCCCCCACTACTCTTATCAAGGCCTACAAGGAAAAAATTGATAACAATGCAATGCGACCGATAGTAGGTACCGTACTTGATAAAAATAAGGCTGAGTTAATTATCGATTGTCGATCATCAACATATCAAAGCGTATGGCGCTCGCCTGTAGAAAAAACGATTGAAATTAAGGTCTTTACAAAAGTTGGTGGAGTGAAAAAAAAGATTACACATATGTCCAAAAAGACACGGGGCGAAGTTGTCCGAGCGATTTTAATATCAAAGACCACACCAAAAGATCCTGCGCATTTGGCACAAATCCTTAAGCCGAGCTTTACCTGTACCTTATTAAAAGGTGATGAAGCCAATCCTTGGGTACTGGAGGTCTACGTCTGATCACTTCTGGTTGAAATAGATAGGGTCTAATTCGAAGTGATTTAAGCGATACGGGCAGTGCGCTTTATTAGGTCAACAGTTAAGTCAGGGTAGTTCCACATGATTACGTGGGCGCAGTTTTCAACCACTATCCACTCTGCATGTTCTGGTGCAACATCTCGCTTCTGAGCAATATTTTCTGGCAACGTTAAGTCGTAGTCTCCAAAGACGATCGAAACATCTACAGAGTTATCTATCTTGGAGTCAAATTTTTTGCCGAGCAGACCCCTCCATGTTGGCATATACCCCTTGGAATTTGCCATTGCAATGACGGAATCCCGGCAGGATTCAAAACTAAGCTCTCGCCATAAATGAGTAATTTTCTTGTAACCCAATGCTTTTAAGACAGGTATCCGGTATGCAACTCGCATAAAATATTGAGAAATTTTGGCAAGTATTCGCGCAAATAAACTTGGTGGAAATTTTGAAGTAGGTACTTGATGCCACAGTCCGGCAGGTGCTAAAGCCGTCACACTTGAAACGTTTTTAGGAGCTACCGCACCCATCTCTAAAGCTATCCATCCACCCAGCGAGTTTCCAGCAACATGCATCTGCGAGACGTTGTGTTGTGTCTGCATGGTGGAAACAATTGAACGGGCCAGTGA
>Ga0079301_1001194_pt1 | contig 12147 bp, 14 predicted proteins | sample Wag4_2014_7_11_3_FD_74797 | JGI IMG/M metagenome (GOLD analysis project Ga0079301, IMG submission 74797) | Fresh water mixed with fracking chemicals microbial communities from Ohio, USA - Utica-2 Time Series FC 2014_7_11 | ecosystem: Engineered > Industrial production > Chemical products > Input...
CAACAAACATAATAGTTGTCTATCCTACCTCTGAATTTATTAGATTTCGGAGATAGGAAGATGACTGTGTGCGGAAGACCAAAGAATACGAAGCGGAATTCAAATCCGATTCTTGAAAAGCAGTACAAAATTCTGAAGTCCTACATCAATGGGATTGAAACCTTCCAAACCACCAAAACAAAGTGGCTGAGAAGTTTGGAAATTCTCTATATGACGGGAATGAGGGTTTCCGAAGTTTTGGAAATCCGAGTGATGGATGTGAAAAACGCCATCGACAAAGGCGAACTAACCATCTTTGTGAAAAAACAGCAGATCGTTCGCCACATCCCCATTAGTGAAAAGTCAGCAAAGATTCTATCGGCACTGATTGAGGATGAAACCGATGTGGATGGCTTCCTTATCCATAAACGTAACAGTGTCAGATCGAAGCTGAACAGCAATGGTTTCACAAAGGAACTGAATGACCTCATCCAAACGGTGTTGGGGGAGAACTATTCATCCCACTCCTTCCGCAAAGGCATCATCACTGAGATGGGGGTGAGTGGCATAAACCCAAAAATCATTCAGCACTTCATTGCCCATAAGAACGTATCCACAACACTGAACTACATCAAACCAACAGCAGATGACATTCGAAATGCGCTTCTGCGGTGAGGTTGTTTATCCCAATTAACCCAAATTACCCAAATACCCCAAACAGAGTGGGCAACGGTTCGACTGTGAGGATTGCACAATGAAGATGGTCAGTTCAAAAAAATACAGTGGGGTCTATCACACTGTGTTGGGCGATGGTGATGTCACCTACTACATCTACTACAGAGATGAAAAGGGTCAGCAACGTAAGGATAGGGTGGGTAGAAAGTCTGAGGGCATCACTGAGGATGAATGTAACCGACTCAGATTGAATGCAATCGCCACAGCAAAGGGAGGTGGGCCACCCTCATACGTCCCACTGCGGAAGAAGAACAACATCGTCACCCTCAACAGTTTGGCCGATTTCTACTTTGAGAATCAGAGTACGGCAAACTCAAATAACTGGAAGAGTCGGTATGAGAGGCGCATTCGGAACGGTATCGGTGAAGATGATGTTGAACGTATTGATGGAAAGAAGTTGGAAGATTTTCGGCAGAAACTGATCGAAGAAAAGTTATCGCCCTCAACAACCAACTGCTACATCGACATCATTGCAGCAATATTCAACTATGCGATACGGTTGGATGTCCATAAGGGGAGGAACCCAACAAAGACAATCAAAAAACTGAGGGTCGATAACATTAGGGAGAAATTCCTTAACAACAAAGAAATTACCGATTTGTTGAAGAGGGTTGAGGGCGATCCTCTGCTGTACCTATTTACAAAGTTGGCATTATCTACTGGTGGTCGACTTCAGACCATATTGGATATCACCAAAAGGGACATCGACTTAGAAAACGGAATCATCACCCTCAAAGACCACAAGAATAACTCAACCTACAAAGGTTACATCTGTGATGAGGAATTGGCCGATTTGTTACGGTTCAGAATGAGTTTGATTGGCAACAACGACTTTGTTTTGTACGAAAACGGTATCAGTGATGTGAGAAGGCATATCAGCCGAAAACTGAATCTCGTTTTCTATGATCTGTTCAACTACGATTTGGATCAAACCGATGCCAACTACCGTAAGCATAAGGTGGTCATCCATACCCTTCGGCACACCTTCCTATCGCATTTGGCGATGAAAGGAACGTCGCCATTGGTAATCAAACGGCTTTCAAACCACAAAACTATGAGTATGGTTGAACGGTATGCGAAGCTGAATCCGACTGCCGGAAAGGATGATGTTGTGGGGCTGTATTCAGAGAAACAAAGCACTCCATAAGCGCTTTTCAAGTAGCGCAAAAATATTTTTTAATTAATTGAATATAAAGGGTTATTAGCCTTCATAAAAAATGGTTTTCCTGGCATTTTCCGTATAATAGTAGGTAACGACTATTTTGGCGTTACACAATTAACGACAATTTAGGAGAATTCCATGAAAAAGCTATACAAAGTTGCCTCTGCCTTAAACATCAAAACTGAAGCAATCAAAAACCTCATCGACAACAACGAAGTTAAGTATGAACTAAGGGGTGGTGTTTACTATGTGAATCAGAATGATGTCAGTGATGCTCATCGTTTGAATAGAAATTACTTTGTGAGAATCAAAGTAGATGATTTTGATTTGAGCTACAACGACACATTCTCCAGAAGTTACAATGGTGAGGTTGATATTTACCTACTTAGACAATTTGCCGATGAATTGGAAGAACAACTTCAATGCTACTACGATTGTAGAGATGTTGAACTTACTTCATTTGAAGGTGAGGATTTTGACGATGTGACGCTGTTTCTTGATATTGGAAACGGTGACATTGATACAATTTTGAAAAGGTTATCTTTCAAAATAACAGAGTTTCAAAGAGCTAATGATGGTTATTTGTCTTCAGATGAATACAAAATGGCCTATGGTAACGGTAGTTGGAATTATGTAAGTTTATGTGGCTCAGTCAAAATCAAAGAATATGGGTTGGTAGAAACCTCAACTTTGGTTTCATAGTGAAATAAACCGACTTAGAAGTTTGGTGGAGTGGTGGTCATCCCTACCACCCCACCGAACCACCGCCACCTACCAATGACGGTTGGATGGTTGGCCTACCCACTCCGCACCACCCTTCTCACAGCCGCACAAACCGCCTTCTATGCGGCTGTAGTGCTGTATCCGCACCCTACCTACAACACAGAGCCACCCCCTCTCTGTGTGCGGCATTGCTGCCACCTATGCCGCAAAGTACAATGACCTAAAGCCTCACCACAGCATCGCTGAACCGATGTTTGCACTGTGGGGGCAGAAGAACAGAGTGATTTGGGGGAGCGGATGGCACTCAGTGAGGCAGATACAAAGGCAAAGATGATTACCCCTCAGCTCAAAGCTGATGGTTGGTCAGAAAACCTCATTGTGAGGGAGTATTACTTCACCGATGGTCGCAAACTCATTGGCAACAAAAGGGGTAAGCGATACTTCGTCGATTACCTCCTTACCTATCAAAACACCAATTTAGCGATTGTTGAGGCGAAATCCGAAGATAAAGACCCTTTGGACGGATTACAGCAATCCATTAACTACGCACAAAAGCTGAGGGTTGATTACGTTTATTCCACCAACGGTAAAAAGATTTATGAACACTGTTTGTTGGACGGCAAAGGCCAATACGTTGAAAACTTCCAATCCCCATCAGCCCTATTCAACAAAAAATATGGGCATCTGAAGGACAAACAGAAAGAAATCATCTCCCAACCCTTCCATATTGAAGGGACAATGAAACCGCGTTTTTATCAACAAATTGCGGTTCAAAAAACCATTGAAGAGTTAGCCAAAGGTACAGAAAGAGTTTTGCTCACATTGGCAACTGGTACTGGAAAAACCTATATTGCATTTCAGATTGTGTATCGGCTGTTTCAATCCAAATGGAACAGAGATGGGGCAGATCGTCGTCCCAAAATCCTTTTCTTAGCTGACCGTAATGTTCTGAAGGATCAATCCATCAACACCTTCAATCCGATGGAGAAGGACTGTGTTGAGATAAACGGAAAGATAATTAAGAAGCGGAATGGTTTGGTTCCCACCAATGGCAATGTGTTTTTCGCCATCTACCAATCATTGAGCAGCGGAACCAATGAGGTAACAGAGGAAGACAAAGAAGATGATGTGTTGGGTTACTACAAACAGTACCCTTCCAATTTCTTCGATTTGATCGTCATTGATGAGTGCCACAGAGGGAGTGCCAACGACCAAAGCAGTTGGAGAGCCATCTTAGATCACTTCAAAGATGCTGCCCATTTGGGGCTGACTGCCACACCAAAGAGGGATGACAACGGAGACACCTACAAATACTTCGGTGAGCCGATTTATGAATACTCACTGAAGGATGGCATCAATGACGGTTTCCTAACCCCCTACAAAGTCAAACGCATCAAAACCAACATTGATGAGTACAAATTCGACCCTAACGACATCATCAAAGGGAAGTTAGAAGAACAGATCGTCACATTGGATCAGTTTGAAAAATCGGTGGTCATCCCCAAACGGACTGAGTTGATTGCCAAAACCATCCTCAGCAACATCAACCCAATGGATAAAACCATCATCTTCTGTGTGAATCAGCAGCATTCATCAGATATGAAGGTTGCCATCGATCAGTTCAAAACCATTAAAGACAACAACTACTGTGTAAGGGTGACATCCGATGAGGGTGAAATCGGTAGGGAGTTTTTGGAGAAGTTCCAAAACAACGATTTGGACATCCCCACCATCCTTACCTCTTCCAAAATGCTCACTACGGGTGTTGATGCCAAAAACGTAAGAAACGTAGTGCTTACAGCCCCCATCCGATCAATGACTGAGTTCAAACAGATCATTGGGAGGGGTACGAGAATTTTCGATGGTAAGGATTTCTTCACCATCATCGACTTCGTTGGTGCCACCAACCTCTTCTATGACGAACGATGGGATGGTGAGGCTGAAGGGGACGGCTCCAATGGTGGTGGTAAGGGAGGGGGGAAGCCCAAAGGTAACGATGATGGGGAAGGTGGTGGTGTCATTGGCGATCCACCTCTCATAGACAAAGTAACCATTGAAATCAAAAGTCGAAAATTGAAGGTTATCGACATCGAAACCACCTATGTTGGTGAGGATGGCAAACCCCTCAAAACTGAGGACTATCTGAAACTGCTGATTGGGGTGTTGGGTAAGTTCTACAACGATGAAACCACCCTCAGAGAGATATGGAGCAACCCAACCCACCGAAGGGAACTGCTTACCCAACTAACTGAGATGGGTATCGACGAATCCCAACTCAACGACCTAAAAGCCATCTTTGAAGCTGAAAACAGTGACATCTATGATGTGTTGGCCCACCTATCCTTCAACTTAGACATCAAAACCGTTGATGAGAGGGTGTTGGCAGTTCAGAACTCAGATTTCGTTGAGAAGTACCACAACAAAAAGGCCAAACAGTTCATTCAATTCATCTTAGATCGGTATCAGAAAGATGGGGTGAAGGAGTTGGATGAGAAGAACCTATCAACATTGGTCAAACTCAGTGGCAACGATCTATCCGATTTGAAGGCATCTTTCGGCACTTACCAAATCAGAGATGAGTACTTTGGGCTGCAAAGAGAGATTTACCGATAATGGGGAAGAAACTTCGCAAAGGAACAGCAAAGTACCTCTTACAGAATTCAATTGAGAGTGTTTTGACGGCTGTAGAAATCTATAACAAACCGAAAACACAATTCAAAGTTCAGTCCTTCATTACTCTGATGATAATCGGATGGACAAAGGCACTTCACTCATATTTCCACTCCGAAGGTATAAAGTTTTTTTACAAAAACAAAAGTGGAAACTACCAAAAGATCGATGGTGAATATCGCAGTTGGGATTTGTCTGAGTGCATTAAGCAATACAACAAATTTGACGAAGCAGTTAAAGCAAACCTAAAGTTCTTCATCGGACTGAGGAATAAAGTTGAACATAGCGATTTAACCGACACTGACATCGAAAAAATCCTTTTTGGTGAGTGCCAATCATTGCTCTATAACTATGAGACTTTTCTGATTGAAGAGTTCGGTGATGAGTATTCTGTGAATGAGAATTTGGCCTTTGCATTGCAATTTTCCACATACAGCGTTATTGAGCAAAAGAAAGCACAGAAGAGGCAGTTTTCCAAAGAACTCCTAAACATAAAGCATTTTATCGACAAATACAGAACCTCTTTGTCGGATGAAATTTATGATTCGATGAAATATAGTTTGAAGTTCCTCATTGTCCCTAAAATTTCCAACAACGATAGGGGCGACTTATCGATTGATTTCGTAAGAGAGGATGCCCTTACCACTGCCGATTACAACAAAATAACCGCAGTCATCAAAGATAAGATCAAAAAAACCGAAGTTTCAAACTTGGGAAAACACAAACCATCAAAGGTTTGTGAGGCAGTCAATCTCAGCATTGGTGACAAACTCAAAATATCAGCCTCATATCACCATCCTCTGCTGTGTAAATACTACGAAATAAAGCCCACAGACAAAGATGATGACCCATTCAATACCAACCCAAAGTTCTGCACCTATGACGAAGTGCATAACGACTATGTTTATACCGATGATTGGATAGCGCACCTTATCAGCGAATTCGGTGACGACCCAAAAGCAAAATTTGAAGAGATCAAAGGCAGTTTGAATGGAAAATAGAATCAACCGAATCACAGACATCCTCCGTAGAGATGATGGCATCAGTGGTGCTATGCACTACACAGAACAAATCAGTTGGATTCTTTTTCTGAAGTTCCTCAACGATTTGGAAGAAACCAAAAACGAAGATGCTGAGTTGGATGGTGAGGTATATAACTACATCATCGACCCTAAATATCGTTGGGGTGTGTGGGCAGTTCCTAAGAAGGATGGGAAGAAAGACCTCATCAACGCAAAGAGTGGTGAGGACTTATTGGACTTTGTGAATAAGGAGCTTTTCCCCTATCTGAAGTCCTTCAAATCACTCACTGAGAACCCCAAATCCATCAAATACAAAATTGGGGCAATCTTTGAGTATTTGGACAACCGTATCGCCAATGGTCACACACTCAGAGAGGTGTTGGACATCATTGATGATATGGATTTCCACAGCCAATCTGATCTGTTCCAACTCTCCCTTATCTACGAAAAACTGCTGAAGGATATGGGCAGTGATGGGGGCAACAGTGGTGAATTTTATACCCCTCGTCCGCTCATCAAAGTGATTGTGGATGTGGTCAATCCGAAGATCGGTCAAACCATTTATGACCCCTCTGTGGGTAGTTGTGGCTTTTTGATTGAGGCTTACAACCACATCAGATACAAAGATGTTGAAAACAACATTCAGAACGATCTGTCCGTAGAACAGTTGAAGTTTCTGAATGAGGACACCTTCTTTGGGAATGAGAAGACCCCCCTATCCTATGTGATGGGTGTGATGAATATGATCCTTCATCAGATTCAGTCTCCCAACATCTCTAAAACAAACACACTGACGAAGGACATCAGAGGGTTGGAAGAGAAGGATCGGTATGACTGCATCCTAGCTAATCCTCCATTCGGAGGTAAGGAGAAGGAGCAGATTCAGCAGAATTTCCCCATCAAATCCAATGCAACCGAACTACTTTTCCTTCAGCATATGATGAGCAGTCTGAGGCTCAATGGGAGATGTGGGGTCGTTGTACCCGAAGGGGTTTTGTTTCAAACCAACAATGCCTTCCAATCGGTGAAGAAGGATTTGTTGGAGAGATTCAATGTCCATACCATCCTATCCCTTCCGAGTGGTGTTTTCCTTCCCTACAGTGGTGTAAAGACGAATGTACTGTTCTTTGATCGGAATGGTTCAACCTCTGATATCTACTACTACGAAGTCAATCCACCTTACAAACTGACGAAGAACAAACCGATTCTGTTCGACCACTTCACTGAGTTTTTGGAGTGTTGGGCTGATCGGAAACTGACGGATAACAGTTGGATTGTGAAGGTCAGTGATGTCAAAGACTATGACATTTCAGCGAAGAACCCCAACAAAGTTGAGTCCATCGACCACAAATCTCCTATTGAATTGGTGGAGAACATCAAAGACAACACCAAAGAGATTAACGACCTAATGGATGAGATCGAATCTATATTGATTGGGAAAGATATAGATGAGTGAGCTTTACGAACTGCCGAATGGTTGGGAGTGGATGAGGCTTTCTGATATTGGGAGAATTTCAACCGGAAAGACTCCTCCGAAAGCGAATAAAGAATTTTATGAAAACGGCACCATTAGATTTGTAAAGCCACCAAATTTACAAAACTCCCCAAACATTACTTATACGTTGTCAGATGAATTTATAACATCAGACGGTGCAAAAAAATCGACTTTGCTGCCCAAAAACAGCCTAATGGTCTGTTGCATTGGTTCTTTAGGAAAATTTGCACTTTCCGATGAGGAGGTTGTAACCAATCAACAGATCAACTCAATATCGTTAAACGGCAGCTTAGTTTTATATAAATTCGCATATTATTATGCGTTCAATTTTGAGAAACTGCTCAATGAAGTAGCTAACGAAGCAGTCGTGAAGATTGTTAATAAATCAATATTTTCAAATCTGAATATCCCTCTTCCCCCACTCACTGAACAACAAAGAATCGTTGAAAAGTTAGACCAACTCTTTGAAAAAATCGACAAAGCCATCGCCTTACATCAGAAAAACATTGATGAAGCAGATGCCTTTATGGGTAGTGCTTTGAATGAGGTTTTTGGGGAGTTGGAAGAGAGGCAGTATCCAAAACACCAGTTAAGCCATTTTGACAAAAAAATGTCGGCTGGTGGAACCCCTCTAAGAAGCCAAAAGGAGTATTGGGATAACGGTATATACGATTGGTTCAGTAGTGGTGAGTTGAATCAGAAATATACATTCCCATCCAACGAAAAGATTTCACAGAAGGGGTTGGATAATTCATCTGCCAAACTCTTCACTAAAGGCACATTGCTTATTGGTATGTACGATACTGCTGCAATGAAAATGTCGATTCTTACAGATGATGGTAGTTGTAACCAATCTATCGTTGGCTTCAAACCTAATGAAGATGAACTGAGCCTCATTTTTACGTTGTATCAGTTGCAATATCTGAAGAAGGAGATTTTGGAGCAACGAAAGGGGGTTCGTCAGCAAAATCTCAATCTATCGAAGATTAAAGCAATCGAAATCACCTATCCACCCCTCACTGTTCAACAAAAAGTAGTGATCTACTTAGATGATTTGTCCGACAAAATTGAGAGAGTTAAGGCAGTTCAGAAGGAAAAAATGGATAGCCTCAAAGCCTTAAAGGCATCCATTTTGGATGGTGCCTTTAGGGGAGAGTTGTAATGTCTGACAATTCTTTGAATAAGGGCTTTGACCCATATGTTGTCGATACCCTTTTTAAGAGGGGTGATGTTGAAAAAATATCGACAATGCTATCAAACAAAGAATTAGACCTGAATCAGATAGACCAAAGAGGCTATACGATTTTAATGGAGGCTTTTGAAAAAGCACCTATTTCTGTTGTCAAACTATTGGTTGAAAGCGGTGCTGATGTTCATCATCGTCCTAAAAATGACTATGGATTTAACAGCTACATTGACTTCTGTTTTTTCTTGCCAAATGAAGACTGCCATTCAAAAATTGCTTATTTGGCTAACTGTGGCGTAAAAATGGATGTGGGCACATTGGAACTCTTAAACGACAACGAAAACATACTATCGACTTTGGATATTGATAAAATTTTCGCTGAGTACGGAGAAGAGATTGCCGATAAAAAACTCATTAATTTGATACCGCAATCGATTAAGGACATTTTCTTTCAGTAGGGATTGCTCCTTCAGATTAGATACTGATTCTTCATCCGTCGCAGAAGTATCACTTACCGATTGGGTCACTCTTTCAGCGTCATCGATGACAGTCTGCTCTCTGCCAACTCTTCAACCAACTTTCTCACTTCATCAATCTCTTTCCCCACAGCCTTCAACCAAACGATTTTTCCATCTATGGGGATGTCCATTCTGATGGACTCAAACAGCAACTTCTCTCTGTCCTCACAGAATACTCTGATCGCTTTGGACTTCTGTAAATACTCATCAAACAACTGATACTCTTCCATCATAGGCCACCTCTGATAAGCCGCTTCTGATCGGAGTCCTTCAACATATCGGCGATCATCGCTTTCAGAATGTTGATTTTCTCAGCTTCGTCCTTCTGGCCAAACCCCACACTCTTTTCAGCCTTCTGAATGACGTTGTACAACATCGACAGTACATCCCTTACGGATTTTGACTTCGTTTCAACGGCTGCTTCTTTGTTCAGTTCTCTTAGTTTCATTTCTCATCCCCTATAACCAAATCGACAAACAGTCGATAGCCCTCTTCACCATACCGTTCCACCAAATCAGCTCTGTAGAACGACACCAAATCCATCCAGTCGAAGTAAGGTGAAAAGTGCTGTAGGAATTCTGCGATGCCTCCACCTTTGACGATAATCATTCTCAGAAGGTTGGAGTAGAGCATTGCCTCCCAATCCCCATCGAACAACTTTGATTCCTTCACTGACTGATATATTAGTTCTTCTATTTCTTCTGGCTTACGCATAGCCACCTCCGCATCGTTTGTTTTTATTTATGCGGATTCTATGTATTTCGCTGAAAACTATGATAACGGCTTCGTATTCTTTGGTCTTCCGCACACAGTCATCTTCCTATCTCCGAAATCTAATAAATTCAGAGGTAGGATAGACAACTATTATGTTTGTTGGCGACACCTTTCTGCCAACATCATCTAAACCCGTAATTTCACTGGAAACCTATTTAATTGGTGAGATTAATGGGTTAGTGGTGTGAGGGGGCAGACCATAAATGGAAGAATCATTGGATGTGGAGTCTGTTGTTTCTTCCCACCGATTTTCTTCAGACCACCTAAACCTTTATTCTTCGGTGTCTTTGGTTTTGGTTGAAACACCACATTGTTGTTGGTGGTTATTGGGTTCAGTTTCCTATGGATACCATCCAACCACTTCAACGTTTTGTTGAACGATTCCTTTGAGACGTATTGAGTCTTATCGAATTTTTTGGTGATGAGCCGATACTCTTCGGGAATGTCCGAATTTCCCTGTATCAAAGTCTTTACAGTGATGTAGAAATCCAATGGGAAACGATAAAACTTCATATTGGGCATTCTTTCGGTGTAGTACTCCCTTTCCACCAACACCTTCCGACATTCCCCAATGGTCAGATAGTCCTCAATTTTGAAGGACTCCATAAAGGATTCGACTGATGATTCGTCAAAGATGTCCTCAGTCCCAATCCTTTTGAATTTCAGTTGGTTCGTTTCTTTGAGGTGACGAATCACTGATGGGGATAGGTTCAGCATTTCCCTCAACCGTCTTTGGTTGAGGGGTTGTGAGGTTGTTAGTGTTGTTTTCATTGGTTGGACTCCTAATTTCTTTGTGTTTGATAAAAATCTCCTTTCGATAAATTGAAACTAAGTATGTTTTTCCTTCACAGACCGTCAGTGTGTTTCAAACGTAACTCCACCAAATAGAAAGTGAAGATATTCGTGTTGTCCCATTTGACTCATCTCATCGATCCAACCAATCGTTTTGTCACCGTTATCCTTTGAAACGTACAAACAACCATCCATCTCCATCACTTCAATTCGATATTCTTCGGGGAAATCACTATCCTCACCCATCATCTTATGGATACTGAGATAGGTGTTAATTTTCACAACAAACATTCGTCCTTCAACGTATTCCGTTTCGAAGAATTCATAACAACTCAGTTTTGAGGCAAACTCATCCAGTGAGTAATACTTCTCCATATCGTAAGAATCTTCATCAACACCCATCTCTTCAAGTCCTTCCTTAAAAAACAAATCACAACCTTTACTCAACACCATCAGTTTCATAAGGTCATTCCGTTTATATCTATTCATAAGTTCCATTTTTGAATCTCCAAATTTAGTCATTAAATCCCTTCAGATGAAGGGTGGTATATGAATCCGAGTCATCAGCGGTTATTGATTCTTACCCGTTAATTTTCTTCTTCATAAACTTATTATCACGAAAAAATTTGCATTTTCGAGATTAAATGAGGTTATTTGAAAATATATTTGACGGCTTCAAATGGCTGTATTTACTGCCGATTTATGGATGGTTCGGAGGGGTATGGCATAAGCCAAAAAATCATTGCCGACAGCCAACATCAACGCAAAGCAACGGAGCGAAATTCAGTGCAGTTGGATGAGGTTGTCGATGCCGACTTACACCCACATTGGGGGCGTACTTAAGACGGCTTTACCGTCCTTTGGGGATCGGTGGTACTGTGATGGTGGTCGCCGTTGATGACGGCTCACAGATGGTTGGGATGGGGCTGATGGGGTACGGCTGTAGCTGTGGCTGTACCGCAGTGATGTAGATGTAATTCCATTGGCACATTCCAATAACCCGTAATAAATCAACGGGTTATTGATGTGCCAGCTCTAAAAGAGTAGCAAATTTTGAAGTTTTTTAGGTGCTTTTAGCCGAAGATAACTGA
>Ga0079301_1001196_pt1 | contig 12142 bp, 8 predicted proteins | sample Wag4_2014_7_11_3_FD_74797 | JGI IMG/M metagenome (GOLD analysis project Ga0079301, IMG submission 74797) | Fresh water mixed with fracking chemicals microbial communities from Ohio, USA - Utica-2 Time Series FC 2014_7_11 | ecosystem: Engineered > Industrial production > Chemical products > Input...
CTCATTGGGATTTTCAAAATGCCGGAAACCCTGATTGTATCGACGCCGCTTGGCGATTCGGTTCTGGGCGGCCGATTGTTCGCCAGAATCGTTAAAAAGCTGATAAGCCTCCTGAAAGTTCAAATACCAGATATCGTCAATGGCACCCAATGCGCCCCGCTCGACGAGTCGTCGGGCCAGTTCCACGCTCCAGATGCGTATGAGGTAATACATCCGCGTGGAATGGTCCCGCATCTCTTCACGCCACCAGGCATATCTGCGGCTCAGTTCCAGTTTCGCAAAAAAGGATTTTCGACCCAAGCGGCGCTTGAAGAAGCGTTCCGCCTTCGCACGTTCTTCCAAAAAGCGTCCGTACTGCGCTTGACTGGCCCCGGTGGGGTGCTTCTGGTCGGCGCCGGCCCTCACATAACCTTGCAAGATGCCTAACACAAAACTCGGATCCTCCCGCCAATGGGGCACGGTGATATCCAGCTCTTTCACGCTGTGATAGGCATATTGATCAAGAAAGGCATCAATCTGTCGGGCCAACGGGCGGGAGGTTTCATTTTCCCGAAGCGATTGAAGCAGTTCATCAACTGGCGACTGAGTGACAATGGCACGCCACGTTTCATTGCGCTGGATGACGCCTGCTATTTCCCACAGATCGTTGAGTGGCTTGAGATGCCTGAGTTCCTGCAAGCCGCCGATGAGGTGAAGATAGTTGAGTTGCGCCCCTTTCAGGTTGGCTTTGTCAAAGACCGCCTTAAAATCGAGTTTGGACTGTGATGTATTGAAAATCGTGTAAAAATAACTCGATTCGGTTCGGTAGTAATGCTCAAACAGCAGCTCCTTGTATCGGCTGGCAAACGCCACGTCTGATAAAGCAGTAAAGTCAAACTGGCTGAAATCCTGCTCGACTTTTGCAAACCAGGGCCTGAATGCTTCATTCTGCCGGATGCGATCCTTGTAGTCTCGTTCTTGCGCGAACAACACGGGGATGGCTCCCAGTACTGTCCGTGGCGTGAAAGGTATCACCACGCCATCGCCGTCATAGTTTCCCTCAATACCAAGATCGCGGTCAAAGTTGCGTTCATTGAAGCCAGGAACCCGATGCAGTGTTTTCTTCACCTCCCCGCAGTTCCAATACGGTCGTCCGTAAAACACCGCCCCCCATTCCGCGGGCTTCGCACGTTTGTCGCGGAGCTTGATATTTTCAAAGTAGGTAGGCAGCGCGTCTTGCCAAATATAGTGATACAAAGACCACATAAAAGGGGTGCAAACAGCGGCAGAAACCCCGCCATCCTTGAAGTCCGCGGTGGTCCACTGACCACTGATGCCATTGGAATGGATAGCGGTAATGGGACGCGCCTGCACAATGTGGAAGGAATCGTTGGCCCAGACCCATTCAATGTCCTGCGGACAACCATAAAACGCCTGGATGTCCGCCCCCAAACTAGCCAGTTCCAACGCCTGCGCCGCACTGAGCAAAGGCGCCACAAGAGGGATTTCAAGCACGCACTCGTCCAAGGGGTTCACCCGATAGCGCTGTGGGGTAATGTGACCAGACACGAGTTTCTCACCGAGGCCCTCACAGGCCTCGATGACCGTTTCAACGTCGCGCCCCGACAAGGGATTGACGGTGAACATAACCCCTGACAGTTCAGCTTCCACGAGGCGCTGAACCACGACGCCCATTCGCAATTGAGCGGGATGTAGCCCCAGACGCTCGCAATACTGACGGACCCGCGGAGTCCATACTGACGCCCAGCAATGGCGAATGGCGTCAATGACCGCCCGCGTTCCGCGAACCTCAAGCACGGACTCGTACTGACCGGCAAACGAAGCGTTTTTCATGTCTTCAGCGGTACACGACGAGCGGACGGCCAGTGGATAACTTCCCAACTTAACCAAGGCTGCCTCGATTTGTTCAAGCAAGGCAGTATCAAGGGGTGTTGCCAAGATGGCAGCTTGCGCCGCTTTTTCTTCAAGCCCCTGAGCAAGGATGGCGCTCGATTCGAGATGCGTCAGGTAGGCATCGGCACTGATCACAAAAGCATCTGGAACGGCAAAACCGGCACCGAGCAACGTGGCGAGGCCGGCAGCTTTCTGGCCGACCACGTTCGCGTGACCGTTTTGGACCTGTTTCAGTTCAATGACTCGCACGCCGGGGACCTCTCTCGTCAGCTTGTCATTATACACGATTCAGATTCTGGGCTACCAGTTAGAGGGGCCGTTCAGGGAACCATCCATTTCACCGATCAGTAGCCAAACATGGGGACAAGACGAAAGGGTATACATAACGATTGCGTGTGTCACAGGTGGCGTGGTTACGGCGAACATTTAACGAACAATCAGTTGGATGGGTCCCTCCACCCGCATCCCAGACTTGGACGTAATCGCCGTCACGGGCGGGGTAAACCGCAACATGGTTATCTTGTTGTTCACACATGGGGTCTCAATCGTCGCGCGCAATGCGAACGCTAACCAAGTTGGCGTCAGCTTCCGCTGGTGCAGCACTCACCCTCGACAAAACCGCTTGCCGGATTCGGGCGTTGGCGCCTGGAAACAACGCCAGAATGAGTCAGACAGTAACCACCGGATGGTGTCAATCATGAGCAACCTGGCGCAAAGGAGATGGTATTGTTCTAACGCACGGCAACCGTAAAAGTATTCAAAAACGAGGCGCAAGCAGGGTCACCAGGCGTTCAAAAACTTGCTGGGGAGGTTTTTTCAAAAGGTGGTTTCGACTTGCACGCAAACCAAGATTGTGATCCACTTTTGTTAAGGATGTGACATTTTCGAAAGGATGCGTGGGCCTTGTGGAAAACGGCGCTACTCACCGGAGCAAGTTCAGGTATCGGACGGGCAACCGCCCTTGAACTGGGACGTGCCGGCGTCAGATTGGCACTGCTTGGCCGTCGCTTGGAGCAACTCGAAAGCGTGGCCGCTGAGATTGTTGCCTCCGGAGGCCCTTTGCCTGTCTGCCTGTCCGTTGACCTGCAGGACCCTGAGGCCGTGGCACAGGCGGTGCATCGGGCATACGGCGTGTTGTCCTCGTTGGACCTTGTTTGCGCCATCGGGGCTCTGGGCACGCCTAATCTCGCCGAAGACCCCAAAAGCGAAGCACTGATTGGCCCCATGTTTTTGACCAACACTGTGGGGACCATACGCTTGCTCGAGGTGGCTAAAACCTATATGTTGGCGCAGGGGCACGGGCACCTGCTTGCCGTCAGCGCTGCAGTGGATCGACGCGGCATGCCAGGGTGCGCCCTCTACGCCGCCAGCAAAGCCGCACTGGCCAATTACATGGAGGGACTTGGGATGGCCTTTGAGCTGCAGGGCCTGCCCATTGTCACCACCACGGTTTATCCCGGCTACGTCGATACCCCAATGAGTGCCAACGTACCGAACCGCTGGCTGCTCCAATCACCGGAAGTCGCAGCCAAACGCCTGCTAGCCGGGGCGTCGCGCCGCAAACGGGTGGTGGCATTCCCCTGGCCAATCGCTTGGGCAGGTGCGATCCTGGTGCGGCTGCCGCGCGCACTCTACCTGGCCATCATCCGCACAGACTATGAGGCAATGCGGCGCACCCTCAATGATTGATTGCAGCCGGCGTACCGCGCCGGACAAAAGCGCCCAAGGCACGCGGTAACGACGGATTGTAGCGGCGTTTCCAGATACGGCCATCAATTGTGTAGTGCAGAATCTGGTGCAGATAAGAGATGAAATTCTGCAGTACCGGAGGCAACGCGAGCAGTACCAGGGCGAAAGCAAAAGTATAGGCATAGGCGACGCCCATAAAGGCCTTCCATTGACCACTGGCTACCAAGCGGGCCAACGCATCAAGTTTGAACGATTCATCCTGCGCCAGTTCATAATGACAGCGAGACTGATAGTAATGCCAGACAAAACCCCAGTACTGCAGGTTGTGATAGGATGTAAAAATCGCCATCGCCAGCAGCAAATCCTCGGTCTTGACCGCAAACATCGAAATGGCGAAGCAAGCCAGCACGTTAAAGACCAAACTGAAACTGGGCCAGGGCACTGAAAGCCCGACGCACCATCCCCGCCAGACCCGCACCACGGCCCACGTCAGTGCCAGGCTGGCATAGGCCAGCAGTCCCCAGCCCACAAGATGGATTCCTTCTGGGTACCACTGATCAAAAAAATCGGTGCCGAACTGGATGTGGATGCGATCGCCATTCATGCGACCGAAATAAATGCCCAGGCTGCCAGCAACCAGCAAATGATGCAAGGGACGATAGATAGCATCGGCCGCCGCACGCCCCGCTAACTGCCCATAACGGCTCCAGTAGATGTGATGGAAGCCCATATGCTGCTTGAGCACGTGATAAAACCCAAAATAAGCCACAAAGGTCTGAAACAGGGCCAAATGTGACGGGCTATCAGCGGTCCAGAGGTAGGGTGTCGCAAAAACCAAGGCCCAAAAAACCGGCATGCCAAGGCTGTCGGGTTCGTACTGCGTGCGACCGGTCGGCGTCGCGGCCAGCGCCCACGTCATAAACACGTGAGGCAAACCAAAGATCACGAAATAGGATAGGTAAAGGGGAAAGGTCCAGCTTGATCCCAAGGCATAATATAAAGGGAGATAGAGCGCAATGGGGATCCACGCGCTGAAGCCCATCCAAAAGCAGTCGTAAAGCGGCGACCGCATCCATATCCCGGCTTGATCGCTCAAACGATGTCCTCCGTCTTCACCGCCTGAAACAACAGATTATCACCTGTTCTGATACTCGACAGCACGCTGAGTCCCGCTCGCTCGAGCGTCTCAAGAAATTGGGCCTCGCTGGGAACACATGTCTGATAACCCTTGGCAATGTAACCCGCCACCATCTGACGCCGCCAGGACGCCGCGGGCATCAGTAACATCGACCCCCACAAACTGGCCCCGGGTTTGAGCAGCCGCCGCAACTGGCGCAACGCCGCCTCCATATCCGAAAACACCATCAACCCGCCGAAACAGGTGATAATGTCGAACGCATCGAGTGGCGGCGGATCCAGAATATCGCCCATCACGATCGCTGGTGGCGGATTGGATGAAATGCGCTTTTGAGCCTGTCGCAGCATGTCCGGTGAAAGGTCGAGGCAAACCAAACTGTCCAAGACTGGTTGACCGGCTCGACGATAGGCCAGTCCTGTCAGTGACCCATCACCCGTGGCTACATCAAGGTGCCGGCCACCTTGCGACGCCTGAAAAGCGCGGCTGAACCACGCAATGTGCCGAAAAATATTGCCCCGCCAAACGATCAGAAACACCAGCAAGGCAATGGGCGCGTAGCATTTGGCATACAGACGGTACGCCAACGTGATTTGCTGATTGCGCTCGGCAGCGGGCGGTGCGACTGGCAAGGTGGGCCCCATTCTAGCGCACCCCCATTCGCGCGTGAGACAGTAGGCTGTCAACCACCGACTCCAGATGATGGGCATCCGTTTCCAGTGTGAGCACCTGTGTTTGGGGTGCTATCTGTGCGACAGACGCGCAGGTTTGCCCATAAGCCGCCTGCAGCAATGTCAAGATATCCTGCGTCTCGTGAAGTTCACGCGTCGGGCGGCGGTGCTCGCCGGGTGCACTGATTCGGGCATTGGCCGTCTCGATGCCCGCCTTCAGCCAAGCCACGTGTTCAGGGAGATCCACCCTGAAAATTTCTCGCAACCGGTCAAACAGCTCAGCGGGTGGCAGTTGAAACAGCGCGTGCAAGACCACGGGAAACTCGAAAAAACCTGGCGCGCCATCCACACTAACCGGCAACTGCCGAATCCAGTCCTCGATGGCAGCCATCGTCAAGCCTGGTTCAACACCTATTTGTGCCAACCGTGTCAGAATCTGACCCTCGTTCGCACGTTCGATGGGCTGACGCATCAAGGGCGCGTAAAACTTCGCGTACGTGACCGCATCAATCAAGGGATGTCGTTCCGTTACCAGCCATTCGGGCGCCAGAACCGTGGTGATGAACGTTTCGGCCGGCCCATAAAGACTCATCCCCAAAAACAGTGCCACACCCTTCAACGCAGGCAAACCAAGTTCATCCCCCAGACTCGAAAGCAAATCAAGACTCCGCGACAGATGCCCCAATGGCCAATCCGCGTCACCAGACAACTGCAACGCCCGACAGGTACGCACCCGCTGGCCAGAAGACTGCAGCCGCGCGGACAGCGCATCAACCAAGGTGCTCTTGCCCGTGCCATCAATTCCGACCACTGCAATTCGTCGTGTTCTCATCAACCGAATCTCAACCCTCGCCAGCCAAACCCCCACTGATTATACCCACATCTCCCAATCAATCCACGGCGCACGGAACCCATGCGTGTCCACTTAAGCAACGCGTGTCAAAAATCTCCAAAAGTCATCGTTAGGTTTCATCGTCCTGATGCGGGTTACCGGGATCGGCCCAGTGTTGATTATCTGGGCAAAGCCGGAAACGGCTTCTTAAGTGATCACACATGGCACGGAACCATTAGGTTCACCGATTGGGCTACCTGATTCCGACAGCATCTTGACGCAAAAAGTACAAATCGCGGTGCCACCGACTGCCGGATGTTACAAATGCCCGAATAACAACCAGTCGAATTGATGGATGGCGCCATCAACGGCAAAAACCATCATTTGCGCTGATTCAGAACTGCGTGCTGCAACAGCACCGTGACGAAAGTAAACCAAATCATGCCCGTACGGGCCGCATCACCTCCACTGACAATTAACAAACAATTAGCGAAATCGATGGTTGGTCCATCAACCCAACAGTCACCTTGCTGGTGATTCCCGTGCTATGGTAGTGTCGGTTTTTTGCTGGTGTTCTCAGACATGATTGGTTAAAAGTGGTGGTAACTGCCTTGTTTTCAAAAGCGGAGCAATTGCTGTTGTTGGCCAGTTTGGCCCACCGACGCGCCGACGAGCAAGCTGCACTGGAGGCGCTCGTCGGGCAGATGCCTGATTGGAAACATATCGAGATCTTGGCGATTGAGAATGCCATACTGCCGATGCTCTACCGGGCATTGCACAGTGAGCCTTGCTGGACACGGGTACCTGTATCCTTGCAAGAAACGCTCGTGGCCCACGCCCGCTCGATCGCTGAAACGAACCGGGCGCGTATCACAGCGGTAATGCCCGTCGTGCGACGTCTCGCGGCCGAGGCGATACCGGTTATCATGCTCAAGGGAATCTACCTGGCTGAATCGTTATACCAAGATGCCAGTTACAAGCGGATGAACGACGTTGATTTTCTTGTAACACTTGCGGATGCCCGCAAACTATATGCCATTTACGAGGAGCTGGGATTTTTCTGTGTGGCCCCTTTGATGGGCGACTCCGCTCAGAGGCAAGAAAAATATTCACACCACATGCCCCCGTTTGTGAGCCGCGATTTAACGGGCGTGCTGGGTACCCACTGGGGTTTGATTAGCCCCTTGACACCTTACAAAATTGATATCGGCTCCCTTTGGGAGCGGAAAGTGCCCTTTGACTTCTATGGGGTACAACTCTGGGCGATGGCGCCTGAGGATAACCTGCATCATTTGTGTGTGCATCTGCCCTACTACAAAACGGGCCTGCGGGAATTGATGGACCTTTACAACCTCGTTCGGGAGCAAGGCGACAGATTGGATTGGGAGGCCTTTCTGGCTCGGGTCCAATCGGCAGGCACAGAGGAACTGGTTTTCCATGCCCTTAGCCTCTGCCAGGCACTCGTGCCAGATGACCGCGTCCGCGCGTGCCTCAGACTTCTGGAATCGCGCGTGGGCGGGTTTTACCTGACAGACACGTTACGCAAAATCGCGCATCCGGCCAGGATTTTGCGCTCGCGCGCAACCCAGGTCTCGAAGGTCGAACGGGCCTATGGCGAATTCAGCCTGACCTGGGACCTGAAGGAAAAAACACGCGCCTACTTGTCGATGTGGCGCCACGCCACGCTGCCACCGCGCAGGGAGGTCGAAAAAATGAATTACCTCAAACCCGGCTCACCGCTGGTCTGGCTTTACTACCCTTTGAATCCGGTGCGTATCGCGCGCCTGCTGGCAAAGGATCTGGGCTGGAAACTGTTCTGGCTGGTCAACCTGAAAGAGATCATTGACTTGGTGAGTTGTGCCTGGTTGACCTTGACGCGACCCGCCTACCGGGGCCAGACCTTGGCCGCCTTCGCGAAGCGTTTCGACCTGACGCCTGAGCAGCTACGCCAACTGAAAGGTGCGCTGGAGTGAGCGTGTTGCTCCCCCTTGAAAGGGCTATCGCCCACGATGCGCGCCTGGTGGGCCACAAGGCATTGGGATGCGCACGGATGATGCAAATGGGGATGCGGGTGCCACAGGGCTTCGTACTGACCACGGAAGCATTCGAACAGCACCTGCGTGACACAGGTCTACAGGAGCATCGGGCGCGGCTGTTTGCGGTCTTTTTGCATCAACGCGACACCGGGATTCTAAAAGGCGCCGCGGCGGATTTTGGCAGACTGCTGGTTGAAACACCCCTTGATGAGGCGCTGTGCCGTCAGCTTGAAACCGTCGGTCGGTCGCCAGACGCGTTGTGGGCTGTTCGCTCCAGTCACACGCTCGAGGATGGTCAGCAAAGCGCATTTGCCGGAATTTATGACACGGTGTTGGGGGTTCCCTCAGCGGAGCTGGACACTGCCATCCGACGGGTCTGGGCCTCCGCGTTCAGTTACCGAGCGCTTCGTCACACGCTGGAAATGGGCCTTTCGCCCTGGGACGTTTCAGGCGCAGTGTTGATACAAACGCTGGTCGATGTAAAATTTTCGGGAATTTTGTATACGCGTGACCCCGGGGATGGCGATCGCCGGAAGTGGCCGATCGTCGGGCATGCGGGGTGGGGTGAGGCGCTGGTTTCCGGACGAGACAGCGGGCTAGAAGGCTCGCTTTACCGTCACGGCAGGGTGGAAGCAATGCCTCACTTGGGCCTGACGCGCGCGGATTGCGATCGGTTACGCACCTGGGGGCGAAAACTCGAAAAGATGTTTAATGAGCCCGTGGATATCGAATGGGCCCACAATGGCCAGACCCTATACCTGGTGCAGGTTCGTCCGTTAACCTGCTTCAAGGGGGACCAAAGACCGATCCATTGGGACCGGGAACTGGCGGAAGAACGCTTCCCGGATCCAATCTCACCGCTCGGTTGGTCTTGCCTGCAAAACGCCTTTCGCGTAAATCTAAACACGCTCGAACACCGTTTTGGCCTCGGTGCGAAACAGCCAGAAGACGTGGCTCGCACCTTTGGACATTACGTCTATTCCAATGCCGATTTTTTCAAGATTCCGCAATCGCTGCGCCTCAGGTGGGCGAGTCAGTTGCGGTTTGTGCCGCGCTATGTGTCAGTCATCGTAGACAGCGTGCGTCCCATTGCATTTCTGCGGCGTTTGGGGAAACCCCGGCCGAGCGTGCTCGGAACGGATCCGGGCGACCCACGTTTTATGGCCGTCACGGGACTGTTCGGGGCGTTTGTGTTTACCCACGCCCGTGAGATTGCCAATCGGTGGGAGCAGCGTATCGCGGGGCATCTGATGCAGGTTGATGCGCTCAATGACCCCGAACTGAGCGGTATGAACGATGCGGAATTGAGACGGTTTATGGATCATGTGATTGTCACCGGCAATTGTTTTATGGAGCCTGATCTCGCAATTTTCGTCATCAAGTCCGCCTGCATCTGGATGCTGGAAGAATTGCTGCGCATGTGTGGATTGCCGCCGACGGATTTGCGGACACTAACTGCCGGTCTGGCCAACAACGTGACCCTGGATTTGGGACAGGCAGTGGCTGAACTGGCTCAGGCGATCGCCTGTGAGCCCGCGCTCCAGGCGGCCTGGGGAGACGCCACCCCTGCCGTTCTCGTACAAGCGGTCTCGCAACACCCCGCACTTGCCATGAAATGGCACGCATTTATGAACACCTACGGCCACGTGACAACAACCTGGGATATCCGCGTGCCGACATGGCAGGAAGCGCCAGAATCGCTGGTCTTCCTGCTGCGAAAGTCTGCGACGAGGCCGCCGGAACTTTCAGACAGACGGGACAGCCTGCGGGCAAATGCGCAACAGCGACTGTTCGACGCGCTGGCCGGCTGGCCGCGGGCGAAGGCTTTTTCGGAAAACTTGCTGGACACCCTGTATCGTTTCATGCGGTACGACGAGGATCACCATATGCAAAGTTCACGGCTGTTTCGCCCGAGTCGGCGCGTTTTTTCGGAACTGGCACGGCGATTTGTGGCCAAGGGCATCTTGCGCGCGGAAGATGAGCTGTATTTTTTACGAATGGATGAAATCGAGGCGATGTTTGCTTGTGAACGTCCGTATCCTTTGTGGTATCTGGCCTCGAGGCGACGGGAAAGCTTTGCACGCGCTTGGTTGACCGTGCCGCCCAAAGTGTATCTGGGCGATCGCCCCCAACCAGTGCCGTCGCCCGTTTTGATCGACGGGTTGGCGCTCCGTGGGACCGCCGCTAGCCCCGGACGGGCTAAGGGTCGGGTTCGTCACGTGGCCTCACCAGACCACCTGAACAATTTCCAAAGCGGCGATATCTTGGTGACGCGCTCCCCCAATCCAGCGTGGACGCCCTTGTTCGCGACAGCTGGCGGGCTTGTGACCGCATCAGGTTCCGCGCTTTCCCATGGTTTCATTTCAGCAAGAGAATATGGTCTGCCCGCGGTTAGCGGGATCGCAATCGAAACGCTCGTCGAGGGGCAGTTGATCGTGGTGGATGGCAGCACGGGGATCGTGCATCGTTTGGAAGAAACAGGGGTGAATGATGATCACCACGCTGCTGTTTGATCTCGATGACACATTGGTGCAAATGAACCGCCAGGGCCTGACATGGTCGTTTCTGGCCCTGCTCGTACCTGTCGTGCGGGGTGTCGTCCCGCTGTGGCGGCTTTACCCGGTCGCGAGAACCGTCATCAGAAAAACCAAGAGCCACGGTTCGCACTTAACAAATTTTGAAGCGATGACCGCAGCCCTTTGTCAAGAAACAGGGGTTTCACACGCACATGCCGTGGCTTGCATTCGGCGCTTCGAGGCCACTTTCGAGCGTATGGCCTGGCGCTTCAAGGCCGTGCCGCACGCGCGTGAAACCCTCGAGCTGGCCGAAAAACTCGGCTACCGGCTGGCGTTGGCTACCAATCCCAGCACCCCACAATCGATGGTGAAAGCCCGCCTGCGCTGGGCCGGCCTCGAACACGTCAAATTCGAGTTCTGCACCCACAGTGAAGTGATGACCCGTTGCAAACCCGATCCGGCCTACTACGAAGAGTTGTGTCAAAAATGGACGCTCGTGCCTCAACAATGCCTGATGATTGGCAATGATGTGGTCATGGATCTCCCAGCAGCCGATGCTGGCATACACACCTTCCTGCTTTCAACATCTCTGGCGCCACGCCTTCCCACTCACCGGCCACCACCCGATTACATTGGGGACTACAGTCAACTGCAAGCGCTTTTGCGTCAATGGGCTGGCGAATCAGCCGAACGCCTGCCGAGTAATCGAGGCTTTTCCGCATAAAACCGACGGTCACGTGATGTACAAAGTAAAACCGTTTTCACAAACCTCGCGCAAAATGATGGGTGACAGGCAAGCGCAAAGCACGGCGCGAATCCCGTCCCGTTTCAACCGCATACAGCACCAATTCATCCCTGAATTTTGAATATTCTCACGGATGGTACACTCGCGGCAATGTTTCTACCGTGACAGTTAAGTAAATGGAGCCGTGCGCCCCGGAACATAGCCCGGATGGCAAAAAGCTCAGCTGCGCTCGAATAACGCCGCCGTCAACCCGCAGTTTGCGCTCGCTGCGCCATTGTTGCTGTGACAGGTAACTGAACGGAACCAAGCGACACGCACCGTATCTCCACGGCAAACAACACGGAGAACAGCCGAAACATTAGCGGTTTGGACACGCATGTTGTGGTTGCCGCGCCATTCTTGACGATCCATCAATTTCGGTGATTGCCTGTTGATTGTCAGTAACTCGACACGGCTGATATCGGCACGGTTTGGTGCATTTTACGTCGCGATGCAGTCGCGGCACGCTGGTCTGTTCAGCGAAATTGATCGTTCTCGTTCTTAATCTTTAATACAAAAATAAACACTTTTTTAAGCAAGGTTACCTAAAAATTTACCGATAATCCCCGTACCAAGGGCATTGGTC
>Ga0079301_1001198_pt1 | contig 12138 bp, 8 predicted proteins | sample Wag4_2014_7_11_3_FD_74797 | JGI IMG/M metagenome (GOLD analysis project Ga0079301, IMG submission 74797) | Fresh water mixed with fracking chemicals microbial communities from Ohio, USA - Utica-2 Time Series FC 2014_7_11 | ecosystem: Engineered > Industrial production > Chemical products > Input...
TGGGTTCCTGCCCCAGATCGCCCCTATCAACGCCCAAACCTTGATGCCGCTACGCGGGACATTTTCATCAAAAAAATTCTAGATCAGTAGCGTGGTGGGCATGATTTTGTGTCTATGAAACAAACCAAATGGGTACACCGACAAAAGGTGGGCACAAAAGCAGTGTCTACCTTCATCTTCAAAGAAGAATAATTAGGGGCACCTACGAAGCGCCCCTAATTGGATTTAATAAATTTTTGTTAATCACTAATTATTAGGCGGTAATTTTCTGACGTTGAAAGTGCTTACGCTATCGCGTAATTCTTCTGCCACAGCGCGAATTTCGGTGGCTAAGACCAACGACTGTTTCACCAACTCATCATTAGCCTGTGCGCTATGTGCAACGTCTTCCACTTGCTGACCGATTAAATCAGTTGCAGCTAATTGGGCATTGATCGCCTGTGCAATTTCTTGCACCGCTTGTGCCACTTGTTCCGAAGAATGGGTGATACGGCTAATCGCCTCGCCAGCATCCCCCGCTACCCCCACACTTTGCCCCACCTGACTGACCAAACTACTCATACTCAATAGCGCAGAATCTTTACTTTGCGCCATATCAGCAATCATATTCTGAATTTCGTTAGTGGATGTCGCCGTCCGTTCGGCCAATTTACGAACTTCATCCGCCACCACCGCAAAACCCCGTCCTTGCTCACCCGCCCGTGCAGCCTCAATCGCTGCATTCAATGCTAACAAGTTGGTTTGTTCGGCAATTTCTTTAATCACATTTGCAATGCCAGCAATACGGTCGGTTTGTTGACCCAACTTATCAATATCAGCAGACGTTACCTGAATCACTTCGGACATCCGACGCATATCTTGTACCGTCCGAATCATCACCTGACCACTCTCCCGCGCTTCGCTGGCGGAAGTTTTCGACAAGGTTTCACCACGCACAGCAAACGAAGCAACGGTATTAAAGCTATCAGTGAGATGTTTTACTTCGCTGCTAATCCGTTGTGCAGAGTCGCTTTGACGGGCTGAATGTTCCGCAACGGTTTGTGAGGCGTGGTGTAACGAGGCACAGTTATCGTGTACCGTTACCGCATGTTCAGCAATGCCACGCATCAAGCGGCGGAATTTGGTTTGCATTTCCACCACTGAATTAAACAGCTTGCTATGCGCCTGAGCGCCTTCAATCTCAATTTGCGCCGCTAAATCACCATTTGACATCACTTGCGCCAACATCGACACCGCCGCGCTTTCAATCGCCTCTTGCCGCATGCGAATCGACATCACAACTAACATGGCGGTTTCCAACACCACAAACAGGGCATGAATCGACACCGTCCAAAATTGGGTACCTTCGGGATAAGCCCAAACGGGGAATTGCTGTGCTTCTAGCCAAAAGAACACCAGATGATGAACAGCAATTAACACCGCCGCCACCACAATCGGTAACCAGTCACGGTAATACAGCAAAAAGGCAAGGAAACAGAAAATAGCAAAGTGCATTTCAATCAGACCGTGTGCCTGATGAATAAACAATGCGGAAAAAATCATAAAAGAAGCAGCAACGGCAATGCGTGTGGCCAAGGCTCCTTGCGGGCTCAGTCGCATAATAACGAAAGGCATCGCTGCCGCAGGGAGGCCAATTAACAGCGCCTCTAACCACGTGCCATACCATGTTGCCAAACCCAAACTGGCGAGGAACAGCACTGCCAACACCGGCATAAAAATCAAATCGGCTTTATGGCGCGATTGATTCAAATGCCCTGCAATGGAAATTGTGTCGTTATTCATGCTTAACCCTTCGTTATCATGCTTTGAGGGGTGATACAAAAGCTGGCTGGGAGACCATCACGCCATGCCAACCACCATAAGCTACCGAAGCTATATCCCAACCACAATATCAATAGCATCACAATATACTTAGTACGTCGAGAAGATTTCATGTTTTATCCCGAAAACACAAATTTACTGCCTTTTTACACGAAAGCAGCATGATTTTCACGTTCATTTATTAAAAACAACAAATTTTTTCAGGTTCATTTTACAAATCAATAGAATAGATATTCAAGTTCTAGCCAGCATTCACGCCTTGCCACCGACTGTGTTAGCTTTCGCTCCTTTTTTGCAAAGGCTTCTTTCATGTTACGTGTTGTTTCAGCCAATCTAAATGGCATTCGCTCTGCTGCAAGCAAAGGATTTTTTGAATGGATGACCCGTAGTGATGCCGATATTGTTTGTGTGCAAGAGCTCAAGGCACAAGCGGCCGACCTCACCGAAAGCATGAAGCATCCAGCGGGGTATCATGGTTTTTTCCATCATGCAGAGAAAAAAGGGTATTCGGGCGTAGGTCTCTACTGTCGTCAAACACCGGATCGGGTGATCTATGGCATGGGACATGAACGGTTTGATGCCGAGGGTCGGTTTATCCGAGCCGATTTCGGCATGTTATCGGTGATCTCAGTTTATTTACCCTCGGGTTCATCAAGCGAGGAAAGACAACAGGCGAAATTTGAATTTTTAGCTGCTTTTCAACCGTTATTACAGATGATGCAGCAAGAACAACGACAATTTGTAATTTGTGGTGATTGGAATATCGCGCATCAGGAAATCGATCTGAAAAATTGGAAGGGCAATCTCAAAAACTCGGGATTTTTACCCGAGGAGAGGCAATGGCTCACCGATTTGTATGCCAGTGGTTGGGTTGATGTCTATCGTCAGTGCTATCCCACCGCCGGCGAGGAAGGCTATACATGGTGGAGCAATCGCGGCCAAGCGTATGCCAATAATGTTGGTTGGCGGATTGATCTACAAGTCGCCACCCCCGCTATCGCTGCCCAAGCCACACAGGGTTATGTCTATAAAGAGCAGAAATTCTCCGACCACGCGCCATTGGTGCTGGATTACCTCGATATGCCGTAAATGAATACGGATTTTTGCTGATTTGAGCAAAGATAACGTCGCTATTCATGCACTGCAGCAAAGACATAAAAGCTCATGGTATCCTTGTCGCATTTTTCATCGTTGAGCTTGGATACCATGAGCGATTTTCGTCAAGATTTCATTCGTTTTGCCCTAGATGAACAAGTGCTACGCTTTGGCGAGTTTGTGACCAAAGCCGGGCGTTTATCTCCTTACTTCTTCAATGCCGGTTTGTTCAACCACGGCCAAAGCTTGTTAGCCTTGTCACGTTTCTACGCACGTTCGATTACCGAATCTGGTGTCCAATTCGACATGCTCTTTGGCCCTGCTTACAAAGGCATTACCCTTGCTGCTGGCACGTCGATGATGTTGGCGGCGGAGCATGGCCGAGATATTCCTGTGGCGTTTAACCGCAAAGAAGCCAAAGACCACGGCGAAGGTGGGGTGCTGATCGGGGCACCGTTGCAAGGCAAAGTTTTGATTATTGATGATGTGATTTCTGCGGGTACATCCGTCCGTGAATCGGTCAATCTGATTCGGGCTGCGGGTGCGGAGCCAGCGGGGGTAGCGATTGCATTAGACCGCATGGAGCGTGGGCAAGGTGAATTGTCTGCGACTCAAGAAGTGGCACAGCAATATGGCATTCCCGTCATTGCGATTGCCACGCTGCGTGATTTAATGACCTTTTTGCAAGACAGTGAAGCACTCGCGCAATATCGCGATGCCGTCGCCGCTTATCGGGCGCAATATGGTGTTGAGGGCTAACTTAGATGAGCCAGAAGCCGCCTGTCACCGCCGCTATTCGTGTGCTACGCGCACATCGGGTTGTGTTCAGCGATCATCTGTACGACTACGAGGAAAAAGGCGGCACGCGAGTGTCGTCGCAAGCCTTAGGCGTTGATGAGCATGTGGTGATTAAAACATTGATCATGCAAGACGAGCAGCGCAAGCCACTGATTGTGTTGATGCATGGTGATTGTGAGGTTTCAACGCGAAATTTGGCGCGGCAGATCGGGGTTAAAACCATCACCCCCTGCCCGCCAGAGGTTGCCAATAAACACTCGGGCTATCTTGTTGGCGGTACCAGCCCATTTGGTACCCGTAATCCGATGCCGGTTTATATGCAGGCCAGCATTGTCGATTTAGAGAAAATTTACCTCAATGGGGGTAAACGCGGTTATCTGGTTGGCCTCTCGCCTCAGGCAATTTTGCCGATCCTACAACCTACGCTGGTTGATGTAGCGATTCCTAAAGACGCTTAATGGGCAGTCGCTAACTGCCAACATACCGCGAAACCTAAGCACAAAGAACGCGCCATACCAGTCCAGATATGGCGCATTCGTCAATGCACCCACACTCTGCGCAACAAGCTATTGTGGGTTTACCGACTTCGTGGTTTCGAAATATCCCACTAACTGTTTAAGCTGATCGGCTGCGGTTTTAAGGCGTTCAGAAGCGGCATACGCCGATTGGGTTTCATGGCGATTATCGACAATTAACTCAGCAATCTGCCCCATTTTTTCCGCAATCTCTTCTGCACCAAACGCCTGCAAGCGTGTCGATACCGCCGCCTGTTGTGCCAGCGCCATCACCTGCTGCGCCAAACTTTCCAACTCCGCCCGAATCAGCTCACGATCACGAACCGTAAAGTGCAACTGTTCTGCCGTCGTCGCCAACTGCTCCACTTGTTCACCCAAACGCCCCGATTCGGCAACCGTATCACGCATCGCAGCTGTGGCTTGATATACCCGGTCGTGCTGTTCTTCCGAATGTTCCGCCACTTCAAACAAGGCGGTATTGAGATGATGGCAGCTGCCATAGATGCGATTCGAGACCAAACTGATCTCATCCATCATCACTTTTAAATGCAGCTGCATCGTCGCAATGGCGCGGTTTAGCTGTCCGGTTTCACCATGACCAGATAAATCCACTGGGTCGGTTAAATCACCCTGTGCAATACGGTCAAAACGCGTGATGGCTTTATTTAACGGCTGCACAATATCGCGCAGGAAAATCGCGCCCACAATCAACACCGCAAAAATACCAAACGCAATCCCTGCCATGGCGGCTTCCCAAATACTGCGGTTGCGTTCACGGGTTTCTTGATAGGCTATTTGAGCGTTCGCGCGCATGGTTTGTTGCAGTTTTTGGTTGGTTTGTGCCGCCTCGTGATACAGCGGTGATAAATGCAACGAAACTAACTGGGCGGCGCGTTCGAATTGACCGGCGGCTAAAGCGGCTTCAATCGGTTTTAGGCCATGCTCAAGATAACGCTGGTAGCGGTGTTCAAATGCCAGCCGCGCACTTTTTGCAGCGACATCCATTTCAACCGCTTGTACTTCCTGCCATAAGCGTTCCATCTCGGTGCGCCGTGCCTGAATATCAGCAAGGCGCGAGGCAGGAGTCATCGCCTGTTCATCCCCTTGCCGTTGTTGATCGGCATCACGCTGAAATTCGAGCAAAACCGCCCGATTCTCTAGCATCAATCGGTCGATCTCGCTGATCTTACCAATCGGAATCAGTTGTTGTTGATACAACGAGGTCAAGGCATCATTCGATAGCCGCAAGCCACCAATCCCCAAGATACCACCAGCAAGCATCAGGAAAATCACAAAAATACACCCCAACCAAAAACCATTTTTAATGGTCATTAAATTGGGCAATTTGCGTTCGGGAATGCCTGCGCCGGTTTCACGCAACTGTGCATAAAGCGCCTCTGTGCGTTCAATTTCTTTACGATCAGCGCGTTGCCGTACCGACATATAGCCGATGGTTTCGTTATTCTTTCGCACCGGCACAACACAAGCATCAACCCAATAAAAACCGCCGTCTTTACAGCGATTTTTCACCAAACCACGCCAAGGGCGGCCACGTTGTAGGGTGCGCCACATCCACGCAAAGGCCGCTGGCGGCATATCGGGATGGCGGACGATATTGTGACTACGCCCAATCAACTCATCAGCAGAAAAGCCACTGACCTTGATAAATGCTTCGTTGGCATAGGTAATGACCCCCTTTAAATCGGTTTTCGAAACCAGCGAAACACCTTCTTCGAGTTCGGTTTCTCGATCAATAACAGGCAGATTCTGTTTCATCGTCATGTTGCGAGAGACCTGCTGTGACACCGCAGGCAGGGATAGCACAGCATGATAATCATGCCCCTGTTCTCGCCCTCCTATGTTGATTTTGCTATCCAGATTTAATCTCAACCCACCACAGCATTAAGAAGCCGCAGCAACAGTTTCTTTTTCTTTACTGGCCTCGGGCTTTAACCACAACCGTTTAATAATCAGCGAAGCAGAACGACATTCTTCAACCGGCACCATCGCCGTCACTTGCTGTTCAGGATTCACAATATGACAGGGTTTCGGTTGCAACATGGGCATACCTTGTACGTCATACAACACAAAAGAGGTGGGTGGTAGCTCGGGGGCAGTAGGGCGCGCTTTAATCACAGCAATTTCACCGGTGTTCAGTTTCAACAATGCCCCAGGCGGATATTTTGTGAGTAATTTAAATAAAGCGGCAACTTGCAAAGCATCATAACGGGTTTCACGCTCTAAAAAGAGCTGCCGCAAAGCATTAGCAGGAAATTGCGGTTTACGCGCTGGATAGGGAATGACCATCGCGGCATACGAATCGCACAGACCAAGCAGGCGGGTGCCGGCATCCAACTGATCTCCCGCTAACTTAGCCGGATAGCCAGTACCATCACAACGCTCGTGATGTTGACTCACCCATTGCAACCACAGACTTTCGGTGACCCCCTGCCGTTGTAACAAGGCCACCGAGCGCACCGAATGTTCATTCACCAAAGCCCGCTGACTGTCAGAAAGGGTTTTGCCTGCTCCGGCGAGTGCTTCATCCATTGGCCATAGGCCAAGGTCACGCGTCAGTGCCGCACAAACTAGCATCACTTTTTCCTGACCGGCAATGCCGACAGCAGGGGCTAACAAGGCCGTTAAACACGCACCGAGAAATTGCTGAATCACCCGATAGGGATTTTGGCGATCGAGATGGCTGGCCGCCAATAGACTGTCTGGGTCGTCTTGTGCAGCTTCAATCAAATGATTAGCCAAGGTTTGCACATGGGTGGAAAAATCAACTCGACCGGGATCTTGTAAGGCTAAGGCGAATAAACGCTTTAAGCTCAGGGCCATACTATCAGCCCGAGCAAAGACAGGATCTTTGAGTTGCACAGTTTTGGCAGGCAGCGGCCCACCATCTACCATCGGTTCGTCATCATCGCCAGCTTCACGCACAAACACCCCGCGCGCAAGTAGGCTATCGACATGACGTTGCATGGTAATCACATAACCTTGGCGCAACAGCAAATTGCCGTGCTCGTCGTGCAGTGCCCAAGGTAGGGGTTCGTTAAGAACCAAATCGGTCTGGCGGATGCGACGCATGGCCTTCCACACTCTAAGCTAAAGGTTTATGACAAGGCTGCAATAAGACAGAACTTTTCTATATTCGCATAGGGGTAAATGAAACAAATTTATCAATTTTTGATTGACGTCAACATGAGCAACAACATAAGCATTTTTAAAGATGTTTAATGACAAAAACATTATCAAAAAAGACCTATCGATGCTGATTAGGGTTGCGCTGTGCTACACTTGACGCCATTTCCTTGGCCTAGCCCTAGACTAAAAGACTCCAATGATTTCCACGTTGCTCAAAAAAGTATTCGGCAGTCGCAATGACCGCTTGCTTAAACAATACCGACAGACGGTGACTCGCATTAACGCACTTGAAGAGGGTTTACTAAAGCTGACGGATGCTGAATTAACAGCCAAAACTGCTGAATTTCGCCAACGATTGAGCAATGGCGAAACATTGGCACAGCTGCTACCCGAAGCCTTCGCCGTATGCCGTGAAGCCAGCCGGCGAGTGATGAATATGCGGCACTTTGACGTCCAGCTGATCGGCGGCATGGTGCTCAATGATGGCAAAATCGCTGAGATGCGGACAGGTGAGGGGAAAACCTTGGTGGCTACCCTACCCGCCTATCTCAATGCCTTGGCCGGACAAGGCGTGCATGTCGTGACAGTGAACGATTATCTGGCACAACGTGACGCCAACATTATGCGGCGGCTGTATAACTTCCTCGGCTTGTCCGTTGGCGTCAATTTGTCGCAGATGCCACATGATCAAAAACAAGAGGCCTATGCAGCTGATATCACCTACGGTACCAACAACGAATTTGGCTTTGACTATCTGCGTGACAATATGGTCTATAGCCCAATGGAACGGGTACAACGTCCGTTGTCGTTTGCCATCGTGGATGAAGTTGACTCGATTTTGATTGATGAGGCACGGACACCGCTGATTATTTCCGGCCCTGCCGAAGATAATGTTGATCTCTATCGCCGCATGAATGCCATCCCGCCAAAACTGATTCGGCAACAAGAAGAAGAAGGCGAAGGTGATTATTGGGTGGACGAAAAAGCACACTCAGTGTTGTTATCAGAAGCAGGCCATGAACATGCAGAAGCCTTGCTGATTGAGGCAGGTTTGTTGAAAGAAGGCGATAGTCTGTATTCGGCAACCAATATCACCCTGATGCATCACCTCAACGCCGCTTTGAAGGCCCACGCGCTATTCCACAAAGATCAACACTATGTGGTGCAAAACGGCGAAGTGGTCATTGTCGATGAATTTACCGGCCGTCTGATGTCTGGCCGCCGTTGGTCAGAAGGGCTGCATCAAGCCGTTGAAGCGAAGGAAAATGTCGCTATTCAACGCGAAAACCAAACTCTCGCTTCGATTACCTTCCAAAATTACTTCCGGCTGTATCAAAAACTGTCGGGGATGACGGGGACTGCGGATACTGAGGCGTATGAATTCCAGCAAATTTACGGTTTAGAGACGGTCATTATCCCGACTAACCGTCCGATGGTGCGGAAAGATCATCTCGATCTGGTCTATAAAACATCGCAAGAAAAAAATGCGGCTATCGTCGCAGATATTCGTGCTTGTCGCGAACGTGGACAGCCGGTGTTAGTGGGTACCACATCGATTGAAAGCTCTGAATTGTTGTCGCAGCTGTTACAACGAGAAGGGCTCAGTCATGAAGTGTTGAATGCAAAACAACATGCCCGAGAAGCCGACATCATCACCCAAGCGGGGCGTCCTGGCGCTGTGACCATTGCCACCAATATGGCAGGCCGAGGAACGGATATTGTGTTGGGGGGGAATCCCGAACCTGAAATTCGTGCTATCGAAGTGGACGAAACACTCAGCTCAGAACAAAAAACTCAACGCATTGCCGATTTACGGCAAGCATGGCAACAACGCCATGATGCGGTGTTGGCTGCCGGTGGTTTACACATTATCGGCACCGAGCGCCATGAATCACGCCGGATTGACAACCAGCTACGCGGACGGGCCGGCCGACAAGGGGATCCGGGCTCTAGCCGTTTCTATCTCAGTTTAGAAGATCCTTTGTTGCGGATTTTTGCCTCTGATCGCGTCGCAGCCATCATGGACAAGCTGAAAATGCCAGAAGGCGAAGCGATTGAACACACTTGGGTGACCCGTTCGATTGAAAATGCCCAACGCAAGGTAGAAGGCCGTAACTTTGATATCCGTAAACAACTGTTGGAATACGATGATGTTGCCAGCGATCAACGCCGTGTGATTTACCAACAACGCAACGAGATTCTAGAAAGTCAGGACGTTGCCGAGATGGTAAGCACCATGCGCGATGATGTGCTGTCCAGCTTGTTTGACGCCCATATTCCGCCTGAGTCGATGGAAGAAGAATGGGATGTGGCGGGTTTGGAAATGGCTTTACATGCCGAATTCCAACTACGTTCCCCAATCGCCGATTGGCTAAGCCAAGATCAACATGCCGATTTGGTCGCGATCAAACAACGCTTGTTAGACCTTGCGCGTGACCAATATCAGGCCAAAATTGATCTGGCTGGTGTGGATGTAATGCGGCAATTTGAACGTGCTGTGTTGTTACAACATTTTGATCAACATTGGCGCGAACACCTCGCTGCACTCGATCACCTGCGGCAAGGGATTCATCTACGTGGCTACGCCCAGAAAAATCCGAAACAAGAATACAAACGCGAAGCGTTTGAACTGTTCTCTGATATGTTGGAACGGATTAAGCGCGATGTCGCACAAATCTTGATGACCGTTCAAGTGCGTGGGCAAGAAGATGTCGATGCGGTAGAGCCGGAGACCATCGCCGGCATCGCGAATCATCCCGCCGCCACAGACAGCTTGCACCCTATGCAACAGGATGAGGAAAACGGTAACCCGTACAGCCCAGAAAATCTGGCAGCCCAAGGCATCCGTGTGGGGCGTAACGACCCTTGCCCATGCGGATCAGGGAAGAAATACAAACAATGCCACGGCAAGCTGGCATGACCGCCGCAGTCGATCTGTATTTGGCTTCTGCCAGCCCTCGCCGCGCCGAATTATTGACGCGGTTGGGGGTGGTGTATCACGTTATCCCCAGCCATATCGATGAAACGGAAATGGATGGGGAAGCTCCTTTGCACTATGTGGAGCGACTCGCACGCGCCAAAGCCCTTGCTACGCAACAACTGTGTCAACAACAAGGCCTGCCAAGCAAGCCTGTACTCGCTGCAGATACCACCGTTGCTTTGGGTTCAACCATTTTTGGTAAACCAGATACGCCTGCTCATGCCCGAGCGATGTTGCAGCAGCTGTCGGGCCAACAGCATCAAGTCTTTACTGCGGTCGCTATTGCCGATCAAGATAAGATCGTCAGTGTGGTCTCTCAAAGTGATGTGAGTTTTTTTACAATTCCTGATACGTGGTTAGCGCACTATCTCGCCAGCGGAGAACCGTTTGATAAAGCAGGGGCATACGGCATCCAAGGCTTAGCCGAAACCTTTGTCCGTAAAATTGACGGTAGTTTCTCTGGCATCATGGGTCTTCCACTGCACGAAACTGCTTTATTGCTACAACGCTTTGCTATCCCTTTTGTTTTACAGCCGAAAGAATCCTGATGAGTGCGCCAATACCGCTCCCCCCCCGCGACAGTGTCCGATTGAGTGATGAGATTCTGGTGAATATCACCCCACAGGAAACACGGGTGGCAATTATTGAAGATGGCGTGGTACAGGAGCTGCATATCGAACGGACTGCAAGCCGAGGGATTGTGGGCAATATCTATCTTGGTAAAGTACGGCGCGTGTTACCAGGAATGCAATCGGCATTCATCGAGATTGGGTTAGAACGGGCCGCTTTTCTTCATGTCGCAGATATCCTCGAACAACGACAACACCCTGCAGAAACCCAACGCATCGAAAATATGCTGCGGGAAGGACAAACGCTGTTAGTGCAAGTGATTAAAGACCCTATCGGTACCAAAGGTGCACGGCTCTCGACACAAATCAGTTTGGCAGGACGTTTTTTAGTCCACTTACCACAAGAAAACCATATTGGTGTTTCGCAAAAAATAGAGTCGGAAACCGAACGCCACCAGCTCAAAAGCCGATTAGAAGCCTTATTACCGAATATCGGTCCACACGGTTATATCATTCGCACCAGTGCCGATACCGCCACGGATGAAGAATTAGCTGCCGATATCGAATACCTGACTAAACTTTGGGCTGATATTGGCCAACAAACTAAGCTGATGCCACCCGAAACAGTACTCTACCAAGATTTATCCCTATCGCTGCGTGTATTACGCGATATGGTCAGTGAAAACACAGAAAAAATCATCGTTGATTCGACAGAGAATTACGAAAAGATGGCCGAATTTGCAGCGCAATATGTCAGCCAAGTGATGAGTCGGATTGAACGCTATAGCGGCGAACGTCCTTTGTTTGAACTACATGGGATTGAAGAAGAAATCGATCGCGCATTAGCACGACGAGTCAATCTGAAGTTTGGTGGTTATCTCATCATCGATCAAACTGAGGCAATGACAACGATTGATGTCAACACGGGTGGCTTTGTTGGCACGCGTAACTTTGATGAAACGATTTTTAAAACCAATTTAGAAGCCACCCACGTCATTGCACGACAGCTCAGATTACGCAATCTCGGCGGGATTATTATTGTCGATTTTATCGACATGGACAGCGACGAACACAAACAAGCGGTGCTAAACGAATTGGCAAAAGCCTTAGCCCGTGACCGAACCCGTGTCACCCTCAACGGGTTTACCAGTTTGGGCTTGGTTGAGATTACCCGTAAGCGGACCCGCGAGAGTTTAGCCCATGTGTTATGTGA
>Ga0079301_1001201_pt1 | contig 12126 bp, 10 predicted proteins | sample Wag4_2014_7_11_3_FD_74797 | JGI IMG/M metagenome (GOLD analysis project Ga0079301, IMG submission 74797) | Fresh water mixed with fracking chemicals microbial communities from Ohio, USA - Utica-2 Time Series FC 2014_7_11 | ecosystem: Engineered > Industrial production > Chemical products > Input...
GCTGGAGAGGTGGCCGAGTGGTCGAAGGCGCAGCACTGGAAATGCTGTATAGGGGCAACTCTATCGAGGGTTCGAATCCCTCCCTCTCCGCTTACGGAAACCGGCCTTCTACGCCGGTTTTTTTATGCTTTCACAGCGAAGCCGAGGCAGCGAGCTCGTAGCGTGCTCGCTTGCCGTTATTCAGCCATTCTGGCGTTATGCGCATCTCAGAGAACAAAAAAGGTCAGCCCTTGAGGGGCTGACCAGGAGCGATTGGGTGCGCGGCTGGCGGTAACTCAGGAGCCTTTGGGCCGGTTTGCGATCAACCGAAGCGTCCACTCACATAGTCCTGGGTCGCTTGCTGACCAGGGGCATTGAAGATTTTTTCCGTGTCACTGAACTCCACCAGATAACCGACCTTGCCCGTGCCTCCCTCGACCGCTTCGGCGTTGAAGAAGGCTGTCATGTCAGCCACCCGCACGGCCTGCTGCATGTTGTGGGTCACGATGATGATGGTGTAGCTACGCTTCAGCTCGTGCATCGTTTCCTCGATCTTGAGGGTGGAGATCGGATCGAGTGCGGAGCACGGTTCATCCATCAGGATGACCTCAGGCTCGGTGGCGATTGCCCTGGCGATGCAGAGGCGCTGCTGCTGACCGCCCGAGAGAGCGAAGCCACTCTCCTTCAGCTTGTCCTTGCACTCATCCCACACAGCAGCCTTGCGCAGGGAACGCTCGACCAATTCATCCATGTCGCCTTGATAGCCGTTGATCCGGGCACCGAAGGCAATATTTTCGTAGATGCTTTTTGGAAACGGGTTGGGCTTCTGGAACACCATGCCGATACGGCGGCGCACCTCAACGGGATCAACCTTCTTGTCATAGAGGTCGACGTTGTCAAAAATCACCCGTCCGCGCAAGCCGCAACCGGGAATCAAATCGTTCATCCGGTTGAGGGCGCGCAGCACGGTGGATTTGCCACAGCCGGAGGGGCCAATGAAAGCCGTGACTTTTCCTTTGGGCAGATCCATGAAGACATTCTTCACGGCCTCAAACTTGCCGTAGGAGATCGTCACGTCCTGGAGGGACATGCAGACCTCGCCACCGCTGTTGGTGCTGGTATTGGAGTAGGGCGCGGGCTGAATCATGACCTTGTGGGGGATGGGTACGTGGAGATCGATGTGTGGTTGAGAGGTAATTAATCGGGCGACGCGAAAGGCTGAGAATCAGGTTTTGCGAGCCACCTTACTGATCCAGCGAGCCAGGAGGTTGGCTCCCAGAATCATGATCACAAGCACGAAGGATGAAGCCCAGGCCAACTCGTTCTGCGCTTCATACGGCATGATCGCGAAGTTGAAGATCAACACCGACATGGTGGCAATCGGGTTGAACAGACCTTCAGGCCAGAACGGGGAGAACAGCGCTGTGAAGATCAAAGGTGCCGTCTCTCCAGCTGCGCGCGCAATGGCCAGCACCACCCCGGTGGCGATCGGAGTGAACGCAGCAGGCAACGTGATGCGCATCACGGTGACAAACTTGGATGCACCAACCCCGTAAGACCCCCAGCGCAATTCCTGGGGAACAAGCTTCAATCCCTCATCAGTGGTTTTGATCACGGTTGGCAGCATCAGCACAGCCAGAGCGATGCCACCAGACACCGCGCTGTAGCTCTGGTTGAAAAACAGACGGGTTGCTACGACGATGCCGTAGATGAACACACCGCAAATGATCGAAGGAACACCTGCCAGAACGTCGTTGCCAAAGCCGACAAATTTGGCGAACCAGCCACGCTGGGAATACTCATTGAGGTAAACACCACCCCCGACGCCAATCGGAATCGCGATCAGCGAGGCGATCAGTGTCACGACAATCGTGCCGATGATGGCGTTGCCGATACCGCCACCCTCGAGCCCAGGAGGAGGAGGCAGCTCGGTGAACAACCTCAGGCTTAAGAGCCTGCCACCTTTGTAGAGCACAAAGGCGATCACGAGGAACAGGGGCAGAACCGCAATGCCGGCAAACACCGCAGCAATCGTCGTGCAGATCCTGTTGATCCGATTGCGCTGCAGAGAATGGTCGATATTGAGGGAGCGACGCTCAAACAGGGCGTTGGCTTGCTGAACGGTGCCGGGCTGGAAGGATGTCATGGCTGAAGAGCTCCTGTTCAGTAGCGGAGGCTGAGACGGTTGACGACCCACTTCGCAAGAATGTTCACTGCAAAAGTGAGAATCATCAGGATGAGAGCCGCATACATCAGCGCTGAAACCTGAATCCCTGCCGCCTCTCCGAACTGGTTTGCGAGCATGGCTGCAATGGTGTTGCCCGGGGCCAGCAGCGAAAAACTGAAGTTGAAAGCGTTACCGATGATCATCGTGACTGCCATCGTCTCGCCCATCGCCCGGCCGAGTGCCAGCATCACGCCGCCGGTGATTGCTGATACGGCGGCGGGGAGAATGACGCTGCTGATCGCGCCCCAGCGCGTGGTGCCGATGCCGTAGGCCCCCTGTCGCAGCTCGATGGGCACCTGGTTCAGGGCATCCCGGGAGATGGCCGTGATGATCGGTAGCACCATCACCACCAGGATCAACACGGCGGGCGCCATGCCGGGACCCTGAGGAACAGTATCGAAGAAAGGTGTCCAGCCCAGGACCGTATTAAATAGCTGCAGGACAGGGCGGATGGCAGGTTCCATCACGAAGATCGCCCAGAGTCCGAGCACAACCGAAGGGATGGCGGCCAGCAGCTCCACCATCAGACCGACGGCTTCACGCACCGAGCGGGGCAGGATGTCTTCGGTGATCAGAATCGCCGTGCCAAGGCCGAGAGGAACGGCGATCACCAGGGAGAGCAGAGAGCTGACCAGGGTGCCGTAGATGGCGGTCAGTGCCCCGTACTCGTCGTTGACGGGATCCCAGGCCGAAGTCGTGAGGAAGTTCAGGCCGAACTTGCCGATCGCCTCCTTGGACCCATCGATCACCACCAGGAAAATCCCCAGCAGCACAACCGCGACGATGGAGGCCAGAACAACGGTGAGCTGGCGGAATCCTTGGTCTACCAGCTTTTCGGACGCTGGCCGGCGACGAAGTGTGTAGGCGTCCACGAACGGGGGTGGGCGGTGTGCCGTCGTCATGTAGTGGTCGATCGCTGGTGGTGCCGTCTGACAGCCGGCTCAAGGGCCGTCCGGCAATCGGCTTTTGGCTGCAGGGTGGGGTCCACCCAAGCAGCAACTGGAATTTACGAAGAGGGTCTGTTGGTCGGTTTAAGCGGTGATTAACGTCCGGTGGGCCGGTAGCTTGAGGCCACCGCGCCGTTCTCGACACCACTCTGTCCATGGGGCGCATCGTCGGCATCGACCTCGGCACAACCAACTCCGTTGTGGCGGTCCTGGAGGGTGGCCGCCCGGTGGTGATCGCCAGCGCTGAGGGCTCCCGCACCACGCCTTCGGTGGTGGGCTTCAGTCGTGACCAGGAGCTGCTGGTGGGTCAGTTGGCACGGCGCCAGCTGGTGTTGAACCCCCGCAACACCTTCGCCAACCTGAAGCGCTTCGTCGGCCGCCAGTGGGATGAGCTGGAGGAGGGGAGCCTGTCGGTGCCTTACACCGTGCGCGCCAACGACCAGGGCAACGTGCGGGTCGTCTGTCCGGTCACCGAGCGCGAGTACGCGCCGGAGGAACTGGTGGCCAGTGTGCTGCGCAAGCTCTGCGACGACGCCTCCACCTACCTGGGCGAGCCGGTGGAGGGCGCAGTGGTCACGGTGCCGGCCTATTTCAATGACGCCCAGCGCCAGGCCACCCGCGATGCCGGCCGGCTGGCGGGCATCAGCGTGGAACGGATCCTCAACGAACCGACCGCCGCGGCCCTGGCCTATGGCTTCGACCGCAGTGCCACCAAACGGGTGCTGGTATTCGATCTGGGCGGCGGCACCTTCGACGTGTCGATCCTGCGGATTGCCCAGGGCGTGTTCGATGTGAAGGCCACCAGTGGCGACACCCAGCTTGGCGGCAACGACTGGGACCGGCGCATCGTGGACTGGCTGGCAGATGGCTTCCAGCGCGAGCACGGTCTCGACCTGCGCCGGGACCGTCAGGCCCTGCAGCGCCTCACCGAGGCCGCCGAGAAAGCCAAGATCGAGCTCAGCGGCGTACAGACCACGCCGATCTCACTGCCGTTCATCGCCACCGGCGGCGAGGGGCCGCTGCACATTGAAACCAGCCTGGAGCGCCGCACGTTCGAAGGCCTCTGCCCCGATCTGCTCGACCGCCTGCTGCGCCCGGTGCAGCGGGCCCTGCGCGATGCCGGGCTGGCAGCCGAGGACATCGATGATGTCGTGCTGGTGGGCGGTGGCACCCGGATGCCGATGGTGCAGGACATGGTGCGCACCCTGGTGCCGCGTGAGCCCTGCCAGTCGGTGAACCCGGATGAGGTGGTGGCGATCGGGGCCGCTGTTCAGGCCGGCATCCTCACCGGCGAACTGCGGGATCTGATGCTCAACGACGTCACACCGCTGTCACTCGGCCTGGAGACGGTGGGCGGCTTGATGAAGGTGCTGATTCCCCGCAACACGCCGATTCCGGTGCGCCGCAGCGACGTATTCAGCACCTCTGAAGCCAATCAGAGCTCGGTGGAGATCCATGTGCTGCAGGGCGAACGGCAGATGACTGAAGGCAACAAGAGCCTGGGTCGTTTCCGTCTCTCGGGTATCCCGCCAGCGCCGCGGGGTGTGCCCCAGGTCCAGGTGTCCTTTGACATCGACGCCAATGGCCTGTTGCAGGTCTCAGCCATGGACCGCACCACTGGCCGGCAGCAGAGCGTGAGCATCCAGGGGGGGTCGAATCTGAGCGCCGAGGAGATCGAGCAGCTGATCGAGGAGGCTGAACGCAAGGCGGCCGAAGATCGCCGGCTGAGGCTGGCGATCGATCGCCGCAACAAAGCTCAGACGCTCGTTTCCCAGGCGGAGCGACGGCTGCGCGACGCCAGCCTTGAGCTGGGTCCCTACGGTGCTGAGCGCCAGCAGCGGGCCGTGGAGATGGCCGTGCGCGAGGTGCAGGATCTGCTGGCTCTGGAACAGCAGGGCAAAGCCGATCCCGGCGAGCTGGAGCTGGCGGTGAGCCAGCTGCAGGAAGCCCTGTTCGGTCTGAATCGTCGGCTGCTGAGCGAACGGCGCTCTGAGCAGGGCCCGCTGCAGGGCCTGAAGAACACCCTGGGGTCGCTCAAGGATGAGCTGTTCTCCGATGACGACGACTGGGATGACTGGAACCGGCCGGCGGCGGACCCCTGGGCCCGCCCGCGCCCGGAGCGGGATCCCTACGACCAGCCGCCCAGCTACGGACGCCAACCCGTGTACGGCCGTCCAGCTGAGGAGCAGCGTCCCCGGCGCGACAGCTGGGACGACCCCTGGGCTGAGCGCTGATGGGAACGGGACGAACCGCTGCCGCCACGCTGGATCCCTGGGCGGTGCTGGGACTCGCTCCCGGAGCTGATGCGGCTGCCCTGAAGCGTGCCTTCCGCGCCCAGGCCCGCCGCTGGCATCCCGACCTGAACGACAACGACCCCGTGGCGGAGGAGAAGTTCAAGCAGGTCAATGAGGCCTATGCCCTTCTCTCCGATCCCAGGCGCCGGCGGGCCTGGGAGGCGGGCGAGCCGGATCCCGAGGGTGGCCCGGTGGCCGCCGACCCTTTTGCTGCAGGCTTTCCGGCGTTTGAGACCTATCTCGAGCAGCTGTTCGGCACCCCCCGCCGTTCCAGCGCGGCGGCGGCAGGAGATGGGGAGGAGCCTGACCCGGCCGGGACAGCCAGCGGCTCGGTGACGGCTGCGGAGCCCGCGTCACCGCCGGTGCGGGCGACCAGCCCCTCGGAAACCGTGGTCTCGCTCACGCCAGAGCAGGCCCAGGCGGGCAGCCGTGTGGAGGTGGAGCTTGCCGATGGCACCGTGCTTGAGGTGTGGACGCCGCCGCTGGCCGGCGATGGCTGGCGCCTGCGCCTGCCAGGCCTGGGAGCGGGTGGAACGGATCACTTTCTGCAGTTGCGCGTCGTCAGCGACGAAGGCCTGCGCATCGATGGGCTGCGCGTGCTTTACCAGCTGGAGATCTCGCCGGCCGAGGCGGTGCTGGGCTGCCGCGTGGTGGTGCCCACCCTGCAGGGTCCGGTGAAGCTCACCGTGCCGGCCGGATCCTCCAGTGGCCGGCTGCTGCGCCTGCGCGGGCGCGGGCTTCGCGATGGCGACCTCCAGGGCGACCAGCTGGTTGAGCTGCGGATCGTGGTGCCGCAGGAGGTTTCGGATGCTGAACTGGCCCTCTACCGGCGCTTGCAGGAACTGGCCCTGGAGCAGCCGTGAGACCTGCCACAGCAGTGAGACACTGAAGGCTCCTCTCCCGACCTGCCAGCCGTGATGCCGGTGCATGTGCTGCTGTTTGATGCCGGATCCGATCAGGAGGGCATTCACTCCCTGGAGATTCAGGGGAGAACCGTGGTGCTGCTCTTCGAGGAGCGCGATGATGCTGAGCGTTACGCCGGCCTGCTGGAGGCTCAGGACTTCCCTGTGCCCACGGTGGAGGCGCTCGACAGGGAGGACATGGAGCTGTTCTGCAGCGAAGCCGGCTATGAGGCCCGGCTCGTGCCCAGCGGCTTCCTGCCCCAGAGCCCGGAGGAGCGGCTGCTGATCGCCCCGCCTGAACGCAACATGGATGTGAGCAGCTGGCAGGAGGCCGAAGGCGCCACCGCCGCCGATCCGCTCGCCTGCGACGATCCTGAACTGGAGGCATTCCGTCGCCAGCTGGAGGGGTTGCTGTGAGCGTGTCAGAGGTGCTTTCTGCCGACCGGGGCCATCTGCTCACCGAGCAGGTCAATCCACTGAGCAGCTGTCTCGACGAGCTGCCCACCGACCAGCTGGTGGACCTGTTCTGCCGCAACGATCTCGAACCGCAGCGGGCCGTTGCCGCCGCCGCGCCGCAGCTGACCACCGCGGTGGATGCGATTGCCGCAAGGTTGAGCGCTGGGGGCCGGCTGTTCTACCTCGGTGCCGGCACCTCAGGCCGTCTGGGGGTGCTGGATGCGGCGGAGTGTCCTCCCACCTTCTGCAGCGACCCCAGCCTGGTGCAGGGTGTGCTGGCCGGTGGCGCGCCGGCCCTGCTGCGCAGCTCCGAGGGGTTGGAGGATCTGCGGGAAGCGGGCCGGGCCGATCTGGAGGCCGCGGGCTTCAGCGCCGCCGACTGTCTGGTGGGGATCGCGGCCGGCGGCACCACCCCCTATGTGCTCGGGGGGCTGGACCATGCCTGCCAGCTCGGCGCGCTGGCGATTGCCATGGCCTGCGTGCCGGCGGAGCAGGCGCCGATGCCCTGTGAGATCGACATCCGCCTGCTCACGGGCCCTGAGCTGCTCACCGGTTCAACCCGGCTGAAGGCAGGCACAGCCACCAAGATGGCGCTCAACATCCTCTCCACCGGTGTGATGGTGCGCCTGGGCAAGGTGCACGGCAACCGCATGGTGGATGTGGCGGTGACCAACAGCAAGCTCGAAGATCGCGCCCTGCGCATCCTGGCCGATCTGGCTGGTGTGGAGCGGCAGCAGGGCCGCCAGCTGCTGACGCAGGCGGAGGGCTCAGTCAAGCTGGCCCTGCTGATGGCAGCTGGTGGTCTGGATGCAGCAACGGCCCGCGATCGGCTTGTCCGTCACGGCCCCAGCCTGCGCCAGGTACTGGCAACCTGTGGGTTGAGCCTGCCAGGCCGCTAGGTCTCAGCGTCCATGGGCCCCCAGTAGGGGGAGGTGAGCAGATCCAATCGACGGCGGGTCTCGGCAGGGACCTGCTCCCTGGGTGTCATCAGGGCATGCTGAAGCGCTTGGTGGGCGCTGCTGGTGGGCCGCACCTCTGCGATCCGTTCAGCCGCCACCTTCACAATCTCCTGGGCAAGGGAGGCATTGTTGCGCAGGTTCTCGATCACCATGTTCACGCTCACTGAATCGTGTTGCTGATGCCAGCAGTCATAGTCGGTAATCATGGCAAGAGTTGCATAGGCCATTTCAGCCTCCCTGGCCAGGCGCGCTTCGGTGTGATTTGTCATGCCGATCACACCGCAATCCCAACTGCGATACAACTCGGATTCAGCCCGTGTGGAGAAGGCGGGCCCCTCCATGCAGAGATACGTGCCGCCGCGATGGAGCTGCCGACCGCTGGGCATCATGCTTTCGGCCGCATCGGCGAGCAGGTTGCTCAGGACTGGGCAGAAGGGATCGGCCGCAGTGACATGAGCCACAGCACCGCTTCCGAAGAAGGTCAGCGGGCGCTGGTGGGTGCGATCGATGAACTGATCCGGCACCATCATGTCCAAGGGGCGGTAGCGCTCCTGAAGCGAACCCACGGCTGAGACGGAGAGGATCCAACGCACCCCCAGGGAGCGCAGGGCCCAGAGGTTGGCACGGTATGGAACCTCGCTGGGTGTGTAGGTGTGGTGTCGGCCGTGACGTGCCAGGAACACCACCTCCAGATCGTTGATCTTGCCTCGTCGCAGCAGATCGGACGGAGCGCCGAAGGGGGTGTCAACCGCGATCTCCCGCACACACTCGAGCCCCTCCATGGCATAAAGACCACTCCCCCCGAGCACACCGAGACAGGCCTGGTCAAGATCCGGTGTGGGACAGATCTCGGCCTTGACGGCGGCGGCGGCGGAGTTTGAAGCAGTCATGGAGCAGGCCCGAGCTGGATGCGAGTCCCCATTTTCAGCATGGCCGCATACAGTCCGGTTTTGATCTCGATCAGACCGTGACCAAAGCCGTGATGGAAACCGATGCCGGCACCCTCGAACTGGAACTGTTCGAAGCCGACGCGCCCAACACCGTTGCCAACTTCGTGAAACTGGCCCGCGAAGGCTTCTATGACGGCCTGGCCTTTCACCGCGTCATCCCCGGCTTCATGGCCCAAGGGGGTTGCCCCAACAGTCGGGAGGGGGCGCGTGGCATGGCCGGTACCGGCGGTCCCGGGTACACGATCGACTGCGAGATCAACAGCCAGAAACACCAGTCAGGCAGCCTGGCCATGGCTCATGCCGGCCGTAACACCGGGGGCTCTCAATTTTACATCTGTCACGCCGCACAACCCCATCTCGATGGCGTACACACCGTATTCGGCCACACTGGCGCAATGGATGTGGTGCTGGCGCTGAAGAACGGCACCCGGATCAACAGCGTAACGATCCTCGATTGAGCCTCACTGGCGCGATGCCAGACTCACCCCCACTGCAGAAAGGCCCCTGGTCTGAGCTGCAGTGGGCCAAACCCGAGCAGATCATCTGGCGATCTCAGTTCGACCAGCTGCCGGCGCTCCGGCTCCAGATCGACGCTCGGGTGCCCGCTGCTCTGAAGGTCTGGAGCGCTCAGCAGCGCAACGGTGCTCGTCTCAGGCCAGGCTGCCAGTTGACATAAGGCTTGCTCCACCAGTTGGCCGCTTCCTGTCAATTGATCCAGCCCACCGATCTGGACAGCCAGGCATGGCTGATTCAGAAGGGCAAGCAACCGGGCGCGGACCTCATGCTCCAGCCTCACCCCATGGTCTTCAGCCCAGGCCTCGAGCGTCTGAAAACGACCCAGCAGCGTCGGTTCGTCGGCCTGACCGCTCCAGGCGAGCACCAGGGAGGGGCCGCCGATCGGGCAGCTGGGGGCTTCTCCAAGCATGTGCCCCAACTTTGTGCGCTTCACCTGCAGGTAGGCCGCGTTGTGCTGACCGGGATCCATCACCAGTGGCACCCTGTCTTCAACCTGCAGTCCGTAGCCGCCCAGACCGGCAATCTTGCGGGGGTTGTTGGTGATCAGCCGCAGTCGATGCACCCCCAGATCGCTGAGGATCTGGGCGCCCACACCGTAGTTGCGCAGATCAGCGGGAAAGCCAAGCCGTTCGTTCGCTTCAACGGTGTCCAGCCCGGTGTCCTGCAGGGAATAGGCGCGCAGCTTGTTGATCAGGCCGATGCCGCGCCCTTCCTGGCGTAGGTACACCACGACCCCTTCGCCAGCCGCTTCGATCATCCGCAGCGCCGCCTCCAGCTGGGGCCGGCAATCGCAGCGGAGCGAGCCGAAGGCATCGCCCGTGAGGCATTCGCTGTGCACGCGCACAAGCACCGCTTGAGCAGCCAGCTCCGGCTGGCCCTTCACGATTGCCACATGTTCGCTGCCGTCGAGCTCGTTGCGATAGCCGATGGCCCGGAACTGACCGAAGGCGCTGGGCAGGTCCGCCTCCGCCTGACGGCGCACGAATCGTTCGGTGTCAAGCCGGTAACGGATCAGATCCGCAATGGAGATCAACCGCAGGCCGTGCCGCGACGCATAGGTGGCCAGCTCCGGCAGGCGGGCCATGGAGCCATCCCCATTCTGAATTTCGCAGATCACACCAGCCGGATAAAGACCGGCCAGGCGCGCCAGGTCAACAGCGGCCTCGGTGTGACCAGCCCGTTTCAAAACGCCCCCCTGCCGTGCCCGCAGCGGAAAGATGTGACCGGGACGGCGCAGGTCAGCCGGTCGGCTGCCTGGGTGGATCGCCACCTGGATGGTGCGAGCCCGATCGTCGGCAGAGATGCCTGTGCTCACGCCATGTTCCGGTCCTGCATCCACGCTCACGGTGAAGGCCGTCTGGTTCTCGTCGGTGTTGCGATCCACCATCAAGGGCAGATCCAGGGCATCGAGGCGCTCCCCTTCCATCGCCAGGCAGATCAGGCCCCGTGCCTCCGTGGCCATGAAGTTGATCTGCTCCGGCGTCGCGAACTGGGCGGCACAGATCAGATCCCCCTCGTTTTCGCGGTTCTCATCATCGACCACCACAACTGATTCGCCGTTGCGAATGGCAGCAAGCGCATCGGCAATGGCATCGAACCGAATCTGCGGTGAGGGGCTGATCCCGATGGGATCGTTGCACCCTGGCGGAAGACCGAGAGATGCCTGATCGGGAGATGTCAGATCGGGAGATGTCAGGTCGGAGGAGGTCAACGGATTGGCAGGCGGGTCTGGGGCCCTGGCGCAGGCATCCTTTATAAAGCCCGCATCTGTGCAGACTGCGGTATGGCCTTCCCCACCTCCGGTTCCGCGCAGGCGCCTGTTGCCTCGCCGGCCCCCCGCCCGCAGCGGGTGGCCGTGATCGGTGCCAGTGGCTACGGCGGTCTGCAGACCCTGCGACTGCTGCAGGATCATCCGGGTTTTGCCATCACTTTTCTGGGAGGCGAGCGCAGCAGCGGCAAGCGCTGGAGTGAGCTGACGCCGTTCTTGCCCCTGCCCGGTGATCCGGTGGTGCAGACGCCGGATCCGGAGACGATTGCGGCTTGTGCCGACTTCGCGGTGCTGAGCCTGCCCAACGGGCTTGCCGCCAGGCTCACCCCGGCACTGCTGGAGCGGGGGGTGCGGGTGGTGGACCTGTCCGCCGATTACCGCTACCGCTCCCTCGCCCGCTGGCAGGAGGTCTACGCGGCCGAGTCCCGCGAATGGCCCCGTGACGATGCGGGGCTATGTGCCGAAGCGGTCTATGGCCTGCCGGAATGGCACGCGGACCGCATCGGCGCTGCCCGCCTGGTGGCTGCTCCCGGCTGTTTCCCCACCGCATCCCTGCTCGCTCTGCTGCCGTTTCTGCAGCAGGGGCTGGTGGATACCAACGGCATCGTCATCGACGCCAAGACGGGCACCAGCGGTGGGGGGCGAGCAGCCAAGGAAAATCTGCTGCTCGCCGAGGCGGCCGAGGCGGTCGCCCCCTATGGCGTGGTGGGGCATCGCCACACCAGTGAAATCGAGCAGATCGCCTCCCAGGTGGCCGGCCAGGAGATCCAGTTGCAGTTCACCCCCCACCTGATGCCGATGGTGCGCGGTCTGCTCGCCACCCTCTACTGCCGCCTGCGGGACCCGGGCCTCACCGCCGAGGACTGCACCACCGTGCTCCAGACCAGCTACCGCCAGGCCTCCTGCGTGGAGGTGCTGCCGGTCGGCACCTACCCATCCACCAAGTGGGTGCGACACACCAACCGCTGCCTGCTGTCCGTGCAGGCCGATCAACGTACGGGCCAACTGGTGATCATGTCGGCCGTCGACAACCTGGTGAAGGGCCAGGCGGGTCAGGGGTTGCAGTGCCTCAATCTGATGGCCGGTCTGGAGCCGTGCACCGGCCTGCCGCTGCTGCCCTTCTACCCC
>Ga0079301_1001205_pt1 | contig 12099 bp, 10 predicted proteins | sample Wag4_2014_7_11_3_FD_74797 | JGI IMG/M metagenome (GOLD analysis project Ga0079301, IMG submission 74797) | Fresh water mixed with fracking chemicals microbial communities from Ohio, USA - Utica-2 Time Series FC 2014_7_11 | ecosystem: Engineered > Industrial production > Chemical products > Input...
CCGCCCGGGTGCGGCAGTTATCGGACCGTCACGCTGGGTGGCTGGGGTAGCACACCGGCCGGGGACAATCCGGGCACCTGGCTCCAGACCTGGTTTTCCCAGGTCTATGCCGTTCCTCCCGGTCTGCAGGTGGGATCCTCTCTTTCCCTGACGTTCACCACGGCGACGGCAGTCGGCGACTTCCTGCGCTCGACCCAGCCCGGTGCGCCCGGGAGTCTTTCGCAATCGTCCACCGATCCGACGGGCAACGTGGGTGCCGGGGTCTTCGGCAAGCAGGTCGTCACGCTCCGGCTCAACGTGGACTTCTCGGAACGGGACCTGCTGCCCGGGGAAACGACGGGGGATACCCCCCATCTCGGAGACCTGGTCATCGCCACGGGGGCTCCCGGGGGGCTCGCCTTTTTCCCCGGGTTGACGGTCCAGCAGCTCGAGACTCTGGCCGAGTCGGTCCTCGGAGGAGCCACGACCCCTGCTGCCCTGGCAGCCAGTTACCCGGGGGCGTCGATCGCCCAGCTGAACGACGCGGTCAACCGCATCAACGTTGCGTCGGAGCCGGCCGGGCCTCCGCCATCGTTCCTGCTCTGTCCGGGGTCCTGAAGCATCCGGGCGAAACGACAGCGGGGAGGCGATCGCCTCCCCGCTGCACGTGCTGTCGCTGGACCGCTCAGCCCTCGAGGCCGGCCGGCGTCGTACGCTGCTTGTCCTTGGGAGTGACGCAGGTTCCGCGGGCCCGACACACGAGATCGGGTTCCGCGATCACCTCGGCAGCGGAGTCGCCGAGCCCCTGGCCCCGGATCGGCCGGATGACCTTCCAGGCCTCGAACTCCATCGTGCGCGAGGTATTGCCGACCTTGGTCAGCTTGCCCCGGGCCTCGATGTAATCGCCGGCATAGACCGGTTTCAGGAACTCGACGCTCGAGTAGGCGACGAACAGGCCCTCATCCCCATCCAGGCGGATGAGGAGCTCGGTGGCCACGTCCCCGAAAAGCTCGAGCATCTTGGCGCCCGCGACCAGGTCACCGGCATAGTGGGCATCGTGCGAGCCCAGCCGGAGCCGGATGAGCGAGGTGATCTCCTGGGCGACGTTCTCCGCCACGGGCTAGGCTTCCTTGCGCGCGGCGTGCGCCATGAAGTCCCGGCTGAAGCGCTCGGCGTACTGCTGGAGCAGTTCCTCGACGCGCCCCTGGTCGGGGGACTTCACGATGAGGCCCGCGTGGTGCTTGCGCGCCTGGCGGTAGCAGATCTCGGGATCGGTGTAACCCGAGAGGTCCGGCGTCTCCTGGCGAGCCAGCGTGATGATCGTGCCGGCGTACTCCTCTCGGTGCGCGGGGAGCTCGTAGGGGATCTTGCCCTGCCCGATCTCGATCATGGCCCACTCGTGCCACAGACAGATGTCGGTCGCATGCCAGGCGACGTCGGGGATGCGCGCGGCACCGACGCGGGCGCCGGCCTCGAGGAAGTAGAACTTCCCGTCTTCGCGGCCCTTGATGTACTCGATGTGGGTCACGCCACGGACGAGGCCGAGGCTCTTGACCACGCGCTCGTTGAGTTCGCGCAGCTGCCGGTCGTCGTCCTCGCCACGGGGGATCACGCGGGTCGTGTACAGGCCGCCCGTCGTGTTGAGGTCCAGCATGGGCATGCCGTAGCGCGAGCAGGAGGCGAAGACGACCTCGCGCTCGCTGACGATGCTGTCGACGTGGTAGACGTCACCCGGCGTGTACTTCTCGAGCAGGTAGTGGGTCTGCTTGTCGCCGAGCTTGTCGCACTCGGCCCAGAGTTCCTCGGGCGTGTAGATCTTCTTGATCCCGAACGACGCGGCTTCCTGCCGGGGCTTGAGCACCCAGGGCGCGGGGACGCGGTTCATGTAGTCGACCACGTCGGGGTGGTGCAGGACGTGGACGAACTCGGGAACGGGGATGCCGTCCTCCTGGGTCTTCAGACGCATGGCGAGCTTGTCACGGAAGTACCGCATGGTCGTCTCGCCCATGCCGGGGAGACGCAGGTGTTCGCGCAGCATGGCGGCGATCTCGACGTCGAAGTCGCCCATCGGGACGACGCGGTCGATGCGCTGATGACGGGCCAGGTAGCTGACGACGTTCTTCACGACCTTCTCATCGAACGGATCGGGAACGGCGAAGACATCGTCGATGATGTCACGGGGCCAGTCCTCGTTGAGGCGCTTGGCACCGGTCATGACGATGACCTTGTGACCCATCTGCTTGGCCTTGATCATGAAGGGCCGGCCGACGAGGGCCACGGCGATGCACAGGATGGTCAGGGGCTGGGTTTCCGCCACGAAGTACTCCTCATGCTGTCTGCGCGCGCAAGCGGCATCGACCGGTGGTCCGATGCCGCACGGCCCTCAGCATAACAGGTTCGTGACACCTTGTGTGACGGGGCCGGAATTCGCTTCCCTGCTATGATGAAGGCGTACCCATCGGTCCAGGAGATCCTCTCGCATGAGCCTGCCCACCAAGTTCTTCGTGTTCGACTTCGAGACGACGGGGACCGACCCCTCGCGTCACGCCCCCATCGAGATCGCGGCCATCATCCTCGACATGGCCACCCTGCGCGAGGTCGATCGCTTCGAGACCCTCATCCGCCCGTTCGAGGGGGCCGAGTTCGATCGGGATGCCATGGCGACGCACGGCATTTCCCTGGAGGAACTCAAGGCGGCTCCCGAGCCCGAGGCGGCCTTCCGGAAGCTCAAGGCCTTCGCCGAGCGCCACGGCACCATGTATGCGGTGGCTCACAACATCGACTTCGACTGGGAGTTCCTCAAGGCGGCCGAGGTCCGGCACAAGGTCTGGGCCGTGCCCCTCGAGAAGCTCAAGATCGACACCCAGGCCCTGGCCGTCTGGGTGCTGGGCCGCAGCGGCCAGCTCAAGGGGCATGGCCTCAAGAGCCTCCTCAACGCGTTCAGCCTCGACCACAGCGGCCATCACCGCGCGATGTTCGACGTCGAGATGCTCTGCCAGGCCATCCGGAAGCTTTCGGATCACAAGCCGGCCGTCCAGATGGGGCTGTTCGGATAAGGGTCATTCGACGGTGGCCTCCTGCCCGGCCAGCGATCGGCTCGCCGAGGCATGCCCCCAGAGGGCATAACAGGCCACACCCAGACCGAACCAGACCAGGAACCGCAGCCAGACGGCCGCGGAAAGGCCGGTCATGAGATAGACGTTGATCGCGATCCCCGCGAGGGGCAGGGCAGGGACCCAGGGCGTCCGGAAGGCCCGGGGCCGGTCCGGTTCGCGGACCCGCAGGACCAGGACTCCGGCCATCACGACCACGAACGCCGAGAGCGTGCCGATGCTCACGAGGTCGGCCAGGGCGTCGAGCGGGAAACAGGCTCCCAGGATGGCCGTGACGACCCCCAGGGCCAGGGTCGAGACGACGGGTGTGCCCAGCCGCGGATGGATCCGCCCCATCCAGCCCGGCATGAGGCCGTCCCGGGCCATGACCGCGAGGATGCGCGTCTGACCGATGCTGCCGACCACCAGCATGCTCGCGATCCCCACGACGGCGACGACCGAGAGCAGCATCGCCGCGCGCGGGTGCTGGACGGCGAGGAGAGCATCCGCAAGGGGTTCCGGGACGGCCAGTTTCGAGAGGGGAAGCACGCCCGTCAGGACGCTGGCCACGGCCATGTAGAGGATCGTCACGATGCCCAGCCCCGTGAGGATCCCGAAGGGCATGTCGAAGCGCGGGTTGCGCGTCTCTTCGGCCACGGTCGAGACGGCATCGAAGCCGATGAACAGGAAGAACACGACGGCCGCGCCCGTGACGACCCCGTTCCAGCCCCTGTCCGGCAGGAAGAAGGGGGTGTAGTGCGCCGGATCGACGTGAGGCACGCACAGGACGATGAACATCAGGAGGACGGCGATCTTGGTGACGACCAGGAGTCCGTTGACCCGGGCACTCTCCCGGATGCCGAGGCAGAGCAGGCCCGTGACGAGCAGGATCCCGACGGCGGCGGGGGCGTTGAGGATGCCGACCTGCGAGGTGCCCGCGATGGCCTGTCCCGGAGCATGCCACCACTGCGGAGGAAGGGCCCGGCCGAGCGGAGCGAGGATCTGGTTCAGGTACCCGCCCCAGCCCGCCGCGACTGCGGCATTGGCGAGCCCGTATTCCAGCAGCAGGTCCCAGCCGATGATCCAGGCGATGAACTCTCCGAGCGTCGCGTAGGCGTACGAATAGGCGCTGCCCGAGACCGGGATCATGGCGGCCAGTTCGCTGTAGCACAGCGCCGCGCACGCACTGGCGATCGCCGCCAGCAGGAACGACAGGATCACGGCCGGTCCGGCATGCTCGGCCGCCACCTGACCGGGCATCACGAAGATGCCGGCCCCGATGGTGCAGCCGATCCCGAGCAGCATGACCGACCAGGGGCCGAGTACGCGCCTGAGGCCCCCGTGCGGGTCGTCACCGGCGAGGGGCTGTCGGGTGCGGAACCAGGGATGTGCCATGCGGACCTCCGGAGCAAGGGTATGCGCCACCATACCCCCGGACGAGGCACGCTCACCTGACCCGTGCCCCGATCTGACGCCACGGGCCCCGATCGGTTATGATCGTCTGGTGAAGACCGTCACCCGGACCGTGCGATCCCGCACCTCGAGAAGTTCCCGCGACACCCGCCGGCAGCGCTTGCTGGTGAGCTTCGGTCTCGCCCTCGTGGTGCCCCTGAGCTTCGTAGGTGGCATGGTCACGGGCGAGTACGTCAAATCGGTCGCGGGTATCCGGATCGTCACCCCCGACCTGCAAAGGATGCTGCCCCTCCGGCGGTCGGGCCAGATGCAGCTCCAGCTGAGCCAGGAAACCCAGATCGCCAGCCTCGACACCTCGCACGTCCGGATCCAGCTGGCCCGTGGCTGGGACGTCGAACAGAAGGCCTTCGCGGACACCTCGGCCCTGCTGTTCTTCAGCGGCCCGTTCTTCGAGGAGCATCCGGGGACGGGCTACAACGCCAATTCCATCGGAGATGTCTACGTCGACGGTCAATTGTCGGTCGCGTCCCAGAAGAGTGCTCCCTTCGCCACGCGACGGTACTTCATGGCCCTGCGGCATGACGGTCGGATCGAGTTCGGCTTCGGGGGCTGGCAGAGCGGCTACGAGAATCGCTACAGCGCCTTCTTCGGCGGACTGGGCTATGCGTACCTGTCCTCGGGCTCCGATCCGGATTACCTGGATCCCTACAGCGGCATGAAGCAGACGCTGCATAACGCGATTCCCCGGGAGCGCCTGTTCGTGGGGAAGGACCGCGAGGGTCGCTTCCTGGTCATGAAGACCTCTCCGTTGCCGCAACTGGCCGTCGAGATGTTCGTCCGGCAGCACGGGTTCGATGAGGCCTTCTTCCTCGATCAGGGGAACAAGGCCCGGTTCATCGTGCCGGGCCGGCTCGAGGACCGCCCGCGCTACAACCTGCCGTACATGCTGCGCGTGTCCGACCTCGATACCCCGCCCATCGAGTACGAGGCTCCGCCCCTCGACGAGTACTCGCTGTATGCGCGCAGGCGGCGGCGGACGGCCGTCGCCACGCCGTCTGCCTCGGCTTCGCCCGCGGTGAAGGCGAAATCCGTGCCTGCGCCCCGCATGACGCCGGGGACGACGGACGACGATCCCGCCATGCCGGTCGAGCCGAGCTTTCCGTCCACCGAGCCCTCGGACGGGGCGGCGCTCCGCGAGCCGGCCGTCCCCGACGAGCCCCCGGTCGAGGGACCGGACGCACCGGACCTCCAGAACCAGACCGATATCCTCTCCGAGGAGTAGCCGGGACCTTCAGGGCCTCCGGCCACGTTGAAGGCCCTCCAGGAACCACATGGGCATCTCGCCGCGGTTCTTGACGGCCTGGAGGCCCCGGGGTTCGAGCCTGAACTGGGCTTCCAGGACGCGGGCGACGGGCTCTGACACGTTGATGCGGTCCGGCATCCCGTGGGACTCCATGCGGGAGGCGACGTTGACGGTATCGCCCCACACGTCATAGGCCGTGCGATCCCGCCCGATCATGCCGGCCACCAGAGGACCGGCATGCAGGCCGATCCGGACCTTCCAGCCCGGCCCCCCCGATGCGTCGTCTCCGGCCAGTCTGCGGACCGCATCCCGCATCCCCAGCGCGGCCCGGGCGGCCTTGACGACGTGGTCAGGGTCCGCGACGGGCACCCCCGAGACGGCCATGTAGGCATCCCCGATGGTCTTGAGGCGCTCCAGTCCATGCGTGCGGACGACCTGGTCGAAGGCGCCGAAGATCAGCTCCAGTTCTTCGAGCAGATGCTCGGGGGACAGTCGCGCGGCGATGTCGGTAAAACCCACCAGATCGGCGAACAGGACGGTGGCGTGCTCGTGGAGGGCCGGTTTCACGTGGCCTTTCTGCTTGAGTTCCCGGGCGATCGGCACGGGCAGCATCGTATGCAGCAGCCGCTCCGTGACGCGGGCTTCCCGCTCGGCAGCCGCCACCCGGAGACCGAAGCGCGACTTCTGGGCCCGCAGCAGGGATTCGCGTTCGTACCAGGACCGCTCGATCGTCGCCAGCAACTTCATGGTCTCGAGCGCGCCCGCGAGATCGCCGAGGTCTTCCCGGATCAGGGCCAGGATGGAAAGCGCCTCGATCTCGACGGGGGTGCTCCGGATGCGGCGTGCCACGGCCAGCGCGAGTTCGACGAGCCGGGCCGCGAAGGTTGCCGCCCCCAGGGCCTGGTGGGATCCGGCCATCGCGATCAGACACTCGGCGGCCAGGTCCGATATCCGGGCCTGCTGGGCGATCTCGAGCCCCTCGTCGCCGTACCGGATGGCGCCGGCATGGTCCCCCTGACGCTGGCAAAGGCGTGCCAGGGTCAGCAGCTCCGTGGCTTGTCCGCGGGCCACACCGATGCGGCGCCAGGCCGCGAGGGCCGTGTGAAGCTCGGTCGAGGCCTCCTCGAAGCGTCCCGCCTGCGTGTGCATCTCTCCGCGGAGCTGGTGACACCGGGCGACACCGGGGGCGTAATCGATCCCCACGAACAGGTCATGGGCCTGGTCGAGCCAGCGCGTCGCTTCGACGGCATCCCCCAGCTGATGCTGGATCCGGGCGATGTCATGGTGCGCCCAGGCGTAGGCGCGCACGTTACCGGCTCGCCAGGCGTTCTCCAGACTCTTCAGGGCATAGTCGTGGGCGAGGTCGAGGTCACCCAGATCGGCCTGGACCGCGGAGAGGATGTCATCGACCGTGGCGAGGCCGAGGGGGTCGTCGAGGTGCTCGAAATCGACCCGGGCCTTGAGAGCCAGGTCGCGCGCAGGCTCGAACTCACCGGTCATGCGATGGAGGTAGGCGAGGTTCCGGTTGGCCTGGGCCCGGACGAGGGGCTGGTCGATCCGGGTGGCGATCGCCAGGGCCTCGGCTGACAGGACGCGACACCGGGCAGCATCGACCATGCCGATCTCCCAGGCCAGATCGGCGAGCGTGGCAGCGATCCGGGACGCCTGTTCCTCCGTCACGTCGTCATGTTCGGAATCCTCCGGGCGGAGTTCGGCCAGCAAGCGTTCCAGATCTTCTCGACGTGAGGTGTCCATGGCCTTGTGCGTACCCCGTTCCACCTCACCTGATAGGTCCCGGAGACGCAAGATGACCGCCTCCCCGTCAGCCAGGAAGGCGGTCCGGAAGCCATGAAACGTGATTTCAGTCGGCGAACGGTTTCATCGCCTGCATGTCTGCATGATGGAACGCGCCCTTTGCCGCCGCCACGCCCGTCACCACGGCACCGACGGCGCCTGCTGCGGCGCCCAGGGTGATTCCGCCCACGGTAGCTCCTCCCATGGCCAGGAAGACCCCGGTGGTCACGCTCAGCTCGGAGCCTGTCGTGGCAGCCGCGAAGCCCGTTCCCAGGACGGCCCCCCCCATGCTGGCGGCCTTGATCCCCGAGGTGACCTTTTCGGCCACCCGGTTGACCCCGTCCGAAGCCGAGTTTACCTCATCGTCCAGGGCGATGACTTTTCCCGTCGTGTCACCTGCCGTGATGGGATCACCCGCCCGGAGGCGGCTGAGATCCAGCCCGCGTCCCGAGGCGACGAACGTATCCCGTCCGGCCTGGAAGAACACGTTGTCCGCGCCGTCCTTCGAAGCGGCCTGCAGAGCGGCCGCTTCCTGTCCGGGGCGAATGCGGAAGATCGTCAGGTCCTGGAGGCTGCGTCCGTTCCGGAGGGTGAGGTTTGCCATGGCGATTCTCCTCGTGGGGACCGGGTCCGATCCGCGGGGCCCGGCGGCGCGACGTCGACCATGGTGTTATCGAGATGTTTGATCCATGGATGTCGTTTTCCGGTTTAAGTCATGTCTAAATCTGGCCGGGCACTTTCCCTCGATCACGACGAACGCCTCCCCGGACTTGCGGGGAGGCGTTCAGGATGGACGATAGTCTCACTCAAGCGCCGAAGCGCTTCAAGGCCTCGAATCTCGTATCGCCGACCCGGCTCAGCGGGCGGGTGCGAGTTGCCTGAGGCGCTCGATGACGAGGTCCGTGATCTGGGCCGTGGTGTCCGCCACGGGGACGCCCGCGTCGGTGAGGGCCGCGACCTTGGCCTCGGCCGTCCCCTTGTTGCCCGAGACGATCGCTCCGGCATGGCCCATCCGCTTGCCCTTGGGGGCCGTGCGCCCGCCGATGAAGCCCACGACAGGCTTGGTCATGTGTTCCTTGACGTAGGCGGCCGCGATCTCTTCGTCCTCGCCGCCGATCTCGCCGGCCATGACGACGACTTCCGTCGCGGGGTCGGCGTTGAAGGCCTTGAGCACGTCGATGAAGCGGGTGCCGATGATCGGGTCACCGCCGATACCGACGATCGAGGTCTGACCGATGCCCTTGTTCGTCAGGTCGGCCGCGATCTCGTAGGTCAGGGTGCCGGAGCGCGACACGATGCCGACGTTGCCAGGCTTGAAGATGTGGCCGGGCATGATGCCGATCTTGCAGGCGCCGGGAGTCGTGAGACCGGGGCAGTTCGGCCCGATGAGACGGGTCTTCGAGCCGGTCAGCACGCGGTTGACCCGGATCATGTCATGCAGGGGCACGCCCTCGGTGATGCAGACGACGAGCGGGATCTCGGCGTCGATCGCCTCGAGGATGGCATCCGCCGCGAAGGGCGGTGGCACGAAGATGACCGAGGCATTGATCGAGGGGTTGGCCGCGATCGCCTGCTTGACCGTGTCGTACAGGGGCACGCCGAGGTGCTCGGTGCCGCCCTTGCCGGGTGTCACGCCCGCGACGATCTGCGTACCGAAGGCCTGCATCTGCTGGGTGTGGAACGAGCCCTCGCGCCCGGTGATGCCCTGGACGAGGAGGCGCGTGTTCGCGTCGATGAAGATACTCATGGAAGGAATTCCTTTCGCACCCGGTCAGCGGGTCGCGTACGCGAGCTCGACCACCTTCGAGGCGGCTTCCTGCATGGTGGCGGCGGGGATGAGCGAGGTGCCCTCGAGCAGGGCGCGACCCTCGGCCTCGGCCGTGCCCGAGAGGCGGACCACGATGGGCACCTGGATGTCGAGCTGTCCGCAGGCCTCGAGCACGCCCTTCGCGACCTCGTCGCAGCGGGTGATGCCGCCGAAGATGTTGATGAGGACGCCCTTCGGCTGCTCCATCATGACGACCTCGAGGGCGTTCTTCACGACGGCCGCCTTGGCGCCCCCGCCGATGTCGAGGAAGTTCGCGGCCTTGCCGCCCTCGCGACCCACCGCGTCGAGCGTGGTCATGACCAAGCCCGCACCGTTGCCGATGATGCCGATGTCGCCGTCGAGGTGGACGTAGGTCAGACCGCGCTCGCGGGCTTCATCTTCGATGGCGCTGTCCGCCTCGGATTCCTGCCAGGCGGCGAGCGCCTTCTGGCGGAAGAGCGCGTTGTCGTCGATGTCCATCTTGCAGTCGGCCGCGATGACCTGGCCGTCCTTCGTGATGACGAGCGGGTTGATCTCGGCAAGCGTCGCGTCCGAGGTCATGAAGGCCTCGTAGAGCTTCTTGATGAAGAAGGTGATCTCCTTGACGTGGGCGCGCGAGAGGCCGGCGTCGAAGATGAGGTCGCGGACCTGGTAATCGGCCAGGCCGATGGCGGGGTCGATCCAGGCCTTGGCGATCGCCTTCGGGTCGCGTTCGGCGACTTCCTCGATCTCCATGCCGCCTTCCTTCGAGACCATCAGGACCACGCGGCGGGCGTCGCGGTCGAAGATCATGCCGAGGTAGTACTCGAGGTCGATGGCGATCGCCTGCTCGACGAGCACCTTCTTGACCGTGAGGCCCTTGAGATCCATGCCGAGAATCTGCCCGGAAACCTCACGCGCTTCCTCGGGGGTCGAGGACAGCTTGATACCACCGGCCTTGCCGCGGCCGCCGACGTGGACCTGCGCCTTGACGACGACCCGGCCACCGAGTTCGCCCGCGATGCGGGCCACGTCCTCGGGGCTCTCGGCCATCTCACCCTTCGGCGTGGGGACGCCGACCTGAGCAAGGACCAGCTTGGCCTGATACTCGTGAATCTTCATGGAGGGGTCGTTCTCCTGCTGCTTCTGGGGGACGCGGGGCCCCGCGGCGGTTCGAGTCACCCTCGCGTCGGGCGCATCGGTGACGCTACATCATACGTCCGACATCGGGGGACGTCCATGCGGGGACCGGTCGCGGTTCAGCATCGATGGGTTGCCATCCGTTTTTTAAATGTTCGTTCACGAGGCGAATGCGTCTTGCAAGGCGGGTATACCGGAGATGGGGTGCCAGGTGGCCTCAAACGCCAAGGGGGGCTGATGCAACTTGATCGCGCTTCGTTGTCCGTGAATCCGCAGGTGACCGTCCGGTCAACCGGGTCCCTACCGGGGCCATCGGTCGGAAGTCCAGCATCCGGCCCTCTGGGCCCTACACCCTTGAGTTCGGGGCGTGACCTCAATCAGGTGGAGACACCGATCGCCTGGGCGAACAGTCTCCTCCTGGATCCGTTTCGCCTTCCGCCTTCCAGGCCCTCGCCGTCTACGCTTGCCGGTCTGAAAAAGCTCGATGCCGTGGTCACGGACGTCCCCATAGCTCGCCGGCTCGTCCGTGAGCTGGTGAATCGATACAGAGAGCCCGAACTCGGCAAGCTGGTCGACGCGCTCAACCGCGCTGGGGAGATCGTTCCCGCTGGGGACCTTCGCCCCCTGGCAGGCGGTAAGGTGTTGGTCAGGACGCTTCTCATCCATCTGGATGAGCCCTCCTGCATCTATCAAGGCAATGGGACCGTGGCGTGCACATCGGCGTCTCTGCAGGCGATCCTCGCTCGTTCAATGCCCGGTGAATACGTGCGTATCGCCTGTGAACTGGTCGAGTCTGGAAATGCCCGCGTGGGCGAAAAGGGCAAGGTCAGCACCCACAAGTCCGACGTGACCGCTGGTGACGGACGTGATCCCCTGTCCAGCGCCATTCAGGGAGCCTTTGACAGGTTGATGGGGGTTAAAGCTCGCCAAGGAGTCTCGGCAGACCAGTTCGCAGACCTGTATCGGATGGTGACCGGACAAAACTTTGTCTTCACGAAGCCTGATCAGGAAATCCTGAACAATCTTCAGGCGAGTGGACCTCTGGGTGCAAGTCCCGTGCTGTTGAAACCGGGTGCTTCTTCCATGCTCGGGCATGCCGTGACGATCCTTCAGATCGACCAAGAGCGCGTGGTTATTGATGATCCTGCCAGCCGGCAAAACGTCATGATGTCCATGAAAGAGTTCCTGAGCAAGGCTGCCGCCATCCTCATGCCGCAAATTCTGGGCCCCTTCCGGAAGCTGCCGGAGGTGACGACGGTTGAGTTTGATAGCGGGGCGAAGTTCTTCAGGACTGGCAGAAGTGCAAAGGGCTGAGTCCATTCCCCGACCAGGTCCACCTATCAGACCCAGCCGTCGAGGATCCCTGACCGCGTCAGCGTCGCCTCGCGCTCCGCTCCCACCGAGACCAGTTCGACCGGCACCCCCACGAGTTCCGCCAGACGGTCCAGGTAGGCTCGCGCCGCGGCTGGCAACGCGTCCCAGGTGCGGGCCGCACCCGTCTGGGTCTGCCATCCCGGGTGGCTCTCGACCACCGGCGTGCAGCGCTCCAGGATCTCGAGGTCGGCCGGGAACTCGTCGAGCAGGCGATCTCC
>Ga0079301_1001208_pt1 | contig 12094 bp, 7 predicted proteins | sample Wag4_2014_7_11_3_FD_74797 | JGI IMG/M metagenome (GOLD analysis project Ga0079301, IMG submission 74797) | Fresh water mixed with fracking chemicals microbial communities from Ohio, USA - Utica-2 Time Series FC 2014_7_11 | ecosystem: Engineered > Industrial production > Chemical products > Input...
TAGTGACCCCAGTCTGCTGGCCACCAGTCTTGGCTATCTTTCAAAAGAGCGTGAACATCGGCCTTGACGGCATCGAAATCTAGCTTGCGCACTGCCTCGCGATAGTCGAAGTCACCCAGTGGGTTGGACTTCTGATCGTGCTGGTGCAGTATGTCGAGGTTTAGGGCATTTGGCCACCAATCCATGTTGGTGGTTCCAACGGTGGTTAGACCACCGTGCTGCACTGGGCACTTTGCGCCTTGTTCCATGGACTTACTCCCCTGTTTCATTTTCTTGTTCTACAAATACAAGCCCGAATATGGGCAAATGCTTCCCAAAATGCAGCCCTAGTTCCTCGCAGAATTGGGATAGAAATTCACCGCTCCACGAACCCACACAGTCACTCTCATGCCAACCTCAGGGGCAAATGGTCCGTTGGATCTGGCGCGGATCTTTTGGCTAGGAGTCTGCACCTCAACCACGGCATCGTGACCAAAGAAAACTCGCCCAATTACCTCTGAATCCCCATTTGGGTTTGGCTGCAGGTAGAAATTTTCGCTGCGAACCGCAACCACACCTTTTTGCCCAGGCTCGATGTGATTCAGTGCCGTGAGCTTGCCAAGGGCGGTGTGGACCTTGTCCTCAACAACCTCACCCTCGATTAGAACCGAGTCGCCCAAGAAGGTTGCGATACCCAGGTCCACCGGTTCGTTGTAAATCTCGGTTGGGGTGCCAACCTGAATGATCGTTCCAGCACGCATCACGGCCACGCGATCAGCAAGCGATAGCGCTTCCTCCTGATCGTGGGTAACCAGAATCGCGGTTGCTCCTTCGGCCTTGAGAACTGCCTTGACCTCTGCCCTTAGCACCTCACGGAGTTCGGCATCGAGGGCACTAAATGGTTCATCCAACAAAACTAGGGCTGGCTTTTTTGCAAGTGCTCTTGCCAATGCAACTCGCTGTGCCTGACCACCCGAGAGTTGGTCTGGCTTTCGATCGGCAAACTCCTCCATGCGGGTGAGCTTGAGCAGTTCCTGAACTCGGGCATGCTTTTGAGCTTTGTCATAGCCCAATAATCCAAACTCAATGTTTCCTCGAACCGTTAGGTGCGGGAAAAGGGCCGAATCCTGCGGAACAATCCCTATGCCACGATTCTCGGGGGCTAGCAGATTTGTAGAAGATGAAACCTGCTTGCCGTCAAGCCAGATTTCACCGGCTGAGGGAGTTTCAAAACCGGCAATCAACCGCAGCAGTGTGGATTTTCCAGCTCCGCTGGAACCGAGAATTGCCAGCAGCTCCTTGTTCTCAACAGCGAGGTTTACGTCGTGCAGAATCTCTTGCTCGCCAAATTTCACCGAGAGGTTCTTGATCGAAAGCAGCGTCATTTGACGTTCACCTCCGAGATCAGCTTGCGGGCTTGGGCATTCAGCACCAGAGCAGGCACTCCCGCAATGATAATCAACAGCAGCGCATAGGGGGCAGCCTGCGAATAGGACAACGTCTCAGTTGCCGCCCACAGTTTAGTTGCCAAGGTGTCCACTGAATTTGGTCTTAGCAGCAAGGTCGCCGGCAATTCCTTCAGAACGGCTAGCGAGGCAAGAGCGATACCAGCCCAAATCCCGGCCTTCGACATCGGAAGTACGAGTTTGAAAATAGCTCCGAGTTTGCCAAGTCCCAAAGACCTTGCCACCTGCTCCTGAGATGTGGAAACCTGAGCGATCGGGGTGGTGATGACCGACAGTGCATTTGGTAGGAAAAGAATCAGGTAGGCAAAAATCAAAAGCCAAACCGTTTGATAAATCGCCGGGGTCAAGTTAGCCCCAAAGAAAACCAGCGATAGCGCAACAACGATTGCCGGAAGTGCGTGAGAGGACCAGATGGTGAGCTCAACCCCACTTGAGAGTTTGCTTGCAAATCGCACATTCCAGAGTGCCACCGCCACCGCAAAGATGCCAATCACCAAACCAGCGCTAATTGCTATGCCTAGCGAAGCTCCGAGGGCCTGCAGAATCTCAGCCGGATCCCAATCATCACCCGAAAGGCTCCAACCCAGCAGTGCGGCGATTGGCAAGATGCTCGAACCGACTGCAGGCAACATAAGCACTGCCGCGGCTGGCCAGCGCCAGCCACCGAGGTTGATTCTCAGCTGCCTGGACTGCTTTTCTATCCGCGTGTAGTTGGTGCGATAGCGCTTTTCGAAATAAAGCACGATCAGAGTCAAAACCACCAGGACAACCGCCAGGGAGGCCGCTGCGGTTCGGTCAAAAGATCCTCGATAGGCGTTGTAGATCGCCCTGGTAAAGGTGTCAAAGCGCAGGATTGACACCGCTCCAAACTCACTCAAGACATAGAGCGCAACCAACAAACCAGATGCCATCGCCGCAGGCCTAACCTGAGGCCAAGTCACCTTGCGAAGCACCTGGAAACTGGAAAGCCCAAGCGATCTGGCGACCTCCTCTTGATTTGCATTCGAGCGAATCAGTGCAGCGGAGACAGCAAGAAAAACGTATGGGGCGGTTGCCAGTGAGAGGGTGATCCAGGAGGCAAAAAAGCCGTTGAATCCCGGGAACACCGAGGTGTAGGCGAGAGCCAAAACATAACTTGGGATTGCCAGTGGCAGGGTTCCCAGCACTGCAAAGAACGCCGTCCCGAAAAGGTTGGTTCGCGTGGTGAGCCAGGCTTGCGCAAAGCCGATAACCAGTGCGGTTAGTGTCACTGAAACAGTCAGTAGCAAAGTGTTGGCAAGCAACTCCAGGGTTCTTGCCCGAAGCAATTCCACCAGCGCTTTTTCAATTCCAGCCGAGAGTCGAATCAGCAGGTATCCCAGTGGCAATAGTGCCGACAGGGCAGCAAAAACCCCCAACGCGAAGATTGCGATTGGAGGTTTTTGCATCTCTTACCTAGATAAGTCCAGCTTGGCGAATCAGCTCTAGAGTCTGCTCCAGGCTGTCCAGGTCACTGAGATCAACCTTTGGTGCTGGAATCTCAGCAAGTGGAGTTAGATCATCTGCGGCAGGAACTCCGGCAATCAATGGATACTCCCTGGTCTGCTCGGCGAAGTAGCTTTGGCCGGTCTCAGAAAGTAGGAACTCGACAAACTTTTGAGCAGCTGGTGAATCCTTGAGGATCCCCACGCCCGCGGCGTTGATCAGATTTCCAACATCGCTTGATTCAAACTGAGCGATCTTGGAATTCATATTCTCAAGACCCTGCTCTTTGGCAAGCGCAAACCAGTAGTAGTGATTGATCAAACCAACATCAACCACACCTGCTTCAACGGCCTCCAGAATTGCGCCGTTCTTCTCAAAAATGACTGCGTTTTCCTTCATGGCCTCAAGCCATGCCAGGGTCTTCTCGTCACCTTCGACGACTCGCATTGCAGTTACGAAGGCCTGGAAAGATGCATTTGAAGGGGCAATGCCAACCCTGCCCTTCCACTGTGGGTCCGCAAGATCAAACACCGACGCAGGTAGCTCCGTGACAGTCTTTGGGTTGTAGTTCAACACTCGAACTCGACCTGACACTCCAACCCACATCCCATCGGCTGCCGAGTAGGAACTTGGAACCAGGTCATAGATGCTGGATGGCAACTTGGTGAATAGTCCGGCCTTAGAGATTGCTCCCAGCGCACCGGCATCCTGGGCGAAGAAGACATCGGCTGGAGAGTTGGTCCCCTCCTCCAAAAGCTGAGCGGCCAGCTCGGCACTGCCGGCATAGCGGACCTCTACCTCGATGCCGGTTTCCTGCTCAAACATATCAACCAGTGGTTGGACCAGCTCTTCATCTCGACCGGCATAAACCACAATCGAGTTTTTCTCGGCAACTGGCGGTTGCGAGGTGCAACCGGTAACGGTCAGTAGGGCAATTAGAGACAGGGTGACAAGCTTTGAAAACTTCAAGATTTTCCTTTGGTAAGTGACTTTAAGACAGAACTACTCTGAATAGGTTAGGCTTACCTTACTAGTTTGTCAAGTTCGAGCATTTCCTCTTGCCACAGCGTTGGATTAGACTGCAGTTTGCTCGGTCTGATGATTCATGCCGCTTAGGAAAGATTTAGATTGATAGCGGTTCAAGACCTCGAAATTCAAATTGGTGCCAGGACTTTGATGTCCGGCGTGAATTTCCGCATCCAAAAGGGCGACAAGGTTGGGCTGGTTGGTCGAAATGGTGCCGGTAAAACCACCCTCACCAAGATTCTTTCGGGCGATGGTCAACCGACTCTGGGAACAGTCTCGGTGCACGGTCAGATCGGTTACCTGCCGCAGGACCCAAGATCTGGCGATCCAAAAGAATTGGTGCGAACCAGAATCCTGAATGCTCGTGGACTGGGGGATATCTCGGCTCGCATGCTCAAGGCGACGATGGACATGGCAAGCACCGACCCAAAGATCCACGATGCCGCGATGAAGAAGTACGCCCGTGCCGAAGAAGAGTTCAATGCCGCCGGTGGCTATGCCGCAGAGGCTGAGGCCTCCTCTATTGCATCGAACCTGGGCATTAGCGAACAGACCCTGACCCAAGAACTTGGAACGCTATCCGGTGGTCAGCGCCGAAGAATTGAGCTGGCTCGCATCCTGTTTTCGAATGCAGAGACCATGCTGCTGGATGAGCCAACCAACCACCTTGATGCCGACCGTGTGGTTTGGCTTAGAAACTTTCTCAAGAACTACGCCGGCGGACTGATCGTGATCAGTCACGATGTTGACCTGGTTGAAGAAACCGTCAATCGAGTCTTTTACCTGGACGCCAACCGCCAGGTCATCGACATCTACAACATGGGCTGGAAGAACTACCTAAAGCAGCGTGAGGCAGACGAAGAGCGTCGCAAGCGCGAACGCTCGGGAGCCGAGAAGAAGGCCGCGGTTTTGCAGCTGCAGGCTGCCAAGTTCGGTGCCAAGGCAACCAAGGCTGCCGCTGCCCACCAGATGCAACGTCGAGCCGAGAAACTTCTCAGCGGACTGGATGCGGTCCGCGAGCAAGACCGGGTTGCCAAGATCAAGTTCCCAGACCCTGCTCCGTGTGGCAAGACCCCGCTGATGGCATCGAACCTCTCGAAGAGCTATGGCTCGCTGGAGATCTTTACCGCGGTTGACCTAGCAATTGACCGCGGCAGCAAGGTGGTTGTGATCGGACTCAACGGTGCCGGTAAGACCACGCTGTTGCGCATGCTGGCCGGAGTGGATAAGCCCGACACCGGCGAGATCGAGCCGGGTCACGGTCTAAAGATTGGCTACTTTGCCCAGGAGCACGAAACTCTTGATGTCACCAAAACCGTGCTGCAAAACATGCAGTCTTCTGCCCCGCAGCTAAACGATGCCGATTGCCGCAAGGTGCTGGGTTCCTTCCTGTTCTCCGGTGACGATGTTTCCAAACCGGCAGGCGTTCTGTCTGGTGGTGAGAAGACCCGATTGGCATTGGCCGCACTGGTGGTCTCAAGTGCGAACGTACTGCTACTGGATGAGCCAACCAACAACTTGGATCCTGCTAGCCGTGAAGAAATTCTTAGGGCGCTGGCATCCTTCACCGGAGCGGTAGTGCTAGTCAGCCACGATGTTGGTGCGGTCGAAGCACTAAACCCAGAGCGAGTTTTGATTTTGCCGGACGGTGTCGAAGACCACTGGAACCAGGGTTACGCCGACCTAATCTCCTTGAGCTAGATTTCCAGCGCCTTCTTTATTCGCTGCAGAGAAACCGGGTCTTTGGTGCCTAGCGTCTGGGCAAACAAACTAACTCTAAATTCTTCCAACAGCCACCTTGCCCGCACCAAGTTTGCCGCGGCACTGCCTGGCAGCGGTAGCTCTCCCCCGGCATTGGCGAATACCTGAAGTGCTTGAGCCAGCTCAGTCTGTGCCGCTCTGTCCTTGAGTGGGTTTTCCTGCATCTTGTTGACGCGAATGGTGATTGCCTTCAGATATACCGGCAATCTCTTGAGTCGATCTAGTGGCGTGAGGGATACAAAGTTCTTACAAACCAACTGCGCAATATGCGCTTTTTCGTCACTTAGTTCGTTCAGGAAATCCATCGCCTGGGCAGATGAGATTGCCTTCCCTGCTTCCCGAGCGGCATCTGAAATCTCGGCAACAATGGGCACAACCTCGAAGCAAAACTCCAAGACCCTTGCCTGCACGCTGTCGCGGATTGCCTCAAATTGCTTTCTAGCGAAGATCAAACCATCGGCTTGAATCTTGCGAGTTTCTTCTATCGCCAAGGCTGCAATCACATCGTCTACAAAGCCAGCTATGCCCTGGTATGGCATCGCGGCAAGGGCGAGCTTCTCCTGCTGCTTTAGGTGCGACTCGATGTATTTGGCAGGTGATGGAATTGCCATTCGCACCAGCTCCGCAACCGCTCTTGGGTGCTTGGCAAGCCGATCGGCCTCGGTGGCAAGCACCTCGATATCTACTGACTTGCCATTGAGTACCAACGATGGATAGGCCTTGATGCTGCTATTTCCGCTCACTGTTTCAACGAGGTCTTTGAGGTGATCGAAGTCCCAGGTGGTCAAACCCTGACGCTCAAGATTCTTATGTAGCTTGCTCGCGACTTGAGCAACCGCTCGTTGACCTTCTTGCTTGAACTGACTCTGTAGATCGCTGAGGTTGGTCGAGGTGGCAAGCACCTTGCCTTTTTGATCCAGCACGCGATATGTCATTTTGAGACCATCGGGCAGACGATCTAAGTCAAAGTCCGCTGCCTCAACCTTTACCCCAGCCATGGCTTGAATCGTCTGAGCCAACCGCTCGGCAAACCCACCTTTGGCATCAAGTTCGCCCAGGATCTTCCTGGCCCAATCGGCAGCCGGTACTACCGACTTGCGAATTGCCTTTGGTAATGCGCGAATCATCTCGGTAACCAGCTCAAGCCTCAGACCCGGCACCAGCCAATCGAACTCTTGAGAATCCAAGCTCGGTAAAACCTCAACCGGGATGTTGATCGTGACGCCATCCTCGATATCCCCGGGAGCAAACCGATACTGCAGATCGAATTGGTGCCCATGGGTGATCCACGATCCGGGGAATTCGTTTTCATCAGGAGCAACCAGCGCAACCTCTTTGAGATTCGCGCGGGTCATTGTGAGAAGGTTTGGCTTTTCTTCCCTGACCTTGCGCCACCAACCCTCAAACGAGCGGGTTGAGAAAACATCTAGCGGAATGCGATTGTTGAAAAAGCGGTATTGATCCTGCTCATCTGGAATCAACTCTGGTTTTCTAGCGCGCTCAGCCTCGGCTTCCAGCTCTGCCAGAAGCTTGCGATTCTCCCGCTCAAAACTTTGCTTGGAATCCCACTCACCATCGACCAGCGCATGTCGAATAAACAGCTCTCTGGCGTGCATTGGGTCGATGCGGGAGTACTGCACCTTTTGACCCGAGATAATCACCAGCCCAAAAAGGGTTACCTTTTCAAGGGCAATTGCAGCACCCATTTTCTTTTCCCAGTGCGGGTCAGAGATTTGCCGCTTGCAAAGATCTCCGGCGATCTCTGCCGCCCAGGCTGGCTCGACTGCAGCATTCATACGGGCAAATAGCCTGCTGGTCTCGACAAGTTCCGCTGACATCAGTGCCTCAGGAGGCTTTTTGGCGAGCGCCGACCCGGGGAACACCACAAACTTCTTGCCGTTGGAACCCAGGTATTCACGGGAGGTCTTTTGCCTTACCGGCTTGCCGTTGACAAACTTTTGCTTTTGATCCTGCAGCAGTCCCAGCTGACTCAACAGTCCGGCCAGCACGGACTTGTGAATGCCATCGGGATTTACCCGAGCCGGTCCGTAGTCCAAGCCCAATGGCTTAGAAACAAGCTTCAGCTGCTTCACAAGGTCTTGCCATTCCCGGATACGTAGGAAGTTGAGGTGCTCTGCCTTGCAGAGTTTTCTAAACGCGCTGGAGGAGAGCTTTGCCTGCTGCCCCTCAAGATGGTTCCAGAGATTCACCAGGGTTAGGAAGTCTGAGGTTGGATCTGTGAAGCGGGCGTGGAGCAGATCTGCCTTCTCACGCTTTTCGATTGGTCGCTCTCTGGGGTCTTGAATGGTTAGGCCGGCAACAATCACCATCACCTCGCGGGTGACGTTGTACTTGGCAGACTCAATCAACATTCGAGCGAATCTTGGTTCGATCGGTAATCGAGCCAACTGCTTGCCTAGACCGGTTAGTTGGAGTTGCCCATCCTCGCCCTGGGCTAGTGCTCCAAGTTCCACCAGCAGATTGTTGCCGTCCTTGACGCCTTTATTGTCTGGAGCCTGCAGGAATGGGAACTTGCCCAATTCGCCAAGACCCAGGTTGGCGGCCTGCAAGATCACCGAGGCGAGGTTGGTACGCAGGATTTCTGGATCTGTGAACTCCGGCCTCGAATTGAAATCCTCTTGGGAGTAGAGCCGTATTACCGTTCCAGGTGAGGTTCGACCAGCTCGACCAGCACGCTGGTTCGCGCTTGCCTGACTAATTGCCTCAATTGGCAAGCGCTGCACCTTGAGCCTGGTGCTATATCGGGAGATGCGAGCGGTTCCAGCATCGATCACATACTTGATGTTTGGAATCGTCAACGAGGTCTCTGCCACGTTGGTTGCCAAGATGACTCGCTGCTGAATGCCGGCTGACTTTGAAGGCTCAAAAACTCGGTGCTGCTCGGTAGAGCTCAGTCGGCCATAGAGCGGCAATACCTCGATGCGCTTGGTGAGCTGACCTGAAGTTGCTGCTCCAACAATCGCTTCCTGGGCATCTCGGATTTCTGACTCGCCGGACAGGAAGACCAGAACATCGCCAGCCTCTTCTCGCTCCAGCTCCTTGATTGCGGAGACAACTCCATCGATGTAGTCGTCGGCCGTGGTCTCGGCATCCGGGTCAGATTCCCCCTGCTTTTCGGACACCACGGGGCGGTAGCGAATCTCAATCGGGAAGGTTCGACCGCTCACCTCGATGATTGGAGCATCATCGAAGTGCCGGCTAAAGGACTGTGGGTCAATGGTGGCCGAGGTGATGATGACCTTTAGGTCTTTGCGCTTTGGTAGCAGCTGCTTGAGGTAACCAAGCAGGAAGTCAATATTTAGGCTGCGCTCGTGAGCCTCGTCAATGATGATGGTGTCGTATTGCCTTAGGTCTCGATCGTTCTGCATCGCATTGAGCAAGATGCCGTCGGTCATAACTTTGACCAGGGTTTTCTTCGATGAAGAGTCGGTGAAGCGGACCTGATAGCCAACCTCTTGACCAAGCTCAACCTTGAGTTCTTCTGCGATGCGCTCAGCTACCGAACGGGCTGCAATTCGTCGAGGCTGGGTGTGGGCGATGGATTTGCGACCAAGCTCGAGGCACATCTTTGGAATCTGTGTGGTCTTTCCCGAACCAGTAGCACCGGCAATAACCACGACCTGATGATTCTGGATTGCATCGAGGATCTCTTCGCGAAGCAGTGAGACTGGAAGGTCCTGCGGATAACTCAGGGTTAGCGATGTCGCGTTCAAATTGCCATCAACCCTTCCAGTCAGGTTGAGATTACCAAACAGCGGATTTACTAACGGCTGGAATCCGTTACCCAAACGTTACCCAGATACATGAATAGCAACTACTAACTTGCTGTTAAGTAACTGTGAGTCGAGCAATGTAGCCGATTCGCCTGAGCTAACAAAGCTCGACGAGTGGACTTCTGACTTGAAAAAGATAAAAAGTCATCGAAAGGACTTTCGAAATGGAATCAATGATCAGCGAGGGCGGATACAGCATCGTATTCAACATGCTCTCTATGGGTATTGCAGCGATGCTTTTCACCACCATCTTCTTGGTGATGGCAAAGGACCGCGTACTACCTCGTTACCGTATGGCAGTTATGGTTTCAGCAACCGTTACCGGTATTGCTGCTTACCACTACTTCAGAATGTTTGAGAGCTTCGAGCACGCATTCGGTCCAGACGCCATCGAGGGCACCGTCTACAACGTGGGATACCGCTACGTGGACTGGTTCCTAACTGTTCCACTGCTATTGGTTGAGGCCATCGCAGTTCTAGGCCTTGCACGTGCAGTGCAGACCTCCCTACTAGCCCGACTAATCCCAGCCGCAGCGTTGATGATTGGTCTTGGTTACCCTGGTGACGCACAGCTAGACATCGCAGGCATCGCGCCTTCTGTCTGGGGTCTGCTATCGACCATCCCGTTCCTATACATCTTGTACGTACTATTCGTTGAGCTAGGCAAGTCCCTAGAGAAGCAGTCCGCTGCTGTTCAGCGCAAGATCAAGGAACTACGTTTGCTACTTCTAGCAACTTGGGGTGTTTACCCGATCGCCTTCATCGCAAACATGAACGCAGTTGGATTCGACGAGGGTGGCTTCGTACTACGCGAGGTCGGTTACACCGTCGCCGACATCTTGGCCAAGTGTCTATTCGGCCTAGTGATCTTCACCATCGCTCGCATCAAGAGCGCTGAGGATGACGCTTCGTTCGCAAAGAGCGAGTTCAAGGACTAAGGAAGGGTTGTGACTCTGATGAAAAAAATCAACTGGGACGTTGTCCAAGCCATTGTGCTAGTGGGAATGCTTCCAGCGATGCTGATCGTCGGAGCCCTCTTCCCATCGTTCTTCACTAAGTACTAAAAAGCAATAAGAAAACCCCCGGGTCGAAAGACTCGGGGGTTTTTCTTTAACTGCTATTCAAACCACTGAGTTGGTGGTCCTAAGAACAATAGGAATGCGAACACCGCTGGAACCGCAACCAACAAAACTGCAAGCAGCACAATTGGCCTGGCGATAAACCAACGGAAGATTGCGTCAATAAAGAAGTCATCCCGTGGATCTTCACTCTTTGCAGTGCGCCAGCCACCCTCGAGAGCTGAGGTTGCGACCAACCTGCGCTCGAATGGAATGGTTGCAAACGGCACAATGGCAAGCCCTACAGCTGTTGCCAATCTGCCTAAGCTCCAACGCTGATTGATGCCCACCAATAACGCGGTGACCGCATAGCCCAGGAAGACAGCTCCGTGGATGCTTCCAGCGATTGTCACCACGTGCGGGATTGGATCTCCGGCAGCTCGAATGATCAGCGCAGAAATAAGCAGCGTCCAAGTGACGGCTTCACCCTTTGCGAAAAGTAGAAATAGTTGCTTCGGTTTCACATAACTCCTTTGGTTGCCCAAAGAGTTTATGCTCGAAGCGCCTTTGCTAGCTCTCTAAAGTGCTCGACCATCTTGTCCATGTCCTTCTGAGTGTGCATCAGCGAAACCAACCACTGCTCATCTAGTCCCGGAGGGGTAATGATGCCGCGGTTGATGCCCCAGAGCCAGCTCAGTTCGGCAATGCCAAAGTCAACGTTTTTGAAGTCGCGGTAGTTTCTCACCGGAGTCTTAGACCAGGTAATCGCTCCCTTGAGTCCCAGGCCAATGGTGTGGGCTGGAAGCTCATACTCTTCAATAATTGCGTTGATCTTGTTCAGGGTATTGACGTTGATCTGCTCTGCTTTCTGCATCGCCTTTGGAGTTACTAGCTCCTCAACCGCCATTACAGCGGCCAGCACCAGCGGGTTACCGTTGTAGGTTCCGTAGTGTGCCATGCGACCATCGACAACAGCGTCCATGTACTTCTGCTTGCCACCAAAGGCAGCAACCGGAAGGCCACCACCGATGCTCTTAGCCAAGGTAATCAGATCTGGCTCGACACCGGTGCGACCGGCAGCGCCAGCCTCTCCAGCGGTAAGACCGGTCTTTACCTCATCGAAGATTAGGCAGATGTCGTACTTGTCGCAGAGCGCTCTGACAGCAGGAAGGTAGCCCTCGTCTGGAAGCACAATCGAGATGTTCTCCATGATTGGCTCGAGCACAAAAGCTGCGATCTTGTGAGCGTTTTCGCTCATGATCTTCTCTAGGTATTCGAGGTTGTTGTAAGGAACAACAAACACCTCACCTGGCTCAACCTCAGATGGAATCTCAGGGATAGGCGCATTGCCATCTCCGATGTTCTGAAGCTTCGGTTTTACCGATACCTGAAGTGGGTCATAGCCACCGTGGTAGCCACCTTCCAACTTAATGATTGCCTTCTTGCCATTGGCAGCCCTGGCGGTGCGAATCGCATACATAAGAGATTCGGTGCCGGAGTTGGTAAAGCGAATCATGTCTAGGTTGAAACGCTTTTTGAACAATTC
>Ga0079301_1001209_pt1 | contig 12093 bp, 9 predicted proteins | sample Wag4_2014_7_11_3_FD_74797 | JGI IMG/M metagenome (GOLD analysis project Ga0079301, IMG submission 74797) | Fresh water mixed with fracking chemicals microbial communities from Ohio, USA - Utica-2 Time Series FC 2014_7_11 | ecosystem: Engineered > Industrial production > Chemical products > Input...
CGCTGCGCGGACGCCTCGCGGCCTCGCCACTCGCCGACACGGGCGCGTATGCCGCGCGGTTCCACGCGGCGCTCCGCGAGGCGTGGGCTGCGCGCTGCGCGGCGGGATGAGCGCGCGCACGAGGTGCGGATGCCGCGCGCCCCGCGGACGCGGCACCGTCCGCCGAACCGACCATTCCGACGATTCTCGACCGCTTCATCCGCGATTCGGTTGACATCGCGTTGCCCGCGGGCGATTCTGCGTGGATGAGCCAGCACACCACGCCAGGCCGCAGGGCATTCACCCTCGTCGAGCTCCTCGTCGTCGTCGGGATCGTCGTCCTGATCGTCGCCCTCGTGCTGTCCATCGTGCCGCAGATCAAGCGGCAGTCGATGTCGACGGTCTGCCTGTCGAACCAGCGCCAGCTCAACATCGGATTCGTCCAGTACTACGGCGACAACTCGGGGCGCTTCATGGGCGTCGACACCGGGCTCACCGCGTGGGACTGGGTGCAGGGCCAGTCGAACCTCAACGGCAACGGCTTCGAGACCGAGAACGCCGTCAAGAAGGGCCGCATGTGGCCCTACATCGGCAGCCTCACGACCTACAAGAGCCCGTTCGATCCGTTCTCGCAGTTCCAGCGGATGCGCACCTACTCGTTCAACGCCTTCATCTCGACGGGCGAGGGACCGATGTGGGGCGGCCCGCCGAACTGGCAGGTGAACACGATGGGCAAGATCCCGCTGCCGTCGGAGACGATCGTCACCAGCCTCGAGTACGACCACCGCGGCTACAACATCAACGGCTTCGGCATCAGCGTGACCGGCAACGGCATCTGGGTCGACAAGATCGCCGCCTGGCACCCGGGCCACTGGAACTTCACCTTCGCCGACGGCTCGGTGCGCAGCTACGCGCACGCCGCGAAGCAGAAGGACGTCGACTACTACATGACCCTGCCGCAGAACGACATCTTCTGGCCCGGACCCGACTACCAATGGCTCCGCAAGCACCTCGCGCCGGGGTTGTTCCAGTGATGTGCGGTCGTCCGTCCCGCCGCGTCTCCGTCGCGCCCCTCGCCGCGGTGCTGCTCACCGGCGTCGCGCTGCTCCCGCTCGCGGGTTGCGGCGATGGCCATGAGTACCCCGCCGGGTTCGAGGCGCAGGCGGCGCGCGGCGAGGCCGCGTTCCAGTCTTCGTCGTCGGGCTCGGGCCGCGCCTCGGCCGATCCCGTGCAGCCCGACGCGCCGAGCGCAGGCTCGAGCGGCGCGGCCGCCGGCGTGATGGGCGCTCCGCGCGCCGACGCCGAGCTGCCGCCCGAGATGCCCGCCGAGGACACCGCGCAGGCCGCCGCGGTGGCGAGCGCGTCGATCATCGTCGAGCTCGGGCTCCCCGCGCCGCCGCCGGTGACGGTGGTCGACGGCGAGGAGCCGTTCCAGAAGCTCGCCAAGGACCGCAAGTTCGACGAGTTCCGCCGCATGTGCGGCCGCTACCTCCAGCTCAAGCGCGAGCTGCTGCCGTACGGCCAGCGCCTCGCCGACGGGTCGTCGACCGCCGAGGACCGCGCCAAGCACGCCAAGATCGAGCGCGCGATGGAAGGCGAGTTCCCGCGCATCAACCGCTACATGTGGGACGACCGCTGGTCCGAGCTCGACCGCGCGGCGATGGGCTGGATCCTCAACGGCGGCTTCACCAAGCAGCAGTGAGCGCCACGCGGCAGTGCTCCATGCTCCGCGGCGATCCCCGCGCCCTCACGCCACCCGTCGCGCGTCGCGCGGGACGATGACGCCACTCAACCGAGCCACGCCGCCCGCAGCGCCTCGCGCTGTGCATCGGTGTGGAACGCCCGCACCGCCGGCAGCGCGAGCATGCGGTCGATGTAGCCGCGCTCGCGGCGGATGGCGTCCGTGAGCCGCGCGTACACGCCGACGGCCGACTGCGTGTCGTTCGCGTTCTCGCGTTCGACGGCGCAGACGTCTCGGCCGAGCCAGTCTGCGAGCGCCGCGTGCTTCGCGCGGTCGTCGAGGTCGGCGCGCAGGACCAGGCAGTCGAAGCGCCCACGGCGGTAGCGCTGCCATCCGCGCTCGGCGTCGAAGCCCTCGCGGATCGGGTCGATCCCGGTCGAGCGTGCGAACTCGCGGCTCCACCACACGCTCGACGAGTCATGCGGGAATGTCCGCAGGAAGTGCGCGAGGATGCGGTCGGTCGCGATCCACGGCGCCGAGCGCCAGAAGGTGCGCATCCAGTACGCGCGGCCGAAGTAGGTGTAGTTCGAGAGGTTGAACGCGATCGGGTCGCGCATGACCGACACGATCCGCAGCGGCAGCTCCGTCTCGAGCAGCAGCCGGCGCGACGGTCGCTGCTCGATCGCGCGGTGGCGCAGCAGGCCGTCGGGCGCGACCTTCCGCTGCAGCGGTCCCGCCCAGAAGTGCTCTGGCTGCAGGAGGTGGACCTTCACCGTCGACAGGCCGTCGGTCCGGTCGATCGCCGAGGCGACCGCGGTCGAGGCGGTCTTCGGAGCGGAGTAGACGACCACCGGCGATCCGTCGGCGAGCAGCGCCTCGATGCGCCAAGTCATGCGCCGCTCGCTGCGGGGGAAGCGCACGCCGTCCTGCACGAAGCGGAACGGCGTGTTGGCGACTTCGAGCGCGTCGCGGAGGCGCGCCCGGAGCGGCGGTGAGGTTGCGGGTTGGGCGGACGGTGCCACCCGCGCATCCTAGCGCGCGCCGAAAACGACACCGCCCCGGCGCGTGACCGGGGCGGTGCCCAGAGACGATGGGTGTCTCCGAAGCGGGATCTGCTGCCAGACCCGACTTAGTTGCCGGACCAGGCGTTCAGGAGGATCGCGAGGTCATTGCTGTCGGTCGTGCCGTCGCGGTTGATGTCGCTGCGGCCGCTGCCACCCCAGTTGTTGAGGAGCGTCGCCATGTCGTCGCCACCGACCACGCCGTCGAGCGGGGTCGAGAGGTCGGCCATCGAGGAGCCGACGCACGTCGGGCAGAAGTACGCGTAGAGCTGTCCGCCCTGCGCGAGCTCGCCGGTGATGCCGTAGTGGGCCTGCATGTTCTGGATGAACCAGCCGAGGCCGAGGGTGTCGCGCGCGTCGATGACGCCCGAGTTCTCCTCGTCCTGGTTGAACGGAGCGACGGCCGGAACGCCGAACCAGTCGCCGAAGCGGGCGCGATCGCTCTCGAGGATGACTTCGAGCGTGTCGGTCGCCACGGTGTAGAGGAGGGTCTTCGAGTTCTGCGGGCTGTTGCCCGGATCCTCGGTCAGGATGACGCGGGTGCCGCCCTGGAGGTCGTTGAAGACCGTGAGGTTGTCACCCATGTTCAGGACGTCGGTGCCGTCGAGGAGCGCCTCGATGGTGCCGCCGGCGAGCGGGTTGTTCACGTCGCTGAAGCGCAGGCGGAAGAGGCGCGAGTTGCCGAGCTGCGTGCCGCCGAAGCCGATCGAGTGGATGCGGTCGGTGGTCACGAAGTAGAAGTCGGCCGGGTTCGCCGGATCCCAGGCGCCGTCCTCGGGGCGGAGGAAGGTGGTGCCGGCGTTGCCCGGAACGAGGGTGAAGTCGCCGGTGTAGCGCGCCGAGCCCGCGGCGTTGAAGCAGAAGTCGCGGCTCTCGGTCGCGACCGAGGTGCCCTTGACCGAGACCTGGACGCCGTAACCGGCGCCGTTGGTGAGGCCGGCCTTCTCCATCAGCGTGCCGGTGGCCTGCTTGTCGCCGATGTACATGAACACACGGTTGGCATTGCCGTCCGAGGTGCCCGCGACGACGGTCTTGTCGCTCGCCATCGGGCGCACCATGACGTTCTCCCACGCGCCGACGAGCGCGTTGAAGGGAACGAGCTCGACGCCGATGCGCTCATTGACGCCGGTCGCGATCACGCGGCCCGCGCCCGAGGCCTCTTCGCCCGAGAAGAAGATGCGCTGGTCGGCGCCGAGACCCGAGGTCGGGTTGTAGAGGCCCGACATCTCCGCGAGGTCGGCCGAGCAGAAGCGCTGGATCGTGTAGAGCGAGCCGCCCGCGCCGTTGGTCACGGCCTGGACGGAGTTCATCATGTCCTCGCCGCTGACGACCTTGAGGAAGTCGGCGCCCGGAGTGGTGTTGATCTTCCACTGGCTGGTGAACGCGCCGTTCGAGAAGCCGGCGGGGTGGTGCGCGCGGGGAATGCCGCCGCCGTTCGCGGTCGAGTACTCGTGCGTGATGAGGAGGGTCATGGTGCCGTCGTTGTTCGGATAGGCGCCCATGCCGTCGGGAATGCCGCAGAAGTAGTACGGCGAGATGCCGTCGGGCTTGAGGTTGACGAAGTCGCCGACGGTGATGATCGACACGACGTCGATCGGGTAGCCGTTGTGCGCGCGGACGTACGGATCCGACGACGAGCTCGGGCCGGTGACGACCGACTGCGCGGTCGCGGCGACGGTGGTCGCGAGGGCGACCGACGAAGCGAGGGTGATGATGCTGCGGGACATGCTGATGAACTCCAAGGAAAGCACAGCGGGGAAACACATCGCGCGATCAACGCGATCGCGCGAGCCCGCACCTTCGCCGCCGTGTGTCAACCGTGGGTTTCGCGATCGTCAGGAGCGCTTCTATGTTGTGCGAGCCGATTGCGAGCGTCGCGTGAGCGGCTCATTCAGCGCCGGTTTGCATCCGCAGGACGCTTCTCGATGCGGATCATGAGGTCGAGCACCTTGCCGGCGCGCGCGACCTTGATCTGCACGGGGGTTCCGCCGAAGTTGTAGTAGAGCGCCTGCTGGAAGTCGACGACGCCCACGATGCGCGCGCCGTTGACCTCCATGAGGAAGTCGCCGCGCTGCACGCCCGCCTTGGATCCGGGGCCGGTCGTGTACATGTCGTCGACGTAGATGCCGTGCTCGGGTTTCGGGAGCGCGTCGTACGCGGCGTCGCCGAGGCGCGCGCGGAGCTCCTCGCGCGAGAGCACCGAGAAGCCCATCCACGGCGAGTCGTTCGTGCGCTTCTTCTTGAGCGCCTCGGCGACGCCGAACGCGGTGTCGAGCGGCATCGCGTAGGTGACGTAGGGGAGCGGCTCGGTCCGAACCTCGGGCTTGAGCTGGGGTTGCGGCACCAGCATGCCGACGACCTTGCCCGCGTTGTCGACGAGCGCGCCGCCGACCGCGCCTGGCGCGATCGCCATGCTCGCGTGGATGAGCGAGCCCGTGAGGTCGGACTGGTAGCAGGCGGTCGCGGGCAGCGCCATCACGACGCCGGGCGCGAAGGTGCGCGCGGAGCCGAACGGATCGCCGATCGCGATCACGCGGTCGGACGGGCGCAGTGCGTCGGCGGACGCGCGGTCGATCACCGTGAGCTCGCCGGGCGCGGTCGTGCCCTCGGGCCACTTCACGCGCAGGACGGCCAGGTTGATCGTGGGCTCGCTCGCGAGGATCTCCGCGGGGTAGCGCGTTCCGGTCGAGAGCTCGACGTCGACGATCTCGGCGAGCCCGCCCTCGTCGGTCAGCAGCGGCGAGCGGCAGCAGAGGATGGTGCCGTCGGCGGCGACGACCATGCCGGTGGCGACCACGTTGCGCATGAAGCCGGGGAAGGGCGATTCGTCGGCGAGTTCCCAGCGGCCGGTGGGCGACGGCGTCGTGGGCACGCGACGGTAGCTCGTCACGCTCACGACCGAGGTGAGCATGCGCTCGGCGAGCTCCGCGTCGGACTGGATGCGCTCCGCGGCGGAGGGGATGCGCTCCGCGTCGGAAGGGATGCCCACGGACGCGTTCGCCGCTGGACGCGGTGCGAGGGCCGGCGCGGGGACAGAGGCGGGAGCGAACACCGGCGCGACGAGCGCGCACAACAGGATCGACGACATGGCGCACAGGGTGCAGGCGATCCGTGGCGACTCCGTGAGCGGCGCGTTCAGAATCGGTGTGGGGCGCTCTTGGTGCGATCGCTCCGCATCGTGGCGTGTTGAGATGCTGCGATGCTCGCTTCGGCCGTCCTCGCCATGCTCCTGTCCGTGCACGCTCCCGACGACGCGGTCGCCGAGGGTTGCGTGCAACGCTACGCCCGCGTCGTCGCGCGCGAGTACGGCGAGACGCAGGCGCGCGCCGAGGCGATGCGGGCGGCGATCCGGGCATTCTGCGAGGCGCCGGACGACGCCACGCTCGCCCGCGCGCGCGAGTCGTGGATCTCCGCGCGTGATGCCTACGGCGCCACCGAGGCCTTCCGCTTCGGCAACGGTCCGATCGACACCCGCCGCGGCGGCGTCGAGACCTTCGTGAACGCGTGGCCCGTCGACGAGGCGTACATCGAGCCGGCCGATCCCGCCGCGCGCACGGGGATCATCCGCGACACCGCGAAGTACCCCGCGCTCGGCCGCGCGATCCTGCGGCTCCACAACCAGCGCGGGGGCGAGACCAACGTGTGCACGGGCTGGCACGCGATCGAGTTCATGCTGTGGGGGGCGGACGTCTCGGACGCCCGTCCGGGCGCGCGGCCGGCCGCGGACTTCATCGACGGGGCGAGCCCGTTCGCAGAGCGTCGGCGCGAGTACCTCCTCGAGATCACCGACCTGCTGTGCGAGGATCTCGCGAAGGTCGCGCGTGCGTGGGCGCCGGCCGGCGAAGGCCACCGCGCGCGGTTCGAGCGGGAGCCGCGCGCGATGCGGTCGGTCCTGATCGGCCCCGCGCTGCTCGCGGGCTTCGAGATGTCGGGCGAGCGGCTCGCGGTCGCGATCGAGACCCGCGACCAGGAGGAGGAGCACAGCTGCTTCAGCGACACCACCGACCGCGACTTCAAGGCGAACATGCGCGGCATCGCGCTGGTGCTGCGCGAGGCGGGCGCGCTCGAGGTGGTGCGCGCGAAGGACGCGGCGCGCGCGTCGTCGCTCGAGGCCGCGCTCGACAAGGCGATCGCGGCGGTCGGCGCGATTCCCGCGCCATTCGACCGTGCGATCCGCGCCGATGACGCGAGCCCGGAGCGCGCGCGCCTGCGGGCCGCGCTCGAGGCGCTGGAGCTCCTGGGCGAGGAGCTCGACGCGGCGGGCCGCGCGCTCGGCTACGAACTGCCCGCGGAGCCGCAGGGATGAGCGTCGCGCTGTTCCTCGCCGCGGCGGGCGCGTTGCTTGGCGATCCTGCGCCGCGCGTGGGTGCGGCGGGTGGGGGATCGGCGGCCCGTGATGCGGCGCCGCGTGATGCGGCGGCCGAGGATGCGGCGGCCGAGGATGCGGCGGCCGAGGATGCGGCGCCCCGTGATGCGACGCCCCACGACCCCGCGCGCCTCGGCGGCGTGGCCACCGTCGACGTCGATGGGCCGCACGCGTTCAGCCTCTCGATCCCCGGGCTTTCGCGCGAGGATCGCCGCGCCTTCAGCGTGGGCAATTCGTTCTTCCGCGACAACTGGGTGGCGGCACCCGCGAGCGCGAAGGGGCGCGACGGGCTCGGACCGCTGTTCGCCGCGAACTCGTGCAGCGCCTGCCATCCCGACGACGGGCGCGGCCGGCCGCCACTCGCGGGCGGCGAGGTCGGCATGGGCTGGGTGGTGTTCCTGAGCCCGCGCGACGCGGACGGCGCGCCGCATCCCGTGTACGGCGCGCAGCTGCAGGACCAGGGCATTCCCGGCGTGCGCGCCGAGGCGACGGTCGCGGTCGACGCGGTCGAGACCAAGGGTACGTATGCCGACGGGAAGCCGTACGCGCTGGTGAATCTGGTGCCCAGGCTCGAGCAGCCCGCGTACGGACCGCTCGGCGAACTGCGCCTGTCGCTGCGCGTCGGTCCGCAGCTGATCGGCGGCGGACTGCTCGAGGCCGTCGACGACGCGACGCTGCTCGCGCTGGCCGACCCCGACGATCGCGACGGCGACGGCATCTCCGGCCGCGCGCGCATCGTGCGCGAGACCGCGCCGCGCGTCGGCCGCTTCGGCTGGAAGGCGGGCCAGCCCACGCTGGACGACCAGGTGATGGCCGCGCTCGCGGGCGACATGGGACTCACCAATCCCGCCCATCGCGACGAGCAGCCCACGCCGGCGCAGGCGATCGACGCGCCGTCGGGCGCCGACGGCGAGTCCGCCGAAGGCGGCGAGCGTGGACGCGTCGAGGTTGGACGCGCGGAGGGTGGCCACGGTGGGGGTGACTCCGTCTCCGCCGTCGGGGCCTCCGCCGTCGAGGTCTCCGCCGCGAAGGTCGCGCGGATCGCGCATTACTGCCGCGCGCTCGCCGTGCCCGCGCAGCGCGAACCGTCGAGGCCCGAGGTCGTGCGCGGCGGCGCGCTGTTCGACGACGCGGGCTGCGCGGCTTGCCATCGTCCGCAACTGCGCACCGGCGCAGGCTCGCCGATCGAGCTGCTGCGCGGCGTCGAATTTCATCCGTTCACCGATCTCCTCCTGCACGACATGGGCGAGGGCCTCGCCGACGACCGCCGCGAGGGCGACGCGACCGGCCGCGAGTGGCGCACGCCGCCGCTCTGGGGGCTCGGCCTCATCGAGACGGTGAACGGCCACACCCGCCTCCTGCACGACGGTCGCGCGCGCTCGATCGAGGAGGCGATCCTCTGGCACGGCGGCGAGGCGCAGCGTTCGCGCGACGCCTTCGCGGGCATGTCGGCGGCGGATCGCGCGGCGCTGCTGGCGTTCCTCAAGTCGCTCTGACGGCTGCGTCGCGCGAGCGGCGGTGGCCGTCGGGCGCGCGGCGGTGGCTGCCCGGCACGCATGATGGGCCTGCGCCCCCCAACGTCCACGACCGTCGCCCCCTTGCGGAGGCGACGGTCGTGGCTGAAAGGCGAAGCAGGATGCAGTCTGCTCGCGCGGAGGATCATGGCAGCGCGATGTGCGGATCGCGCGAAGCCCCGATCAATCCCGCGCAAGACTCAGCGGCGGCGGCGGCCGACGAGGCCCGCGAGTCCGAGCAGCGCGATCGCGCCCGGAGCCGGGACGAGCGACACGCTCATGCTCGAGATCGACACGCCCGACTCGAACGCGGTCGCCGAGGCGAACTGCGACAGGAGCATGCCGCCGACCGAGATGTCGGCCACGGTGCCCGTCGAGTAGCCCGCGGTCGCGTGCAGCGCGAGGCTGGTGAAGCTGTCGCCGACGTACAGCTGGATGAAGTCGTTCGCGTTGCCCGCCACGAGGTGCACCTCGGCGCGGAGCGCGTACATCTGGTTGAAGTTGAGCACGTCGGTGCCGTAGGAGAACGGATAGCCGCCCTGGCCGTTCAGGCGGGTGCCGAACGAGAAGCCCGCGCCGTTCGACTGCGCGACCATGCGCACGTTCTGGAAGTTGCCCGCGGTCGCGGTGCCGGTGTTCTGGTTGAGCGCTGCGAAGTACGACGGCGTGGCGCCGGCGCTGGCGATCGACAGCATCATGTCGAAGTGCAGCACGGTCTCGCCCTCGAGCGGCTGGGTGATCTGGCTGGCGAAGGACAGCACGGCGTCCTGGTTGTTCGCGGCCGTGTTGCCGTTTCCGGCCCACTGGACGAGTCCGCCCGAGACCGAGATCGGTGCGGTCGCGGAGGTGTTGTACTGCGCCCAGCCGTTCTGCCCGGCCAGCGCGCCATCGGCGTAGGTCGAGAAGTCGGCGGAGACGAGCACGGTGGCGCTCGCGGCGGACGCGAGCGCGGTGACGGCCAGGGTGGCCACGATCGAATGCATGCGGTTGGACATGGAGGGACCTTGGGCGGGTTCGTGCGTGACGTGGTTGCGTGGACAGGCGCCACGGGCGGAAGTCGTGGCGGGGGGGGACAGCGCCGTCGACCCGCGTGCGACGGCACTGTGAAGGTGCCGTCCGCACCGCGCGATGCAAGCCGCGCGCGGTGAACTTGCACAAGCCTCACACGCACGCACGCGCGCAGGCAGAAGTCGCGAGCGGCGCAAGTCCATGCGCCGCATCGACCTTGGGCGGATGCAGCGCGGCCTCGGAGTGGACTCCGAGGCCGCGCGTGGGATGGTGATGTTCGGCGCCGTTCGGCGTGGCGCGGGTGGAGCCGCGTGGAGCCGGCGCCGAGGCGCGTTCAGCAATCGCCCCAGTTGCCGAGCAGCGCGGCGAGGTCGTCGCCGTCGACGGCGCCGCTCGCATCGAGGTCGGCCGGGCAGGCCCCGCCGCCGCACGCGCCCCACGAGTTGAAGAGGATCGCGAGGTCGCCGCCGTTCACGGTGCCGTCGCCGTTGAGATCCTGCGCGCACGCGCCCGCCGCCGGGTCAAGCACGAGCTGCTGCCGCACCGTGATCGGCCGCGCGATGATCGCCGCGGGGTCGGCCGCAGCCTCGGCGGGCGTGTACCAGTCGACGCCGTAGGTCGTGATGGTGAGCGCCTTCGACTGCGCGTCGATGTCGAACTCGGTCCAGCCGTAGTGGTGCGCGGCGATCGGTCCGCCCACGGTGAAGTTCGCGTTGATCGACGGATCCTGGATGCCCGTCGGCGAGTAGCCGTAGCCGCCGATCACGTTGTCGAGGAGCCCGGCGACGAAGGCGTCCTTCGCGGGGTTCGGCAGGGTCTCGTAGAACGCGTACTGCGCCGGCGTCAGCGCGCCGGTCGAGAGGCCGAGCTGCGCGAACGTCGGGCCGGCGGGCGCCGAGTACGCGACCGAGCCGGTGATGATCTCGAACATGCCGGTGAAGAGCTGCTGCACCGGGTTCGCGGGATTCGGCACGGTGATGTCGTTCACGATCGTGCCGTGGAAGTCGGCGGTGACGAACACGACGTTGCGGATCCCGAGCTGGACGATCTGCGAGAGCAGGTACGCGCGCTCGGCGGCGTAGCCCTCCCAGCGGTCCTCGCCGGCGAGCGGGCCGAAGTTCTGCATCGGCATCGAGGTCATGATGAACTTCCAGGTGACGCCCGCGGCCTCGGCGCGCTGGAGGTCCTGCAGCAGGAGGCCGAGCTGCGGGTAGCCGAGCATCGTGCGCGCGGGATTAAAGCTCGCCTGGATGAAGCCGCCGACCTCGACGGGGTCGAACGGATTCACCACCGGCGGCAGGCTCGCGTCGCGGAAGCTGCGCGCGTCGACCATGAAGGTCGCGGCGTGCTGGCCCCACTGGAACGAGCGGTAGAGGTTCGGGCGGCCGTCGACGCGCGGGTCGCCGAGCGCGGGCCACGTGGCCGGGAACATCGGGTTGTTCTCGACGAAGGCCTGAAGGCCGTTCACGTAGAGCGGACCCTGGTTGTACCAGCCGTTCACCGCGTCGAACGCGCCGCCGTCGAAGTCGTTGGTGACCTCGTGGTCGTCGATCATCGAGAAGGTCGGCGTGCTCGCGGCGAGCTCGCCCCACGGGTCGATGCCGTGCGTCGGGGTGTAGTTCTCGATGTGCTTGGCGCGGTACTCGTCGAGCGTCGTCGCCTGCGGCACGGGCACCGCGGGGCTCGCGACGTCGGCGTAGATCGTGTCGCCGAGCTTGACGAAGTAGTCGAGGCCGCGCTCGTCGGCGTTGAGGATCGCGTTGAAGATGCCGACGTCGCCGCGCCAGTCGCCGGTGACGCCGAAGCGCACGCCGGCGGGCGCCGCGATGGTGCCGAGGGCGGCGGCGCCCGTCTCGAAGGTCGCGGTGCGGGTGAGCGAGCCGTCGGTCACGCGCGCGTAGTAGCGGCGGCCGAGGTCGAGGCCGGCGAGGTAGATCTTGCCGGGCACGAGCGGGTTGGTGACCGAGAGCGTGTGCGTCGACACGATCTTGCTGATCGCGGGATCGGTCGCGACCTCGACGGTCACGCTGCCGGTGCCGGCCGCGGGGCGCACGAGCACGACGGCGTTGCCGCCGATCGCGTCGCCGACGCCGATGCGGGGGAGGGCTTCTGCGGGAACGCCCGCGATCGCGGGCGAGGCGACGGGCGCGGAGAGGATGAGCGAGGCGGTGAGAACGGCGAGCTGGCTGCGCATGGAAACTCCTTGTGCGGGGCATCAAAGCCCGCCGCCGTCGGGAATCGATGTGCGAACCGTGGACATCGCGTGAGCCCCGCGCAACCGTCCCGCGAAGGATCCGCACAGGGCGCGTGAAGGCCGCGGAGGGTCGTACACTGCGACGATGCGTCTGCACTCGTCCCTCCTGTCGTGCCAAGTGGTTGTCGTCGCAGTGGTTTCGATGGCGTGCGCCGTGGCGCGCGGCGGGGGCGTGGCCGCGGCGGTGATCGGCGACTCGTCGGGCGCGCTGCGCGGAACCGACGCCCACG
>Ga0079301_1001211_pt1 | contig 12088 bp, 13 predicted proteins | sample Wag4_2014_7_11_3_FD_74797 | JGI IMG/M metagenome (GOLD analysis project Ga0079301, IMG submission 74797) | Fresh water mixed with fracking chemicals microbial communities from Ohio, USA - Utica-2 Time Series FC 2014_7_11 | ecosystem: Engineered > Industrial production > Chemical products > Input...
CCTTGGACGTGCATCGCCCGGCGGCGCAGCTGCAATTGCAGCAATTGGCCGAACGCGCGGAAGTGACCAGCCTGCCGATCATCGCCGGCCAGCGCCCACTTGAAATCGCCGCCCGCGCCATGGATGTCGCCAGGCGGGAACTTTACGATGTTGTCGTGCTGGACACGGCCGGGCGCCTTGCGATTGATGAAGCGCTGATGGCCGAAGTGGCCGAGGTTAAGGCCGCTACCAAGCCGCATGAAACCTTGCTGGTCGTGGATGCCATGACCGGGCAGGATGCGGTGAATACGGCGAAGGCCTTCCAGGAGAAGGTCGGCGTCACCGGCATTGTCATGACGCGCGTGGATGGCGATGCGCGCGGTGGTGCTGCCCTTTCCATGCGGGCCGTCACCGGCGCGCCGATCAAGCTTTTGGGCGCCGGCGAAAAGCTGGATGCGCTTGAGGATTTCCACCCCGATCGCATCGCGGGCCGCATTCTTGGCATGGGCGATATTGTCTCGCTGGTCGAGAAAGCCGCCGAGACGATTGACCAGGCGGAGGCTGAAAAGCTTGCCGCGCGCATGCAGAAGGGCCAGTTCACGCTGGATGATTACGCGGCGCAGTTGAAGCAGATCGGCAAGATGGGCAGCCTGCAGGGCATTCTCGGCATGCTGCCCGGCGTGCAGAAGGTGAAGGCGCAACTGGAAGGCGCCAATCTGGATACCGCCATTCTGAAGCGTCAGGCCGCGATCATTTCCAGCATGACGCCCAAGGAACGCCGCACGCCCGATCTGCTGAAGGCATCGCGCAAGCGCCGCATCGCGGCTGGGTCCGGCACCACGGTGCAGGATGTAAATCGCTTACTGAAGCAATTCGACGATATGTCCGCCATGATGAAGCGGATGAGCAAAATTGGCCAAAAGGGGCTGATGCGTGGCGGGCTTGCCGCGCTGCTCCCCCAAGGCCGGAGGCCGTTTTGATGGCGGCCATCACCAACCCCAAGTCTTTAGTTCTGTAACGAAAGGAATACCCGGATGGGTCTCAAGATTCGCCTCGCGCGCGCTGGTGCCAAGAAGCGCCCCTATTACCACATCGTGGTTGCCGATAGCCGCAGCCCGCGCGATGGTCGCTTCATCGAAAAGGTGGGCTCCTACAACCCGATGCTGCCTTCTGATCATGTGGAGCGTATTCGCTTGCAGGAAGATCGGCTGAAGCATTGGATCGGCAATGGTGCGGTTGCGACCGAACGCGTGGCGCGGTTCCTGGGTAAGGCTGGCCTGATCGCCATGCCGGCGATCCCGGCGCAGACCAAGCAGGCAGAGCCGAAGAAGAAGGCGCAGGAACGCGCTGCGGCGGCGGCGGCTGCCGGCTGAACCAGGCTTTAGCCAAGGGTATCACGGCAGATGGGCGGCAAGCGCATCATGGTGGGGGAGTTCGGCAGGCCGCATGGCGTGCGCGGGCTTTTGCGCCTGCGTGCCTTCACCGCCGATCCTGCCGCCATCACCGCCTATGGCCCGCTTTCCGATGAGGCTGGCGCGCGGCATTTCCGCCTGACGCTGAAAGGCCCCGATCTGGTGGCTGTCGAAGGTGTCTCGGACCGAGACGCTGCGCAGCGCCTGACCGGCACACAGCTTTTCGTCCCGCGGGAGGCTTTGCCGAAGACCGATGAGGACGAATTCTACCTCGCGGATCTGATCGGTCTTCGGGCGGTGACGGAAGCGGGTGATGTGCTGGGCGTGGTGCGCGCGGTGCAAGACCATGGCGGTGGGGCGTTTCTGGTGGTGGAAGGCGTGCAGGAAATCCTGCTGCCCTTCACGCGGCAGGTGGTGCCCAAGGTGGATATCGCCACCGGGCAGCTTGTTGTCGTGCCGCCGGCGGAGATTGTAATGCCCCCGCCCGAAGGGAAGGAGGCCGCAGCATGACTTGGCGCGCCGATATCCTGACGCTTTTTCCGGAAATGTTCCCGGGGCCGCTTGGGCTTTCACTCGCAGGGCGTGGTTTGCGCGACGGGCTGTGGTCCTTGGCCGCGCATGATATTCGCGACCATGCCAAGGACCGCCATCGCAGCGTGGATGACACGCCCTTTGGCGGTGGTGCCGGCATGGTGCTGCGCCCGGATGTGGTGGATGCTGCGGTGGGGGCTGCCTTGGTTGAAGCGCCCACAAGGCCGGTGATCTACCTGACACCGCGCGGGCGTTTGCTGGATCAGGCTTTGATTCGGGAATTGGCGGCGGGGCAGGGGGTTGTGCTGTTGTGTGGGCGTTATGAAGGTGTGGATCAGCGCGTGATTGAAGCGCGCGGCATGCTGGAAATCTCGATCGGCGATTATGTGCTGAGCGGGGGGGAATTGGCCGCACTCACGCTGCTGGATGCCTGCGTGCGCCTGCTGCCGGGGGTCATGGGGGCAGCGGAGAGCGCTGCCGAGGAAAGCCATGGCGCCGAGGGGTTGTTGGAATATCCGCATTATACGCGCCCTGCTGAATGGGCGGGGCGTGCGGTGCCGGAAGTACTGCTTTCGGGGCATCACGCCGCCATTGCGGCCTGGCGCCGGGCCGAAAGCGAAGACATCACAAAGGAACGCCGGCCCGATCTTTGGGCGCGGCATGAAACGCAGCGCGGAGGCGCGGGGGCCATTGCCGGCCATCCCGCCGCCGCCTAAAGAAACCGAAGAAAGGGTACCAACATGAATATCTTGCAGCAATTCGAAGCTGATCAGCAGGCCAAGCTCTCCGCTGCCCGCACCACGCCGGAATTTGGCCCAGGCGATACGGTGCGCGTGATGGTGAAGGTGGTGGAAGGCGAACGCATCCGCACCCAGGCTTATGAAGGCGTCGTGATCGCGCGTTCCAACAAGGGCGTGCAGAGCAATTTCACCGTCCGCAAGCTTTCCTATGGTGAAGGGGTGGAGCGCGTTTTTCCGCTTTACAGCCCGAATGTCGCCGAAATTCAGGTGGTGCGCCGTGGGCGTGTGCGTCGCGCGAAGCTCTATTACCTGCGTGGCCGCACTGGCAAATCCGCGCGCATTGCGGAAAAGCTGGGCATGAAGGCGGCTAGCCCCGCCAAGGCCGCCGAAGGCTGAGCGTTGCGGGCGCCGTAACGGCGGCGCCCGGTTGAAAAATTGGGGGAAGATGACATGTCAGCGCATAAGCCGCGCACGCTGTTCGACAAGATTTGGGACGCGCATATTGTTGAAACCCTGCCGGATGGCACGGCGCTGCTTTATATTGATTTGCATCTGACTCATGAAGTCACCACGCCGCAGGCCTTTGATGGCCTGCGCGCCGCTGGGCGCAAGGTGCGGCGCCCGGATGCAACACTCGCTGTCGTGGACCACAATATCGCGACTGATGACAGCCGCCGCACCGGCATCGTGGACCCCGAAAGCCGCTTGCAGGTCGAAACCCTGGAAAAGAACGTCGTTGAATTCGGCGTGCCGTACATCCCGCTGCTCGATGACCGTCAGGGGATTGTGCATGTGATCGGCCCGGAATTGGGCCGTTCGCTGCCGGGCATGACGATTGTGTGCGGCGACAGCCATACCTCGACCCACGGCGCCATGGGCGCGCTCGCTTTCGGCATTGGCACTTCGGAAGTGGAGCATGTGCTGGCGACGCAGACGCTGCTGCAAAAGCCTGCCAAGAATATGCGCGTTTCGGTGGATGGCAATCTGGCTTTTGGCTGTTCCGGCAAGGATATTGTGCTGGCCATCATCGGCAAGATCGGCACGGCGGGCGGCACAGGCCATGTGATTGAATATGCAGGGGACGCGATCCGTGCGTTGGACATGGCGGGGCGCATGACGGTCTGCAACATGACCATCGAAGGCGGTGCGCGCGCTGGCATGGTGGCGCCGGATCAGACAACGTTTGATTACATCGCCAAAACACCGAATGGCCCGAAGGGTGAAGCCTTCATGCGCGCCCTGGAATGGTGGAAGACGCTGCCTTCCGATCCGGGTGCCCATTTTGACAAGGAATTGCGCCTGGCGGCGCATGAAATCGCGCCGCAAGTGACCTGGGGCACGAACCCGGAAGCGGTGCTGCCGATCACTGGCGTGGTACCGAACCCAGGCGATGAGGCGGATGAGGCCAAGCGCGCGCAGCTGCAGCGCATGGTTGACTATATGGGCCTGACTCCAGGACAGCGCCTGACTGATCTCAAGGTGGATGTGGTGTTCGTTGGTTCCTGCACCAATAGCCGCATTGAGGATATCCGCGCTGCCGCCGCCATCGCGAAAGGCCGGCGCGTAGCGGATCATGTGCGCGCCTTGGTCGTGCCGGGCTCTGGCCTGGTGAAGAAGCAGGCTGAAGCGGAAGGGCTTGATCGCATCCTGCGCGAAGCGGGCTTTGAATGGCGCGAAGCGGGCTGTTCCATGTGCCTTGGCATGAACCCGGATAAACTCACGCCCGGTCAACGCAGCGCCAGCACGTCCAACCGCAATTTCGAAGGCCGTCAGGGCCCCGGTGGGCGGACCCATCTGCTGAGCCCTGCCATGGCGGCTGCGGCGGCACTCGCGGGCCATTTGGCCGATGTGCGTGACTATCAGCCGAAGGGAGCGATCTGAGATGCAAGCCTTCACCAAGCTTACCGGTATCGCGGCGCCCTTGCCCAAGGCGAATGTGGATACCGACCAGATCATTCCGGCGCGGTTCTTGAAATCCATCAGCCGCTTGGGATTCGGGAAGAACCTTTTCGCCAACTTCCGCTTCAAGGAAGATGGTTCGGAAAACCCGGATTTTGTGCTGAACCAGGAACCCTACCGCAAGGCGGAAGTCCTGATCGCGTTTGAGAATTTCGGCTGCGGGTCTTCGCGTGAACACGCGCCTTGGGCCTTGCTTGATTTCGGCATTCGCTGCGTGATTGCGCCGGATTTCGCCGATATCTTCCATAATAACTGCTTCAAGAATGGCGTGCTGCCCGTGCGCCTGCCGCGCGAGATTTGCGAAAAGCTGATGGAAGACGCGAAGATGGGCGGCAATGCGCGCATCAGCGTTGACCTGGAACGCCAAGTGGTCGTGCGCCCGAATGGCGAGGAAATTCCCTTCCAGATTGATCCGCTGCGGCGGCATCTGATGCTGAATGGTTTGGATGATATCGGCCAGACCATGCAGCACGCGCCCGCCATTGACAGTTTTGAATCGCGCCAGCGCGCTGCCCAGCCCTGGCTTTATGCCTGATTGAGACGCGCCCTGGCGTCATGTCGGGGCGAAAAGGAAAACGTCATGTCATCGAACAAGAAGCTCCTTATCCTGCCTGGTGACGGGATCGGCCCCGAAGTGATGCGCGAAGTGCGCCGCGTGGTGGATTGGATGGATCGCCGCCGCCATGTGTCCTTCAATATCGAAGAAGGGCTGGTGGGCGGTGCCGCTCTGGATGCGGAAGGCACGCCCTGTTCGGATGAAACGGTGGAACGTGCGAAGGCCGCCGATGCGGTGCTGTTCGGTTCTGTCGGTGGGCCGAAATGGGATGGCATGCCCTTCGACAAGCGCCCGGAATTGGGCGTGCTGCGGCTGCGCAAGGACCTTGGCCTTTTTGCCAATCTGCGCCCTGCCGTGGTGCTGGATGCGCTGGTGGATGCTTCCTCGCTCAAGCCCGATCTGGTGCGCGGGCTTGATGTGATGATTGTGCGCGAATCAACCGGCGGGATTTATTTCGGTGAACCGCGTGGCATTCACACGGACGCAAAAGGCAAGCGCACCGGCATTGATACGGAAGTCTATACCGAAGACGAAATCGCCCGTGTGGCGCGCATTGCCTTTGATCTTGCGCGCAAGCGCCGCAACAAGGTCACCAGCGTTGAAAAGGCCAATGTGATGCAATCGGGCCGGCTATGGCGCGCGGTAGTGGGTGAAATCGGCAAGGCTGAATTCCCTGATGTCGAGCTTGAGCATATGTATGCCGATAATTGTGCCATGCAGCTTTGCTCTCGCCCGAAGCAGTTTGACGTGATCCTGGGGTCCAACCTTTTCGGTGACGTGCTGTCTGATTTGGCGGCTGCCTTGACCGGTTCGCTTGGCATGCTGCCATCGGCGACCTTGGGTGCCGTGGATGCGTCTGGCAGGCGCCATGCGCTTTATGAACCCGTGCATGGTTCGGCGCCCGATATCGCTGGCAAAGGTATTGCCAATCCTTGTGCACAAATCCTTTCCTTCGCCATGCTCCTGCGTTGGTCCTTCGGCATGGAGGAAGATGCGCGGATGGTGGAAGCGGCGGTTGAGAAGGTTCTGGGTGGTGGTTTGCGTACTGCCGATATCATGCAGACCGGCATGGCGCGCATTGGCACCAGCGTGATGGGGGAAGCCGTGGTGCGCGAATTGGATAAACTCGCCGTATGATGATTTAGCGACGGTTGCGGGGTTGCGCCTGTCGCGCGGCTCCGCTATCGGACACTTCCTTAAAGGCGCCCGTAGCTCAGCTGGATAGAGCACCAGACTACGAATCTGGGGGTCAGGAGTTCGAATCTCTTCGGGCGCGCCAAATTTTTTCATGACATTCATTGATTTGACGCTGACCCGGCATTTTCGGGGCAGGTGAGGCGTCTGCGACACGGGTCAGACATCAGGATGGTACGGCAAAGACGCTGCCACGTATTGTGGCTCAGCGAGCCGGATGCCTTCACGCGCAGATTGTGACCTGTGTCAGGCCTCAACACGCTGCGCGAATTAGCGCGACTCGTTCTGAGCCTGAAAGAGAATTCATCACTGCGGCTTCCCGCTTGCTTGGTCAAGATTTCTCGCAACACCGGAATTTCAACCGTAAAACTGGCCTGGGTGCCTTAAATTATAGGAAGAACCCCTTGGACTTGTGTAAAAGTCAATGGTGAACAGAGTCATGGCTTTGCGTATTCCCGATTCGGAAGTGCCTGAGTGGTCCCGTCGTCTGCGCATGGCGCGGCGGGCCAAGGGGCTCTCACAAGTTTCGCTGGGTGACCTGATTGGCGCCTCTCAGGCGACTGTTGCCGATTGGGAAACGGGCAAGACGCGGCCACGGCATGAAACCTTGAAGCGCCTTCTGCTGGCGCTTGATTTATCGCTGCTGGAATTGATGCCGGATATGCCGCGCAGCGCGGCTGAGAGCGTGGGGCAAGCCCCGCTTTCAGCGAGCGAGGTCGCGGATCAGTTTGGCGCGCTACTGGAAATCGTATCCCGCGAATTGGAAAGCATTGGCCATCCGTCCAGCCTGGCCAGCAAGGGGCGGTTTGCCTTCCAGATCTGGCGGAGCGCGGGTGGAACCATGACCGAGGCCGCGGACCCCGAAGCCGCGCGGGCGCAATTGGCCGCCATTCGTGCTTTATTGGCTGATATGCGGAAACTCACCCCGGAAAGTTGACGCGCGCAATAAAGGCTTGACTAAATATCGGAAAAACCGGTAATTTACACACCGGAGGTTGGGTTATGGCGCTTACGTTCAATTCTACCAATCAGGTCTCGGTAGCCGGTCTCGACCTTGCGCCGACCAAGATCATGTCAGCGCCGCCACGTCGGGCAGGTCTTTCGATTTCGCCTGAGCAAACCATGCCACGCCGGGCCAATCTGCTTGCCAGTCTGACCTTTCTGGCGCTTGGTTTGGGCTTTCTGGCTGTCACCAGTCTTTTTATTGCCGCGCTGATTTCCTTAGCCCTTTCCTGATCCAGCGGCTTGCCCCGCCCCCCGCCCGGTTGCACACTCCGCGCCGATAAGGGGAAGGGGATGCCGCTGTGATGAACACCTCCGCGCGCCGCGCGCGGTTTCGCGCCATTTTAGCCGGGGATGCCTGCGTGCATCCGGCTTCCGTGCATGACCCGATTGCCGCGCGAATCGCAACCGATCTTGGCTTTGAAACTGCGATGTTTGCGGGGTCCATCGCCTCCATCGCTATCCTGGGGGCGCCCGACCTTATTCTGGTGACGCTCTCGGAATTCGCCGAACAGGCTAGGCGAATCTGCCGCGCCGGGGCGCCGCCGCTCATGGTTGATGCCGATCACGGCTATGGCAATGCGCTCAACGTGATGCGCACAGTGCAGGAATTGGAAACCGCTGGCGTGGCCGCGCTCACCATTGAAGACACGGACCTGCCGCGCGCCCATGGCGCGGGTGAGCCCGGCCTGCTCAGCCTGGATGCCGGGCTTGGCAAGATTCATGCGGCACTTGCGGCCCGCGAAGACGAAGGCCTTGTGATTGTGGCGCGCACCAGTGCGGTGAATTTGGTGAGCTTGGATGAAGCCGTGGCGCGCACCCGCGCCTATGCCAGGACCGGCGCTGATGCCCTGTTTTATACCGGTGTGACCGATTGGGCGCAGCTTGCCGCGCTGCAAGCCGCCGCTGATGGTGTGCCGCTGATGCTGGGCGGTACGCCGCCCGCGCTGGCGGATAAGGCGAAGCTTGCGGCCCATGGCGTGCGCATCGCCCTTCAGGGACATGCGCCAAGCTTCGCCGCCATGGCGGCGGTGCATGCGACCCTCAAGGCTTTGCGCGATGGCACGCCGCCCGGAAAACTGCCCGGGCTTGCCGATCCGGCGCTGATGAAGGCCGCCATGCGTGAGGATGATTATGCGCGCTGGACGCGCGATTTTCTGGCCGGTTGATAGTGGGGAAGACATCAAATGCTGAGTGAAACTGAGGGCAAATTCCTGACGATGCACGAATTCGCCAAGGCGGCGAAAAACCGGCTCGATGCCAATATCTGGGATTACCTGACCGGGGCGACAGAAACCGAAACCACCATGCGCCGCAATCGCCTGGCGCTGGACACAATCGCGTTTCGCCCGCGCGTGCTGCGTGATGTCTCGGAAATAGACACAACGGCTGAGATGTTCGGCAAAAAACTCCGTCTGCCGGTCGCCTTGGCGCCGGTCGGCGGCCTGGAGAGCTTCGGCGCCAATGGCGCGGCGACAGCGGGGCAGGGGGCTTCGGCTTTTGGTGTGCCGCTGATTGTTTCTTCCGTCACCAAGCCAGGGCTTGAGGAAACCGCGGCCAATACGCCAGGCCCCAAGGTCTTCCAGCTTTATGTGCGCGGCGATGACAGCTTCATTGATGATTACGCGGATCGTTCGGTGGCCGCCGGCTATGATGCCTTCTGCTTCACCGTGGATACGGCGGTTTATAGCCGGCGCGAACGCGATATCGCGCGCCGCTTCGCCAAGCCCTGGCGTGCGCGGGTGCAGGGCATTGAATTTCAAGCCGCGCTTTCCTGGAAGCAGGTGGATCGCTTCAAGGCCAAGTATAAAATGCCGGTCATTCTGAAGGGCATCGCGACCGCCGAAGACGCCAAGCTTGCCTGCGAACATGGCGTTGATGTGGTTTATGTCTCCAATCATGGCGGGCGGCAATTGGATCATGGCCGTGGTGCGATGGATGTGCTGCCGGAAGTGGTGCAGGCCGTTGGTGGGCGCGCGAAGGTTTGGATTGATGGCGGGTTTTCGCGCGGGACAGATGTGGTGAAGGCGCTTTGCCTGGGCGCCGATCTGGTCGGGCTTGGGCGGCTTTACTGCTATGCGCTGGCGGCTGATGGCGCGGCTGGCGTGGAGCGCATGCTAGAAATCATGGAAACCGAGATCTACACCACCATGGGGCTTTTGGGCGCCACGAGATTCAGCGACCTCAACCCAAGCTTCGTCCATTCAGGGGCATTGGCGACCAATGCGCCGCATGTCTTCAGCGCCTTCCCACTGCTGCATTTGGGTGATTCAGGCTATTGAAAACATAAGGGCAGCGCGGCGTCATGGCTGATCCCGCGCCGCTCAGGGTTCTGCTTTCCGACCGCGCCTTTCTGAAGCTTTGGGGCGCGGGCGGGCTGACCAATTCCATGCGCTGGGTGGAAATGCTGGTCAGCGGGCTTTACGCCTACGAACTGACGCGTTCCGCCTTCGCGGTTTCGCTTGTGCTGATGGCGCGTGCTTTGCCGATGCTGCTGATGGGGGCACTTTCGGGGGCCGTCGCGGAAAGCCTCAATCGCAAATATCTGCTCATGGCGGGCCAGGCTTTCACCGCGCTGGGTGCCATTGCCATTGCGATCCTGGCCGCCTTGGGCTGGCTGTCGCTCTGGCATCTCTGGCTCAATGGGCTGATCGGTGGCTTGGTGTGGACCAATGAATTGGCTACACGCCGGCGCATGGTGGCGGAGACCGCAGGGCCAGAGCGCATTATCCCCGCCGTTGCTTTTGACACGACCACGGGCAGCACGACCCGTATGATCGGCCCGATGCTGGGTGGTGTGCTGTATGAAACGCTTGGCGTCACCGCGGCCTATGTCATCGCCTCCTTGCTTTATCTGGTGGCCTTCGGGCTGGTCGCCACCGTGCACTATACCCAAGCGCGCCGGGCCCTGGTGCCCCGCCGCCTTGTGGCGGAGGTGGCCGAGGCGTTGCGCATGGCGCTCGCGCACCCGGCCTTGCGCGCGGTGCTTGGCGTGACGCTGGTGATGAATATTTTTGGCTTCTCCTACAATTCAATCCTGCCGGCCTTTGGGGACCGCGCCTTTGGTGCAGGCGCCATTGAAATCGGCTTTCTGGCCGCCGCCGAGCCTTTGGGGGCGCTGATTTCGGGATTGGCACTCGCGCTCCGGCGCGGGCCACAGGCGGGCAAGGGGCTGTTGCTGGTGGGGTCAACCGCCTTTCTTGTGGCGCTGGTGCTGGCGGCGCTTGCCCCATCATTATGGGTTGCTGCCTTGCTGCTCATGCTGGGCGGTTTTGGCACGGCGGCCTTTGCCAGCCTGCAAACCGGCATTGTGATGATGGAAGCGCCGGTCGAGGCACGTTCGCGTATCCTGGGGCTCACGACCACCTGCATCGGCACCGGGCCGCTTGGCGTTCTGGTCTTGGGCGCGCTGGCGGATGGCATTGGTCCGGCATTTGCCATTGCGGGTTTCGCGCTGCTCGGGCTGGTTTCTCTGGTCTTGGTCGCTTTCGCCACGCGGCGATAGGACCCTGCCGCAATCCTGCCTTTGATTATGCCGATAACCCCTTGCCGAGCCGATGCTATGGGTCAATCATCATGCTGAGGCTTTCGTTCTGGATTGATCGGATTTGCGATGCAGGTCTACCTGCCCATCGCTGAAATGAGTGTGGATGCCCTGCTGCTGCTGGGCGTTGGTTTTGGCGTGGGCTGGCTATCGGGTTTGTTCGGGGTGGGCGGCGGTTTTCTGCTGACACCACTTTTGATGCTGATTGGCATTCCATCCGCCGTCGCGGTTGCTTCCGGCGCCAATCAGACGCTCGGCGCTTCGATCTCCGGCCTGATTGCGCAATGGCGGCGTGGCAATGTGGATTGGCGCATGGGGCTCACGCTTTTCGCGGGCGGGCTGCTGGGCTCGGCGCTTGGCGTGCAAATCTTCGCGCTGCTGAAGCGCTGGGGCCAAGTGGATGTGGCAGTATCACTTTTCTATGTTGTGATCCTTGGCATTGTTGGCGCCCTGATGGTGCGCGAAAGCGTCACAGCGCTGCTCAGGCGTCGGCGCGGCGCAGCACCGCGGCGCAAGCTCCATGAACATACCTGGCTGCATGGGCTGCCCTTCAAGCTGCGCTTTCGCGATTCCAGGCTGTATATTTCGGTCATTCCGCCACTTGCGATTGGCTTTGGCATTGGCGTGCTCTCCGCCATCATGGGCGTGGGCGGCGGCTTCATGCTGGTGCCGGCCATGATCTACATCCTTGGCATGCCGACCGCGATTGTGATCGGCACTTCGCTGTTTCAGGTGGTTTTCGTCTCGGCCAATGTCACGCTGCTGCAAGCCTGGCAGGTGGGCAGCGTTGATATTGTGCTGACCATGTTGCTGCTGGTTGGCGGCGTGGCGGGCGCACAGTTTGGCGCCGCCATGGGCACCAAGCTGCGGGGCGAGGAAACCCGTGCCCTGCTCGGGCTTTTGGTTCTATCCGTTGCTATTGGGCTGGCCTGGAACCTGCTGCAAACGCCAAGCCGCGCCTTCACGCTTGGCCCGATGCTATGAAGTTGATCGCGCGCGCGCTGATCTGCCTTGGCTGCCTGATCGGGCCTGCCGCTGTTTCGGCCACCCCGATCACGGCCGAGCTTTCCACCGACCGGGTTGAGATCAGCACCGGCTTCACCGGCGCTTCCGTGCTGGTTTTTGGCGCGACGCAGAACCCTTTGGGCGGCGATCCGGCCGAGGATTTGAT
>Ga0079301_1001212_pt1 | contig 12078 bp, 13 predicted proteins | sample Wag4_2014_7_11_3_FD_74797 | JGI IMG/M metagenome (GOLD analysis project Ga0079301, IMG submission 74797) | Fresh water mixed with fracking chemicals microbial communities from Ohio, USA - Utica-2 Time Series FC 2014_7_11 | ecosystem: Engineered > Industrial production > Chemical products > Input...
TCAATTTTATTATGTTCTGTTTTAATCTAAACATAACATTTAGCTTGCAGAAGGGAATTGTACGTGGCCTTACCCTTTCAGTTGATGAGCACCACTATGGATGAGCCGTTGGCGACTTTGGATGATGGGGATCGCGAGGCGGCGTTACTCAGTGTGGAACGCGTTGCACGGCGTGAGATTCATAATGCGGCGACTATGCGCGGGACAGGTTGGTTGGGTGTTACGCGGGGTTGTCTGCGGGATGGTCAGGGTGCGATTCAGTCGTGGGAGGCAGCCTTAACGGCTTTGGGCGCGTTGATGGGCGGTGAGGCTGCGAGTGTTCGTGCTACGTTGGAGCAGTTATTCACGTGGCAGGCGGCAGAGGGTGCGTGGCCGACGCGGGTGTATCGTCGCTGGCGTTTGCGTGATGCCTGGGGCCGTTGTTTGGGTCGTGGTCGTGTCGATGGGGTGCTTGATGCGGCTCACTATGATGCTCAGGCGATCAAAAGTGCGTTGTTGTGGGTTTACGTTGCGGCGGAGTATGTCGCGGTGACGGGTGAGCGTTCCGTGTTGGCGAATTGGTATGCGCCGTTATCGCGGGCGTTGGCGTGGGTGCAGCGGCAAGGGGTGGATGATTTGTTTACGGGTGCATTGTATTACCAGGCGTGCAAGGCGCTCGGCGAGATGGCGGTCATTTTGGGCGATGCGGTGGCTGGCGCCCGACACTGGGCCGAAGCGGTGATGATTCGCGAGCGTTTGGGTGACGCTTGTGAAGCGGGCAACAGTGACGAGGCCTGTCTGTGGGCGGTTACAACCGGTTTGGCGAGTCGCAAAACGGCGTCTGATTTGATGAATCGCACCGGTGGTTGTCAGGCTTTGGTTGCGCTTGCGGCTGCTGTTTCGGGGGATGGTCAACGTGCTTGGGCCGCTTTGCGCGAAACCGCTGCCGAGGTGCGTGCGGCAGGCACCATCAAGCTGTCGGAAGCGGGGCTGTTTCTGCGGGCGTTGGCAGCCATCCGGGTGCTTCATCCGCATCCTTGAGGGTGTCGCCGAACAGAATCGGCAACGTTTCAAAAGCTGCCTCGCCACGTTCCTCTGCCGCGTTGGCACCGGCGGGCATCAGGAGGCATACGAGCAACAGGAAGCAGCGAAACGCGTGCATGACGACCGTCCTTTCAGGTCTTGGGTGTGGGTTGGCGTGCCTGTTGCCAGTATGATGTCCGGCGTGGTCAAAAGCTGTGCGCGCGATCCCCAAACGGCTGGTAATCCGTCACCAACAGCCAATCAGTGTACGACGCCTCGCTGCGCGATACAGGAACGTGCTGATTGGTGATCAAATTCTGGCTGTTGGTGAATCACAACACGCAAGGGCCGGATGTTTTTGAGTTTGCTACACAATTTCTGAACAGCCGCCCAGGCGTCACTGTCTAAATGCTGTCAATCAGGCATGAGCCTTGTTACTGACGGATGGTCGAACCACTGACCGAGCAGTTCTAATTGACAGGCCAAGCCTACTCAGAAAAATGTCACATCAATATTTCAAGCACTTTTCGATTGCAGGCCGTGTCTACCAAGCGTCGTGCGAGCCACTTTCTGAAATGGGGTGTCTTTGCGCCCTGCCTGACGACATTCTTAGTTAAAAACACCCGGCCATGTCGCGTGTTGCACCAGCGCTTGCGCCGGTTTCAACCAAGGCGCGGGGGATGGGTTAACATTTGCGTCTGTGGCAAATGTTGATGGTAAAACTGCCGAACCTGATTGAGCACGTGGGCGGTAACGGATTGGTCGCAAACAATCGGTTTGCCGTACCAGACATCAATTTGTCCGCCTTCGGCGCCCAGTAAAAAAGCGTCCGACAGCACGACGGGAATAACCTGTGACTTTTCGAAGGCCTGCATGATCCAAAGGATTCCCGCACGAAGCGGCGTGCCCTCAGCGAGGTAACTTGGGACAGTCACTTCCGGATAAAGTGCCAGGACCCGGTGTGAGCGTAAAGCGGCGATGGCATCTGCGATAATCACCCCGCGTTCTTTACCCGTGACGACAAAAGCCGACGCGTGCGACAAACGGGAAATGAGTGGCCAGCGTTGAACCCGTTGCCCGACGACCATGGCAAGATTGCCATCCAGGACATTGAGCATCAAAAATGGGTCAAGTTCCGCGTGACGATGGCAAATCAGATACAAAATTGGAATGCCGGGCACCGGTTCAGGCGCGTTACACCGCCTGATGTTGATCCCGGCACGATGAAGCACCGCACGAGCCAGATTGCGCGTCGCTCCCAATGGGTCAACCCCAGGCTCGCGGCCACAGCGCCACAAGGTGAGTAACCATTCGCTCCAAACACGGCTGTCACGCCACATAAATCGCAGCCAAAAACGCCAGCCAAGGCCCTGCCTGAGGGCCTGAGTGCGCCCGTGAGGGGTTCGAGCCAAGGTTTGTTTCAGTAACCAGGCAGCAGAAGTATGGTGCAGCCGCAGTGCGTTAAGCCCTTGGATAGCATCCGCTTTTTGAGCGGGTTTTGTCTCGCGTAAGGTAGACAAAAGCGAGCGGCACCAAAAAGCGGTCACCGCATAGTCATAGTTCCAGAAATAATACGCCAGCGCGTGTAGTGCCACTCCTTGCAGTTCGGTGTGTCCCTGCAGGCGGGCTAGCGCACGGGCCAGTTCCCCGTCAATTGCGGGTGGTGATGGGTCATCAGGTGGTTGCAGGGGTCCACCAACGCCGTGTTCTCCTTTTAGGACCCTGCGCCAAACAGGTTGGTACATGAACTGCCATAATGTGGTCACTTGCCAGCTTGTCGGCGCCACGTGATTCAAAATCGTTTGCAGGCGTTCAAGCCAAGCGTCAGGATGCATCCCCGCGGGTGGCAAGTGAATGTGGACAGGCGCACGCCATACCCCTGGTGCGCCGTCTGGCCACCAAGGATCACCCAGCCACACATCACACGGAATGGCTCCGGCCGCAAGTTGTTCGGATGTCAGTACGATCCGGTCTTCAATCGGCCAATCCGCGGGGTCAGGCTCATCATCAGGCAGACAAACGACCAGGCAGCGCAGGCGCCCGGGCATTCGCGCCCGCCAACGCGCCATGATCTCCGCTACCCGACGCTTCAAGGCATCGCACAAGTTGTACCAAGCGACACCGACCAGCAGACAACCCGTGGCATCCAGTGAGTCAGCCGCCAAATGTTCGGGATACACCTGGGCATTGAGTGCGATCACGTGATCGTGGTTCACGCCGAGCGCACGCAACCAGCTCGTTTCCCCTTCATGACGCGTCACGATGATCACATTTTCAGCCAAGCGCTGAGAGAATCTAAACGCTGCCAGATGAACCAAATCCGGGCTCACCCAACACAAATAGGGCTGCCGCAATCGCAACCCAGACAACAAGCGCCTCATTTGCTGCAACATCGTCGCTGAAAACACGATAATCGCGCCCAGTTCGTGTCGGGCGGCGGCATCAGGCAGCATCTTCAGCGCTTCAACATAACCCACGCGCAAAACATTTGCCTGCCCAGCCAACGACTGCTCAAGCGTGTGCATATGTTGCGCCATTTCTGGCGTACTCTCTTCGATGAACCAAACCAGCCGTTTGTTAGTCGGTGACAACATGCTCAACCAATCCATGCGCGACAAAAAAGACTCGCCATGATCGCGCATGCCAGACAGACCTGCAACCCATTGGTTGCGAAGGGATGAACCCAAACCACACTGTCTGGCTCACCATACGCTGCCAGACTCGCGTGTTGTCCGTTAAACGTTCATTGTCACAAACGGTCATCAGACAGAAGTGGCTTCGAATCTTTGCCGTGAGGAGTCTGAGTTCGCGACACAGGTTTTGAACAGAAGCCAGGGCGTCACGGTATGCCGGTTGGTTTGTCAGTTATCGCATCAGGCGCTATGATGGGCGCCTGATGCATTCACACCAGCGTTTCACCACCATCGCGTCAACGATCGTGCTTGCGGGTCTGTCGCCCGACGCGGGTCGAACCCAGCCGATGCAAGCAGAACCAACGACAACCCGAGTCTGGCAAGCTCGGGTGCTGCCTTTGCCCGGACGTTTGGATCAAAACTTGGTGTTCAACAGCAACAGTCCTGAAGAGGTGCTTAATTCCGGTATTTTGCTTTCAACCTTGCCGGGCGGCGGCCATGGGCTGGGTGTGGCATTCAATGGGCGCTTCAGCGTTTTTTCACATCATATCGCCAAAGACAACGCGCCGGGACAGCGACTTTTATACCTGGGATTGTTGGCGCACAACCCATCGGGTACCGATCTCCGCTTGAAGCGCTTAAGCGGTGGATCCTACTTGAGTCAACCCGATGCACTGTTTCGTTCGTTGCCTGCCGTGATGCCTGATGCGGACGGCGTGATTTTTGCGGGACCGGGCGATCGCACAACCACGGAATTGCTGCACGGGCGATCGCCCCTCGCCCCCACCACGTGGCACCTTCCAGCCAAGCGCACCACGTTGCTCGACGCGTTTCCCATTCCCACCAGCGTCGCCATTTTGCCCCCCATCAACGGTCGCTCAACATTGATGCACATGCACACCAACGGCCCCATCTACTTGTCCGAAGTGGCCTGCTTCGCGCAAAAGGATCCTCAAGGCGGTTGGCAAACCCCAACCCAAGCTGATTTTGAGCGGGTACTCGCAAGCAGGACACTGGTTTTCCCGCGTGACGTGGCAGGTTCCGTCGTGCGGGCAGAGGGTCCGCAAGTGCCCAACTTTCGGTACGGGCGGGTTGCTGGTGTCAGTGTGGGCGATCGCTTCAGCGCGCAGCTCCCACTGCCCAAACCAAACGAAACCCTGGCGTTTCCAATCGCCTCGGTTGCACTCAACCGCTGGGGCACGGAGGCCATTCAAAGCGCGACTCTCAAAGCCCGTTATCCTGACACAGCCCATCAGGCCCACGGCAATTACGCCGTGCTGTACGACCTCACACTCCCCTTGGCCAACCCAAGCCAAAGAACCAACGACATTGTCTTTAGCCTCACCCATTCACTGCGCACGGAAGCATCACGTCGGGTGGTTTTTCAGTCGCCCCCTGCCCGAGCCACCACCTTTCGCGGCACGCTGAAGCTTGCGTGGGCACTGACAGGCGATCGCACCCACCAAACGTTTACACACATCGTGCTCCGCCAAGGCGAAAATCCCGGCCCATTCGCCACCCTCACACTTCCGCCCGGTGCACGTGGCATGGCACGACTCAGCCTCATCTACCCCCCCGACGCCACCCCGCCGCAACTCCTGCTAATAGACAATCAACCCAAACCATAAAACAGTCATCCAGCAAAACGAACAAATACGGCCAAAGCCATACTTGACGCCTTGTTTAGCACCTGCTTCAAAAAATACCAGTGCTGCAAACGCATTCCCGGCCTGAACCGGCATTGGTTGCGAACCGGGTCGGTACTTGTTGCCGGTCTCACATTGTTCAACAATCAGGCAATTGAACAATTCCCACGATTGTCACAAGGCCGCTTGAACGCTCACTCTTGCCGAGCACGCGCGTAGGCTGTTTCAACTCTGCGTCATGACCAGGTCTCTTCCTCTACGAATAACCCGTGCGGATTGTGCCCATAATGATGGGTCCAGTCTTCCCCTTCTTCTGACAACACGCGACAGGGGGTGTTACGCATCAACCAGGTCACCCATGGTTCCATCTGCGTCAAAATTTCACGCGGCGCATCCTGATGAACCGTGATGCAATCCGGACTCAACGTCACAAAGCCTTGTGTGGCAAGCGAAATCGAGGACCGTTGGGTCAGTTGTGCCTCCAGATAGCGCGCCATTCCGGCGCTCGCAGCGATGACATAACTTAAGTCCGCTGAACGAGGCAAGCGAAAACTGCCCGGCAGGCGCTGGAGTTCGGCTTGGATAGCCGATACATTAAAAGGTTTTCCTGCAGAAGGCAACAGATGATAATGAACCTGCATACCCCACCATGCTAGGCAAAATTGATGTGGGTTCGCGAGGCGAGGTCATCCAGCCACTTTTTACCGGCTGGCGTCTCTGCCCCGAAGGGATTGGACGCATCCGCAGCCCACTTCGGCAAGGGATTGCCGGAAGCATCCACCTTGAATGCTTCATTATTGAAGTTGTGTCCACTGGCCCCCGGCGGATACAAGACCGACACGCTCAGGTGCGGTTGTGGGCGGAAGCGGCTGGTCGGGTCGCCTTCGGGCTTGATCCGCACCATTCCGCCATCCGGGTGAATCCAGACTTCCATCGGCAACTCCTTGCCCGTGGTGGGATTCAGCACCGGTGCGCCCGTCTGCACATCCCGAATCACACTTTGTTCCAGTTGAAAGCCGCGACGTATCAAATCCTGCCGTACTTCAGCCAGTGGCTTGTTGATCAAGTTCAACGTCCGCACGGACCCACCCGTCGAACCCATTTTGTAGGACTGGATAGCCCCCGCGAGGCGCGGCGTTAAACTCGTGTTCCAGATCTTGGACGGATCCCGTTGCAATTGCTCGGCAAAGGTCAAAAAGCGCTCGCCAGCCTGCGCCGCAGAGACAGACGCCGGTGTGGCGAGCGGCCGCGCCAACCCAGACTGGCCCTGTTGGGTATACAAGGCGGCACGCTTGGGATCGTAAAGCGCCGCCAAGTTACCCGCCGAACCGGACGCAGGCTGTGGGACGGCAGGGGAGCCGGCAACCGCACGCCCAACAGGAGAACCACCCCCTGCACGTCGCTGCAATGTATCCTGCGCATAACCTCGCGGATTCGGACTGGCGGGATGACGCTCTCGAGGCTTCTCACCAGCAACTGGCGCCGGAGATGAAGTCAAACTAGTCAGTTTGCCTAAGATTCCAAGACTCATCTGCGCCACAAGTCCTTATCCAAACACCTGATTGACGGGTAAACCAGCTTTTGATGTTATCCCGGGTACTGTGCAATACTTGCCTAAATGGGCTGTAAATTAAATCAGTCTTAATCTGATGTCAGGCAGGCCGACTGAACGGATCGCGCCACTGAGAAACACGGATGTGATGGTTGTTTGAGTATCCTTCGCTTCCCAGCCGTAACGGGTTGTTTCGTGGCTTGCCGATCCCCCCGTTGACAGGATTATCACTTGATAACGAGGACATCGTGCCGTGAACTGTCATATGCCCGCTGGCATTTGCTGACCAATCTTGGCGTTCTGCCACGGTAAGACTGTCCAAGCAGTCATTTGTTTTCTTCGCTGAAAATAGCGAAAAGGCGTGCCATTCGGGGTAAAAATATCGTACACGACTCAGGTGTGGACAAGGGGAAGCTTAACTATGGCATTGTGTCCGAGATGTCGCATTCCGCTGAAAAAACATACGATCACAACGGACGTTGAAAAATGGGAAGTGGAAGTCGATGCCTGTACGAACAGTTGCGGGGGAGTCTGGTTGCAAGACCACGACTTCAAGGCCGATGCGCGGGCCAATCTGTTGCTGGATTGCGAACTGTACGTAATCAATCGCGCAGTCAAGCGACTAAAACTGAGTAAACTCGATGAGACAGCCAAATGTCCCGACTGCAAAATACCGATGTATCGTTATGAATGGAATAAAACAGGGTTGGAGATTGACCAGTGCAAAAAGTGCAAAGGGCGCTGGTTTGACGCAGGTGAGATCCAGAACATCGCCGATGTCCTGCGCAGCAGTAGTTAACGGTTGTCAGATTATGGCGTCAATCTCTACATCTTCTGTCTAGCGCACTCTGGGAACGCGTTGTTTGGTGATCAAAAAGTGCTAGGTTGTTGAAAATCAGGACACGACTTCGAGATGTTTTGGCATTCGTTTCATATGATTCAAGCAGTAGCTGTTGCGTCACTGTCGGAAATTCGCTATTCCTCGCGTCAACCGCGCTTTCGCTGTCGTTTTTGCCGCAGGCGCTGTAACATTCGAGCAACCACCGCATTGCGCCGTGCCGCCAGGTTATAAATCAAATTTTCCAGTTTGGTGGCCAGGTTCGCGCTCCAACCAGACTGCTTGAGTATTTGATAAAAACGGGATGCAAAGAACCATCGCCAAGGCGCAGCCAACGCCGGTCGTTGTGGCACGGCTTGCCCCGCGAGACGCGCGCCCAAGGTTTGCCAGGCACCCTGCACCGATGCCGATAACCCCGCCTGCGGACCGATGATGCGGCGCACCTGACGCTGTGCCAGTTCACCGCCTTGCTTGGCAATCGTCTCCAGCGTCTCACTGTGGTCTGCTGCCATTGACATCAACGAGAGACCTGCCCCCACCACTTGAACACTCACATTTACAGGTGGGGGCGTCAATGCGCCCAGGATCTCCGCGAGATTGCCGGTTAGCGCAGTCAGTGCGGTCAACCGCTCCTTGCCAGTTAAGGCGTGCCACTTTCTGAGTGTGTCAATGCGCGACATCGCTTCCTTTGTGGAGAGACTCAGGGCCAGAATCGGATTGAGATTGTCCACCAAAACCTTCTTGCCGATTTCAGAACCCAGCTTGACGGCGCCCTCACCACCCGGCACCATTTGATTGATGCTTTGGGTCAATTCAGCCAGACGCCCCTGAATCCGCTGATCACGCAAGCTGTTCAGCACCCGCTTCAAAACCGGATCATCCGATTCTGGAACCGTTTGAGGCGCTTTCTTGGCGGTTGCGCGCAAAGCCAGATGCTGCGCTTTCAACCCGTCGTTAATCTCGTTTGCTGACGCCTCAGGAGCAGGATTCGGCTCCGTATCTAGCCGTGGATCCGCATCCTTCGCACGCAAGGTTGGCGTACCCGCCGCAGCAACTGTATCCGCCGCGCACGACCGTTTTAATGCAAGCAACGCCTGGATGTCGTGTCGTCTCGCCAACACAGCCGCTGGCCACGTTCCGGTTTCGCAGTCAGGTTCTTCCGGGGACGGTTGGGACTCATGATCAGGAGGCGAAGGCGAAGCGGGCAGCTCAGCCCGCTTCATAAAGGCTTCCATAATGGTTGGTGCGATACCTTTCAAGTTGTCCGAAAGCTGATCAGCGCCCAAGGGATTATTCCCCCCGGGCGCTGATGACACTGCATCAACTTGGAAGCCTTTATCAGCCAACCCAAACCTCGTTCAATCAATCGTCGTTGCTGCCCATTAAACCAAACAACTGCAAAATGGACTGGAACAAACCAATGAACGCGATGAACAAACCAAGCGCCGCCCCCACGTAATCCTCATCAGCATAGCTCTCACGGATCATCGACATCTCATACACCGTGAAAGCACTGAACAAGCCCACGCTCACAATGGACGTCACCAACGACAATGCACCCGACTGAAAGACAAACGCGTTCAGCAGACCCGTCACCAGTAACGCCAAAACACCAACAAAAATGAACCCACCCAAGTTGCTGAAGTCACGCTTGCTCACCAACCCATAAACTGCCAAGCCGCCAAACGTGATCATCGTGACGGTCAACGCCTGCGTGATCAACATCAATCCACCCTTGGCCCCCACATAAGACAGCAAAGGCACCATCGTCACACCCGCGAGCAACGCATAAACGAAAAACAGGACCTTGTTCAATCCCTCCTTGCGCTGCCACACTCCCGACGTAAACACCAAACCCAACTCAACGATCGCAAGCGCCATCAGCGCAAACATCGGAACCCCTGCCGCCAACATCTGCAGACCACCATACACGCCAGCCGCAGTGACACCCAACGCGATGCCAAACATCGGCATCACCCGCGCTGTAAAAGTGTGCTTGCTCATCGCGCCCCAACGCGCGTCTTGCATATCCCCAATGTGACGAATACGCTCCATTTCAAACGACATGTCGTCTCCTCCTTACGCAACGGATGCCACCTTGCCCCCGTCAAACACCCCTGAACCAGGCAACTGCAACCAGATCCCCAACCCATAGAGCATCACTATCATATCGTACCCAATTTGCAATGTTCAATAGCAACCTGTCCCACGCCGTAACCACCAGCAGGGAACCACCAATTTCACCGATCTGACGACAACCACCAGGCCAAGACGTTAGAACCAAGACTGATTCCGGGTGATACTTGCGGTAGTGTACCAACGCGCACTCAACGAACAATCGGTCAATCTGATGGATGGCACCAGCGGTCAAGTCCCTCTCCCCGAACACTAAGCAGTTTGACATGTGTTATGGTGGTACGTGATTTGTACAGCATCGTTTCAGGCGATCGTTCATCCTTGGCATGGCCTGCACCCTGCCAAGCGCCTGGAGTGAGCCTCTCGTGAGCAGGACCGCGTAAAATCCATGACTTGGCGTCGTTACATTTTGACCGGCTGGCTCGGGTTGGCATTGTCTGCCTGCGATGCTGTCACTGAATCAAGCCAAGCCCCGTTTCCGCATGCCATCATGACGCCTCAGCCGGCCAAAACCTTGCCTGACCTCACCCTGACTGACGGCACCGGCTCTGAAAACAAACTGTCCAATCTGAACGGCAAATGGATCTGGCTCTACTTCGGCTTTACCCATTGCCCTGACGTCTGTCCCGTGGCAATGGATGCCATGGTGGGCCAATACAAAAAACTGAAACAAGCCGATCAGGTCCTGCCTGTCTTCGTCTCCGTTGATCCCAAGCGCGACGCCAACCGAGCATTGAAGACCTTCACCACCTATTACCACCCTGCCTTTCTCGGTTTGACCGGCAAACGTGAGGCCATCGACGAACTGACCCGCGCGGTGGGCGCTGCCTACGTCATCGACACACCTGCCAAACCCGGTGGCGACTACAACGTCAGCCACAGCAATCTTGTCTTTGTACTTGACCCCCAAGGCCGACACGTTGCTACCTATACCCCGGAAGAAAAAGCGCTGGCAGACGACTTTAATGCCTTGTTGACGGAGAAGTGACCGTGCGTGCAACCATCACCCGGTGCCTGAGTGCCATTGCCATCCTGGGTTTTGCGAATCAATCCGTCGCGGCCGAACGCCACGCGGACAGCGACGCCTCGCGATCACAAACCACGGCCAACCAATTGCGCCATCAAGTAGCGCTAAGCCCCCACCAATCGCCAGGGAAGGCTGAAAAACGTGGCGTTGCCAATGGCGGTTGCATCCCGGCACCAAATCTGCACATCGCAGATGCGTGGATCCGCCAACCCCCACCCGGTGCACGCATGCTGGCGGGCTATATCACGTTTCAAAACACCACCAGCCGAAACCTGGCCCTCACGTCGGCCACCTGCGACGCCTTCGAGGAGGTGCAGATTCATACAATCACCCGTGACCAAGTCAGCGGCATGGTGCGCATGGTTCGACTGAAAGAACTGGTCATCCCTGCCAACCAAACCCTTGTCATGGCTCCCGGGCACGATCACCTGATGCTCATCGGACCCAAACGCGACATTCTAGCAGGCGAAAAATTAACCCTCAGACTCTTTTTCAGTGACGGGACCCTCAAAGAATGCTACCCCGACGTGCGCGGGCGCGCCAAATCTGCCAACTGATGGAACGGCTTTAACTCTTCCCAACCTACGCGCGGGCATTCAGTCACATGAGCAAACACCAAGATGACAAAGTCCCTTGATATCGGATCACATCTTTCACTCAACTGATCCCAGGCTTGCCGCGCCTCGCCCGGCACAGATCGGACGCTACATCGCGCCTTGATTGCAAGCTGCCGGTGGGCACTAACCGAACGGATACTGGTCAGTTTGCGGCGCAAAATCCTGGAAACCAAGTTATCGCCTTATCTCTTGAAAGTATCTGTTCCAAAAAACGTTCTAAACCAGGTTACAAACAAGGTACCCTGAAACAGGATTCCAAGGGTTGTTTCAGGCACTTTCTGACTTGATGAAGTGGCGAACAGGCAATGAACCGGGCCTTGTTTGGCCCGCCCTTTTCGAACATTTTCAGGGAACCATTGTTTGTGCTCACTGTTTGATTCTTAACAAAAGCGAATAACACCAAGCGTCACACATAATATTTCAACGGAAATCAGCGCTGATTTGATGCAAAAAAGATGGATTGTGAACGACGGGTTGCGCTCGTTGCACCATGCTTGTAAGTGAATAGAAGCAAGCGGTACGAACGCTGCTTCCACAATAAACTGCACACCAATCATGCGGTGTTTGGGTTTTTCAGTCCACGGATGATGCTCGCTGCTTCATTCTTGGGCATTAACACCTTAGTAA
>Ga0079301_1001214_pt1 | contig 12075 bp, 11 predicted proteins | sample Wag4_2014_7_11_3_FD_74797 | JGI IMG/M metagenome (GOLD analysis project Ga0079301, IMG submission 74797) | Fresh water mixed with fracking chemicals microbial communities from Ohio, USA - Utica-2 Time Series FC 2014_7_11 | ecosystem: Engineered > Industrial production > Chemical products > Input...
CCGAACCAACCTAATTGCGTCTCGCCCTGCTGTTGATCTGCGATTTAAGAACGACTTCCTGCTTATCAGTTACTCACCAAGCCGATAGCCCAGTGCTATCAACAATAGCCGCATCGGCTCGGTAAAAGAGCGCTGCAGCGCGTTACTGGGACGGTAGTGACGTTTAACCCCATCCGCAACCCCCTAAAACGCAGGCTAGTACACGATCAAACCGATGCGCATAACAACCCTCTTGGGCGGAGCCCGAGCGAGTGGAAAACTTTATAGAGCTAGAAAGTCATATAATTTACGTCACAGTAGGAGAGTGAGAATTTCCAAAGCGTTATGGAGCTTTTTGTTCTAGTAGGTTTGATTTTATTCAACGGCGTTTTTGCTATGGCCGAGCTCGCCATACTCACCGCTAAACGCTTACGATTAGAGACTGCGGCGGAGCAAGGCAACGTTGGCGCCGCGCATGCACTTAAATTAGCAGATAATCCGAATCGCTTTCTATCAACGGTACAGGTCGGTATCACGTCAATCGGCGTGCTGAGTGGAATTGTTGGCGAGGCCGCGCTGGCACAGCCGCTCGAAATTTGGCTGCATAGTTTCGGAATCGACGCTACCTTATCGAACTATATTTCCACAGCTCTAGTAGTGGTTGTCGTCACCTATTTTTCAATCGTTATCGGCGAGCTCATACCGAAAAGGATCGCACAGACATATCCGGAATCCGTCGCAATATTGATATCGCGCCCAATAATGTGGCTCTCATCGGCGACTCGTCCTTTCGTCTTTCTACTGTCACGATCAACCGAACTCTTTCTTCAAGTGTTGTCGATACGCGATAAGCGTGAGTCGGATGTTACAGAAGAAGAAATCTATGCGGTCTTAAAAGAGGGAGCGGAGTCTGGCGTTCTCGAGTCTGAGGAGCGCGTCATGATGCAAAATATATTCAGACTCGATGAACGTAAGCTAGCCTCACTAATGATTCCTATCGCTGATGTCATACATCTCGATCTTGCGGCAGGTCTATCGAGTAACTTACGTCTCATCTCATCTTCGAATCACTCGCGGTATCCAGTTATACGTAATGACTGGAATAACGTGGTTGGGATACTGCGGACAAAGCTACTCGTACAGGGCATGGTCGAAGGCACGGCTGGCTCTATTGAGACTTTGTTAGACGAGGCGCTCTTTGTACCCGTTTCCACTTCTGCACTTTCGCTATTTACGCAGCTCCAGCGAACCGATTCTAAAATGGCTCTTGTTGTCGATGAGTATGGAGCGGTATTAGGTTTAGTCACAATTCAGAATTTATTGGAGGCGATTACCGGACAATTCGGCACAGGCGGTCAGAAATTTGAATGGGCAACGCAGCGGCAGGATGGCAGCTGGCTCATCGACGGAGCGATGCCGGTGCTTGAGTTGAAAGATCTACTCGCGATACGAGCGCTACCGGAGGAAGATAGAGGTCGTTACTCCTCGATTAGCGGCATGTTCCTTCTTCTTCACGGTGCGATTCCGAAAGAAGGTGACTTCGTGGTTTGGGCTGGTTGGCGTTTCGAGGTGGTTGATATGGACGGTAACGCGATCGACAAAGTGTTGGCCACCCGTATGGGTGCGTCGTAGAGCTTAGCGCCTCACTTGCCACGAGCTTTTTCTGTCGTAGCGTTGCGCAATCACAATATCTCGCGCTTGGAAACTGGGCCCGCTTGGATTCGAACCAAGGACCAAGAGATTCATCTTACGCATCAGAAACGATTCTAGATTCTACTGTGTCTCACAAGCCTCAGCCTCGACCGAGTAACTCCTGCGTCTCACTCTAGAAGTTTGAAGAGGATAGAACAGAGAAATCCAGTCAATGTCGATAGTCCAACGAGATTTGGATTAGCAAGATGCGCAGCCTCTGGGAGCATTGCGGCACAGATCATCGTCAGCATGGCTCCCGCTGCAATACCTTCTACAAAAATTAGCGTTCCATGATCAATATGCTCACTAATTGACGCGCCGATCGCCGCTCCTAATCCCGTCATGACAACCAGCGAGCCCCAAAGAAGCAGTATTTTTGTTGCAGACATACCTTGTAGCTTCATTTGCTGTGAGCTAGACAAGGCCTCTGGAAGGTTTGACAGAAATAGACCTGCAATAAGCGTGTAAGGGAGCACCGACCAAAATGTCGGCTCACCTCCGGATAATGTGATGGCGGATACCGCAGCGATCATCGTGCTCCCGATGATGAAGCTCTCGGGAATACCGTCGAGAAGAATCCCCAACCAAATTGCAAACGCAGCGTTCTTATGCTCCGCGTGCCGCGCACCTAGTTCCGTCTGAGTAGGCATTTGCCCGCCGTGATGGATTGCATCGATCGCCAGTGCGGCCCAGCGTTGCTTTTCGAGCGTGTTGATCTCCACCGCGTGCTTGTTTTCCTCCAGTCTCGTTGCTGCGAGACTACGAAGTTGCTGCTCAAGTTCCGGAACCTGTTTACGAACGCTGTCAAAGTCTTCTGGCGTGAGAAGCAGTAGCTCTACGTTGGTTTTGGCCTGACAGTCAGCACTGTATGGTCTCCGTGTGACAAGAGAAATCTCGCCGACAATCTCGCCGTGGCCAAGCACGATCGGTTTCTCGTGATCTGGATGATGTATCTCAAGAGTGCCTTTACGGATCAGGTAAAAACCATGAGACGCTTCACCTCGATTAAATATCGACTCCCCTGCCGTAAAAAATCGTGGTCGTAAGTGATTTAGAACGATTGCCATTTTCTCGGGAGGCAAGTTAAAGAAGACCGGCAGATGCATGATTTCGGCTAGGGCTCGCTCATGAAATGCTTCACGTTCGATGGCAACTTTAGACATCACATAGGCGGTCTTACGCAGGTATCCGCCCTTTGCATTAACGACTTGATCGAGAAGCACGAAGATCACGCCGCCGCACGCGCATCCCGCAATCAGTGCGAGAAAATGCCCTGATTCGCGGGCACGCTCAATATCGGTAGCCGCTTCGGTGAAGGCTGCAATCGTCGGGGCAACTAGTTCGATCGCAAGTGCAGACAGCAGAGCGCCAGCGCCGAACGCTGCCATCAAGCCGACAACCGTTCTCGAAAGGCGCACTCCGACGCCAATTAGAGAGCCAATTAACAACGAAACTGCACTAAGTGCGCCGAGAAGACCCGCCCAGATGACATAGGTGTCCATAGTGACTCCGAGATTATTTTAAGAGAACGCGTAGTGCCGCTTTCTCGGTCTCTGGCAAGTTCAACCGCTCGATCTCGGCTATTGCCGTTTCGACTGGGAGCACATGTAAAGCTTCGCGAAGCTTTCTTACTTCTTCCGACGCCTTGAAGACGGTATTTGCGGCCGTCATATCTTTTGAATGACGAGCCATTGCACGCGCTTTCAAGAGCTCGAATTGCTCCTCGCTCAAATGCAGCCGAATTCGTTCCTCTTCAAGCTCACGAGCCTCCGTCTCGGTCAATACACCATCGGCAAAGGCATCTTCGACTGCTTTAAGCATCTGCTCTCGCTGTTGGTGCAGCTGATCCGAGAATGCAGATCCCAAAATACCCGCCGGTAGCGCGACGATACCGATCCCCAGAAGCGCCAGCACCATTGTGAATGCCTGTCCGATTGGCGTTATTGGTGAGATATCTCCGTAGCCAACACTCGCGAGTGTAATGACGGCCCAGTACATTGCACGCGGCATAGTGTCGAATTTCTCTGGCTGCGCAACGTGCTCAAACTCATACACGATGGCTCCTGACAGTATCGTAATCAGGACAGTCACAAACATAGCGGCTGAGAATGCTCGTTTTTCGCGCTTGAGTACCATCCCGAAGGTGTTTAGTGCAGTGTTGTATCGGGTGAGTTTTAGAACTCGTAATACTCGCAGAACTCGTATAAAGCGGAGATCCACCGCAAAGATAAACTGCAAGTAGTAAGGAGCGATCGCAACAAGATCGATAATACTTGTTGGTTTTCTTATGAAGGACAGTCGTCCGATGATTCCAGAGCGATTCGGATCCTGCTCAGGAGCGGCATAAAGACGTAGCAGATATTCGACTGTAAAGACGCCGATGGCAACTGTATCAAACCAATAGAACTCTACTTGTAGTGGGTCATGAATGAAGGGGACTGTTTCAAGAAATACAGCAGCGACACTGGTGATAATGAAGAGGATAAAGATCAAATCAAGTTGATGATGCAAACGTCCTGATGTTGGCGTTTCGTTCATTAACGCATCGACTTTCTGTCGAAATGTGCGGCCAGCGTTCATCTTCTTGAACTCTTGGACCGCCGGAACAATGTCTCGAAGTAACTTCAGAAGTCGAAGCAAGCGCAGGGCTCTCAGCAGCCGTAGATCCAGATCAAGGATTCCGAGAAGATGCAGCCAGTACGGAGCAATCACTAAGAAATCAATCAATGCAAAGGGGGTAGCTGCAAAGCGCAGTGTCGCAAATCGTTTTCCCTGATAGCCCGGATCACCACCGGCGGCAAACAACCGAAGTGCATACTCAAGAGTGAAAATGTAAATTGAAATCCGATCAAAAAATCCTAACGACGCTTCGTGCGTCGCATACAGCGCAGGTATATGCTCGATCACGAGCGCCGCAAGATTGGCGATGATCAGCCAAGTGATGAACTTATCGAGTGAGCGGGCGAACTGACTTTTGCCGTCAACATCGAAAAGCGTGTCAAACACATACCTGCGCGCTGATGTGATCGTCGACATGAACATTACCCCCCCTAACGATCCGTTTTAGTTATTTGATTCGAAATGAGCAGGATCAGCGCTTATGTTGCTCCTAAATCGCTTTTCGGAGCAACAATAATACTAGTGCAAGAGAGTTGTAGCTGCGATGTCGTGATTCACAACGAGTTTTACGCGCTACTCACGGTGGCGGAGCGCTTTTAAACTATTGAGCTTTGTTGTGGCGTGTCGTCGCACCCCTTAAGGGCAATATGACTTCCTAAGAGCATCGTTGAGGAGCTTACCGGTTAAGTTTTTGATCGAGACAGTGACCGCGAGCTGTGCTTACACTCGGCGCCATGAACACTCAGCTCTCCGCGATCGTTGAGGCCTGCCGTGAGGCAGGGTTGGCCCTGGAAGGGGCGGTTCCCGAACACTGCGAGGTGACCGGCATCGCCGCAGTCCAAGATTGTGGCCCAGGCGATTTAGTGTTCGCCGATAAACCGGCTCTGCTGAACTACGTGCTGGAGCGACGCCCAAGGGTGCTGGTCGTGGCTCGCCGTCTGCGCGACCAACTACCTATCTCGGGCCTCACGACCGTGATGTTGTCGACAAGCCAAGTATCGCTTGTACATGCCTTCATCAAGCAGCGTTACGCTGCACGTGATTTTGACGCGGCAGGCTGGGAGGGTCCCGTACACTTGTCGGCCGTAGTGCATCCCTCAGCTACCCTTGGCGCAGATACATTCGTAGAGCCGCGCGCCGTGGTCGGTCGTAACGTGGTGATCGGCGCACGTTGTCGCATCATGTCGGGTGCTGTTGTTGAACATGATGCGGTGATCGGGGACGACAGCATCGTCCATCCCAACGCCGTGATCGGTTACGGATGTCGCCTCGGCAAAGAGGTGGTAGTCGGCGCCGGTAGCGTGATCGGTTCCGAGGGCTTTGGTTTCGCCCAAGACTCAAACCGACGCAGTCACCCCATTCCGCAAACGGGGATTGTGGTCATCGGCGATCGCGTACGTATCGGCGCTAACAATACGATTGACCGCGCAACCTACGCAGAAACCCGTATCGGTAGCGGCACCAAGTTCGACAACCTCTGTCATGTTGCGCACAACGTCGAGATCGGCGAGGACTGTCTCCTAACGGCCATGTTCTGCATCGCCGGATCGAGCCGCATTGGCAAACGGGTAATTGCAAGTGGACAGACCGGCGTCATCGATCATGTGAGTGTGGGTGACGATGTGGTGCTGGTGCATCGCGCGGGTGTAGTCAAAGATATCGACAAACCTGGAGTTTATGCGTCGCTGCCAACGCAACCGATGGATGAATATCTTCGCAATATGGCAGCCACGCGCAAGGGAGCAGAATTACGCCGCCGAGTCGCAGATCTGGAAAAGATGCGAGTCGAGAACTGACCAGCTCCTACTAGGCCTGACTCCAGTACTGCTTTTCATTGAATGACATGGAGAAGCCTTACACCGTCGTTATGCGATCATCATTTCGGAAATGATGCAGTCTTTTCAATCGCCTTCATTTTGGCTAAATCACCCTTTCGATGACGCTCGTAAGGGATACTGGCTGATTGCGAAGAGGCTCACTTGGATTCGAACCAAGAACCAAGGGGTTATGAGAAGACAGGACTCACTCAATCCCATTGGCCATCAATCACTTACGCATTCCTAAACTCCGTGTGCAAGAGAATGCGTATGCAACTATCGCGTTTTTGACACATTCGGTCAGTGCGTAGAGAAAAGAGTCACTTTCGTTGCAGTAACAAAGAAAATGTTTATTGCGTGTTATATGCATCGTCAAAATCAAGAGTTGACGAAGTTCATCTTTACTTGCATGTAGAACTCTTACCGGTGTACCGCGATAACAGACACCTATCGCACTCCCGCGATACGTCACTCGACTCGTCGCGGTAATCCTTCGGTGGTGCCGAAGAGCCGCGCCTAAGGGAGGGATTCTCACCCGAGTACCGATTCACGCCTTAGAACTATCTCGGACTTTGATGCCCATCTCGCCGCGCACAAAACTTGCGTCGACAAGGGTCATGTACGCAACAAGTGTCAATTTTAATTGACGTTCGTAGACCCTAGTGCTATCAAGTTGGAGGGGGGTCCAGAGGGGCACGCATATGCTGGCATTCGGCAAAAATTTTTTGCACGCAATTCGACTCTCGCTGCCGAAGATTGGCGTCGGTTGGATGTTTGCGCTCCTCACCATCGACTTCAACCGAATCGCGATCGTTGAGCTGGGGATCACAACAATCCTCGTAACCAGCCTGCTGTCGATCCATTACCTAATCTCGCCCTTTCAGGTCGTCATCGGTCGCTTTGCGGACCTACGCCCGATCGGAGGGTATCGAAGAACCCCGTATCTCCTCGTTGCAAGCATCGTCGCAAGCCTATTATTCGTAGCACTGCCGATGGTGATTCATGGCGTCGGGCAAGGATCTCTAATGTCGCTTGCCGCAACGATTCTTCTGTTCATCGTTTTTGGACTTTGCATGGCGACGATCGGTGACGCCCACCATGCGCTGATCGCCGAGGTCACTACCGAGAAAAACCGCGGAGCCGTCATCGCAGTCGTTTGGATCGTGATGATCATGAGCACGATTGCCTCTGCGGTACTGATGAACAAGATTCGGCCAGTGTATTCGCCAGAAGCGATGCAGCGGCTCTACAACCTCACTCCGCTGATCGTCATCGGCTTTACGTTGCTCGGCCTCTTAGGGATTGAGAAGCGTCTGAGTCGCGACGAGATGACACTTCGCACATCTCGTGCTCAGCATGTATCCCCACAAGGAAACCCACTAACAATAGCGTGGAAAATGCTCGGAAAAGATTCAGAGGTACGATCGTTTTTCGTTTTCATCTTCATCGCAATTTTTGCCATTTTTCTCCAAGACAACATTCTCGAAGTTTTCGGGGCAGAAGTCTTCGGAATGTCTGTCGCGGAAACCACGCGCTTTCAGCCCACCTGGGGCGGTGGCGTCCTGATTGGAATGATTTTGATGGGTATCGCCAGTTCTACGCGATCGATATCGAAGCGAAGTATCGTACTAGTCGGATGTTTCGGTACGGCATTGTTTATGTCGTGCCTCGCGATGTCTTCCATGTTGCAACTCCGTGAATGGGTGTTACCGTCACTCGGAGCCATCGGATTTTTTACCGGCATTTTCAATGTCGGCGCTTTGTCACTCATGATGGAAATGACCGTCCCGGAAGCAACAGGTCTTTATATGGGGCTGTGGGGAACATCGCAAACGATGGCTCAAGGCGTTGCGTCGATCGGAAGTGGTGCGCTACATGGAATATTAATCGGTTCGGGGTTTTTGATCCCCGCTAATGCGTACGGAGCAATCTTCGGGCTCGAGGCGGTCGGACTCTTAACCGCAGCGCTCATTGCATTCAAGGTCAGCGCAGTAAGGTTTAGAGAAACTCGAAGCGCTTCGCTTTCGCGTCTGGATCTTACACGCGCGATGGCCGGGACATCCGCGGCCTAACTCAAAAGGGTGACGCCATGAGCGAGATCGATCTCAAATACCTAAATCATTTATTAGTTGACAGGATGAAGGTGAAGCGGCGCCCGGTCGCTCTCACCTACTGTGTTAACAAAGCCCCCGAAGGCTATGAGCCCGTCGACATTGTCGCGTGCGCGCTGATCCGGGAAGCCGAAAGCGGCCGAAAAATATACGTCGACTCCGAACATCACGACTGTTGGGTGGGGCAATATCATCTCGGTTGGATGCCTAAGGCCCCTCCACTCATCACCGAGGGCGAATATCTGACGATGGCCCAAGGCTTCTTCACACCGGAGGGAGCACGGCTCAACAAATCAGGCACGACGTCGCTGCCCACGGGAAGCATTGCCGCACTCGCTGCCGCACCTCTCGACGAGGTCCCCGACGGTGTCCCTGTCGACGTGATGGTTTGCGTCACGGACCCGATGCGAGTGATGCAGATTGCAGGTGCGGCGTCTGCGCGCGAAGGAATATTCCCGATCGGAGAAGTGGGCCCTTCGGCGTGCGCGTCGATATTTGCCACGCCTCGGTTGAAAAGAAACAGCGTCTTCGCAACCGGCGACGGCGGCGGCCGAATGCACAATCGCGTAGGGCCCACGGAGATGTTTGTGGCGATTCCGCGAGAACATTTCCGATACATCATCGAGTTGATCGAAAACTTTCGGATCGATCCCGACAAGATGCGTAGTTTGATCATGCCATCGCACAGCCGAGAAGGCGAAAGCGGTAGCCTCTCGCAGTGATGTAATGACCCACTGATTTTCTGCTCAGGTGTTATGTTTCCAAAGGAGATAGCACATGAGTATCGAGATGGACGAAGAGATCAAGCGCTGGACGGCGCGTCGGAAGTCGGCTCTGGTTCTGGACATCATTCAAGGGAAGACCACGGTCAGCGAGTCGTCCCGACAGTTCGACCTTCCGCCCTCTGAAATTGAATCCTGGATTGACCAAGCCAAGTCAGGGATGGAAAACGCCCTAAAGGCCAAACCGGAAGACATCCGCGAGCAGTACGAGTCGCAGCTCAAAGCGCTGCAGGAAGCGCACGGTGAAGCGATGTTGGAGCTACGTGCCCGAAAAAAATGGGACGCCCTGCTGGGCAAGAAGGACGAGATATGATCCTTCAGATCCAGCGGGGCTTGAGAGAAGACGGGTTTACGGTTCCGATGACGAAACTCTGTCGTTGGTTCGATGTTCCGAGACGCACGGTGTACTACAAGCCCGTGAAAGCGAAGCCGAAGGTTCAGGATCAATTTGCCACGCCGATCAAACAGATGATCGAGGCCGAACCCTCGTTTGGTTATCGGACGGTGGCAAGCCTTCTGCGCTTCAACAAGAACACGGCTCAACGCGTGTTCCAGCTGATGGGCTGGCAGGTACGCAAGAGAGCCATTGGGCATCGACCGCGTATTGCAGCACTACCGTCGGTGGCGACAACGCCGAACGAACGCTGGGTCACCGATCTGTGCCGCGTCTGGGCAGGTCGTGATGGCTGACAGACCTTGGCGCTCGTCATCGACTGCCACACGCGAGAATTGCTGGGGTGGCAGCTCTCGAGAAGCGGCAGAGCGACGACGGCAACGGCGGCGTTGGAGCAAGCGTTGATTGCACGCTTCGGCAGCCTAGGGCGCGTCGACCGGCCGTTCCTGTTGAGGTCGGATAACGGCTTGGTCTTCACCTCGAGGACCTACACGCGGATCGTGCGCAGCTACGGTCTTCGCCAAGAGTTCATCACGCCGCACTGCCCGCAGCAGACCGGCATGATCGAACGCGTTATCCGAACGTTGAAAGAGCAATGCGTGCATCGTCATCGCTTCAAAACCCAACAACACGCCTCGCGTGTCATCGGAGAGTGGATCCGTTTTTACAACACCCGGCGGCCTCACTAGGCTCTCGGCATGAAAATCCCTGCTATGGCGTATGCTTTAGCAGCCTGGCCTGTGCAGAAAACGGTGAGTCATTACAGCAACAGGCTCGGCTCTCTGACGCTGCACGCTTTTCTCCCACTTGGTGGCACGCGCAAGCTGCGCCCTCGCTTTTGCTAGCTCGTAATCCAGCAGCCGCGCCTCTTGCTCAGCCTCTGCTTCGGCGTCCTCGTCGTCCCAAAACTCTGTAGTCGCGTAACTGGGAATGCTCTGAGGGTCTAACGTCGTCGCCTTAAGCTGACGAAGTACCGAAGCAGGTTTCTTACGCTTGGCTCGAAAGAGCTGTGAAAGCTCGCTTTCCGAGCAGTAGATTTCAAATAAGTCCATCAGCGTCTCCTGTGCTTGCTTTATTTAGCAAGCGAGAGCGCTAGCGCTGTTTAGACTGCTTCTTTTTCTTCTGTTCTTCTTTTTTCTTTTTCTGTTTGGATTGGTAGGCCGCATCCACAGCGCTACCCGCACTGATCAGCTTGCGAGTTTCCTCGCCTCGCAGCTGTGCAATGGCTTTGACAGGCTCAAGGTCGCTGTAGTGCCGCTCGATCATCAGTACACTCGTACCCATCTGCTTAGCGAGCGTATGGATCGGAACCTTGTCATGTGTGAGCGCTAGCGTCGCGTAGGTATGACGAAGACTGTATAGCTTGCGGTTTTGCTCGGTCTTCGGATCTAGCAGCAGATCGTGCTCTTTCAGATAAGCCACAAACATGTGCTCGAAGCCTTTGCCTCGAATCAGCGCCGACGCGCTGCTGTCATCAACCGAGCGCCACTGGAACACATAATCCTTGTTGGTGGGTCTGAGCAGCGACGCAAAGGGCTTTGCCGCGTTATCGCGCACCCCATAGTTTCGCAATGCAATGCGAGCTAACGCATCACAAGTGCGCGTCATTCCCACCAGTGTTCGTGAGCCAGTCTTACCCGTAACGCGCATCTCCACGCTTTTGTTGAGATTCGCTAGCGTGATCGTCTCTTGCTCACCGCCCTCTGCGGAATCTGCACTCACCACACCCGTATCGATGATTTCCGGCTGTATCGAGTAGCTGATCTTGGCCCACGTGAGATCCAGTAGTTCTCTACCCGGTCGCGCACCCGTGTCTAGCAAGACTTCCACGTAGTCACACATGAGCTCGCGAACTCGTCGACTCTTTTCCGATCGCGCGCGCTGAATCCATTCGTCGAAGTTGCCCAGTAGCGCTTGAGTTTCTTTCAGCGTAAATGACGGCCCGACACGGGATTCCTTGCCTTTAGCGGTGAGCTCGGGTAACTCAGATCGAGTTACAAAGCCGCGTGATATCGCCGCATCAAACACGCGATTGATCGCTGCGTTATGCTTGGTCATCGTGCTGCGCTTAGGCGCCCGCTTCATCGCCTTTGCAGTGGAGTGCTGCAGCGCAGTGATGTCATCCATCGTGATGTTATTGATGTTGCGATTACCGAGAACGGGAATCACATAGTCATTCAATATGCGCTTATAGGTCTCGTAGATAACCTTACCCGTACCCACTTTGAGCTCGTAGTCCATCTGCGTGATGGCTAATTCCGCGCAGTGACGGAACTTTCGAGTAATGACGGGAAGGTTTTCTTTCTTACGAATTTCAGCGGCAATGAGCAGCTCTTTCGCACGCTCTTTAGCTTTCTGAAGATTGGTTTCCTTAGTGGATTCTCTCTGCCACTTTCCATCGACCTTTAGTCGGCATTGCCATATCGAGCTGCGCTCGCGTCGATACACGACGAGCGTGCGATCCATCAGCGTGTGAGTGGTCGCTATTTTCTCTGGCATAGCGCGTACGGGAATGGGCCTGCTTGGATTCGAACCAAGGACCAAGGGATTCGGCTTTGTGCGCCTTTCGGCACTCGCTGGACTTTGCCTTCACCATGGCTTGCGCTGTAGGTGGGTGCCGTCAAGTCTCTACACCTTCCCTTTCGGGCTTGGCTCGGCGTTGCCATCGTCGTTCAGCACGA
>Ga0079301_1001215_pt1 | contig 12072 bp, 10 predicted proteins | sample Wag4_2014_7_11_3_FD_74797 | JGI IMG/M metagenome (GOLD analysis project Ga0079301, IMG submission 74797) | Fresh water mixed with fracking chemicals microbial communities from Ohio, USA - Utica-2 Time Series FC 2014_7_11 | ecosystem: Engineered > Industrial production > Chemical products > Input...
GGTGGTAGCCGTCCAGCCGGTAAAACGGCCCCTGGTGCTGCACGCGGTGGATGCGCGCCGGGTCGGCAAACACGCGGCCAACCTTGTCACGGCGGACGGCGTCGTCTTCCCAGCTGCCTTCCCACAGTTTGTACAGCAGCGCCAGGTAGTCGTCGGCGCGGTCGTAACGGCGGTCGTGCTCGTCCTGCGCGTCCAGCCCCATGGCGCGGGCGCCGCTGTCCAGGTAACCGGTCACGATGTTCCAGCCGGCACGGCCGCCGGTGAGGTGGTCCAGCGTGCTCATGCGGCGGGCAAACAGGTAGGGCGGCTCGTAGCTGAGGTTGGCGGTGACCCCGAAACCCAGGTGCCGGGTGACGGCGGCCATCGCCGGCACCAGCAGCAGCGGGTCGTTGACCGGCAGTTGGATGGCTTCGCGCGCGGTGAGGTCGATGGACTGCTGGTACACGTCGTACACGCCGATGATGTCGGCGATGAACAGGCCGTCGAACAGGCCGCGCTCTAGCGTTTGCGCCAGCTGCGTCCAGTAGCCCAGCGTGTTGTAGTCCACCGAGTTGTCACGCGGGTGCGTCCACAGCCCGTGGTTGATGTGGCCGACGCAGTTCATGTTGAACGCGTTCAGCAAGATCTGCTTGGCCATGTCACAGCGCTCCGTGCCGCGGTGGCAGCGTGTCGTTGAGCACGTAGTTGCCCACGGCGTGGAATTTCCAGCGCACTGGGTCGTGCAGCGTGTGGGTGCGGGCGTTGCGCCAGAAGCGGTCCAGATTGTGCTCGGCCAGCGTGGCGCTGCTGCCGGCCAGCTCGAACAGTTGGCTACCTGCTTGCAGCGCGATTTCGGTAGTCAGCACGCGGGCGCCGGCCACCGCCACACTGGCTTCGGCCACGTCGCGCTCATCAGGCGTTGCTAACGCCTGGGTGGTGTCCAAGATGCGGCCGGCTCGCTGCAGGCTGGCCTCGGCAGCGCGCAAGCGTACCGACAGCTGCCCTGCCCGCTCTACCAGCAGCGGGTCGTGGCTTGCCTTGTCCACGCCGGCGTCTATCCACGGCCGGCTGTACTCGCGCACGTAGTCCAGCGTGGCAGCGTAGGCACCGCGGGCCTGGCCCAGATCGATGGCGGCGTGCAGGATCTGGGCAAACGGGCCGATGGTGGTGGGCCGGTCGAACGACGCCTTGAACGGCACGATCCAGTCGCGCTCTACCCGCACCCGGTCGAAATGTACCGAGCCGCTGCCGGTGACGCGCTGGCCGAAGCCGTCCCAGTCGTCGATAATGCTGATACCCTCGCTGTGGCGCGGGATAAAGGCGAGGTAGCTCACCTCATCGGCGTCCACTACTAGGGTGGGAATCCACTCGGCGTACAGCGCGCCGGTGCAGTAGAACTTCTGCCCGCTAACGCGGAAGCCGTTGCCGTCGGGTGCCAGATGGGTGCGACGCTTGTAGTCCTTGTGGCCGATCTCGGCCAGCGCGTTACCAAATCGCACGCCTTGCAGCGCCCTATCGTAGAAAAAGCGTTGCTGCTCCGGCGTACCACCCACGCGCAGCACCTCCAACGCGTAGTAATGGTTTTGCGGAATTTGTGCCAGTGAGCCGTCGGCCGCGCTGATGATGGCGATTACCTCAGTCAACGTCACGCTGGACACACCGGCACCGCCGTACTCGCGGGGGACGGTAATACCCCACAGGCCGCTGGCAACGTAGCCATCCAGCACATCCCACGGCAGGATGCGCTCGCGGTCACGCTGTACTGCAGTAGTGGCAAATTTGGCAGCCCAGTGGCGGGCCACAGCGATTGCTTCTTCGTCCGAGCGGATGCGATGGGCAGTAGGCGCCAGTTGCGTCTGGCCGATTGCAGACAATTCAGTCATATCCTGCTCCTTAGTTCCATTGATGACGGGTTGGGAAGACCCCGTTCAGTGCATAGTTACCGATGGTGTGATATTTCCAACGCACCGGATCATGAAGCGTGTGTACGCGGGCGTTGCGCCAGTGACGGTCCAGTTGGTGGTGCGCACGGGTAGCCGACGAGCCGGCCAGCTCGAACAGGCGCTCAGCGTTACGCAGCGCGGCTTCTGTGGTAAGTACCTTGGCGTGGGCCACGGCGATCGAGGCTTCGGCGCTGCTGGCGGCGGTAACCGGCGCGACAGCCAGACGATCCAGCGTCTGTGCGGCCTGATCTAGCACCTCCAGCGCGGCATCGAGTTCGATCTGCAACTGGCCGACGATGTGGATCAGGTGCGGGTCGTCGCTGGCGCGGCCAACATTGGCATCCACCCACGGCCGTGCGTGCTGACGTACAAAGTCCAGTGCATCGGCCAGCGCAGCTTCGGCGATGCCAGCGTCGATGGTAGCCTGTAGCAGCTGTGATACTGGACCGGTGAGGCTGGGGGTATCGGCCAGCTGCCACACCGGCACGATCAGGCTTTCATCTACCAACACATCCTCAAACAGCACGCTGCCGCTCGCGGTGGTGCGCTGGCCGAAAGCCGACCAATCATCCACTACCTGTACACCCTCAGCGTAGCGCGGCACTAACACCTGCACCACACGGCCAAGCTCATCCTGAGCTCGGGTAGGAATCCAGTCGGCAAACAGCGCGCCAGTGGAGTAATAGCGTTGGCCACTCAGACGCAACTCGCCGTCCTCGTCGCGCTGGAGGCGAGTGCTGGGTTGCAACAGCGAGGTTTTCCCCTTTTCTGGGCCGGCGTTACCTAGGCGTTTGCCGCCCAGCACCTCGGCAAACACCCGCGCCTGCTGTTCGGGGCTGCCGTGGTAGCGGAATACTTCCAGCACAGCGTAGTGGTTTTGAGGAATTTGTCCCAGTGACGAGTCAGCAGTGTTCAGGATGCGGAATACCTGCGCCAGCGTGCGGTAGCTGACACCGGCACCGCCGAATTCGCGTGGTACGGTAATGCCACCCAGGCCACTGGCAGAAAAGTGCGCTAACTCATCCCACGGTAGGCGACGTTCGGCATCGCGTTGGCCAGCCTCACGGGCAAAGTCGGTAGCAAGTTGCTGAGCAACGATAATAGCTTCGTCGTCACTGTGAATGCGGTGAATGATTCGATCTGACATATCGGTTTCCTCTGCCGCCCTAACGGCGGTAATCAAGACGGCGTGCTAGCGCATCGCCGCCGGTTTGTACCAGGCTCACCAGCACTACTAGACCAACTAGCACGGCCAGCATTACCTGAGTGTCGAAACGCTGGTAACCGTAGCGGATAGCTAGGTCGCCCAGACCACCAGCGCCCACGGCACCGGCCATCGCCGACGAGCCGATCATCGCCACCAGCGTGATGGTGAGGCCACTGACAATACCTGGTAGCGCCTCGGGCAGCAGCACTAGGTGGATGACGTGCCAGCGCTTGCCACCCATGGCCTGCACCGCTTCGATCAGGCCACGGTCTACTTGGCGCAGGCTGACCTCGGCGATGCGGGCAAAGAATGGAATGCCTGCCACCGACAGCGGCACTACCGCCGCCCAAACGCCGATGGTGGTGCCCACGACCAACCGGGTGAACGGTAGCAACACCACCAGCAGGATGATGAATGGCACCGAACGGAACACGTTCACCACGCTGCCCAGCGTGCGGTTAAGCCACGGCGAGGCATAGAGATCACCCGGACCGGTGGTGACTAGCAGCAGCGCCAGCGCTAAGCCGAAAACGGCTGACACCAGTGCTGCTACGCTCACCATCTGCAGCGTTTGCCAGAGAGCTTGCAGATACAGTTCGTATAGTTCAGTCATGTTGCAGATACCCCAGTAAACGGATGTTGGCGGCCGGCAGCGCCAGCGCTGCGGCCAACTGTGACACTTGGCGCATCAGGTCTTGCGGTTGGAACGCCACCACCAGCCGGCCTTGCGCTCGGCCCTGAATGCGTTCGACTCCACCGTGTACCAGCTGCAGATCCGCTCCCAATACTTGGGCCAGTTGCGCCAACTGCGGGTCGCGGCCGCTGACACCATCCAGCCTAATGTCCAGCAGCGCTGGGGTGGCAGAGCCATCTGGTTCGGCCACGATGCGGCGCTGCACGTCGTCAGGTAGGTCGTGTACCAGCGAGGCCAGCAAGGCGCGGGTTGCATCGGCCTGCGGTGCGCCAAACACGCGCCACACCTCGCCCAGCTCTACCAGACGGCCGTTTTCCAACACCGCCACGCGGTCGCAGATTTCACGGATGACGGCCATTTCGTGGGTAATTAGCACCACGGTCAGGCCCAAGCGGCGGTTGATGTCACGCAGCAGTGCCAGAATAGCCTGCGTGGTTTCAGGGTCCAGCGCCGAGGTGGCCTCGTCGCAGAGCAGCAAGTCAGGGTCGTGCACCAGCGCACGGGCGATGCCTACCCGCTGTTTCTGGCCACCGGATAGCTTGGCCGGGTACACGTCGCGCTTGCCTTCCAGCCCCACCAGCGCCAGCAGACTGTCTACCTTGGTATCGATCTGCGCTTGCGGCACGCCGGCAATGCGTAGCGGCAAGCCGATGTTTTGCGCCACAGTTTTGGACGACAGCAGGTTGAAGTGCTGGAACACCATGCCGATGCGGCGACGGGCGGCGGCTAGCGCATTCTCATCCAACTGAGCCAGATCCTGGCCGTTGACCAGTACCCGCCCACTGCTGGGTGCTTCCAAGTGGTTGATGGTGCGGACCAGCGTGGACTTGCCAGCGCCGCTGCGGCCGATGATGCCGAAGATCTCGCCGCGGCCAACATCCAAGCTGATGGCGTCCAGCGCGGTGACGGTTTTGTCGCCACTGGCAAAAGTGCGGCCCACGGACTCGAAGCGCACAACAGTATCTGATTGAGGAATCGCAACCAAAACAGGAAGAGCCTCTTCCAATGGCAAGACATCAACTCGCGCGTTCATAGCTTCCTCTCGAATAAACAAACCTTTGATTTTTAAGAAAAAAATAATGTTCGCGTAATGCTGTTTGAGCTTTTTTACTAAGACAAATTATTGAAATCAGAATAAACATTCGACCTCCTACGCATGTGCAAAGCAAGTGATGCAGAGAAGCATAATGCTAAAAATAAATAATTAAAAATTATATTTTTTAACTCTTTAATAGCTTTTTAGTCTAAATATCGGGCGCTTAGACAAGTCGTCACTTAACTTTTGAACGTTTCAGGATATTTTTTGGCTTTGTATTGCGGAGCCAAACTCTGGCATGTTTGGCAAGTGTGCTTGGATGTTAAAAGGGAAATTGAGGTGTAGCTAACCTAACATCAGAATCTAAAGCAGAATCAAATAGAATGACTGCGGCAATATGTCGCAACAATGAAAATCAGAAAAATTTAAAATATAAGGTTTGTTTATTGATATAAAAAATGAAAAAATCACTAAAATTTATTTCGTTCTCATCATGCTTGTTGTGTGCAACATGGGCACAAGCTCAAGAACCTATCTTGCCCGAAATTCAAATACAGGGAGAACTTGATCCAATTCCCTACCGTGCCAAGCAAACAGCGGTAGCGAGTAAGCTGCCACAGACAGTACGAGATATTCCACAGTCTGTTTCTGCCCTAACTCGGGCACAAATGGATGATCAGAACATGGTCACCGTATGGGATGCTTTATCTCAGATAACTGGAGTACAAGCTGTTTCGAACGACCTGACACAAGGCCAATATCATGCACGCGGTAGTTCATTAGAATCACAAAATGATGGCGCACCATCAGGCATTCCATTATCTGGGTATCAACAATTTGACTTAGCTGCTTACGAACGAATCGAAGTTTTGCGGGGGCCAGCTGGATTATTGCAGGGATCTGGTTCATTCTCTGGCACCGTTAATTTTGTCCGTAAGCGTGCCCCTTCTGAAAACCAAGCAATGTTCACAAGCAGCTATGGAAGCTGGAACAATCATCGATTAGAAGCAGATATTGGTGCGCCGTTAAATGAAGCAAAAAACATACGTGCACGACTGGTAGGATCGTATCAAGATCGAGATTACACGTTCAATCGCGTGCATGACCGTAAGTGGTTGGTTTATGGAACGCTAGACTTCGATCTAGGCGACTCTACGCACGGTAGTGTTTATATGATTCATCAACACAATACCTCTACGGGTTTTAGTGGTTTACCTAGCTATACGGATGGCCGCTTTCTCAACGTGTCACGCTCGTTTAACCCCTCTCCAGATTTTAATCGTACAGAATGGGAAACAACTGATATTGGTGCAGAATTAGTTCATCAGTTCAGTAATGGTTGGCAGGCAACGGCAAGAGTGGGACGACGTGATCAACAGCAGTTTTTTCATGATAGTTACCCAACAACTGGGGTGAATCCAATTACTGGGGTTATCGGTCGGTATGCCCGACGCGAGTTTGATAATGACTACTTACAACATACAGCAGATGTTTATGTGGGTGGCCCTTTCTCTTTTTTAGGCCGCAATCACGAACTATTGATCGGTGGTAACTACAGCCACTTTCAAAGTACGGGACGTGGTGCAAATCCAAACTCACCTAGTAGCACATACCTTAACTATGACAATGTTCCCTTGGCAGACCCGCCATCAGTTCCGGATGTGAATGTTGTCTATCGTACAGGTAGCCAGAATGTCACTACACAATCAGGGTTATATGGGCGAATCACATTGAATGTGGCTGATCCACTAAAACTGATTTTTGGTGGACGTTGGTCGAATTACGATTATCGATCACGCACGATTTCACCTCATCCATCGCCAACAGACTGGGCACAAGGAGGACAGACTAAGGGTGAATTCACACCATACTTTGGTGCGGTGTATACACTCAATCCAAGTGTCAATCTGTACGCCAGTTATGCGGATATTTTTGTTCCACAAACCCAAAAGCGTGTAGATGGCTCAATCTTAGCGCCTCGTGTTGGACGACAGTTTGAATTCGGTAGTAAGACAGAGTTATTTGATGGTCATTTATCTGCAAATGCAGCCATTTTTTCTATACGAGATACTAATCGTGCATTAGCAGACGCAGATAATCCGGGCTATTTCGTTGATGCCGGTGCTTTGGATAGTCATGGGTGGGAGGTTGAGTTAGTAGGAAAACTGTTACCAAACTGGGACATTTCTGGCGGCTATACTAACCTTATCACTCGCTGGCGCAATAATGGTAGCAATACAGGTAAACCGGTTAGCTACTGGTATCCACGTCATCTGTATAAACTATGGACTCGCTATCAATTCAATCAAGGCGTATTAGCAGGAGCAAGCATTGGTGTTGGTGTACAAGGTGCCAGTCATTCTGCTAGTGGAGCTGCTAGCGATACGATAGCAGCACGAGAACAAAACAGTTATGCAACCGTTAAGTTGCAATTAGGTTATCAGGTGAATAAGCAACTAGGAGTTACTTTAGATATCAATAATTTATTTGATACTAAGTACTATACCCGTCTGGGAGGTACAAACACATATAACACTTATGGAGACCCTCTAAACGTGGCTCTCACCTTACGTGCCCGCTATTAAAACCCTGCCTGCAAAGGTCAAATCCTGAAAGAGTCAGCCCCTCGGTGGTGATCCGAGGGGCTGTGATTTAAACCGCTAATCCTTGCTCTAAATCTTCCTTCGTCAACAAGAAGACAAACCCATCACCCGCCGACGTTTCTAACCACATAAACGGCAGCGTTGGGAAGGCTTCTTCCAGTGCGTCGCGGTTATGGCCGATTTCCACCACCAAAATCCCTAACGGGTTGAGATAATCGGCGGCTTGGGCCAATAACCGGCGAGTGAGGTCGAGGCCATCATCACCAGAGCCTAATGCCAACTCAGGCTCATGTAGATATTCTGGTGGCAGTGCAGCGACCGATTCTGCATCGACATACGGTGGATTTGACACGATCAAGTCGTAACGCTGACCGGCCAAAGGGGCGAATAAATCGCCTTGCCACAGTTGTAGCTGTTCTTCTAACCCATAACGACTGCGATTGATCTCGGCGACTTCTAAGGCCTCGCTGGATAAATCCACCGCATCGATTTCGGCATCGGGGTAGTAATTGGCTAACAAGATTGCCAAACATCCCGACCCTGTGCAGAGATCAGCAGCTCGATGCACCAGTTCCGGAAACTCGATCCAGGGAGCGAAGGCATCGTTCGCCAGCAATTCGGCAATAAACGAGCGTGGCACAATCACTCGCTCATCCACATAGAAATCAAATTGCCCTAACCACGCCTCATGGGTTAAATACGCCGCCGGCACCCGCTGTTGCACACGCCGTTCTAACACGTCCAACACATCAGCCACTTCGCTATGTAATAGACGGGCATCGAGCAAAGCATCAAACTGTGCCAAGGGCAGATGCAAGGTGTGAGCGATCAGATAGGCGGCTTCATCCCATGCGTTATCTGTGCCGTGGCCGTAAAACAAAGCCGCTTGTTGAAAACGGCTAATGGCAAAACGCAGCAAATCACGCGGGGTTTGCAAGACGTTAGCAGCTTGATCGAACATGAAAAGTCCTAAATACAAAAATTAAAAGGGCAAGGCTGCATCTGTCTCAGCAGCAAGCACTTGACGAAAATCGGCCTGAATCCGCTGCAACGCTGCTTCTGTTTCTGCTTCAAACCGCAAGACAACCACGGGTGTGGTATTTGAGGCGCGCATTAAACCAAAGCCATCGGGGTATTCCACTCGCAAGCCGTCTAAGGTAATCACTTCACATTCGCTTGGAAATTGTGCACTAGCCTGTAAGCGCGCAATCAAAGCATGATGTTCACCCTCGGCCATTTTGAGGTTTAATTCAGGTGTCGAGACCGCATTCGGCAGATTATTTAATACGGCACTGGGGTCATCGACCTGCGACAAAATCTCTAGTAAACGGGCACCGGCATACATCCCATCATCAAAACCGTACCAACGTTCTTTAAAGAACACATGCCCTGACATCTCACCGGCCAACAGCGCACCGGTTTCTTTCATTTTGGCTTTGATAAAGCTATGACCTGTGCGTGCCATGATCGGCTCACCGCCCAACTCACGAATCCACGGTGTCAGATTGCGGGTTGATTTAACGTCAAAAATCACTTTGGCCCCCGGGTTGCGCGACAGGACATCTCCCGCGAACAACATCAGTTGTCGGTCTGGGTAAATAATGTGTCCTTCTTTGGTCACGACACCGAGTCGGTCGCCATCACCATCAAATGCTAACCCTAACTCAGCGTCGGTTGTTTTCAGCGCGTGGATCAGATCTTGTAAGTTTTTGGGCTGCGAGGGATCGGGGTGATGATTCGGGAACGTGCCATCGACATCGCAGAACAAACTGCGTACGCGGCAATCCATCCGTCGGTATAACACCGGTGCAAAAGCCCCCGCTACACCGTTGCCACAATCGACCACGATATTCATGGGACGGGCCAAGGTGATGTCTTGGGTGATGCGGTTGAGATAGGCTTCGTTGATGGAGTGCGTACGATATTGGCCTTCCCCTTGGCAAAAATCATCCGCTTGAATCCGTTTTAACAGGGCTTGAATGCGCTCACCGGATAGCGTGTCCCCTGCCAACATCATCTTAAAGCCGTTGTAATCGGGGGGGTTATGACTACCGGTCACCATCACACCAGAGAGTGTCCCCAATTCATGCGCAGCAAAATACAACATCGGGGTCGCCACACGCCCCAAATCAATCACATCCGTCCCTGTGGCGAGCAACCCTGCTGCAAGGGCCTCGGCGAGATCGGGTCCAGAAAGACGACCATCGCGGCCAATGCACACCGCTTTGACACCGCGTGCTTGGGCTTCGCTGCCAATGGCGAGGCCGATCAGTTTGGCTACCGTCTGATCGACAGTGCTACCGACAATGCCACGAATATCGTAGGCCTTGAAAATCGAGGGATCAACAACTGCCATTGGGTTAACTCCTTATGCAGGGCGAGGGGCGAGGGATTGGGATAGATCAACCAAGGCTTGCAGCCGTTGTTTAGCGGTGCCAGAGGCTAACACGTCTCGGGCACGCGCTACGCCGTCAGCCAAGGAAGTAGCAACCCCAGACACATATAAGGCTGCCGCTGCATTGAGCAGCACAATATCACGTGCTGGGCCGGCTTGATTGTCGAGCACGGCCAACAACATTGCCTTCGATTGTTCTGCACTATCGGCGCGTAAATCATGGGCCGAACACAATTCAAACCCGAGGCTTTGTGGGTGAAATTCATATTGCTCAATCTCACCGTTTTTCAGCTCGGCAATCAGCGTTGGGGCACACAAGCTGATTTCATCCAAACCATCACGGCCATGCACAATCAACACATGGCGGCTGCCCAATTGTTTTAGCACCCGACATTGAATCCCCACTAAATCAGGATGGAATACGCCCATCACCTGATTGGGGGCGTGTGCAGGATTGGTCAGCGGGCCGAGGATGTTAAACAGAGTTCGCACACCCAGTTCTCGTCGCACAGGGGCGACATATTTCATCGCGGTGTGGTGGTTTGGGGCAAACATAAAACCTACCCCTAATTGATCAATACACTGACCTACGGCTGCAGGGGTGAGGTTAAGCGCCACCCCCAACGCCTCGAGCACATCGGCACTCCCCGAGCTGGACGACACCGAACGCCCACCATGTTTTGCAACTTTGGCGCCGGCTGCTGCCGCCACAAAAGCAGCGGTGGTAGAGATATTAAAGGTATGGGCACCATCGCCACCGGTACCGCAGGTATCAACTAATCCTTCGGTGGTGGCAACCGGGACTTGGGTGGCAAATTCGCGCATCACCGTCGCTGCAGCGGCAATTTCCGACACGCTTTCTACTTTAACCCGCAAACCGATCAAAATAGCGGCAATTTGGGTCGCAGCCACTTGGCCACTCATAATCTGCCGCATCAGCGACAGCATTTCATCATAAAACAGTTCGTTACCATCAATGAGACGATTCAGGGCGGCGTGGGGGGTAATCATGCTGCAACAACTCCGGCAAATTCACGCAAAAAGTGATTCAACATGGCGTGGCCATGCTCGGTCAGGATGGATTCAGGGTGAAACTGCACACCCTCAATCGGTAGCGTTTTGTGGCGAACGCCCATGATTTCACCATCATCGGTCCAAGCGGTAATGGTAAGGCAATCGGGTAGGCTCTCGCGTTCAATGACTAAAGAGTGATAGCGAGTGCAAGTGACCGGATTGGGCAATCCTTCAAACACACCTTGGTTAAGGTGGTGTACGGGGGAGGTTTTGCCGTGCATCAGTTGTTTGGCGTGGATGATTTTTCCACCAAAGGCTTGGCCAATGGATTGGTGACCTAAACACACACCGAGAATAGGAATCTCCCCAGCAAACCGTTCAATAGCAGCTAATGAAATGCCTGCTTCATTCGGTGTGCAAGGGCCGGGGGATAAGACTAAGTATTGCGGCTTGAGGGCAGCGATTTGGTCGAGGGTAATTTCATCGTTGCGATAGACCTGAACTTCTTGTCCCAACTCGCCAAAGTATTGCACGATGTTGTAGGTAAAAGAGTCATAGTTATCAATCATTAACAGCATAAGGTGGATTCCTGTATAGAGAGGATATCGGGAAGCAGGTGCTATTTTGGCGTAGTTTAGGCGGGGGATAAACAAAAAAACGCGCCCCGAGGAGGGGGCGCGTGGTTTAGGGAACAGGCTTGATGGTTTTACAGTACGAGCATGTCTGGTTGCTGGGTATCGTCTTGTTGGGGAGAGAATCCAGAGGCATCCCCAAAGACAGGATCGCTCAACCCAAGATCGCCACTTGCTGCAGGATCCTCACCGCCGCCGCCTTGTGTGGTAGCTGAGCCGGTGGCAGCTTGGTTAAAACCTGTGACATCGGCTGCATGCTCTGCTTCATCACCTGCCTGTTGTACGAGCTCTTCAAAGGTCTTGCCATCAGATTGGCCACTGCCACCGCTGTTGCCAGCGCCAGAGTTTTCGCTGTTCTCGGCGTTGTTATTGGGACCAGAACCACCAGGGGCGGTTTGGTCACCATTGCCAAAACCGTTGTTACCTTGTGGGCCACCGTTGCCGCCTTGGTTGCCATTGCCACCTTGACCACCACCGGTATTACTGCCGGTGCTGTTCTCAGCATTGTTATTGGGGCCAGAACCACCAGGGGCGGTTTGGTCACCATTGCCAAAGCCATTATTACCTTG
>Ga0079301_1001219_pt1 | contig 12032 bp, 7 predicted proteins | sample Wag4_2014_7_11_3_FD_74797 | JGI IMG/M metagenome (GOLD analysis project Ga0079301, IMG submission 74797) | Fresh water mixed with fracking chemicals microbial communities from Ohio, USA - Utica-2 Time Series FC 2014_7_11 | ecosystem: Engineered > Industrial production > Chemical products > Input...
GCATAACCTTGCCCTGATCGAAGCCCTGCCGATCCTGGCGCAGATTGGCTGCCCCATCATGCTGGGCGCATCGCGCAAGCGCTTCATCGGCACGCTATCGGGGGTGGAACAGGCGGAAGGGCGGCTTGCCGGCAGCCTTGCCGTGGCGCTGGCCGGTGCGGCGCGCGGTGCGGCCATTCTCCGGGTGCATGATGTGGCGGAAACCATCCAGGCGCTGGCCGTCTGGCAGGCTTGCGCAAATGGTGCGGCGGGATAACGGAGCATTACCATGAAGCACATGCATCTTGGCGCCTTCATGCGCCCCGTCAGCATCCATACTGCCTGGTGGCGCCACCCTGACTCGGCGCCCGAGGCGAATTTCAGCTTGAAGCATCTGGTCCACTGCATCGAAACCCTGGAACGCGGCAAATTCGACGCCTTCTTCATGGCCGATCATCTGGCCGTGCTGAACATGCCGATTGAAGCCCTGAAACGCAGCGGCACCGTCACATCCTTTGAGCCCTTCACCCTGCTCTCCGCACTCGCGATGGTGACGGAACGGATCGGGCTGATCGCCACTGCCTCCACCACCTATGACGCGCCCTATCATATCGCGCGGCGCTTTGCGTCGCTCGATCACATCAGCGGCGGGCGCGCGGGGTGGAATATCGTCACCACATCCAACCCCGATGCGGCACGCAATTTCGGCATGACCGAACATATGGACCACGCGGAACGCTATGCCCGCGCGCGCGAATTCCATGATGTGGTGACCGGGCTTTGGGACAGTTTCGCGGAAGATGCTTTTATCCGCGACAAGGCAAGCGGCATCTTCTGGGACCCCGCGCGGATGCATAAGCTTGATCACGAGGGAAAATATCTTTCCATCGCCGGGCCTTTAAATATCGCACGCCCGGTGCAGGGCTGGCCTGTGATTGTGCAGGCGGGTGCTTCTGATTCTGGAAGGCAACTCGCCGCTGAGGTCGCGGAGATGATCTTCGCCGCCGGCGGGCCCGTCGCCGATGCGCGCGCCTATTACGCCGACATTAAATCGCGCGCCGCACGCGCTGGGCGTGACCCAAGCTTGATCAAAATCCTGCCCGGCGCGCTGGTGACGGTGGCGGAGACCGATGAAGCCGCCCGCGAAAAACGCGCCCTGCTTGATAGCCTTGTCCATCCCGATAGCGGCATGGCCGCGCTTTCCATCGCACTCGGTACGGATGCGCGGGCCTTTGATCTGGACGCGCCCCTGCCCGATATCCCCGAGACCAATCAAAGCCAAAGTGGGCGCCAACGCGTGCTGGAACGCGCGCGCCGCGAAAACCTGACAGTGCGGCAATTGGCGGTGGCACTCGGCGGCTATGGCGGGCTGTCCTTCACCGGCAGCGCCAAGACCATTGCCGATGAAATGCAACATTGGCTGGAAAGCGAAGCCTGCGATGGCTTCAACATCATGTTCCCGACCGTCCCGGGCGGGGTGGAAGATTTCGTCCGCTGGGTGGTGCCGGAACTGCAAAGCCGGGGGATTTTCCGCAAGGAATATGCGGGGACCACGTTGCGGGATCATTTGGGGCTGCCCCGGCCAAAAAATCAATTTTTCTGAAGGGAAGCCGGGGGCGCCGCCCCCGGAGCCCCCGCCGGGGAGGCGCTGGCGAAAGCCAGCGCGCGCAGGGTTGGTGTGGCGGCTGCGCGCAAGACAAACTTTGTTACCCCGGACCCCGCCAATCATTGAAACAAGCCGAATATTCAAGCTAAGCTCAAAGCTTAACAAGGGCGAAGGCTTCGCCGCACGCAAACGGGAGAATGACATGCTTCAAAGACGACACCTGCTCGGCGGCGCAGCGGCGCTCCCCTTCGCCTCCATGGGCGCGCCGGCCATCGCGCAAGCACCGCGCGTGCTGAGATATGTGCCGCACGCCAATCTTCCGAATATTGACCCCTTCACCAATACGGCCTTCGTCGCGCGCGACCACGCCTTCCTGGTTTATGACCAACTCTATGGCATGGACGACAAGTTCCAGCCGCGCCCGCAAATGGTCCAAGGCCATGTTGTCGAAAATGATGGCAAGACCTGGCGTTTTACGCTGCGTGAGGGGCTGAAGTTCCACGACAATACGCCGGTGCGTGGGCGCGATTGCATCGCTTCCATCAAGCGCTGGGGGCGGCGTGATGCCTTCGGCCAGGTGCTGATGGCGCGCGTGGCCGACATGGTTGAAGTCAGCGACCGCGTGTTCGAGATTCGCCTGACTACACCCTTCCCGAAAATGCTCGATTGCCTGGCGAAGGTCACCACAAGCTGCCTGTTCATCATGCCGGAACGGCTCGCGAATGTTGATCCCTTCACGAATATCACGGAAGCCGTCGGTAGCGGGCCTTATCGCTTCATTCAGAATGAATGGGTGCCGGGCTCGATGCTGGCCTATGCGCGCAATGCCGATTACGTGCCGCGCCAGGAAGCGCCTTCCATGACGGCCGGCGGCAAGGTCACGCATTTTGATCGCGTGGAATGGCGGATTATTCCGGATGCCAGCACCGCCTCTGCCGCGCTGCAATCGGGCGAGATTGATTGGTGGGAACAACCAACCGCCGATTTGTTTCCCCTGTTTCTGCGCGGGGCAGCTGCGCGCAATATTCGCGTGGATATCATCAATGACACCGGGCTGATCGGTATTTTCCGCCCGAATCACACGACCGCGCCTTTCAATAACCCGGCGGTGCGCCGCGCTGTGCTGACAGCGGTCAATCAGATTGATTTCATGACCGCCATCATCGGCACCTCGGGCATTGAAGGCCGGGCTGATCTCCGTCGCGAAGGCATTGGCTATTTTGCCCCCGAAAGCCCGATGGCGAGCAATGTCGGCATGGAACGCATGCGCAAAAGCATCGAAGCCGCGCGCGCCGAATTGCAGGCCGCCGGCGCCATGGGCCAGCGCCTTGTGCTGCTGAATGCGACGGATCTGTCTTCGATCAACGCCGCCACACTTGTAGGCGCGGATTTGTTCACCCGCATGGGCTTCAATGTGGATCTGGTCAGCACGGATTGGGGCACGCTGGTCGCGCGCCGCGCGAGCAAAAATCCGCTGGAACAGGGTGGCTGGTCCGGCTTCTTCACCTTCTGGTCCGGGATTGACCATTGGAATCCGGCGAGCCACGCCTCCATCCGCGGCCATGGCGATAATGCCTGGCCGGGCTGGCCGACCATCCCAGCCCTGGAAGCGCAGCGCGATGCCTGGTTCAACGCGCCGGATGCAGCGGCGGAAGCGGCAGCGGGCCGGGAGATGCAGCGCATCGCCTTTGAGGAAGTGCCCTATGTGCCGACAGGCATGTATTATCAGCCCACCGCCTATCGCCGGAACCTGACCGGCATGCTGAAGGGCCAGCCGCCGTTGTTCTGGAATATCCGGCGGGCTTAAGCCGAACCTCGCGCCGCGCCTGGGCTTGCCGGGGGCGGCGCGGGTTTCATCCGAAGCCGGCAAGGGGCTATAATCCGCGCATGAGCGAAGCACCCCCGACCCGCAGGCTTTTCGGCACTGATGGCATTCGCGGCAAGGCCAATGCCGCGCCGATGGATGCCGCCACCGCGCTTCGGCTTGGCCAGGCAGCAGGTAGTTTCTTCAATCGCGGCAATCACCGTCATCGCGTGGTGATCGGCAAGGATACGCGGCTTTCCGGCTATATGCTGGAGCCGGCGCTGACCGCCGGTTTTATCGGCGCGGGGATGGATGTGGTGCTGGTCGGCCCCTTGCCCACGCCGGCCATTGCCTTGCTGACGCGGTCCCTGCGCGCCGATTTGGGCGTGATGATCAGCGCGTCCCACAACCCATACGAAGATAACGGCATCAAGCTGTTCGGCCCGGATGGGCTGAAGCTGACGGATGACCAGGAAGCCGCCATCGAGTCACTGATGGCGGGCGATCTTGCCACCGCGCTGGTGCCTTCCGCGCGGCTTGGCCGCGCGAGCCGGCTGGAAGATGCGCCGGGGCGCTATATTGAAGCCGCCAAGGCATCCTTCCCGCGCGGGCAGACGCTGGATGGGCTGCGCATTGTGGTGGATTGCGCCCATGGTGCTGGGTATCGCGTGGCGCCCACCGTGCTGTGGGAATTGGGGGCCGAGGTGATTCCCATCGGCGTCGCCCCCGATGGCTTCAATATCAACAAGGGGGTCGGTTCCACCGCGCCGGCAGCCCTGGCGACCCTGGTGCGTGAACGCCGGGCTGATCTGGGCATTGCGCTCGATGGCGATGCTGATCGGCTGGTCCTGGTGGATGAAGCCGGGCAGGTGATTGATGGCGACCAGATCCTGGCGTTGATCGCCCGTTCCTGGCACGCGCAGGGCCGCCTGAACGGTGGCGCTGTGGTCGCCACCGTCATGTCGAATATGGGGCTGGAACGCTATCTGGCGGCGCGCGGGCTAGGTTTGCTCCGCACCGCTGTTGGCGACCGCTATGTGGGTGAGAAGATGCGCGAAGCCGGCTGCAATCTGGGCGGCGAGCAATCTGGCCATATGATCATGCCCGATTTCGGCACCACCGGGGATGGGCTCATCGCCGCGCTGCAGGTGCTTTCCGTGCTTGTGGAAGAAAAGCGCCTGGCGAGCGAGGTGCTGCGCTGCTTCGCGCCCTTGCCGCAGCGGCTTGTGAATGTGCGCTATGCAGGCGCCTCACCGCTGGTGAAGCCCACAGTCACCCAAGCCATTGCGGCGGAAGAAACCGCCCTTGGTGCGCGTGGCCGCGTGCTGATCCGCGCGAGTGGCACGGAACCCGTGATCCGCGTGATGGCGGAGGCTGAGGATGAAGCCCTGGTGGATGGTGTGGTCAGCCGCCTGGCGGATCTGATCCGGGCCGAGGCGCGCGCGGCATGAAGGGGCGCGTGCTGATCATTGCCGGGTCTGATTCCGGCGGCGGCGCGGGGATCCAGGCGGATATCAAGGCCGTGACCGCGCTGGGCGCCTTTGCCATGACGGCAATTACCGCGCTGACGGCGCAGAATACGCTCGGCGTCCATGGCGTATTGCCCGTGCCGCTGGAATTCCTGCGCCAGCAGATCGCGGTGGTGCTCGATGATTTGGGCGCGGATGCGCTGAAGACCGGCATGCTGGCCGATAGCGCCACCATTGAAGCGGTGTGCGATGAAATCGCCGCCCGCGCGCCCACCGTGCCGCTGGTGGCCGACCCGGTGATGGTCGCCAAGGGCGGCCACCCTTTGCTGGTGCCCGAAGCCGCCGAGACCTTGAGGCGCCGCCTGCTGCCGATCGCCACCGTGCTGACCCCTAACCTGCCAGAGGCCGAGGCGCTCTGTGGCTTTACCATCGCCGATGTTGGCGCCATGCACCAGGCGGCCAAGGCGCTGCTCGCGCTGGGGCCCAAGGCCGTACTGCTCAAGGGCGGGCATTTGCCGGGCGATGAGGTCGTGGATTTGCTCGCGACCGGGGCGCGCATCGAAATCTTCCGCGACCGGCGGATTGCGACCCGCCACACCCATGGCACGGGCTGCACCTTGGCGAGTGCGGTGGCGGCTGGCCTGGCGCAGGGGCTATCCGTGCGGGATTCTGTGATTCGCGCCCGCATCTATGTGCGCGCGGCCATTGCCGCTGCGCCGGGTTACGGCGCGGGCCATGGGCCTTTGGATCATGCCGTGACCTGTGATCCTGGGATTTTGCGCTGAATTTGCCCCTTGGGCCGGCTTTCTTTAGGATTTGTTAACCTTTTCCGGCGCAGTTTGATAGCCATGGCTACCAATATGAGTGCCACCCTCATAGCGGGGTTGTTTGGCCAACAAGGTCAAACCTCGCTGTTCCTTCCCTTCGGTAACGCAGCCCCTGCGGCCAGCGCCGGGGAAGCCGTAGCTGCCTTCCGCCGCGTCATCAAAACCGGTGAGGAAGAAAGGGGCCTTGCCCGCGAAAGGAAAGACCCCATCACGCTGACGGCGATTGCGCAGTTTCGCCAGGCGCTGGAAGCGGCCCCCAGTATTGACCGGGCGCTTTCTGATCCCCGCGTATTGAAGGTGCTGATGCCTGCCCTTGGCCTGCCCGATCAGGTGGGGAATCCCGGCCTTGTCCGGCGGGCCCTGCTGTCTGATCCAAAGGACGATAAGGGCGTTGCAGCGCAGCTTGGCACCACCTGGCGGAATGCCGCCACCACGCTCAATCTCAAGGCGACCACGACGCCTAAGACAATTGCCTTTGAAGGGCTGACAGATCAGGAAACCACTGCCGTCGCGCGGCAATTGCGCCTTGGTGAGGCGGTATTGACCCTCCCCGCAAGCCGGGCAACCGCACCCAAACTAAGGGGTTTCGACGGGCTGGATGATAAGATCACCACTGCGGTGATTGCGCAGCTGCGCCCCGGTGAGGAATTGGTGGCGGATCGCGCCAAGCGTGAGATTGAACAGGCTGCTGCGCTGACTGCCGTGACCCTCCGCGCGGCGGAGGTTCCGGCGGATGATCTGCCCGACATCGCCAGAGATGCGCTGCAGCAAATGGCAAGCCTGGTGCGCAGTGGTTCGTTCGAGGCCGCGCTGACCGTAGTGGATGGTGCGCTGAGCGCCCTTGATACGGCGGACGGGCTTACGCCTACTGAATTGCGGCAGGCCCGCGTTGCGCTCATGGATGGCGGTATCTCACTTGCACACATGCGCCGCGATGCCTTTGGTGTGGCGAAGCGGGTTGAAAGCCTTGTTGCGCTGGATTCTCCAACCGACCCGGCCTGGGCACCAGCCTACAAGACGCGGCTTGATGCCTTCCATCAGGAAGGGGTGGATAAAAATTCCAATTTTTCGCTTGAAGTGGCTGCCGCCATGGCCAAGCGCATGCAAGGCGCCGCCGCATCTTCCATCGAAACCGAACTGGCCACGTCTTATCTCGATAAATCCATGACTGTGCTGAACACGCGCGATGGCAGGCCCACCAAAACACCGATTGAAGATGTGCCTGACTCCCGCATCACCCAGGCGAATGTCACGAAGCTTCTTGATACGATGAAGAATGCCGCGCCACCCAGCATTCCCCGCGCGCAGGTTGAATTGAATTACGCAGCGGGCGCGGCAGTAAGCGCCATCAAAATTGCGGAAACGCCCGTATTCGGCATGCCCACACTCGCGAGCCAGGCCCTCAAGGACATTGCGAGGATGACGCGGGCTGGTACCTATGCCTCCGCGGTTCAGCGTGCGGATGAGGCTTTGGCCGCAATCGCTGAGGATAATAGCGTCCCCGCATCCATGAAGCGCACCGGGTATGCGGCCCTGCTCGAAGTCAGCGCCTTGGTGGAACAAGTGCGGCGCAATGCGCCTGGTGTTGCCGACCGTCTTGAGAAATTGGCTGCGGTTGAGACACCTTCAGGCGCTGTCTGGTCGCAGAATTTTCAACTGAGGCTTGAGAATTTCCACAAGGATGGGATCAACGGCAACATCAATTTCGCGCTTGAAATCTCCGCCGCCATGGCTGATCGCATGTTGACCGGCGCGGAAAGCATCGATCAGAGCAATCTCGCGCAGTCCTTGGCCAGTCGTTCGCGGAAGGTATTGGATGGCCGTGACGGCAGACCGCTTTCAACCGTCGCGGGCTTCGAGCAATCTCGGATCCTTTCTTCAGATGCCGACAAGGTTGTTGCTTCAATGAAGGCCGGGCTTCGCCTTGGCAGCCTTTCCGATCCGAAGATGCTTGATATTTTGACCAACGGCTTCACGAAATACGAATATCGCACTGGGCTGAGTGCCGCCAACCCCGGCATGGCGAATGCTGTTTATTTCGGTGAGAATGCGAAAACAGTGAAGTCCGTCTATGATATTCTGGGCAATGGCGTCATGCGCCGCGTAGTGCTGGGTGCGCTTGGCATCCCGGATCAGGTGGCGATCCAGCCGGTTGAAACCCAGGCGCGCGCCATCACGTCACGCCTGAAGCTCACTGATTTTCAGGACCCCATCAAGGTGCGCGCCATGGCGGAACGCTATTTGATGGCGGAAGCCGACAAGGCGGCGGCAAGCGCGGCCAATGCTTCGAGCGATCCTTTCTCAGCCATTGCCGGGCTTTCCATCAAGGTTTGATGGCGCATTTGCCGCGCCGATGCAGGCATTCTATCTGCGCTGATCATGAAACTGTCGCTGTTCCTGGTTGACGCCTTCACCACCCGCCCCTTCGCCGGCAATCCCGCTGCCGTGGTGCCGCTTGCATCACCGCTGCCGGATGGCCTGATGCAGGCCATGGCGGCCGAGCATAATCTTTCGGAGACCGCCTTTGTGATGCGCGAAGGCGCTGGCTGGCGGCTCCGCTGGTTCACGCCCAAGGCTGAGGTTGAACTCTGCGGCCACGCCACACTTGCTACGGCCTTCGTGTTGGCGCGCGAATTGGGCCAAACCCCGCCCTTCACCTTTCATACCCTGTCCGGCCCCCTGCTTGTGGAAGCGGATGGGCCGCGCTTCATGCTGGATTTTCCGGCGCGCAGTGCCGAACCCGCCGCACCGCCGGCGGGGCTGGCGGCAGCGCTTGGCGCCACACCCCGCGAAGTGCATCGCGCGCGGGATTGGATTTGCGTCCTGGAAAGCCCCGAACAGGTCGCGACACTCGCGCCTGATCACGCTGCCTTGGCCGCTTTGCCGGGACCAGAGCGCGTGATCGTGACCGCCGCAGGCGGGGAGGGGGTGGATATCACGTCACGCTTTTTCGCGGTGAAAGTTGGCGTGCCGGAAGACCCGGTGACCGGCACGGCGCATGTTCAGCTTGTGCCCTTCTGGGCGACGCGCCTTCAGCGAAAGACGTTGGTATGCCGCCAGGCAAGTGCACGTGGCGGCACGCTTTGGTGCGCATGGCAAGGCGATCGCGTGCGCATGGCGGGCGATGCCGTGCTCTACGCCAAGGGCGAAATCCATCTGCCGGACGGGATATAGCTTTATGCCGTACCGGCAGATCAAACTTGAGTGCGTTGCTCGTTGACAGGCGTTCAGTCGAAACGCACCCGATATCTGTCTAATCGCATTTTCCGTGCCGCCAAGCGTTACAGCTTGGCCTGAAAATGCTCTACCCCCCGATCTCCCCGCCATCCTTTTTCACAATGGCAATCACGGCGGGCCGCGGCGGCACGCCTTCGGCGAAATCCGGCCAGCGCGTGGAAGGCCGTTCAAAGGTGGAACCCGAATCCTCACCCGGATGCTGGATCGCCAAAAAGATCGTTTTGTTATCAGGCGTGAAGCAGGGGCCGCAAACTTCCGCCCCGGTTGGCGCCTGATAGAAAAGCCGCGTCAGCGCGCGGCCATGGCCAGAGGTATCTGCGCCATAGAGCGCATCCGCCACACCCGCAGCAGAAGGTGCGCCATCGGTCGCGATCCACATGCGCCCTTTATTGTCGAAGGCGCAGTTATCGGGGCAGGAAAGCCAGCCGCGATCCGATGTGGCGCGGTGGTAGCTGCTGCCGGGGTCAATCCCCGGCGCGCCCGCCATCAGGAAAAGCCCCCAACGCATTTCGCGCGCGGCATGGTCAACCCGCGGCGTGCCAGCGCCAGGCGGGATGATTTCCACCACATGGCCGTGCCGATTATTGGCGCGCGGATTGACGGCATTCACCTGATCCGCACGGCGATTGCTGTTATTCGTCAGCAGCACATAGACGCGGCCCGTGGCGGGGTTGGGTTCCACATCTTCCGGCCGGTCCATCGGTGTCGCCCCCAGAAGGCTGGCAGCCTGGCGGGTATGGATCAGCACATCGGCTTGGGTGTGGAAGCCATTGGCCGGCGTCAGCGGCCCTTGGCCCTGCACCAGATCAAGCCATTCCACCTTGCCATCATCGTGGAATTTGGCGACCGAGAGCACACCTTCATCCAACAAATCGCGATTGGCGGCGCGATCATTGGGATTCCAGGGACGCGCGGTGACGAAGCGATAGACGAAATCAAACCGCTCATCATCGCCCATATAGATCACAACGCGCCCATCAGCATTGATGGCGTGATGGCAGCCTTCATGCTTGAAGCGGCCAAGGGCCGTGCGCTTCACCGGCACCGCATTCGGATCATAGGGATCGAATTCAACAATCCAGCCGAAGCGGAAGGCCTCATTCGGTTCTTTCTCGACATTGAAACGATCAATGTGATTGGGCCAGGAATAGGAACCCTGGTTGCGGATGCCATAGCGGCGGAAGCTTTCGGCATGCGGCGTCTTCGCAACATCACCACCGAAATAGAGGTTGAAGTTTTCCTCAGCTGTCGTCACCGTGCCCCAGGGCGTATTCCCGCCGGCGCAATTATTCAGCGTGCCGAGCACCTGCCGCCCGGTGGGATCGGCCTTGGTCTTCAGCAAATCATGCCCGGCGGCGGGGCCGGAAATTTGCATCGGGGTCGCGGCGGTGATGCGGCGATTGAAGCGGCTATCCTTGGCATAGCCCCAGCGGCCATTTTCCTTGCGGATTTCCACGACGGAAAGCCCATGGGCCATGACCTCAGCCTGGGCCTGTTCGGCGCTAACACGCTGGCGGGCAGCGCTGCCGCTGCCAAGCCCGCCCCACATCAAGCCGGGGATGGTGTATTCGTGATTGACCACCAAAAGCCCGTGATCGCTGCCCTTGCTGCCCAGCGGCAGGGGCAAGAAATCGAGGTAGTCGTTATTGTAGCCGAATTGCAGGGCCTGGGCGGCGGGGGTGGTCCGGCCCGCTTCGAAGGCGGGCGCGCCTGGCAATACGGGATCGCCCCAGCGGATGACGGATTGCACCTCATAACCATCCGCCACGGAATCACGCTGTGCCAGAGCGCGGGGCGGTTCGCTGAAGGTCAGGCTGGAAGGGCCACCGGAAACAGGCACCGCGGTTTGCGCCTTTGCGTCACCGGGGAGACCCGCCGAAAGCGCTGCCAGGGCGGCGGCAGAGCTCAGCAGGCCACGCCGTCCATAGCGGGCTTCAATGATTTCGGCGATTGGGGTTTTGGGGTCGGGGTTGCTGCCGATATTCTCAATGTCGTCGAAGGCTTCGAAATCATCGGCGTGGTTTTCAGACTGCGCCATTTTTCTCTCCCGTCGGATAGGGCCTATGCTCAGTCTGGATTTAAGAGGGATGCACCGCAGTAAAAAGCGGCGAATTGTGAAGCTTTGGCGAAACCATCCCTTAGCCGCCGCGGCTCAATGCCACCACCCCACCGCGTGGCGGTTCGCCGTCGCGGAAATGCGGCCAACGGCTGCGCGGGGTGGCGAATTGCGCGCCCATCCCGGCGCCGGGATGGGCCACGCCGGCGATCCAGGTTGCGGCACCTGGCACTACCGCCACGCCGCCCAAAGCGGCGCCAAGCGGCGTGATATAGGCAAGGCTTGGCTGGCCGCGCGCCGGGCCTTCCATCGGCAGGACGTAAAGCGCATCGGGCAAAGGGCTATCGCGCGCGGGCTGCGCCGTGCCCAGCAGCAGATTGCCCTGGCCATCCAAGCAAATACCGGTGGGTGCCACCGGCCAGGGCGGCACCACGGCCGGTTCGCGCCCGGCGCGTGGGCGTGGCGGCAAGCGGCCTTCGATCAGGCTTTCGACAATGGCGGTATCGGCGGCAGGGTTGCGCGCCGCGAATAGGATTTCCACCACGGCACCGGCCGGGTTGCGTGCGCTTTCCCGAAGCGCGAGGCAGAGCCGCGCGCCATTCGGGTCCAGCGCCAGCGCGAAGGGCCGGCCGAGGCTATTGGCCCCGCGCGCCACCGCTGCGCCATAGGGTTCCGCATCGGGGGGCAGTGCAATCCAACGCAAGGTGCCCGCTTCAAACCGCGCAGCGTAAAGCGCGCCTTGGTCGAGCGCATTCGGTTCCGCTGCCGGCCCATCTGAGACGAAGCGCCACAACAAGCCGCCTTCCCGCCCATCCGCCAGGAACACCACGGCGCGGCCATCGGTGGCTTGCGCTGCCGCCACATCACGCGCGCCAAGCCCGCCAAGGGCCGAGCGTTTCACCGGGACGGATTGTGGATCAAACGGATCAAGTTCGACCACATGGCCCGCCTGCGTGGCTTCAACCCCCGGCAGGCGCCGCGCCCAGGCAGCGCCTTCCCCTTCACTCAGCAGCAGGCTGCCCCAGGGCGTTGCTGAACCGCCTGTCACGCCAAA
>Ga0079301_1001221_pt1 | contig 12029 bp, 13 predicted proteins | sample Wag4_2014_7_11_3_FD_74797 | JGI IMG/M metagenome (GOLD analysis project Ga0079301, IMG submission 74797) | Fresh water mixed with fracking chemicals microbial communities from Ohio, USA - Utica-2 Time Series FC 2014_7_11 | ecosystem: Engineered > Industrial production > Chemical products > Input...
AGAATAGAAGACGCTGCAAGCACGCGTTCAAATTTTCCAGTCAATCTTGGCCAGACAAGACCAAGGAATGCTGCCGGAACCGCGGCATCTAGTCCCCAGGCAGATGGATTGCCCATGGCCTGTGCGCCTAGTGCACCCAATAAGGTGAAGATGTTCCAGAAGATATAGACCCCGAAACCGGTAAGCCAGAAACCTTGTTTCATCGCATCGATTCCAAGATCTTCTTGACCGATTGCAACACCAGTGGATTCATCAATAGTTACTTGTGCTGCAACAACTCTCTTTAGACCACTTACTTTAAGAAGGGGCGCCATGCGCAATCCGTAGAGCCCATTTCGGATTCCGAGAAGTGACGCAGTTGCAATTCCAGAGATCGCACTTCCTCCGGCGCCCATCACTCCAACAATTGCGAATTGTGATGCTCCGGAGAAGGTAAGAAGTGAGAGAAGGCAGGTTTGCAGGATTGAAAATCCTGCCGCGATTGATGCCGCCCCAAAGGCGGTTCCATAGAGGCCAACAGTGAAGGAGACGCTGAGACTTTGGGTAGCGGTGGCGCGGTTCACTCTGGACACGCGCCAATTGTGCCCTAGATATCCAAAGGGTGAAGGGGGGTTGAAAGATAAGGTGCGAACATGTCTGAGACCGTAATTTTTAGAGACGATGTATCTGTTGAACTCATCAAGGCAAGCGCGAGCGATGCCGATGTGATTTGGGCAGCGCGTGTATCAACTGCCGGCGAACAATCGATGGATGAAATCGGTGAAGACCCAGCTCGTTCTGCAGGGTTGATCAATTACCTTGCGCGCGAACGCCATGGTTCACCATTCGAACATACTTCTATGACCTTCTTTGTCTCAGCGCCCATCTTTGTATTCCGTGAATTCATGCGCCACCGCATTGCTTCATATAACGAAGAGTCAGGTCGCTATCGCGAACTCAAACCAGTTTTCTACATTCCATCTAAGGAACGTAAGTTGGTTCAGGTTGGCAAGACAGGTGCATACACATTTGAAGATGGAACAGCTGAACAATTTGATATCAGCGTCAAGGCGATGAAAGATGCATATCTCATTGCTTACGATTCTTATCAGAAGATGCTCGAAGCTGGCGTTGCCCGCGAAGTTGCGCGCGTAGTTCTTCCAGTTGCTACTTATTCATCGATGTATGTGACCATGAATGCGCGAGCACTCATGAACTTCCTTTCTCTTCGCACAGCTCGTGAAGGTTCACACTTCCCAAGCTACCCACAGCGCGAAATTGAGATGGTTGCGGAAAAGATGGAAGCCGAATTCGCGAAATTAATGCCTCTTACATACGGGGCATTTGAAAAATCTGGTCGTATCGCGCCTTAAGCGATAAGATGCCCAAATGAGTACGCAAGCACCGTTCGGTCGACTTCTCACCGCAATGGTGACCCCATTTGATAAAGATGGATCAATCGACTGGGCTGGCGTAGAAAAGCTTGCACAACATCTCGTTGACACTGGCCACGACGGCATCGCAGTCAACGGAACAACTGGTGAAGCTCCAACAACTAAATCTTCTGAAAAACTTGAGATCATCAAAGTTGTCAAGAAAGTTGTCGGCTCAAAGATTCAGGTTCTCTCAGGTGCGGGCGACAACGAAACTTCTTACACGGTCGAGCAAGCTAAGCGTTCGCAGGATGCAGGAGCTGATGGACTTCTTGTCGTAACTCCTTATTACAACAAGCCTCCTCAAGCAGGAATTGAGGCTCACTTCCGTGCAGTTGCAGCAGCTACCGATCTACCCATCATGATGTATGACATTCCGGGCCGCACTGGCGTTGAAATTGAATCTGACACCATCGTTAAGCTCTTTGAAACTGTCACCAACATTGTTGCTCTCAAGGATGCAAAAGGAAATATCGCTGCAACTTCTTGGGTAATCAAGCGTTGTGGCATCCCTGTTTACTCGGGTGATGACATTCTCAACCTGCCATTCCTTTCGGTGGGTGCAGTTGGATTCGTATCTGTTTGTGGCCACACAGTTGGTCTTCAACTCAAAGCGATGCTTGATGCCTGGTTCGCAGGTAACTCAGCAAAGGCTCTTGAGATTCACCAGCAACTCTTGCCAGTATTTACCGGCACATTCCGCACACAAGGTGCAATTTTGACCAAGGCAGCAATGTCTCTCATGGGTCTTCCCGGAGGAACAACACGTCTGCCACTCGTTGATGCAACCGAAGCACAGATCGAACAGCTCCGTAAAGATCTGATTGCCGGCGGCGTCGCGCTGAAGAATTAATTTATGACACAACATCCCCACCCAAATCTCGGCACACCTAGCAAGCTAGTTGATGGTGGCCTACGCATAGTCGCACTCGGTGGAATCTCTGAAATCGGTCGCAATATGACTGTTTATGAGACTAACGGAAAGTTATTAATTGTTGACTGCGGAGTTCTCTTTCCCGAAGACAATCAACCAGGAATCGATCTGATTCTCCCTGACTTTAGCTATATTCGAGATCGCCTTAATGATGTTGTTGGTCTCTTTCTCACGCACGGCCATGAAGACCACATCGGTGCCGTTCCTTACCTATTGCGCGAACGCGGAGATATTCCTGTTTATGGATCACCGCTTACCATCGCTCTGATTTCGGCTAAATGTAAAGAACATCGCATCTCACCTCTGACTCGCGAAGTCACTGAAGGAAACCGTGAAGATGTCGGCCCATTCGAACTTGAATTTGTAGCTGTTAATCACTCAATCCCAGATGCTCTGGCTGTAGCGATTCATACGAATGCTGGAAAAGTTCTCCACACAGGTGATTTCAAGATGGATCAACTTCCGCTTGACGGCCGCATTACAGATTTGCGCACCTTCGCCCGATTAGGTGAAGAAGGCGTTGATTTATTCCTGGTCGATTCTACAAATGCCGATGTTCCAGGCTTCACGCCTTCAGAACGCGAAATCATGCCCGCGCTCAATCGCGTTATTGCATCCACCAAACGTCGCGTCATCGTCGCATCGTTCTCTTCACACGTTCACCGCGTGCAACAAGTTATTGATACAGCCGCTCTTCATAATCGTCGTGTCGCTTTCATTGGCCGCTCCATGATTCGAAATATGAAAATTGCCGAAGATATGGGTTATCTCAAAGTGCCAAGTGGCATACTTTTTGATGCGCGCGAACTCGATAATTACGATGATCGCGTTGTGCTTATTTGTACGGGTTCACAAGGTGAACCGATGGCTGCCTTGTCCCGCATGGCAAATGGAGACCACCAGATTCGCGTGGGAGATGGTGACACCGTCATCCTGGCATCATCGCTGATTCCAGGTAATGAAAATTCTGTTTTCCGTGTCATTAATGAACTCACTCGATTTGGCGCAAAAGTTGTTCATAAGGCAAATGCCATGGTGCACGTGTCTGGCCATGCAGCAGCTGGCGAACTCCTGTATTGCTACAACATCGTTAAGCCTAAGTATGTTTTACCTGTCCACGGCGAATGGCGCCATCTCAAAGCCAATGCCGAGATTGCAATTCAAGCAGGTGTTCCACGTGAGAATGCTTTCATTATTGAAAATGGAATCGTTGTAGATCTCGTTAATCATGAGGCAGAGGTCGTAGGGGCTGTCCCTTGTGGTTTTGTCTACGTCGATGGACAAAGTATTGGAGATATCACCGAGTCTTCACTGAAAGATCGTCGCATCCTTGGCGAAGAAGGTTTTATCTCTGTGATTGTGGTGATTGAATCCCAGACAGGAAAGATTGTTGCTGGACCAGATATTCATGCACGAGGCTTTAATGAAGATGAAGCGCTCTTTGACGAAGTGCGTGGACAGATTGAGAAAGCTCTCACAGCAGCAGTTGCAGAGGGAGTTAACGGAACACATCAACTTTCACAAGTTGTGCGCAGAACTATCGGGGGATGGGTCGGCCAAAAACACCGCCGACGTCCGATGATTGTTCCCGTTGTCGTCGAGGTTTAGGTCGGCGCGCCTACGGGCTTGAAAAATACCCTCCACCTAAGATTGAAGGTGTGGCTAAGAAGAAGAAACGCACAACCAACAAGTCTTTCCTGAAGATCATTGGATCTGCGCTGTCCTCTCTCTGGCGCCTTCTGGCAAAATCTCTCGGCTCAGCGATTCGATTTGTAGCTCGAGGTGCGCGAGATCTTGACCCCGAGCATCACCGCGATGGGGCAGCCCTGCTTGTCCTTCTGCTTTCACTTTCAGCATTCGCAGGAACATGGTTTAAGGCCGATAATTTTGTAGGTCGTAACCTCTACTCACTCTTCTACGGCGCCTTTGGTCGCATTGGTATTTTGGCACCTCTAGTACTTCTCTACTTTGCAGTACGTCTCTTTAGAAAACCTGAAGATAAGCACACGACAGGTCGCATCACTGTTGGAACGCTTACGCTCCTTGTGAGTGCGACAGGTATCGCACACCTTCTCAATGGATCACTGGGCGCAGTAAATCCAACTGGTGCGACAGCTATTCGTGATGGGGGAGGTCAGCTAGGTTATTGGGTCGCCAAGCCATTGGTAGCTCTCATGACTTCTCTTCTTGCCTACCCAGTTCTCTTTGCAACTTTTTTCTTTGGTGTACTCATCATCACGGCAACACCAATATCTAAGGTCGGAATCCGCATTAAGGTAATTGCGATCTGGCTCTGGGCTAAACGACCACAACGCAGCGAAGATGACTTTGAAATTTCAGATACGCCACCTTTTGAATCTCCTGTTGTGGCATGGAATGAAGAACCAGATGAGATTGATGAAGAAGAGTTCGATCAAGAGTTCACGGTTGAAGTTCCTCGCATTCCACTCGAGGCGCAACTAAAGGAAGCCCCAAAGAGCGAAAAGCGCCCTGAACAGCTCTTGCTCACAAGCGATACTAAGTATGAGCTTCCATCTCAGGATTTGTTGAAGCTAGGTCCTGCAGCTAAGGCAAAGAGCAAAGCTAACGAGACCGTTGTGGCTGCACTTACCGAAGTCTTCAAACAATTTGATATCGATGCCCAAGTAACAGGCTTTATGCGCGGACCAACGGTTACTCGTTACGAAGTTGAACTCGGTAATGCAGTAAAGGTCGAACGCATTACGGCGCTTTCTAAGAACATCTCCTATGCGGTTGCAAGTAGCGAAGTGCGCATTCTCTCTCCAATTCCAGGCAAGTCTGCTGTCGGTATTGAAATCCCAAATGCTGACCGTGAAATCGTCGCATTAGGCGATGTAATGCGCTCAAGCGTTGCAGGACAAGATCACCACCCAATGCTGGTAGCTCTCGGTAAAGACGTTGAAGGTAACTTTGTTTGTGCAAACCTTGCCAAGATGCCTCACCTCTTGGTTGCTGGTGCAACTGGCGCCGGTAAATCTTCGATGATTAACGCAATGATCACATCAGTTTTGATGCGTGCAACTCCTGATGATGTGCGCCTTATTTTGATTGACCCAAAGCGCGTAGAACTTACTGTCTATGAAGGCATCCCACATCTGATTACTCCGATTATTACCAACCCAAAGAAGGCAGCTGATGCACTTACCTGGGTAGTTCGCGAAATGGATCTACGTTACGAAGACTTAGCAACATTTGGATTTAGACATATCGATGATTTCAATAAGGCTGTGCGCGCCGGCAAAGTTGTAGCGCCTCCGGGATCTGATCGCATTGTTGAGCCTTACCCATATTTACTTGTCATCATCGACGAGCTTGCAGATCTTATGATGGTTGCAGCGCGCGAAGTCGAAGAGTCAGTTGTCCGAATTACTCAGTTGGCACGTTCTGCAGGTATTCACTTAGTCCTTGCTACACAGCGCCCATCTGTTGACGTTGTAACAGGACTTATCAAGGCAAATGTTCCTTCGCGTCTTTCATTCGCAACATCATCGTTGGCGGATTCACGCGTTATTCTCGACAGCCCAGGCGCTGAAAAACTCATTGGTCAAGGCGATGGACTCTTTATTCCAATGGGAGCAAGTCGCGCAATCCGTATTCAAGGTGCATATGTTTCAGAGCGCGAAATCGAAGCAGTTGTAGGGCATGTCAAGAAGCAACTATCACCACGTTATCGCGATGATGTTACCCAAGTCGCGCAGGCAAATAAGAACATTGATAAAGAGATCGGTGACGATCTTGAAATTCTCATTCAGGCGGTTGAATTGGTGGTCAGCACTCAATTCGGTTCAACCTCAATGTTGCAACGTAAACTCCGAGTTGGTTTTGCAAAGGCCGGCCGCCTTATGGATCTGATGGAATCTCGAGGAATTGTTGGACCTTCTGAAGGTTCTAAGGCTCGCACTGTGATGGTGAAGCCTGATGAAATCGATTCTGTGCTTGCCACGCTCCGCGATTATTAATTCGCAACAAACACTGGGTGCGTTTTAGGGGTGATTTCGAGGAAATAGAGCATCTTTCTATTTATCACCCTTACCTCTAAAGTTAGAATTAACCACTCGGTTCCCCATAGTAAGGCGGCAAATAAATGACTCTTGGAAGCACGATTCGCGATGCTCGCGAAGCTGCACGCCTGAGTATTGCCTCGCTCTCTGAATCGACAAGTATTCGTATCGGTTTACTCACCGAGATGGAAAATAATAATTTTGCCCATTGCGGCGGAGATACCTACGCTCGAGGTCATCTTCGTAATATTGCAGCCAAGATTGGGATGGATGCACAAACTCTCATCAATTTATATAACGAAGAGCATTCGACGGAACATCGAGCAATTCAAGATCTCTTAGTTGAAAATAATGTGATGCAAGTTCCGCGTGAAGAGCGGAAGATTTCTTGGAAGATTCCCGCGATTGCATCTGTGGCTGTACTCCTTATTTTGGGATTGGTCCAAATTGTTATTTCGAATCAAGGTGAAGATGTTGCTCCAGTGAGCACCACAACGGCAACTGCATCACCAACTCCAACGGCTGCACCTTCGAATTCGGCTACAGTGTCACAGCCTGTAGAAAATAATTCTGGTCCAGTAGAACTCAGCATCACAGCTGCCCGTGGAAATTCTTATATTCATATCATCGCTGATGGCGAAACCCTCGCTAAGGGTTCAATCTTCCAAGGTGAAACTAAATCTTTTAAAGGCGAAAAGGTAATCAGTATTTACTTCAGCAATCCGGCAGGGCTGGATGTAACTCTTAATGGCAAGCAACTTGCACCTTTGGGCGGCCAAAATGAAGAGGTTCGTCGCACCTTCCGATAGCATCACCCCTATGTCTCGCACCGTAGCAATCGTCACAATGGGCTGCGCACGCAATGAAGTTGATTCCGAAGAACTTGCCGGTCGACTAGCAGCCGATGGATGGACTCTTGTTGATGATGTTGAATCCGCTGAAGTCGCAGTCGTAAATACCTGCGGATTTATTGAATCTGCAAAGAAAGATTCAGTCGACGCACTTCTAGAAGCGAATTCGCTCAAGGGCCACGGAACTACGCGCGCTGTAGTAGCTGTTGGGTGCATGGCTGAGCGATATGGCAAAGAGTTGGCCGAAGCGCTACCTGAAGCAGATGCAATTCTAGGTTTTGATGATTACCAGGATATTTCAGAGCGCCTGCAATCAATTGTTAGTGGAAAATCACATACACCGCACATCCCACGCGATCGTCGAGCGCTTCTTCCGATTGCACCCGTCGAACGCGCAGCTGCGCGTGATGAAAGCTATGCATCTTCATTAGGTGCAGGTGGTTCACTCTTTCGTAAACGTCTCGGTAATGCGCCGTGGGCTCCGCTCAAGATTGCATCCGGTTGCGATCGCCGTTGCTCATTCTGTGCGATTCCATATTTCCGTGGCTCATTTATTTCACGCCGCCCAACTGAAATTCTGCAGGAAGCTACATGGCTTGCTCAAAATGGAGTGAGTGAACTCTTCTTAGTGAGCGAAAATACGACTTCGTACGGAAAAGACTTAGGCGATCTAAAGCTGATGGAGAAGATCCTCCATGAATTCGCTGAGATACCAGGCGTCGAACGAGTGCGACTTTCTTACCTGCAACCAGCCGAGATGCGCCCATCGCTGCTGCAGGCAATGATTGAGACAGATAAGGTCGCCCCTTACTTCGATCTGTCATTCCAGCACACCAGTCCAACTGTTTTACGCCGCATGCGTCGCTTCGGTGATTCTGAAAAATTCTTACATCTCATCACTCAAATCCGCGCACTTTCTCCCGAGGCTGGAATCCGTTCCAACTTTATTGTTGGCTTCCCGGGTGAGACAGAAGCTGATTACAACGAATTAGCTGATTTCATTACGGCTGCAAAGCTAGATGCGGTCGGCATCTTTGGTTATTCTGATGAAGATAACACCGAGGCTCTTGATCTCAGCGACAAGGTTGCCGATGAAGTCATCCGCGAACGCGTTGAGGCGCTTTCATCTCTTGCCGATGAAATGGTTTCTATCCGAGCCCAAGGACGTATCGGCGAATCTGTACGAGTCCTGATCGAAGACGCTGAACTACAAGAGGGCCGCGCGGCGCACCAAGGGCCGGAAGTAGATGGAACAACAACATTTATAGGTACAAATTTCGAAGTCGGTCAATATATTGATGCCGTGGTTGTTGATTCCATGGGCGCAGACCTGGTGGCAGAAGTTCAATGAGAATCCCTGGGTTCATCACACCAAATACTTTGACTGTAACTCGAATCCTTCTGATTCCAATCGGCGTCTATACGCTTTTTTATGATGGTGGAGATAACGCAAGGTACCAATTAATTTCATATGCAATCTTCTTTACTCTTGGCATGACCGATATCGTCGATGGTCGCTGGGCGCGCCATTCAAATAAAATTACCCCACTCGGAACTTTCCTAGATCCAGTTGCAGACAAGGCGCTCATTGGCGCTGCGATGATCTCGCTATCAATTCTCGATCGTTTTCCATGGTGGATCACCATTCTCATCCTTACCCGCGAAATTGGGATCACGCTCTTCAGGCTTCTAGTCATTAAGAATGGTGTAATCCCTGCGAGCAAAGGCGGAAAGATTAAGACGCTCATGCAGAACTTTGGTGTGGGCTTCTTCATCCTGCCACTGCCCGCTTGGCTTGATTGGTTTAAGTATGGATTCATCAGCGTCGCAATCATCCTGACAATAACTTCTGCCTACGACTACTTACGCTCGTGGTATTCCAAGCGGTAGGTTTACTGCATGCCCTCCAAAGCTCACGCAAAATCCATCATCGAGAAGTTGAAATCTCGCGGTGAAACAGTTTCAGTTGCCGAATCACTTACCGGTGGCGGCCTGGGTCACGCGCTTACCCAAGTTCCCGGAGCATCTGAGGTCTTTATCGGGGGAGTTGTTGCCTACACATCTGATGTGAAAATAAATATCCTCGGCGTTCAGAAAGCAACCATTGATCAACATACGGTTGTTAGCGAAGAAGTTGCACTTGAAATGGCGCGCGGAGCAATGGAAAAGTTGGGAACAACGTGGGCTATCGCAACCACAGGTATTGCTGGTCCAGGCGATTACATGGGAATTCGTGAAGGCACGGTCTGGATTGCAATCTGCGGTCCAATCTGCCAAACCCTGCAATTGACCCTCGATGGTGGTCGCGATGGCGTGCGACAAGGCGCTATATCCAGCGCGATGGGCACCTTTGCCCGTATCCTTAGCTAATACACCGCGGAAAGAGAGGGGATGCACATGACGTTATTGCGTGAAGCAGTTGGCCAGACACTTCGTGGCGCCCGCACCTCACAATCTCGCACCCTCCGCGATGTTGCTCGCGAAGCTCGCGTCTCTTTAGGTTATCTCTCTGAAGTAGAACGTGGACAGAAAGAAGCTTCCTCTGAACTTCTCAATGCAATCTGCGATGCGCTCGGACTTACATTGTCATCTGTAATGACAGGCGTTGCACACGAAATCAAATCTCGTGAAAGTGCAAAGCTCTCCGTTGTCGACGCAGCCTAAGTACGCCTTGCAAGGCGGAATCCATCGTCGTACCGAGAGCGCAATTCTCGAAGGAACTAAATCTCTTATTGCTCTGCACGGAGTTTCCAATATTTCAATGATTGATATTGCCGACGCTTCTGAAGTATCGCGCGCGACTTTATATAACCATTACCGCGATAAGAACGCCGTTCTTGAAGCGCTCGTAACTCTCGAAGTAGAGAAGCTGGTTGACCTTGCACAACGCGCTGGTACACCTGCTGATGCTCTTGAAACACTTTCTAAAGTCATCTCAGCTGATCCTGCACTCTTAGCGATGCGCCAGCATGATGCACAGTTATTGATTGCCATCATGTCTCATGCCGAAAACCCACTCTACTTAGTTCTAGCAACTTGCCTCTACGAAGCAACGAAATCAGAAGCCGGCACTGGTCTTGCCATGCGTTGGCTGCTGGGTCAAGTGATGCAACCCATCACACCAAAGCAATCTCGTGAACAAGCTGAACTTCTTGTAGAGCGCACCCTCTTTTAGCCAAACCAATGAAATCAAACTAGTGCGTATTTCTGACCTGCGCGAAAGAATCGTGCTCTCATTTGGTGACGCATGGGCCACCTCCTTCTCTCAAGATATTGCAATTAGCGAATTGGGTTCGATGACTGTCAACGAGGCACTCACTGCAGGTCGTGAAGCAGATGAAATTTGGCGCGCGGTGTGCAAGCAATGTCCCACTGAGACCGAGAAATACCGTTACTAATAATGCCCGTAACATCTGAAGTCTTTTCACGTAAAGCAGATTTGCCAGCCCTTGTATTGGTTCACGGGCTGGGATCTGCAGGAAATATTTGGAAGACCTTGCATGCAGGCCTTGAGGATTCATTCACTATTTATCCAGTAGATCTTCCTGGACATGGCAGCGCACCATTGCATGATGAACCCCTTGATCCGCGCTCACTTGCGCACTCAATTGTCGCGGCGATGGAGAAAGATCATGGAGTACGTGAATTCCATGTAGCCGGTAATTCACTGGGTGGATGGATAGCACTTGAATTGGCTGCGCAATTTCCAGATCGAGTTAAGAGCGTTACAGCACTTGCCCCAGCTGGTTTATGGCATGAAGGTCCAACACAGAAGCTTCCACCAAGCTTGTTGGCACGAATCCTTGCAAAGATTTCTCAGTACTTTCTTCGCTTGGCCTATCACTTACCTCCGCTTAAGGCGCTGGGCTATAAGAAAATCACTCACCTCTGGCGAGAGCTTTCATTTGAATCATGTAAAGATTCAGTAATCGCGATGGCGCGCTCCATTGGGTATATGCCTATGTGGAAGGCCATTCGGTTTAAGAAATTTGATTCAACGATTTCTGAAGAGATTCCGGTATCGATTGTCTTCGGGGATTACGACTTAACCTTGCCTCATCCTCGAGCGCAAGAGCGAGAAGTTGCACCTCGTCATTCAAAATGGATTGTCGTCGATAACTGCGCACATGTAATTATGTGGAATTACCCAGCACTTACCGTTGACTTCATTAAGCGCACTGCCTTTTCGCGCGCCTAGCTAAACGGCAATTACTTCAAGAATCCAAGGTTCAACGCCATCAGATGGCGTAAGAGCGCATGGGTATTTCTCGGAGACGATCGCATATAAGTCTTCGGGGGTCTTGGGCATCGAACGGCTCTGCAAAAGCCAACGGGCAATTTCACCTCGAGTCTTCTTCGACATATGTGTCACCACTGTGCGCACGCCATCGACAACAGTTGAGACTCGAACTTCGACGGTGATATCGATAGGGGAGTGCCAGACGGTCTTGTAGGTAGATGAGCGACAATCGACAATCAATCCGGTCTTAATGGGATCTAAGATGGCAGCCACAGGTTCGCGCATCGCCTTGTTATCGATCTTCTCTTTATAACTTTCAATCCGCTGCGTTGGGCGAACAACCCCGTATTTGGCGGAGACAATCGCAAGGGCGGTCTCGCCGCGCTTCTTGGCAGCCGGTGAGAGCGAGCTCCATTCAAGTGCTTGATAGAGAACCCCCGCATAGACGCTCATGGCTGGGGTGGGCTTATCCGTCTGGCTCTTCTTCTCGGAGGGCGGCAGGAGGATCAACACGCGACACACCCTACTTGTCAGTGGCTCCTGCTACCTTTCGAACAGATGTTCGGATAC
>Ga0079301_1001224_pt1 | contig 12006 bp, 7 predicted proteins | sample Wag4_2014_7_11_3_FD_74797 | JGI IMG/M metagenome (GOLD analysis project Ga0079301, IMG submission 74797) | Fresh water mixed with fracking chemicals microbial communities from Ohio, USA - Utica-2 Time Series FC 2014_7_11 | ecosystem: Engineered > Industrial production > Chemical products > Input...
GTTAGTACTTCTAGTGCGTGGAAGGCTGTTTCGTCATCAATTTTAAATTTCCCTTTTAAATACTGGACCACCTTGTGTTCGGAGGGTGTTACTAGGCCTTTGGCTAAGATGACATCTAGGCTGTGGTAAAACAAGGGTAGCCTTGTTTGTTCTCGTATAGAGGGCACCGCAGAGTCAATGAGCTGTTGAGGATTGCCGGCCACATCGTAATAGTGTTCTGCAGATTGTAGCAGGGCTTGGGGATCGTATCCAATAAAGATATTTCGGCTGCTGAGAGAGGTGATGAGCGCAACATTTGTTTGGTCACCCAAGATTTCATCTGCTTTATGGCAGGCAAGCAAGATAGCGGCACATGCTTCTGCTTCATCTGTAATAGTAAGGAGGGGGGCGTTGTTACTCTGCATGATTTAAAAAAATAGGCTTAGCGAAAGGAGGCGTATTTCAATGGTGTGGTTGGGAGCGCGGGAGCTACTTCTTTTTTTGCTGGGAAAAGCCTCTTTTGGAGGAAAAAACCAACAAAAATGAATGCTAAAAGTATATTTAGAAGATTGCTGTGCAAATATCGTGCTAATAATTGGAGGCTGGTCTCCGGCAGAATTAATTTTATCTGCCAAATTTTATTCTTTGTCGAAAACAAAGAAGGCCATGGAAACGTTTAGTGGAAAAAATGTTTCCAATCGGTACCTTTGCAGCATGAATGAACTTCAGGAAAAGTGGCTTCAAGAAGTGGAGGCTTTGTTTCTTCGTTACGGGATTAAGAGTATTACCATGGATGACGTAGCTAGGGAGTTGGGGATTTCAAAAAAGACCTTATATCAATTTGTTGATAATAAAGATGATTTAGTTCAGCGCGTAATTTCAAGATATATTGAGTTGGAGAAGAATTTATGTTCTTCATTATTCACGGAGGCGTCGAACGCATTGGAGGAGATTAGGATGGTGATTGCCTCTAATACGTCGATTGTTTCGCAGATGCGGACCAACATTGTTTTTGACTTACAGCGGTATCATCGAGATGCATGGAACCTTTTGTTGAATTACCAGAATAATTTTTTATATCAAGTAGTTCACAAGAATTTGATGCGAGGGATCCAGGAGGGTTTATATCGTTCCAATTTTAATGTAGACATTATGACCCGTCTGCATGTGGGTTCTGCTTTTCAACTTTTTGATGAGCAGGTATTTCCCTCGGCCACGTATTCTAGGGCGGAGGTATTTCGCGAATTTATGGAGAGCTACATCTATGGTGTAGTTTCGGAAGAAGGGCGTCGGCTTTTTGAGGAGATGGTCGCCAACAATCGTTGAATAGACAAACAAACAAATTATATGCACAGATTACTCCTTCTATTGTTTATTTTCCTTACCGATGTGGGTAGTACATTCGCTCAGCAGCGCATGTCACTCAATGATTGTGTAAGTTATGGGTTAGCCAATAACCCGCAAATCAAAGTCGCACAATTACAGGTTTCCGATGCTGATTGGCAGATTAAAGAAAATACGGCTACGGGGCTTCCACAGATTTCTGCGGGCTTAGGCTATACTGGGTTCATTCAGCGTGGAGGACTTCCATCTGGCGCCCTTTCCTTTGGTGGAGGCGGAGGTGGCCCGATCCCACCTTTTGTATATGAGCAGTTTACCAATGATCAAGTACAAGCCTTGGGTGCTTTTTTGGGGGCTGCTTTTCAGTCGGATCCAGACTCTAAGCTGTTTTTCAATCCTGTGCACAGTGCCAGTGCCAGCTTATCTGCGAATCAATTGATCTTTAGCAACTCTTATTTGCTTGCTCGGAAGGCTGCCAAGTTTTATAGAGCCTATGCCGATGAGCAACTAGCTATTACTAAGCGGAATCTTCGCAATCAGATTATTGAAGCGTATTTACCCGCCTTGTTAATTTCTGATAATCTAAGTACCCTCGACCGCAATATTTTCAACTTGTCTCGATTATTAGGGGAGACAAAGGAGATTAACAAGGCTGGGTTTGTAGAGCAATTGGATGTAGATCGAATCGAGTTGGCGTATTCTACCCTTCGTAGCGAGCGGGAGAACCTTGCTCGGCAGCAAGAGACGGTTATTAATGTTTTGAAGTTAGCGATGGGGATGGGTATTGCGGACTCTTTGGTGTTAAGCGATAATACCGAACAGTTGTTAGCACAGTATGCGGATGCTGATTTGACCTCTTCACTAAACTATCTGAATCGTCCAGAATATACAACGTTATTGAAGGGCCGTGAGTTAAGCCTGATTCAGGTGCAACTCAATGAAAAGACTTGGATGCCCACGGTAGTTGGTTTTTTGCAATGGCAAGGAGGATATCAAGGTGGTTTTGGTGCGAAGGATGGGGCAAGTTTTAATGATTGGTATTTTATTCCCTCCACGGTAGGCGGGATATCAATAAGTTCCACGCTGTATGACAGTGGTGTTAGCAAAGCCAAGCGTCAACGGGCATTACTGGCCTTGCAGAGTTTGGATGAGCAGAAGAAAATGCTTGAGAATGCATTTGAACTTGAATTGAACGCAGCACGCAAGCAATATATGAATGCTCTTGACCGCACTCGTAGTCAGCAGAAGAACGTGGAATTAGCCAAGCGAATTTACACCACTACCGAGACGAAGTATAAAGCGGGTGTGGGAAGTAGTTTTGAATTAATTCAGGCAGAGCAAAGTTTGTACAGTGCAGAGCAGGCCCTGATGAACGCCCGTTTTGATTTGCTTTCGGCAAGGATTGCCATTCGTAAAGCGATGGGAGTAGAATAAGTGTCACTTAGTGCAAAGAATACACTAGATCTGCGGTACCGCAGGGAAGCAGGTTTTAAAAATAAATAAAATAAAAAATTAATATAAAATGAAAAATTTAGCATATCTCTTATTTCTCCCATTTCTTGCTGCATGCGGTGGTGGTGCAACAGATCCTGCTGCGCAACTGAGTGCATTGAAGGAGAAGCGTGCCCAGCTTGATGTTGAAATTGCTGCATTAGAAGCACAGGTTGGCAAAGCGGAAGGAGCTGCCAAAGTAAAATCAGTCGCGCTTAGTGAGGTGAAAACGGAGCTTTTTCAGCATTTTATTGACTTACAAGGAAAGGTAGAGGCAGAGGAAAGTGTAATGGTTACGGCTAAAATGCCTGGGTCTCTTCAGCGTGTTCTTGTTTCAAACGGTGATCAAGTACGGAAAGGCCAATTGTTGGCAGAGATTGACGATGCCATTTTGCACAAATCGATGGCAGAGTTGGAAGGCCAATTGCGGGTGGCAGAGGATATTTACAACCGTCAAAAGGGACTTTGGGATCAAAAGATTGGTACTGAAGTTCAGTTTATTCAAGCCAAAAATGGTAAAGAATCGCTAGAGCGCAGTATGGCTACCTTGCGGGAGCAGATGGCAATGGCTAAAATATATGCGCCGACTTCCGGGATTGTTGATCTAGTGATGTTGAAGCAGGGCCAAGCGATTGCACCTGGTATGCCGTTGTGTAACATTGTCAATTTATCCAAATTAAAAATCAAGGGAGAGGTTACAGAAGCCTTTTCTGCCAAGGTGAAAAAAGGAGATCGTGTTCAGGTTTATTTTCCTGATTTGGAAAAAGAGCTTAGCACAACAGTTACATACGTAGCAAAAACGATTAATCCTGCTACTCGTACATTTACAGTGGAGTGCGCATTACCTGCGGGTCCGGACTACCGAGCCAATCAGATCGCGGTGGTTAAGATTGTTGATTATCAGAATAGCAACGCGGTTGTATTGCCGGTTAATCTGATTCAGACGGCAGACGACGGGGAATTTGTATTAGTAGGGGAGAAGACAGGCGAGAAGCAGGCTACTGTTAAAAAGGTTACTGTAAAGCAGGGGGCGAACTACAATGGCCGTGTTGAAATTGTGAATGGCTTGAAAAAAGGAGATTTCATCATTTCTACGGGCTATCAGGATGTAAATAACGGTGAGTCCATCGTATTTTAATTTTATTGCCTATTCTCTTTTTAGGGACAATGCGATTGCTATAGCATGCAAAATGACAGCCAAGGCATCCGTTCAATGTCCCACAGATCCTGTAGAGCAAGCTACCAATTAATTAATTTCAATTATGAAAGAATTTAAACCCACCAGTTGGGCGATTGATAACCGGACCAGTATTTTCATTATCACGGTGATAATCACACTGACCGGAATCATGTCATACAACGCGCTCCCGAAGGAGCAATTTCCGGACGTGGTAGTTCCTACCATCTTCGTTTCTACTATTTATCCCGGAGCTTCTCCAACCGATATGGAGCAGTTGGTTACTAAGCCAATTGAAAAGCAGTTGAAAGGGATTAATGGTGTTAAGAAAGTAACCTCTAACTCTGTACAGGACTTTTCGACAGTCATTGTGGAGTTTAACACCAGCCTGGATGTGATTCAGTGTAAGCAGAAGGTAAAAGATGCGGTGGACAAGGCCAAGCGCGATTTGCCGAATGATTTACCAGTTGATCCCAATGTAACGGAGCTTGACATCTCTGAAATTCCAATTATGAGTATCAATATTGCTGGGGATTTCAGTTTGGACAAGTTAAAGGACTATGCAGAGAAGGCAAAAGATCGGGTGGAGGAGCTACGTGAAATTACACGAGTTGATATGGTAGGCGCCCTAGACAAAGAGATTCAAGTGGATGTAGATAAGTACAAGATGGCTGCTGCAAGTCTCTCGTTCAGAGATATCGAAACGGCATTAGCCTATGAAAACATGACGATTTCTGCGGGGAACGTGGATGTGAGCGGTATGACACGTTCTATTTCTATCCGTGGTGATTTCAAGGATGTGGAGCAGATTAAGAACGTGGTGATTTCGTCCCAATCCGGAGCAAAAATGTTTTTAAAGGATATAGCGGAGGTACGATTAGGCTACGAAAAGCAGGAGAGTTACAGTCGACTGAATGGGAAGAATGTAATTGCCTTAAATGTGATTAAGAAGACGGGGGAGAACCTGATTAATGCATCGGATCAGATTAAGCTGATTGTGGAAGATTTGAAAGCCAATGATTTCCCGGCTAATTTGGAGGTGACCATTACCGGTGATCAAAGTCGGGGGACTCGTGTGACCTTGCACGATTTGATTAACACCATTATCATTGGATTTATTCTAGTTACCTTAATTTTGATGTTTTTCATGGGTGCAACGGATGCGATTTTTGTGGCGCTTTCGGTTCCGCTCTCCATGTGCATTGCATTTATGGTCTTGCCGGCGTTTGGATTTACGCTTAATTTCATTGTATTATTTGCCTTTTTGCTTGGACTGGGCATTGTGGTGGACGATGCGATTGTAGTTATTGAAAATACGCATCGAATATACCATGATGAGACCAATTTGACGATTGTCCAAGCAGCAAAGAAAGCGGCTGGGGAGGTGTTTTTACCGGTACTATCTGGTACAGCGACCACCTTGGCTCCTTTTGTTCCGTTGGTTTTCTGGGGGGGTATTTTTGGTAAATTCATGCACTTTTTGCCTGTTACGGTCATAATTACCCTCACTGCGTCGTTATTAGTAGCCTATATTATCAATCCTGTTTTTGCTGTTTGGTTCATGGGCGATGCCAAGCGAGAAGGGAAAGTGGTTGATCCGGTTAAAAAGCGCAATCGAAGTATTTTAGGGTACACCTTGTATGGGTTGGCGGTTGTAGGGTTTTATGCATCTGGAAATATGGCATTGGGCAATTTTGCGGTAACGCTTGCGCTGTTGGCGGTTCTTTACAAGTTTGCCATTGAAAAGGCGGTACATTGGTTCAGGGATAAAGGCTGGCCATCTATTCAGGCTGGGTATGCGCGATTTTTAAGTTTTACTTTGAAATACCCGGTGTCTATCTTGAGTGGCGTACTATTATTTTTGATGGTATCGTTGGGAATTATTAGAGGCAGCAGGGCCAATGTGGTATTGTTCCCTAAAGCGGACCCCAACTTTATTTATGTGTATATGTCGTTACCGGTGGGCACAGAGATTGGGGTAACCGACTCGTTAACACGTGTTCTGGAGTCGAAGGTAACAGAAGTAATTGGGGAGAACAATCCAATTGTAGAGTCCGTTATTGCGAACGTAGCCTTAAACGCTTCTGAGGATCAATTTGACCGTGCAGCTACCTCCAACAAAGGCAAGGTAGGAATTGCGTTTGTCGAGTTTAGTAAGCGCGATGGAGTCAGCACCAAGGAGTATATGGACAAAATTCGGGAGGCAACCAAAGGAGTGATTCCAGGTGCTGAGATTACGGTTGGTCAGGAACAGGGCGGTCCTCCTACACCTAAGCCTATTTCGGTGGAGGTTAGAGGAGATGATTTGCAGCAGTTGATTTCTGTTTCAGCCAAAGTGAAGCGTTATTTGGACTCCTTAGCAATTCCGGGGGTAGAAGAGCTTCGTTCAGACATGATTGTGTCCAAGCCTGAAATCAATATACAAGTAGATCGCGATCGAGCAAATCGGGAAGGAATATCTACCGCGCAGGTCGGTAGTGAGTTCAGAACAGCCATTTTGGGCAAGGAAGCGACGAAGTTTAAGGATGGGGAGGACGAATTGCCAGTGATGATTCGTCTCAAAGAGGAGCAGCGCACGAACATTGATGCGGTAGAGAACATGAACATTACCTTCCGGGATATGAATATGGGCGGTATGTTGCGTTCAGTTCCTATGTCCGCTTTGGCGGATGTAAAATATACGAACACGTATGGGGGTATTCGCCGCCAGGATCAGGAGCGTTTGGTGACAATTTCTTCTAATATTACAGCAGAGTATCAACCTACTCAGACCGAAGTCATTAACAAGGTAAAGATGGCGGTAGCTACTTTCCCACAGGCGGAGGGGGTCAAGGTTGCATTTGCGGGAGAGGACGCTGAATTTGTGGATGCTTTTAACTTTTTAGGTCGTTCTTTATTGATTTCAATCGGAATGATTTTGTTGATCTTGGTTGCCCAGTTTAACTCTATTGGAAAGACCATTATCATTATGACGGAGGTGGTATTTTCGGTTATTGGCGCTTTATTGGGCATTGCGATTTTTGGAATGGACTACTCTGTAATTATGATGGGTGTAGGTATCATTGCCTTGGCTGGAATTGTGGTTCGGAATGGTATATTGCTGGTAGAGTATACGGATATATTAAGGGCGCAAGGGTATGAGGTAAAGCAAGCAATTATTGATGCTGGTCGGATTCGTATGACCCCTGTATTATTGACGGCTACTGCAGCGATTCTTGGATTGATTCCGTTGGCAGTTGGGTTTAATATTGATTTTGCGAGTCTATTTGCGACAGGAGATCCCAAGATTTATTTGGGAGGGGACTCGGTAGCCTTTTGGGGGCCCTTGTCTTGGACAATTATTTTTGGACTAGGTTTTGCAACCTTTATTACGTTGATTGTATTGCCAGTAATGTATTTGTTGGGGCACAACGTGAAATATTGGTGGAAGGATAAGATTTAATGCTGATCGCTTGGTAAACGAATGGCGGGGCATAAGAGAACACTTCTCTTGTGCCCCGTTTAGTTAGTATGGTGTTAGTTATCCGAATTCGATCATGGTACGGTAGTCATCCCATCGTTTATCTTCCTGCTTCATTTCCAGCAAATCCAATAGGAGGTTACCATATAATTCTTCCAGCGCGGCGGTATTTTGTTGTGTTCGAATCTCAAGCATTCCCTCTTTTAGTTGCGTTAATCTCCAGTGGTAGGTTCGTTTCATTTTTTCGAAAATACGTTGGCAGGCTTCTGTGTGGTCGACCTCTGTTTTATTGACTGTGATTGCTTCTTGGAACGCATGTTTGTTTCGGGCGATCATTTTTCCACTATCAAGAATAAAAAAGGCAGTGTGTGCCCAGGATGCTTCGGGTTCGAGCAAATAAGCGTATAGCACCAGCTGGAGGTCTTCTTCATTTTGTAGGAGTTGTTTTCGGTAGTTCAGCCCGCTCCATTTCAGGTCGACTATGGCTTTTTCTCCGTTTTCTCTGTGCAGAATCAGGTCTGCTTTCCCTTTTATGGGCGTATTTTCAAAAATCCCATGTAGGGTTAGTTCTGTTGCTTCTACCTTCCAGCCATTGTTTCGGATCATACTTGTTAAGTTCCAGGCGGCAAATTTTATTTTTCGGAGGAATGCTTTTCGTTCTGGCTCTCTTCCGTAGAGCAGCAAGGTAGCTCCTTCCTTTCGAAACAGATCTGGGGCTGCACGATCGATCCAGGATTCGATACTCGTTTTATCCATTTGGGCGTAGGAGTCTTCACTAAGGAGCAATTCGAAAAACCGGTGGGCTAGGTTTCCGAGCAGGGTTTGATCTTTATTGACGGTTAAAAGGTTGGCAGGATAAATCCCTGTAAACTGTCGGAGGTACCAATGGTGTGGATAGTAAAGTAGGCTTTCAATGCCTGTTGGGCTTTGTTGGAGGCGCTCTGGTGCTTCCACTTTTGGAATTGGGAGGAGCGGTTCTTTTTCTTTTTTACGTTTTACGTCAATGGGCTGGTGGGACGGTGTCTGCAAGAGTTGTTGAAGTTGTAGGCGGTCGGCAGGCATGTCTAGGTTGTACTGTGCAATGGTAGTCTTTTTAAAATAGGTTTTTAGGTCGGCAACTAGTAGGTTGTGCACTGCCTTTTCTCCATGGACTTGTTCAGGGAGAATGAGCCATAGTCGGTCTTGAGTCTGTAGGACGGGTCGAATTCTTGTCAGCAGTAATCGTTGTGCGTTGGTATTTGGATGTTCTGGCTCAATGCCATTTGCCAGAAGCCATTGGCGTTCTTCTGGGAGCCAGAAGTCTGGATCAGGACTGTTATTTTCAAAGAGGCAGTTCCACCAAATGAGTTCGGATACAGGAGAAAGGAAGGCGCCTGGTTGATGGGCATAATTGTAATGTCTGGTGGCGGTTTCGGCGAATTGGGTAGGGGAGGGTTCCACGATGGTTCGGACGATTCGTTCCAGTTCGAGGAAGGTAATACTTAGCTCTGGTAGGGCTTCTAGGAGTTCCCTGATTTTTCCAGCTTGGTCGGCGAGGTTTCTAAAAGTGGTATCGCGTTGAGCGGAAAGGTCTAAGAGTTCAGTCGCCCAATTTTCCAAGTAAGCATAAAGGGAGATGGCTTCTTTTTTGGGTGCGGATCCATCCATGGCGTAGTGTTTACGTTGAAACCAGAATTGGTATTCTGCATGTACGGCCGGGTCAGGGTTTTCTTCCTTAAGATATGTCAGAACAGTACTAAACCAAGCGTCGCTAAAGAGCCCGGGACGAGCTGCCAGTACCTTAGCGATTTCCAATGCCAAACCGCGTTCAAGTGGTTTAACAGGGAGTGTGACAAATTCCATTATTTTGAAAATATCAATGGGTTCCCATAGAAATGCGGGTGCTAGTTTGAGTACTTGAAGCGCAGGTCGGGCGAGTGTAGCTGAGAGGATACCGAAAGGGGGGACTCCCTCTCTTACAAAGGCTAGTTCAAGGCTTTGATCAAGCTCAGGGAGCAGGAAACTAGGACGCCAGTCAGGATTCCGCTGAAGGGTTTGTGCCAGAAAGGTGGCAGCGTCGGTGTCGGATCGTGCCGACAGGAGTACGATATCTGGATTACTTGGGGATAATTCAGGGGGGCTTGTGGAATTGTTCAATAAGTAGTGTTGGAATGCGTTGAGCCCTGGGCTTTTAGAGGAAGCTTGAGGTTGGACATCATATAGCTCTATAGGAACTCCCTTTTCTTCCAAGGTATTCAGGCTGCGTTGAATATGGATGGGGTACAGGTTTTTGGGCTCTGTTAAAATTATTTTATGGAGCTTGATGGGGTGGGTTGGAAGTGTTTTAAGTAATAGGTTCCATCGGTCTGCTTCTCCTAGTAAGGCAAGAAAATTTTGAGGGTCATTTGCTTTTTGTTGGAAAATGGATTCCACACTCGCCCAGACAACAAGTCGATCGGGTAGGGACTCTGCAAGGGTAAAATCCCAGCCAGCCAAACAGAGTTGATCTCTATAGTTGAGTAGGGCGGATGCAGTTGCAAATCGGTCAGAATGAAAGGAACGGGCATAGAAGACTGTTGGGTTGGTCTGGAGGTATTGAAGTAAGGCTTGGCGGTATAGCTCTACCCTTAAGTAATCGTTTTTTTCGGGGTACCCATCTAGTCCTAGGGTATTTTCCAGCCATCTTAGCCATTTTTTTGGACCTAAAAAAAGGGTATTAATGGTATTAGAAACAGGGAATTGGATGGGGCCATCCAATTCATTTCCGAGGTAGATGGTAGTTAGTGGGACCATAAGAACGTAATTAGAAAGGGGCTGACTCAATACATTGGAAATTTGGAGTATTCTAAAGGTGGCAACCTGAATTTAACAGCCGGCACGTGTAGGGTGGACAAATGCCGGCTGTACTATTATCCGATGGCAGCTTCCACCTCAGTGATTGTTTGAGGTACATCTGGCCCAAGTTTGCGGCTGCCGCTTTCCGTAATGAGGTAATTATCTTCAATCCGGCATCCGCCTTCTCCTTGAAGTTGTTTTAATCGGTCGTAATTAATAAAGTCTTTAAACATACCGCTGCTCTCCCATCGTTCGATGAGTGGTGGGATGAAATAAATACCAGGTTCTACGGTAAGTACAAATCCTTGCTCCAGTTGTTTGGCAAGTCGAAGGGAACGAAGGCCAAGGAGCGTACTCCGCTCTTGGTGATCGGCGTAGCCAACGAATTGTTCTCCCAGGTTTTCCATATCATGGACATCTAGTCCTATCATGTGCCCGAGACCATGGGGCATAAAGAGTCCGGGTACGCCTAGTTGGGCCATTTCTGCGGGGTCACCTTTAAGGATTCCCATATTTTTTAGTCCTTCTGCGATGGTTTCCCAGGCGAGGAGGTGGCATTCCCGATAGGTGATTCCGGGACGGAGTGCTTGAGCCGCGCGTTGATAAGCGGCGAGGACAGTCTGGTAGATCTCTTTTTGGGTGCTTGAGAATTTGCCGCTGACGGGCCAGGTACGGGTAAGGTCAGAGGCGTAGCCAGAGTGGGCTTCTGCACCTAAATCTGCCACAATCCACTGCCCATTTTTGAGTTGGTTACCATGGTAGTGGTTATGCAGGATGTGGCCATTTACGGAAAAGATGGGGTGGTACGCCATGGTTCCATGGTGGGCTTTGGCAATTCCCTCTACGCCTCCTACAATTTCATATTCAAAACGGCCCTCACGGGTTTCGGACATAGCAAACTGATAGATTTGTTGTGTTACGCGAAGTGCCTTTTCCATCTCTGCAATTTCCTCGGCGGATTTGATACTTCGCTGGGCGACGATTGCTCTAATCAGTGCATCTGACGAATGCAGCTGCGACACTCCTAACAACTGCATCAACTCAAATTTGAGCACTGTATGATATGGATCAACATAGTGAATTACGCGGTTTGCAGTGGTGGCTTTTTGTAAAAAGGCGGCGAGTTGTTCACTGGGGTAGCTTTGTTGGATGCCAGCTTGGCCAGCCAATTCGGAGAGGGCGGGCAAGGGACCTTCCCAGATAACATCATCCATGCTGGGTTCGTGTCCGAATAAGATATCTTGGTCGTTTTCTATATCAATAACAACAAACAAGCCCGGGATTTGTAGTCCGCAATAGTAGAGAAACGTACTGTCCTGGCGGAAGGGATAGGTATTAGCAGTGTAGTTGAAGGGAAGGAGGGGGTTGGCGGGGAGTAGAACGAGGCCCGATCCTACTTTGTGTTTAAGTTGCAATCGTCGTTGCGTGTACGTAGTTGCTGAAAACATATTAAATGGATTGGTATAATAATTTGGCAAATGAAAGAGAATAGTACGTTTGAACGCGAAAGTGCGTATTATTGGGAAAATGGGTTGTTAAAAGCGGTACTTTTTTTATTTTTTGTGTTAAAATAATACTTAATATACATTAGATGATAATGCGGAAGGGTTTTGTTTTGTTAAAAATGGGCATTTGATATTGTTTTTTTATCTACCTTCACCTGTCCAAGTGTAGATAAAATCTAAACCAAAAGTGGAGTTGGTTTTCCCCAATTCTATTTATTTTAGGAGGAGGCTGCACGGTT
>Ga0079301_1001226_pt1 | contig 11995 bp, 9 predicted proteins | sample Wag4_2014_7_11_3_FD_74797 | JGI IMG/M metagenome (GOLD analysis project Ga0079301, IMG submission 74797) | Fresh water mixed with fracking chemicals microbial communities from Ohio, USA - Utica-2 Time Series FC 2014_7_11 | ecosystem: Engineered > Industrial production > Chemical products > Input...
GGGCTACAACACCGAGCCCCTGGTGTCGATCGACTTCAACCACAACCCGCTGAGCTCGGTGTTCGATTCCACGCAAACCCGCGTGATGGGCGGCACGCTGGTGAAGGTGCTGTCCTGGTATGACAACGAGTGGGGCTTCTCCAACCGGATGCTGGACACCACGCTGGCATTGATGAACGCGAAGTAATCGCCCCATGAAACGCCCCGGTCAAGCGCCGGGGCGTTGTTTCAACGACTGACGCTTTTTGTCTGACCCATGAAATTCCGCAAACTCACCGATCTCGATCTCGCTGGCAAGCGGGTGTTCATCCGCGCCGACCTTAACGTGCCGCAGGACGACGCGGGCAACATCACCGATGACACCCGCATTCGCGCGTCCTTGCCGGGCATTCAGTACGCGCTGGCACAAGGCGCGGCGGTGATGGTGGCCTCGCACCTGGGCCGGCCCACCGAGGGGCAGTGGCGGGCGGAAGACTCGCTCGCGCCGATCGCTTCCCACATGAGCAAGCTCATGGGTCGCGAGGTGCCGCTGGTACGCGATTGGGTGGAGGGCGGTGTGGAGGTGAAACCCGGCGAACTCGTGCTGCTGGAGAACTGCCGCATCAACCAAGGGGAAAAGAAAAACAGCGCGGAGCTCGCCGCACGCATGGCCTCGCTTTTCGATATCTATGCCAATGATGCTTTCGGCGCCGCGCACCGTGCAGAAGCCACCACCCACGCGCTGGCGCTTGCCGCCCCCGTGGCCTGCGCCGGGCCACTGTTGGCCGCCGAGCTCGATGCGCTGGCCCGTGCGCTGGGCGCGCCGAAACGCCCCATGCTCGCCATCGTGGCGGGCTCCAAGGTGTCGACCAAGCTCACCATCCTCGCCTCGCTGGCAGACAAAGTGGATGGGCTGATCGTGGGCGGCGGCATTGCCAATACCTTCATGCTCGCAGCGGGTCTCAAGATCGGCAAATCGCTGGCCGAGCCGGATTTGGTGAATGAAGCCGCCAAACTCATCGAAGGCATGAAAGCGCGTGGCGCGAGCGTACCGATTCCGGTGGATGTGGTCTGCGCCAAGGAGTTTTCCGCAAGCGCAGCCGCCACCATCAAGAATGTGGCGGATGTGGCCGAAGACGATCTGATTCTCGATATCGGCCCGAAAACCGCCGCGCTGCTGGCCGATAAAATCGCCACTGCCGGCACGGTGGTGTGGAATGGCCCGGTGGGCGTGTTTGAATTCGATCAATTCGGCGACGGCACCAAAGCGATCGCAGAAGCGATTGCGCAATCCCCCGCGTTTTCGATTGCAGGTGGCGGCGACACGCTGGCGGCGATTGCGAAATACAACATCACCGACAAGGTGGGCTACATCTCCACCGGCGGCGGCGCGTTCCTTGAATTCCTCGAAGGCAAAACCCTGCCCGCGGTCGAGGCTCTGGCCCAGCGTGCCTGATCGCTCGATCGCCTGAAACCCATTGCAAAGGACCCCCATGCGCAGCACCAAAATTGTCGCCACCTTAGGCCCCGCCTCCTCTGATGAAACCACGCTCTCAAGGCTGGTGGCGGCGGGTGTGGATGTGGTGCGGCTCAACTTCTCGCACGGCACGGCGGATGACCACCGCAAACGCGTGGAGACCCTGCGCCGGGTGAGCAAGGCCATGGGCCGCACCGTGGGCATCATGGCGGACCTGCAAGGGCCCAAGATCCGCGTCGGCAAATTCGCGCAGGGCAAGATCCTGCTCGAAGCAGGGCAGGCTTTCATCCTGGATGCCACCTGCACGTTAGGCGATGACACCCGCGTGGGGCTGGATTACCCGGAGCTCGTGAATGATGTGAGCGCGGGCAATGTGCTGCTGCTCGATGACGGGCGCATCACGCTCACCGTGGAAAAGGTGGCGGGCAAGGAAATCCACACCCGCGTCAAAGCCGGTGGTGAGCTTTCCAACAACAAAGGCATCAATCGCCAAGGCGGCGGCCTCTCGGCCCCGGCGCTCACGGCCAAGGACATGGAGGACATCAAGACCGCAGCCGCGCTCAATGTCGATCTGGTGGCGGTGTCGTTTCCGAAATCCGGCGTGGATATGCTGCTCGCCCGCCAGCTGCTGTCGGCTGCGGGCTCGACTGCGCTGTTGATTGCCAAGATCGAACGCGCTGAAGCCATCCCCGCGTTGGAAGACATTTTGAAAGCCTCAGACGGCATCATGGTGGCGCGTGGCGATCTGGCGGTGGAAGTGGGGGATGCCGCGGTGCCGGCGCTGCAAAAGCGCATGATTCGCGCAGCGCGTGAGCACAACAAGCTCACCATCACCGCCACGCAGATGATGGAATCGATGATTCACAGCCCGGTGCCCACCCGCGCCGAGGTGTCGGATGTGGCCAACGCGGTGCTCGATGGCACCGATGCGGTGATGCTCTCGGCGGAAACCGCCTCGGGCAAATACCCGGTCGAGACCGTGGAATCCATGGCCCGGGTGTGTATCGAAGCGGAAAAATCCGCCGAGCTCACGCTCGATCGCGATTTCTTGAACCGTATTTTCACCCGCATCGATCAGTCGGTGGCCATGGCGGCACTCTTCACCTCTTTCCACCTCAAGGTGAAGGCGATTGTGGCGCTCACCCAATCGGGCTCGACCGCGCTGTGGATGTCGCGACTGAATGCGGGTGTGCCGATCTTCGCGCTGACCCCCGAGGAGCGCACGCTCTATCGCTTGAGCCTCTATCACGGCGTGCGGCCGATTTTGATGTCCCAGCATGACAAGGACAGCGACCAGCTGTTGCGCGACGCCGAGGATGTGCTGATCGAAAAGGGCGTGGTGGAAAAGGGCGATCTCATCGTCATCACCATCGGCGAGCCGATCGGTAAGGCGGGCGGCACCAACACCATGAAGATCGTGAAGGTGGGCGAGCATCGTTGATTTTTTCGCCTGCGCGGTGCGCGGGTGTTGATTGATTTTTTTGGCTGCTTTTGACAACGCGTGGGTCACCGCTGACCCACCCTACCCTTTCAGGAGAACACCATGCCTTTGGTATCCATGCGCCAGCTGCTCGATCATGCCGCGGAAAACGGCTATGGCTTGCCGGCCTTCAATGTCAATAACCTCGAGCAGGTGCAGGCCATCATGGAAGCGGCCAGCGAGACCGACAGCCCGGTGATCATGCAGGCCTCGGCCGGTGCGCGCAAATATGCCGGGGAGGCCTTTCTGCGCTATCTCATCACCGCGGCAGTGGAGGCGTATCCGAATATCCCTGTCGTCATGCACCAAGACCACGGCCAATCGCCTGCGGTGTGTATGGCGGCGATCCGCTCGGGCTTTTCCAGCGTGATGATGGATGGCTCGCTGCTGGCCGATGGCAAGACGCCTTCGGATTATGAATACAACGTCGCCACCACCCGTCAGGTGGTCGAGTTCGCGCACTCGATCGGCGTGACAGTCGAAGGTGAGCTGGGCTGTCTGGGTTCGCTTGAAACCATGATGGGCGACAAGGAAGACGGCCACGGCGCAGAAGGCGCCATGACCCGCGACATGCTGCTCACCGACCCCGAGCAAGCCGCGGATTTCGTGCGCCAGACTCAGTGCGATGCGCTGGCAATTGCGATCGGCACCTCGCATGGCGCCTATAAATTCAGCCGCAAGCCCACCGGTGACATCCTCGCCATCGACCGCATCAAAGCCATCCACGCCCGCATCCCCAACACCCATCTGGTGATGCATGGCTCCTCCAGCGTGCCGCAGGAATTGCTCGCAGCGATTCGCGAATTCGGCGGCGACATGAAGGAAACCTACGGCGTGCCGGTGGAAGAAATTCAGGAAGGCATCAAGTACGGTGTGCGCAAGATCAATATCGACACCGATATCCGCCTTGCAATGACCGCAGCGATCCGGCGTTATTTCGTGGAAAACCCCTCGAAATTCGACCCGCGTGATTATCTCAAGCCCGCGCGCGAAGCCGCCAAGCAGATCTGCAAGGCGCGCTATGAAGCCTTCGGCTGCGCGGGGCAAGCGTCAAAGATCAAGCCGGTGTCGCTGGAAAAAATCGCGGCGCGATATGCTGCCGGGGAATTGAACCAGATCGTTCGCTGAACACGCGCAAGACAAGGCAGTTTTTAGGACCATAGGGTGGGTATCGAGTTACCCACCCTATTTCATTACTCCACTACTCCACTGCTCCACTACTCCACTTTGTCCTCAATCTCTTTGAGATACCAGCAGCCTGTTTCCCGGACAAAGCGATAGCCCAAGTACACCGGCGGGTTGGCGCGATACACGGTCACCGTGGCGGCGTCCTTGGAGAGCTTCACGCCGCCGAACCCCATACCGTTCGATTCCATCATCTCAGCGATTGAGGGTGTGAATTCATCTTCTCCCCTGGACACCGAAGTCTGGGTAATGCCCATGGATTTCGGCTCGACCACGGTCACCATCAGGGGATACTGGGTGCGGCTTTTGGCAAACTTCGCTTCTTTGACGAAGCGATTGAAGAATTTGTCGAATTTCTCTGCCTTGGCATCACCGCAAGCGAGCGCGTGTGAGTGGGGCAGGACAGCCAGTGACAGCAGCAGGAAAAATCGGAGCATTATTAAAGCCTCAGAAATCGGGGAAGCCCCGCACGCCGAAGGATAGCAACCACGGCCTGTCAGGACAATGTCATAGGCGCGGCCTGAGACAGGCAGAGATTCATCTCGCCCTGATTCAACGCAAGGGGTGACGAGTCACCCGCCCCCTGGGGCTGACATCATGAAAAAGCCCCGCACGGGGCGGGGCTTTTTCTGAGCTCAACTTCGAGCTGCTTACTTGCGGCCAGCGGTACGGGTGGCTTGCATGAAGTTGTCGAAACGGTTTTCGGCAACAGCGAACCACTGCAGCTGGTCAGCCTGGAATTTCTTCCAGGAGTCGTAGACCTTCTTGAACTTGGCGTTCTTGGCAGAGGTTTCGTCGTAGAGATCCTGAGCGGCCTTGAAGGAGGCAGCCAGCACTTCATTGGAGAAACCGTGCAGTTGAACGCCCGAACCCACGAGGCGCTTGAGCGCAGCGGGGTTGCGCACGTCGTACTTGCCTTGCATTTCGACGTGAGCTTCGGAGCAAGCCTGCTCGAGGATGGCTTGGTACTGCTTGGGCAGAGCGGCCCACTGCTTCTGGTTCACGTACAGGGACAGCTGGGTGCAGCCTTCCCAGAAACCAGGGTAGTAGTAGTGCTTGGCCACTTTGGCGAAGCCGAGCTTTTCATCGTCCGCGGGGCCGATCCATTCGGCGGCGTCGATGGTGCCCTTTTCCAGCGCGGGGTAGATGTCACCGCCCGGGATTTGCTGGGGCACGACACCCAGCTTGGACAGCACTTGACCGGCGAAGCCGCCGATACGCATCTTAAGGCCCTTGAGGTCTTCAACGGACTTGACTTCCTTGCGGAACCAGCCGCCCATCTGGGCACCGGTGTTGCCGCAGGGGATGTTGTAGATGTTGTAGTCCTTGAAGAACTCGCGCATGAGTTCCAGACCGCCGCCTTCCCACATCCAGGCGGACTGCTGACGGCTGTTCAGGCCGAAAGGCACGGCGCAGTCGAAGGCAAACGTTGGATCTTTGCCGACGTAGTAGTAGCTGGCGGAGTGGCCGAGCTCAACGGTGCCGTCTTTCACGGCGTCGAGCACGCCAAGGCCGGGGACGATTTCGCCGGCGGCGAAGACTTGAATCTGGAACTTGCCACCGGTGGCAGCGGCAACGTTCTTGGCGACGGTTTCAGCACCGCCGTAGATGGTGTCCAAGCTCTTCGGGAAGCTGGAGGCCAGGCGCCACTTCACAGTGGGCATTTCCTGGGCATTGACGATGGCCGGTGCGGCCAGGGTGCCGACGGCAGCAGCTGCGCCAGCTTGCTTCAGAAACGAACGACGACTCACTTTGGGTTCTCCTCAACAGGATGTGGTTGTAACAGCGCTGCGATTATATGCAGCGTTTTTCGGGGCTGACAGCATGGGAAAACCCCTATTCATGCCGGTTTGCGGGCCGGTCTTATGACACACGCCCCCAGGAATGATGCCGGGGCCGTGCACTTTTTCACACCCAGGCCGGGTGACTAAATACTGTTAATACTGTTCGCTTTGGCTGCAGCGGTTCGTTTTGCTCCCCTCGCCCGTTTGCGGGGGAGGGGCGTCACCGCAGCATGGCCGAGATGCTAGCCGAACTGTATTGGGCCGGTTGATTATTTCTTGAAGTTGCGGGTGGCTTGCATGAAGCTGTCAAAGCGGTTTTCCGCCACCGCGAACCACTGCAGTTCATCCGACTGGAATCGCTTCCAGGAGTCGTAGACCTTCTTGAACTTCGGGTTCTTGGCGGCGATCTCTTCATAGAGCTCGTTGGCAGCCTTGTAGCCGGCCGCCAAAATTTCATTCGAGAACGCACGCAGCTGCACGCCGCCGCCCACCAGCCGCTTGAGCGAGGCCGGATTGCGAACGTCGTATTTGGCTTGCATTTCGATATGGGCGTCCGCGCAGGCGGCCTCCAGGATGGCCTGGTATTCCTTGGGCAGACCCGCCCAGAGCTTCAGGTTGATGTAGGTGCTGACCTGCGGGCCGCCTTCCCAGAAGCCGGGGTAGTAATAATTTTTCGCGACCTTGGCAAAGCCGAGCTTTTCGTCGTCATAGGGGCCCACCCATTCGGCGGCGTCGATGGTGCCCTTTTCGAGCGCGGGGTAGATGTCGCCACCCGGAATCTGCTGCGGCACCGCGCCCAGCTTGGCCATCACTTGCCCGGCGATGCCGGCGATGCGCATCTTCAAGCCCTTGAGGTCTTCCAGCGATTTGATTTCTTTGCGGAACCAGCCACCCATCTGCGCGCCGGTGTTGCCGGTGGGGATTTGATAGACGTTGTATTCCTTGAAGAACTCGCGCATCAGCTCCAGGCCGCCACCTTCGGACATCCAGGCGGATTGCTGGCGGCTGTTCAAACCAAAGGGCATGGCGGTATCGAAGGCGAAGGTGGGGTCTTTGCCGACGAAGTAATAGCTGCAGGTGTGGCCCATTTCGACTGTGCCGTCCTTGACGGCGTCAAGCACGCCCGGGCCGGGGACAATTTCGCCCGCCGCGAACACTTGAATCTGGAATTTGCCGCCGGTTGCGACAGCGACTTTTTGGGCCACGCTTTCGGCGCCGCCGTAGATGGTGTCCAGGCTCTTGGGGAAGCTGGAGGCCAGCCGCCATTTGACGGTGGGCAGCTCGGAGGCGTGGACCACGGCCGGGGCGGCGAGGGTGCCGACTGCGGCGGCAGCGCCGGCTTGTTTCAGAAACGAACGACGGCTCACGAAAGTCTCCTCTTTGGGGTTATTGGACCGAGATGGTGCAAAACCTTGAGAGACTATGACAAACGCGTGCCGCCGTGAGTAGGGGGAAACCCGGATTCAAGCCGCCGTCCGTCGGCTGCTTCAGCCCCCGGCCACTGTCATCTTTTCGATGAGGATGGAGCCGGTGTGCTTGGTGCCACGCACCAGCACATCGCTACCCACATCCACCACCTGCTGGAACATGTCGCGCAGATTGCCGGCGATGGTGATTTCTTCGACCGCGTGTTTGATGCGGCCGTTTTCCACCCAGAAGCCGGCGGCACCCCGGGAATAATCGCCGGTCACATAATTCACGCCCTGGCCGAGCAATTCGGTGACGAGCAAGCCGCGGTCCATGAGCCGCAGCATGCCTTCAAAATTGCGCGGGCCGCTGCGCAGGATGAGGTTGTGCGAGCCGCCGGCGTTCGCCGTGCTGGCCAGCCCCAGCTTGCGGGCGGAATAAGTGCCAAGGAAATACCCCTGCAACACGCCGGACTCCACCACCTCGCGGTCGCGGGTGAGGACGCCGTCATCATCAAAGGGCGTGCTGCCCATGGCCTTGGGCAGATGCGGGCGCTCGCTGATATTCACGTTGCGCGAAAACACCGGCTTGCCCAGGGAGTCGAGCAGGAAGGAAGACTTGCGGTAGAGGCTGCCACCGCTCACCGCATACACAAAATTGCCAAGCAAGGTGGCGGCCACCGGGGCCTCGAACAGCACCGGCACCACGCAGGTCTTAATCTTGCGCGCGCCCAAGCGGGCCAGCGCGCGGCGGGCGCAGTAATCGCCCACTTCTTCAGGGTCAGCCAGATCGGCTGCGTCGCGGCGCGAGATATACCAGTCGTCGCGCTGCATGGCATCGCCCTCGCCTGCGATCATCGAGCAGGACACGCTGTGGCGGCTGCTGGCATAGCCCCCCATGAAGCCCAGGCTGTTGGCCGATATGAAATGCGATTGCTGGGTGGAGACATTCGCCCCTTCGGAATTCTTGATCATGGGGCTCACATCGAAGGCGGCCTCTTCGCAGCGGCGCGCGATCTTGATGGCCTCTTCCACCGAGGTCTGCCAGGGGTAATACAGCCCCGGGTCGGCAAAATCACGCGCCAGCAGGTGCTCATCGGGCAAGCCGGCGAAGGGGTCGGCGGCGGTGAAGCGGGCAATGGAGAGCGCCGCATCCACCGCGGCTTCGATCGCCGGGCGAGAAAAATCGCTCGAGCTTGCGTAGCCGCGCCGCTGGCCCAGATAGACCGTGACGCCCAGCCCTTTATCGCGGTTGTATTCGATGGTTTCCACCTCGCGGTGGCGCACGCCCACCGAGTGGCCAAAGCCCTCGGAAACATCGACTTCTGTGGCAGTGGCGCCGCGAGCGCGGGCATAGTCGAGCACCTGCTGCGCCAGATCGCGCAGCGCTTGGGGTGTAAAGCCGAAACTTTGTCCTGACATGGCCAAAAGTGGGATTCAAAAAATAAAGGTGTATCTTATCGCCTTTCGTTGAGGCAACACATGCGTAAGACCCCTTATATTCCCGGTGCCGATGTCGAGGATGATTCTGCCGAGCGGCCCAGCAAATCCCAGAAAAAACGCGACAGCCACGCCCTGCAGGCGCTGGGCGAAGAATTGGTGGCGCTCTCAGCCGAGCGGCTTGCCAAAGTGCCGCTGCCCGAGAGCCTGAGCGCTGCGGTGAAAGATGCGCAGCGGATAAAAAGCCATGAAGGCAGGCGACGCCAGATGCAACTCATCGGCAAACTGATGCGCTCGGTGGAGCCCGAACCGATCCGCGCGATGCTCGATGCCTTCAATGGCGCCTCGAAAGCCGAGACAGCGCGGATGCACCGGCTGGAGCGGCTGCGCGATGCGTTTCTCGCCGATGAATCTGCGCTCACCGAGATCATGAACACTTGGCCACAGGCCGACTCGCAGCATTTGCGCACCCTGCGGCGCAACGCGCTGCGCGAACGCGAGCAGATGAAACCGCCCCGAAGTTATCGCGAGATTTTCAGGGCGCTGCGCGAGCTGGATGAAGGGCGTAACGAGCCGGCAGGCGATTAATCACCCAGCCAACTGTGCACCAGGCTTGCGCCCCACAGCACACCGAAGCCCGTCGTGTCAGTGGCAATCGCCCCCAGCCCGCCTGCGCAGATGGCGGAGGACAAATCCACATGCATCCAGGGCCGATCTTGGGTGAAGCGTTTGAGAAACGAGGCGGCGAGGATATGGTCGGCCTCCCCCTCCAGGGTGCATTGCTTGATGTCGGCCACCTTGGATTCAAGCGGCTTGTCATAATCGGCCTCCAGCGGAAAGAGCGTGACCCGCTCGCCACTGGCCTGCCCTGCCGCCACCGCCAGCGCGCCCAGCGGGGCTTGGCTTGCGAACACGCCCGCCATGCGATTGCCCAGCGCGGTGATCATCGAGCCGGTGAGGGTGGCAAAATCAATCATCAGATCGGGTTTGCCCCCCGCCGCGAGCAATAGCGTGTCGGCCAGCACCATGCGGCCTTCGGCATCGGTGTGCACCACTTCGATGGTGGTGCCATCCAGCGCGGTGACGATGTCATTTTGCTTGTAGGCGGTGGGCGAGATGTGGTTTTGCGCCAGGGCAAGCCAGGCATCGATGCGCACCGGCACACGCTGCGCGGCGAGCGCTTGCATGAGGCCCACCACCACCGCTGAGCCATTCATGTCTTCATGCATGCCGGCCATGTATTTCGCGGGTTTGAGGTTGTGGCCGCCAGTATCAAAACAAATGCCCTTGCCGATGAGCGCGAGTGATTTTTTCGCGCCCCGTGGCGCCCAGGAAAGATGCACGATCGCGGCATCATCATCCGCGCTGCCCTGCGCCACCGCACAGAAAGCGCCCGCCCCCATGGCGCGCAGCTTCTTGAAATCATATTCCTCGAGGCCAAAGCCACTGTGCTTGGCGAACGCGCGCAGGCGCTTGCGATAAGCGCCGGGGGTCAGCGTGTTGGGCGCCGCCGAGGACAACTCGCGGGCGAGCAGATTACCGGTGGCGAGGGAGCCCACCGCAGCAAAGCCATCGTCAGATCGAGCGCCGAAAAGATGGATGACTTTCAGCGGGTGCAGATCGGGTTCTTTTTTCTGCACCGGCAAGGGCGCGCCATTGGCCCACAGCACATACAAGGCTTCGCTGGCGAGCCGCTCGGCATCGTCTTGCGCGATCACGCACAACGCCACTTCATCGGGTGCCTCATCAAGCAACACCGCGCTGGCCGTGCGCAACAGCGAGAGCCGCTCAAAGGCGGTTTTACCCGCTTCAACCACCACCACCGACACCAGCGTGCCGCCTTGCAGGCTCATGCTTTGCGGGGTTTTGGCGAGCGCATCCGGCTTCACGCGGCGGCGCTTGCAGGTGGCCTCGAGGGCGGTGTTGATCTCCGGCAAGGCGGCGAGCGCGCCGGGCTGATCGAGCACCACCAGCACATGACGGTGGCGCAACAAGGTGCGCATCTCGGGTAAGGCGCGGGTCTGTCGCAGGCGGGCAATCATCGGGGGGCTCCTTGGCATGACGAGGTGAGGTGGATTTTATCCCGGCTGGCCCGCTTGCTCGGGTTAAACTCGTCGCCTCCGTCCTGAGACAACACACCGTGCCTGCCATCAGCCTGCGCGACACCCTACCCTCAGAAGTCAATCTGGAAGATTTCATCGACGCGGCCACGCCGCAGACACCCGAAGAGGCCCTCAGCCCCGACAAAAAGATCGTGGTGGTGGACACCTTCAACGCCGATCCGCCCCACGGCGAGTGGGTGAGCTTTCTGGCCGCCACCCGGGGTAAATCCACCGATGCCGATGAAGTGGGCCAACTCGCGGTGTCAGACGATATCGATAGCGAAGCGGAATTCATCGACGCCTTCAACGACACGCTCAAAGCGCTGCAAGAAAGTGACTCGGGCGCCCGGGTAGTGAATATCTCCAGCGGCCGCTCGCCAGCGCGGGCGGTGTATGAGCGCGCGAGCGAATTGCTGAAGTGGTCGGGCTCGCTTGATGAGGCCCGTGAGCGCGCGGCGCGAGCGGACGATGATGAGCACGCCGCCGAGCACGATCACGCCCGGGCAGTGGTTAAACGCGCGGAGGCGCTGATTCGCGATTTCGATCTGGAAGATGACGCCCGCATCGAGGACATCCTGCGTGAAGTGGTTGAGGATGTGGAGGACGACTTCAAGCACGATGACATGCAGGAGGCCGGGCAGGCGCTGGAAGACACGCTCAACGCGCTGCACGACAAAGGCATCGCAGTGGTGGTCTCGGCCGGCAACCACCAGCAGGTGGCTGATCGCCTGGCGGAGCGCGATGTCGATTTCGATGAGGGCCGCTTCCTGGATAACTCACTCGCCCAAGGGCCGGTGATCGTGGTGGGGGCGACCACGCAGTCGATCGAGGATATTGGCTCGCAAGACGCCCCCCCCTGCGCCGCGCCTGCCGAGTTCAGCAACGCAAGCGGCGAGGTGGACATCGCCGCCGATGGCACCGACATCACCGTGGCCTCCTCCATCAAGACCCAGGACACCGAAACCCAATCGGGCACCTCGTTTGCCGCGCCCCAAGTGACGGCGCTGCTGGCGGACCTGTTTGAGCGCAACCCGGAGCTTTCACCCGAAGACGCGCTGTCGATCCTGCAGGACACCGCGCTCCGGCCGGATGAGGACGATGAGCGGCAAGTGGGGGCGGGGCTCATCGAGCCAGACAAGGCG
>Ga0079301_1001230_pt1 | contig 11965 bp, 12 predicted proteins | sample Wag4_2014_7_11_3_FD_74797 | JGI IMG/M metagenome (GOLD analysis project Ga0079301, IMG submission 74797) | Fresh water mixed with fracking chemicals microbial communities from Ohio, USA - Utica-2 Time Series FC 2014_7_11 | ecosystem: Engineered > Industrial production > Chemical products > Input...
GGCTTATCCTGCCCCGCAAAAGCAAGGGCGCGGGACCATGGCGGCACGACGCATTCTCATTACCGGGGCAGCGAGCGGCATTGGCGCTGCCACCGCCCGCGCCTTCGCTGGCCCTGGCGTGGAGCTGATGCTGCACACCAGGGCCAATCGCGAAGCCTTGGCACGTGTGGCCGCCGCTGCGCGGGACAAAGGCGCGCAAGTTGCCGAAGCCTTCGGCGATTTCACGGAAGCCGAGGCGCCGGCGCGGCTGGTGGCAGAAACCATCACTGCACTTGGCGGCTTGGATGTTCTGGTGGCCAATGCCGGCTTTGCTGATCGCACGCCCATCGCAACCCTCACCGATGCCGGCTTCGCCAAAAGCCATGAGGCCATTACCTTCAGCTTCCTGCGTCTGGCCCGCGCTGCCACGCCGCATCTGGCGGAAGGGCAAGACCCGCGCCTGATCGCGGTTTCGTCCTTTGTGGCGCACCTATTCCGCAATGATGTCACCACCTTCCCGGCCTCGGCCGCCGCCAAGGCCGCGGTTGAAGCGCTGGTCCGCGCGCTCGCCATTGAATGGGCGCCGAAGGTCACGGTGAATGCCGTGGTGCCTGGCTATACGCGCAAAGACCCCGGCGCCCATGCCGCACTATCGGCGGCGCAATGGGAGGCGATTACCGCGCGCATTCCACTGAAGCGCCTTGGCACGCCCGATGATGTGGCTGCTGCCATCACTTTTCTTGCCTCCCCCGGCGCGGGATACATCACCGGGCAATCCATCCATGTGAGCGGCGGCGTGGTGATGTGATGCGGCGCCTGTTCTGGATGTTCCTCCTGCTGGCCGCGCCCGCCTTGGCGCAGGATCTGTCGGGGCATGGCGGGCCGGTGCGCGCCGTTTTGCCCTTGCCGGATGGGCAGCACATTGTCTCCGCCGGCTTCGATCACGCTGTCATCCTGTGGGATGCTCGCGCCGGCCAGGCACGCGCGGTGGCGCGCTGGCATCGCGGCAGCGTCAATGCACTCGCCCTTCTGCCCGATGGACGGATCGCGAGCGCCGGAGAAGGCGGGCGCATCGCGCTTTGGGCGCCGGGGCTTGGCGCGGCGCCCGCGCAAATTCTGGAAGGCCATACGGGGCAGATCGCGTCGCTAGCCGCGCATGGCGGCTTCCTGGCCTCGGCCGCCTGGGATGGCACCGTGCGGCTTTGGAATCTCGCCAATGGCAGCGCGCAAATCCTGGAAGGCCATCGCGGCAATGTGAACGCGGTCGCCTTCCGCCCCGATGGCGCGCTGGTAAGTGCAGGCTTCGACGGCACCATCCGCCTTTGGGCCGCCAATGGCAGCAACCAGATCATCGCCGAAGCCGGCCTGCCGCTGAATGCGCTGATTGCCCTGCCCGATGGGGGCCTCGCCACCGGCGGCGTGGATGGCGTGCTGCGCCTGATCGCGCCCAATGGCGCCATGCGCGAAGTGGAGGCAGGCGCGCGGCCCATTGTGGCACTCAGCCTTGATGCCACCGGCGCGCGGCTCGCAGTTGCCTCCCTTGGTGGCAATGTCACGATCTGGGGGCTGGGGACAGCGCGCCTGCTGCACACGCTGGAAGGCCCGGGCCTGCCGGTTTGGTCCGTGGCCTTCGCCCCGGATGGGCGCCTGCTTTGGACTGGCGGTGCTGACCGGCAAGTGCGCCGCTGGCATGCGCTGAGTGGCCGCGCCATCGGCCCCATCGCTGCCCCCGTCACCACCGACCTGCCAGCGGGGCTGGATGCGCATGGCGCGCACGTTTTTCGGGCCTGCAGCGCCTGCCATGCGCTCACCCCCGATGCAGGCCCCATGGCCGGGCCGCATTTGCATGGCATATTTGGCCGCCGGATGGGGTCTCTGCCAGGCTATGCCTATTCTGAACGCTTGGCGCGCGGGGACATCACCTGGGACGCGACCACCATCGGCGATCTGTTCACCCGCGGCCCCGATGTGGTGACGCCGGGCACGAAAATGCCCGTCCAGCGCGTGGATAATGCGGAGGATCTGGCGGCGCTGCTCCGTTTTTTGGCGCAGGCGACGAAGTAGAAGCGTGGGGAAACGAGGGGCGCCGCCAAACCTTAAGACGCAAGAAACCGCAACACAGCCGCGTTGAAATCAGCCGGGTTATCCGCCTGCACACTATGCGCAGCGCGCGCAATCGTCACACGCGTTGCATTCGGCATCACGCCTTCCAGCGCATCCAGAATGCGCCCGAATTGCGGTTGGGATTGATCGCCCCCCACCAGCAGCGTGCGTAGCGTGATTCCCGCTGCCTCGGCCCGCGCATAAGGCTTGCGCTGTTCCTTGATCTGCCCAAGCAAGGTTGTCGCATTGTCGCGATTGACCGTCTTGCGCGCCTCAGAACGCTTTTCCCATGCCCCAGGGCCTCCGGTATGTTCGGCAACAACCGTCAGGCCCTCTTCCACCTTGCCCTCGGCAATCAGGGCCGCCCCGCGCGCAAAGGCTGATGCCTGATTACCCGCCGGTGGCGCACCGCCCAGGCTTTCATCCAATTCGCCACCTGGTTCCAGCAACACCAAGGATGCCAGCAATTCCGGATGATGCTGCGCCACGCGAAAGGCGATATGCCCGCCGCGCGAATGGCCAATCAAATGCACGCGGCCCTTGCCAAGCCCACGAATGAAACCCGCCACATCCGCCGTATGGCGCGCAATGGTGAAATCCCCATCCTCCCGCCACTTGTCGGGCCAGCAATGGCGCAGGCTGATCGCAATCGCGTGATATTGCGCGCCAAAGGCTTCCATCTGCCCCGCAAAGGAACGCTGATCCCCAAGCGTACCATGCACCATCACCACGGGCGTGCCACTGCCAGCTTCGGCATAGGCAATCGGATAATCATCAACGCTCATTGTCGGCACCACACTCTCCTCAACCCTGCCGCGCCGCGGCGATCAGCGCCTTGAAGCGCTGCACTACGGCCGGCAAGCCTTCAAAAACGCTCTGCGAAATCAGGAAATGCCCGATGGAGATTTCCGTGACTTCCTCCATCCGGGCGATATCGGTCACGGTGTCATAAGTCAGCCCATGCCCGGCATGGCAGAGCAAACCCGCGCGCCGCGCCGCCACCACCCCTGCCTGCAAGCGTGCCAATTGTGCGGCCCTGTCCGCCACCGGCCCTTCGGCATAGGTGCCCGTGTGCAGTTCAATCGCAACCGCACCAATCGCCGCAGCCGCTTCAATCTGCGCCGCATCGGCTTCAATGAAAATCGAAACGCGCACATCGGCCGCCCGCAGCCGCGCCACGGCTTCGCGCAAGAATGGCCCGGCGCGCAGCACGTCCAAGCCGCCTTCCGTTGTCAGCTCCGCGCGTTTTTCCGGCACAAGACAGCAATAGGGCGGGCGGATGCGTTCCGCGAAGGCGACCATTTCCTCGGTCGCCGCCATTTCGAAATTCATGGGTGCCGCGATCTCGGCACGGATGCGTTCCACATCGCGATCCCTGATGTGGCGCCGATCTTCACGGAGATGCACGGTAATGCCATCCGCCCCTGCCTCCACCGCAATGCGGGAAGCCTCCACCGGGCAGGGATGCGCGCCACCGCGCGCATTGCGCAGTGTCGCCACATGATCAACATTCACCGATAGATCGAGATGCTTCACGCCAAACCTCTTTTTTCAGCAAGCTGCCCAGCGAGCCTGATGGCCGCGATCAACGAAGCGGGATCGGCCAGGCCCTTGCCGGCAATATCCAAGGCCGTGCCGTGATCGGGGCTGGTGCGGATAATGGAAAGCCCGAGCGTCACATTGACGCCGCCTGCCATGTCAATTGTCTTGATCGGGATCAGCGCCTGGTCGTGATAAAGGCAGATCGCCGCGTCATAGCCAGGCCGCGCGAGCGCCGTGAACATGGTATCGGGCGGCATTGGCCCGCGCGCATCAATCCCTTCCGCGCGAAGTGCCGCAATTGCGGGGGCGATGATGTCAATTTCCTCCCGCCCCATGGTGCCGGCTTCCCCGGCATGGGGGTTCAGACCCGCAATCGCCAAACGCGGCGCGGCAATGCCGAAATCGCGCTTCAGCGCGGCATCCACAATGCGCGTTGTCTCCACAATCAGCCCTGGGCTCAGCCGCGCAATCGCCTTGGCCAAAGCCTCATGCACCGTCACCGGCACAACGCGGAGTTCCGGGCAGGCCAGCATCATGACGGGCGGCACGCCGGCGCCGGCCAATTCGCCCAGGAATTCTGTATGGCCAGGATGCGGGAAGCCAGCGGCGGTCAGGCTTGCCTTCTGGATGGGGTTGGTCACGACGCCCGCTGCGCGGCCTGATTTGGCCAGCGCCACCGCTTCCTCAATCGCGCCGATCACCGCGCCCGCATGGGCTGGGTTTGGCTTGCCAGGGACCACTGGCACGGCCAAGGGCCGATGCAGGATGGGCAGCGCCTGCCCGAAGGCCGCACCTGCTTCCTCTGGCGCGCTGATCCGCGCCACGGGTACGCCAAAATCGCGTGTTGCATCGTCAATCAGCGCAAAGCATAGGCCGCTGCCGCGCAGGGCGCGCCAGGCGCCGGCGGTGATTTCCGCGCCGATCCCGGCGGGCTCACCCATGGTCAGGATTAGCGGCTTCATGGGCACCTTCTAACGCCATGCCCGGCGCGTGGCGAGGCTTTCCGCCGGCGTCACCACCACGCGGTTCACGCCAATGACCTGGCCGAGATTACCTGCGATGAGCGCGGCCATGCCAGGTTCAAGGTTCTCGCAGGAGATCGTGATTTCCATCTCCTCAACCCCTTGGCGGGCTTGGAAAAAATCAGGCGTCACGTCGCGCTTGGCAAAGGGCTGCAACAGCCTTGGCAGCAGGCCGGGGCTGGGTTCGGCGCGCAGATCAAAGCGCGTGGTCACAGGGTCAGAAAGCATGGCTTGAGTCCGGTTCAGGGTGGCGGGGCAATGCTGGGGCGGCCACCAGATGGGCGCGCAGGCCCCAAGCCCGGCGCCTCAGGCGGCCGCGGCGGTAATTCGGAGGGAAAGCGCCCTGAAAACCATGGCGTGTGTTTAGCACGTCCTGTCGCGCGAGCAAAAAATACGGCGCGGTGGGGGGCCGCGCCGTCAGAGTCTGACTTTCAAGGAGGAGAAGCCAGCAAACCGGGCGGGAAATCACGCCACCCGCGTGATTCTTGTGGCGCGAAAACGCCAAGGCGTTATTGATCTGGAGCAAATACTGAAATCAGGCCGGCTGCCATGGGGCAACCAGCCCGTCACAAACGATTGAGGAGAGAGTTTCATGGCGCGTGTTGCACTTGTCACCGGGGGCCAAAGAGGCATTGGCGCTGCGATCAGCGAAGCGCTGCAAGCGGCGGGCCGGACAGTGGTTGCTTCCTATGCCGGCAATGATGCGGCGGCGAAAGCGTTTACCGATCGCACCGGCATTCCTTGCTACAAATTCGATGTCGCCGATTACGCGCAATGCGCCGATGCCATTGCCAAGATCGAAGCCGAAGTGGGGCCGATTGAAATTCTGGTGAACAATGCCGGCATTACGCGCGATGCCACCATGCGCAAACTGAACCGCGACATGTGGGATGCGGTGATCGATACAAACCTTGGTTCCTGCTACAATCTTTGCAAGCTGGTTTGGGAAGGCATGAATGCGCGCAAGTTTGGCCGCATTGTGAATATCGGGTCGGTGAATGGCCAGGCTGGGCAATATGGCCAGGTGAATTACGCCGCGGCGAAATCCGGCATTCATGGCTTCACCAAGGCGCTGGCGCAGGAAGGCGCCAAGCTTGGCATTACCGTGAATGCGGTTGCCCCCGGTTATGTGGATACCGAAATGGTGCGCGCCGTGCCGCCCGATGTGCTGGAAAAGATCATTGCCCGCATCCCGCGTGGCCGGCTTGGCAAGGCCGAGGATATCGCCCGCGGTGTGGTCTTCCTGACCGCCGAGGATGCGGATTTCATCACCGGATCCACGCTATCCATCAATGGCGGGCAGCACATGTATTGAAACCAGGGGGTCCCCCCCTGGCATAAGCGCTGGCCCATGGCATGCTGCCCTTCCAATGAAGGGGAAATGCCATGGGCTATGCGATACTTGCTTTCGATGGTGCCGACAAAACCCGCCGTGCCGCGGCGATGGACCGCCACCGGGCGGTGATCAGCCGCTGGGCTGAAGATGGGCGGATGCCCTTTGGCACGCCGCTTTTCACCGCGGAATGGGTGCCTTCCGGGTCGCTCATGATCCTGGATGTGCCGGATATGGCGGGCGTTCGCGCCTATTTGGCGGAGGAACCCTTCTCGGTGGAGGGCGTTTGGGGGGATGTCCGCATCCTGCCCTTCCGCATTGCGACTTTGCCCTATCAGCGCCTGCCCAAGCCTGGCGACCCGATGGCGACCAGCCGCACCCATACAGTTGCCATTGCCTATGACGGCACGGATGCGGAAGCCCCCACCCGCCGCCAAGCCGCGCGGGGGGCGCATATCGCACGCATGCAACCCATGGCGGCTGATGGCACGCTTGCGGTCGGTGGCGCCATTCTGGATGAGGCCGAAAGCCGCATGATCGGTTCCATCACCGTGACGCGCCACGCAACGGACGAAGCCGCCCGCGCCTGGATGGCCGAAGACCCCTATGTGACAGGCGGCGTCTGGCAGGACATTACCCTGCATGCGACGCGCCTGGCCGCGCTGCCCTATCGGCCCTTGCCCGGCGGTGCCTGATGCCGCTGATTGAATATGCGGACGCCGTGCCCGAGGTGCGCGCGGTGTTTGATGACATCAAGGCCACGCGCGGGGTCGCCGATGTCAATAATTTCTGGAAAGCTTTGGCGGTGCATCCGCCCATGTTGCGGCGCACTTGGGAAAGCCTGAAGCAGGTCATGGCACCGGGTGCGCTCGACCCACTCACCAAGGAAATGCTCTACCTCGCGGCCTCAGCGGCGGCGGGTTGTGCCTATTGCACCGCCTCCCACACCGCAGCCGCCCGCGCCAAGGGGATGACGGACGCAATGCATGGCGAATTGCTGGCCGTGCTTGGCATGGCGGCGGAGACGAACCGTTTGGCCGAGGCACTCCGCGTGCCGATTGATCAGGGTTTGTGAGCGGTCATAAAAAAACCCCGGGGTCACCCCCGGGGCTTTCCGATCAGACCATAAGGCCCTGATCAATCGTTGTTGCGCTGCCCCATGAAGGACAGCAGCAGCTGGAACAGGTTGACGAAGTTCAGGTATAGGCCGAGCGCATCCATGACGCTCCGCTTGCCGGCTTCATCCGTGCCTTCCGCATAAGCGAATTGCACGTAATCCGCCTTGATGCGCTGCGTGTCATAAGCCGTGAGGCCAACGAACACGACCACGCCAATCACGCTGATCGCAAAGGCCAGCGCGGAAGACGCCAGGAAGATATTGACCACACCCGCGATCAGAATGCCGATCAGGCCCATGATCATGAAGCTGCCAAAGCGCGTCAGATCCGCCTTGGTGGTGTAGCCATACAGGCTCACTGCCGCGAACATCGCCGCCGTGATGAAGAAGGTGCTGGCGATGGACTGGCCCGTATAGCGCAGGAAGATGTTCGACAGGCTTGCCCCCATACAGGCAGCGAAGACCCAGAACAGCGCCTGCGTCGCGGGACGCGAGAGCTTGTTGATGCCAAAGGACAACACCAGAATGAACGCAAGCGGCGAGAGCATCGCGGCCCAGCCCAGAATGGTCGGCGAGATGACACGCGCACCATTGGCGGCGCGGGTCACCGACCAGAACATCTGTTGCAGTTCAGGCGAATTGCCGATCACATAGGCAACAATGCCGGTGAGCAGCAGGCCAGAGGACATCCAATTATAGACGCGGAGCATATATGCCCGCAGCCCGGCATCAATCGCGGCCGCATCGGCTGCGACGGGCCGACCCCAGCCGGTGGTGAAACGCGTGTCGGGACCAGAGGCCATGACGACAGAAACTCCTGTTGATGGGGAGGATTCCCCTTGCGGCAATAATATGGAGATTTCGTAATCTAGATCAATAGGGGGAAGGGCGCCCAAACGGTGGCTGGCGCCCTGTCCGCGATCAACGCTCGGCCGCTTCCACCCGGATGGCCGCCGCTTCGGCATAGGCCACATCCACCCTGTCACCGGGCTTCAGAGTCTTCAGGAATTCGCGCAATTCGGGGGCGCGCACGACAACCGTACGCTCCTGACGCGAAGGCCCGACGAAGCTCACGGTATTATTGGCGGCATCCACGGCGGTAATCCGCACACGCGCACGGGTAGCCGCTGCAGCACCAGCACCTGGGCGCGCGCCGGGTTCGGCACGCGCTGCACCCACCACGGTTTCGGGTTCAAGCCTGGTACCGGGGGCCGCCATGCGCACGGCGACCGCTTCTTCAAACTGCACCCGCACCCGATCGCCACGGCGAATCTGGGCGAAATTCCGCACCTCCGGGCCAAGCTGCAAGGTTTGCGGCTTGTCATCCGGGCCACGCACCACAATGGTCCGGGTCCGGGCATCCACGCGGTCCACCGCGCCCACAATTTCGCGCGTGGAGGAGGCAACGACCGGCGGCGGCGGGTCAGTCGCGCAGCCGGCAAGCGCCAGCAGCGGCAGGGCCAAAACGGCGCCTTGGCGCAGGCGCGCAGACAGGGTTGCGAACATGATCGGGCTTTCCTTCCTGTGGGCCGACGGTCAATACGCCGGTTTAACGCATACCGCAAACAAGGCGGCAATTGGCTGGCCAAGCCTTCAGGCAGCACCTTTCTGCCAATAGCCTTTATGAGGCTCCGCAGCTTCCGCTTCCAGGCAGGGGCCGATCACATCCACGCGCTCCGCCGCGCTGTCCAAAACCACCCGGCAGGATAGCGACAGCCCCGCCGTATGGGGCTGTGCATTGCGCAAATGCAGAATGGCGCCGGCGGAAAGCCCGTAAACCGCGCGCCCGATGCCGGCATAAAAAATCGCCGCCGAACACATCGCGCAGGGCTCGCCCGAGGAATAGATGGTGGCAGCCCGCAGCACATCGCGCGGCAGCCCGGCGCGCAAAACCGCGTGCAAGGCATTCATCTCAGAATGCGCCAACGTCCCGCCACCGCCCTTGCCCTGGGTGGACCCGGCCTCGGCCAGCACCTCCCCCTTCTCATCGGCAATCACCGCGGCGAAGGGGCGATCACCACGCGCGCGTGCCTCATTGGCCAGCGCAAAGGCGCGGCGCAGCAGGCCGGCATCAAGTGCAGAGAGTTTTTCATCCTCGGCCATGGCGGGCTTCCTATTCATTGCGGAGCAAGGGTGCCGCCTTGGCGCGTAGCGCGAAGGCAGTGCCGGCATAACCGAAGGCAAGCGTGATGGCCATGCAGGCCAGGACCGTGGCGGCCAAAGTGCCCGGCAGAAAGACCCAATCCGCGCGCATGACAAAGCGCACCACGCCCCAAGCTGCCGTCGTGCCGGCTGCCGCCGCGAGCAAACCCGCTGTCAGCCCCAGCAGCCCGAATTCCACCAGGAAGCTCGCGCGGATTTGCGCGCGCGTGGCGCCGATGGTCTTTAGCACCACAGCATCCCTGATGCGCCGCCTTTGCCCCGCCGCCACCGCGCCCGCCAGCACCAGCAGGCCTGCCAGCAGGGTAATGCCGGCCACGGCTGAAAGCGCGAAGCCAATCTTCTCCAATAGCCCGACCACCTGATCCAAGGCATCGCGCACCCGAATGCCTGAGACATTGGGGAAGCGATCTGTCAGCAAACGCAGGAGTGTGGCTTCCTGCGCCACATCATTGCGCATGGTCGCGATATGCGTATGCGGCGCGGCGGAGAGCAAGCCGGGGGACGCCACCAACACGTAATTGATGCCAAGCCCGCGCCAAGCGATTTCCCGCAGGCTTGCGATCTTCAGCGTAATGTCGCGGCCAAGCACATTCACCGTGATGCTATCGCCAACACCAACACCCCAACCCTTGGCGAGTTGCGCGTCGAAGGAAACCAAGGGCGGGCCGGCGTAATCCAGCGCCCACCATGCGCCGGCAACCAGCTTGGCGCCTTCCGGCGGGGTCGCTGAATAGGTCAGGCCGCGATCGCCGCGCAACGCCCAGGCGGTCTCGGGCGTCGCCGCCACCTGTTCCGCCGACACACCATTCACCGCGACAATGCGCGCGCGCAGATTGGGCACGCTGCGGATTTCCGTGACACCGGGTTGCGCGCGGGCCAGCGCCTCAAACGCCTGGATCTGATCTGATTGGATATCAATGAAGTAGAAATTCGGCGCGGCGGCGGGCATTTCATTGGCCAATTGCCGGCGGAGATTGCCTTCAATCAGCGCAATGGCAGCAAGCACCGTGAGCCCCACGCCAAGCGAAACCAGCATAAGCGGCGTCGGCGCACCAGGCCGATGGAGATTGGCGAGCCCCAAGCGCAGCGCCGGGCGGCGCGCATGCGGCAGGCGCCGCGCGAGTGCCATCAGCGCCCCCGCGCCAAGGCGGAACAGCAAGAGCGTGCCAATCACCGCGACGATGAACCCTGCCGCAAAGCGCGGATTTTCTGCCGTGCCAATCACCAAGGCGGAAAGCGCGCCCGCCGACGTCAGAATTGCCGCCAGAATGCCAAGGCTTGGTCTGCCAGAACTCGGCGCCACCACATCCCGAAACAGCGCCGCACCCGGAATGCTGCCCGCGCGACCAAGCGGCCATAGCGTGAAGGCGAGCGCCGTTAGCAGCCCATAAGCCGCCGCCATGATCAGCGGCGCCGGATAAGGCAGGATGCGCGGCGCCACCGGCAGAATGGAAGCAAGTGCCGCCGCCCCCGCCCAGGTCAACGCAAAGCCAATCACCAAGCCAAGCCCAATGCCAAGCAACGCCAGCGCCACGACCTGCAACAGATAGGTCGTGAAAATCAGCGATGGTGGCGCGCCAAGGCAACGCAAGGTCGCAATGGTGCGCGCGCGTTGCTCAAGCCAGGCGGAAACACCCGTTGCAACGCCAATCCCGCCCACCAGTAGCGCGGTCAGGCTCGCCAGTGTCAGGAAAAATGCTGCCCGATCCAGAAAGCGATTGACGCCCGGTGCCGCGACATCAGAACTGCGGATCCGCCAGCCGGATTCCGGAAAATCCCGCCGCAAATCAGCCATGATGCGCTGGCGATCCGCGCCCGGCGGCAGCGCCAGCCGATATTCGTAAGTGACCAGACTGCCCGGCTGGATCAGCCGCGTTGCGTCCAACGAAGCCAAGGCAATCATGGCGCGCGGCCCAAGCAAGGAGGGGCTCGCGACCTTATCCGGTTCCTGCGTGATGGTGGCGCGGAAGGTGAAGCGCGCTTCACCAATACGCAGCACCGCGCCGGGTGCGATACCCAGTTTCTCGGCGATGAAGGGATCAAGCAGAATATCACCGATCCCGAGTGCGACAGGTGGCTGCACTTCCAGCGCGCCGAAAAGCGGATAGGCGCCATCCACCGCCTTCACTTCCACCAGCATGCGCTGGCCGGATTCCGCCACGGCCATGGCACGTAGCGTCACCACTTCCGAAACCCGCGCCCCGCGTGCTGCCAACCAGGCGCGCGGTGCCTCCGCCAAAGGCCGGTAGGGAGAGGCGATTTCAACATCCCCCCCCAAAATCCGCGCGCCATCTGCCGCAAGCCCGGCATCCACGCCGGCGCGCAAAGTGCCCACCGCCGTAATCGCCGCCACACCAAGGGCGAGGCAGGCCAGCACAATGCGCAAACCGCGCAAACCACCGCGCAATTCGCGCCGCGCGATCCTGAAGGCGAGTGATAGGTTGCTCACGCCGCCACCCTGTGATCCGCCACAATCAGCCCATCTTCAATGCGCAATTGCCGCGGGCAGCGCGCTGCCAGCGCGGGGTCATGCGTAATCAGCAATAGCGTGGTGCCAAGCCGCGCGCGCAAATCAAACAGCAACGCCATGACTTCCTCGCCCTTGGCGCGATCCAGATTGCCGGTGGGCTCATCCGCCAACAGCAAGCGCGGTTCCGCAACAAAGGCGCGCGCCAGCGCCACACGCTGCTGTTCGCCGCCCGAAAG
>Ga0079301_1001234_pt1 | contig 11945 bp, 11 predicted proteins | sample Wag4_2014_7_11_3_FD_74797 | JGI IMG/M metagenome (GOLD analysis project Ga0079301, IMG submission 74797) | Fresh water mixed with fracking chemicals microbial communities from Ohio, USA - Utica-2 Time Series FC 2014_7_11 | ecosystem: Engineered > Industrial production > Chemical products > Input...
GAGGAGCAGGCGGTGAACGGGGTGCATCCGGGGAGGGGATCCCTTCAGGTCGGGACGGGCGAGGTGGGCTCCCGTGAGATGCGGGAGCGAGACCGAACGGGACGTCAGGGCAAGAGCTTGCAGGTCCACGAGGCATGATCCCCGCCCGTCCCGGTGAGGGTCAAGAGAACCTCACCCGGCTCGCGGAGCTCGAGATCGGCGACCCAGTGCCCCCCTTCCTGGTAGAGGTAGACCTCCCGGGGCTGGCCCCCGGGGCGGGTCAGCAGCAGCGAACCCGGTGACGTCACCTGCCCGGACGAGAACAGCAGTTCGAGACGGTGAGTCGGGATGCCGGGATGGTTCGGATGCGCACGATGAAGCTCACGGAAATGCGCATGGCCATCGTAGAGGCGGGCCGCGACGGGATGGCCCTGGAACCGGAAGACCCGGCTGGCCAGGAGCACGAGATCGGACGGGTGGCGAGGCGCCCCGGAGGGCTGAGCCTGCGAGACCCCGTGGTCGGGGTGGGAGGCATGGTCGTGGGCAAGGGCCGGCCGGGTGGTGACCAGGACGACCACAACGAGCAGGGCGAACGCGCCCTCGAGCGTGGTGAACATGGATGGGATCCTCCGTGATGACGGTCGTGCTCCCATCCTGAACCTTCTCCTTCGATGGAAGGTCAAGCCCCGGGAACGCGATCGCGTTCCCGGGGCAAGTGAACGATGCGGACGGATCAATAGCCCTTGTATCCGCCGCCTCGATGCAAGTTGCGGATACCCGGGACGTTCTCGAGACTGCCGTAGCGATTGAAGGCATAGCGCACGGCAGCCACGATGTTGTGCACGGGATTCATGATGTCGTTCAGGCCGGGCAACTTGAAGCGCTCGAAGGTGGGGCGGATCGTCTGCATGATCCCCATCGAAGGGGTGCCTCGCCGGGCATTGATGTCCCAGCGGTTGATGGCACGCGGATTGCCGCTCGACTCGTGACGGATCATGGTGGCGATCGCCCGCTCGTTGATCTTGTGGGCAGGCACACCGTGTTCGACCAGGATCTGCTTGGCCTCCTGGATCCACTGACCGACCCGGCCATTCCCGGAAGGTCGGCCGCCCGCCCCGGGAAGGGCGACCGTGGCCGCACGTTTCCTGAGCGGGATCGAGGCATGGTCGCCCGACGGACGGGACGGCGCCCCGGCCTTGCCAGGCAACCGGAGGCGCTCACCGGCATCAAGACGGTGGGGGTCGCGAACCCCGTTCTGGCGAGCCAGAGACGAGACGGTGGTGCCATAGCGACTGGCGATCGACGAGAGCGTCTCGCCGCGCTGGACGGTGTGCGTGCGCATGTCCGGGCTCCTCGTGGGGGGTGAGCCAGCAAGGCAGGGGGTGGGCTCCTGACTATCGACGCGAGTTCGAGCCTTCTTTCTGAAAACCAGGTTAAACTTGATCTTATCGCGATCGAATTTAGACATGTCACAGCCTGGAGGGGCGTCGCATCTCGCTTTCAGCGAAAAAATCACCCCTGATCAGGGCAGGATCGGCTCTCGCGCCTCGAAACCGCCGTCCGGGAGCCTGGCCCAGTCCCGCAGGTGGTCCCCTCGGTCGAAGTAAGCCCGGAGCTCCGGATCGACCTCGTGCAGCCGCACGTACGCCTCATCGAAGCGATGCTGGGCGGCATGGGCCCTCACCCCGGCGAGTCGATCGGCCCCGTACGAGATGGCGTGGCCGATCTCGTGAAAAAGAATCCAGTCCGGATGCGGCCGGGCGACACTCCCCTCGATTTTCCCCTTCCGGAAGGCCGAATCGTGGTACGTGACGGGCGTTCGATACGGGACACGATCTCACCTCCCGACGCGCATCCGCTCTGAAAACGAGCAACCAGGATCTTGTACCCGTCCAAGCATGCCCGCCACCCTTCGCGCCCGACTTGACATCCCTCGCGACCTCACCCATTATTTTTATATGTCAAATATTGACACCATCAACCACATGACCACCCGGCCGCTGCTCGACAGCTTGACCCGGCTCCGGGCTTGCTGCGAGACGATGGAACTCGGCGTCAGGACCGAAGCCGAGCTGACGGAGGCGCAGAGCACGCTGCTCGCCGGCATGCCGGAGACCGGGGAGATCACGACCGGTGAGCTCTGTACGAAGGTGGGTTACTCACCCTCGAGAGGGGGACGCGTGATCGAGGAACTGGTCACACGCGGTCTGATCCACCGACGCCAGGATGCAGGCGATCGCCGCGTCAGCCAGGTGAGCCTGTCACCCGGTGGCCGCCACCTCCAGGACCGATTGACCACCCTCCTGCAAGCCTGCGAACGCGATGTCCTGTCCGAACTCGACCCGGCCCAGCTCGACACGGTCCAGACCGGCCTGGCGCTGCTCGATGCCGCCCTGAGTCGCGTGCTGGCCCGCAAGCATGCCCCGACGAACGACGCGCTGCAGGGCGCTGCCCCGCCTCCCCCGTGACCGAGGAGATTCACCAGATGCAACCCTCTGCCCCATGGCTCATCGCAGGCCTGTCGGCCCTGCTCATCCTCGCGGCCTGGAGCCGCTTTTCCGGAGGTTCCCCCGTGCAAAACACCCTGTCCGTCCGTGAAGCCATCGACGCCGGCGCCACCATCGTGGACGTCCGCTCTCCGGAAGAGTTCCGGGGGGGCGCCTATCCGGGCGCGCTCAACATCCCGCTCCAGAGTCTCCAGGCGCGCCTTCCCGAGATTCCGCGGGACAAGCCGGTCGTGCTGTACTGCGCGTCGGGCGGTCGCAGCGCGGCAGGAGCCTCGCTGATGAAACAGGCCGGCTACCCCACGGTCATCAACGCCGGTGGCCTGTTCGCGATGCCTCGCTGAATCGAGCCCGCCGGACCGCTAGCTCGGGCCCTCGGGGCGCGCGAAACCGAAGTGCTCGCAGTACCCCACGCCGGGGATGCGACGCCCCGAACGGTCAATCTTCACGGCCCGCATCCGACCTTCCCAGTAGGTGGGTAGCGGATCCTGGAGGAACGGCACCAGGGTCGCCAGTTCCTGATCGGCGTTGGAGGCCTCGAGTTCGAAGGACTCACCCCGTTCCGGACGGTCGATCCGCCACCGCGTGGTGTAGTACAGGCCAGTCCGCGGGCTCTGCCACCAGCCGAGGCGCGTCATGCGGTACCCGGTCGTCAGCTCCCCGCGCCCATCGGGGTGAGATTCGTTGAGATACCGCGCGATGGGCGCGCCACGCTGCGACCGGAAGCCGAAGACGTTGTATTCGGTGGCGTCTTCGAACTGCATCGAGAACCAGTCCCAGAGGGCCCCGCGTCCCGTCACGACGAAGGGGCCCCACTGGTGGTCGAGCCACGAGAGCCCCCGGACGGGGAGCGTCCGGCCACGGCTCATGACCCGCCCCTCGGCCTCGAGGCGAGGAAGCGAGTAATACCAGCTGTAGGCGCCCTCGGGCATGTCGATCTTGCCGTCGCCGTTGATGATCAGGGGTTGCTTGCGCGGCCTGAGCGTCAGGTCCAGCGCCATCCCGTCACGGACCTGTCCTTGCAGATGGATACCGTCGACGTCCTGCCACAGATGCTGCTGCCCGAATCGCACGTCGAGCTGGCCCGTACGGGTCTGGACGTCGCGGACCGGGACGAAGGCCCTCAGATAATCGAAGTGCTGACCGGACTCGTCCGTGAGGGCGACGTGGATCCAGTGCAAGAGGGGCCCCACCCGGAACATCGTGAACTCGTAACCGAAACGGGTGCCCGAGCCGGCCTCCAGATGCCCGTTCAGGTACCACCACTCGGTGAGCGAGAGGCGATGGATCCCGCCATCCTCCGGGAAACGGATCTCCGTCGGGTTGCTCGTGACGGCCGGAACGCCGCTCCCCTCGGCCAGACGGCGGACCCGCGCCTCGAGAGCGCCCGGCGAGGCCATCGTGACCCGTCCGGCCAGGGCACGGCGCGCCATCCGCGGATGGCGGCGGCATCGTCCCCGCGGTCCTCGCCGTACCGGACGAAGGTTTCGAGCGTGGAGCGATCGCCCGCATCCAGTGCCTGCGCGAGTACGCGGCCCCCCAGGGTCAGGACCGTCTCGCGATCGAGTTGTCGCTGACCGGCGGCAGAAAGGTCGGCCTCGAGTGCCTGCGGACCGCGCATCGACGGTGCCTGGCAGGCCACCAGACCGACCAGGGCGAGCACGGAAATCAGGTGATTCGAGTCAGTTTTTACCTTCATTTAACCAAAATATAACCACCACGCCACCCGGTCAAGCTTTCCCGGCGAGCCGCAGACGCTGGAAGGCCGTCCGGAGGGTCTCCAGGACCTCCGCCGGCAGGGGCCCCTTTTCGACCCACTCGATCTGACGCGCCAGTTGCAGGACATTGGCGGTGCCGAAGATGGCGCTGCTCACCCCGGGGTGATGGGCCACGAACCGGATCGCCAGTTCGGGCCAGCTCAGGTCTCCGGGTTGGAAGCCCATGGCCTGCATCCGGTCCCAGTAGACCTCCACGAGCGGATTGTGAGGGCGCTCTTCGTAGAGCCACGGGGCGTTCGCGAGCGGGCGCCTGGCCAGGATGCCCTTTCCGAGGCGGGCCGCCGGGAGGACATGGGTGTCCAGGCTGTCCTGATCGAACACGTTGATCGTCAGTTCGAAAGCCCCGAGTTGCTCGCGTGCAAGGGCGGCCTCGAGGTCGCGCTCATCTCCCGCATACCCGACGACCCTCACCTTGCCGGCCTGCACGACCCCGTGAAACGCCGCGACGGCCTCCTCCGCCTCGAGAGGGTCAGCCGGAAGGCTCGGCACGAGGACGAGATCCAGGTGCTCGGTCTTCAGTCGCACGAGCGCGTCGTCGATGCTGCGGGTCACGGATTCCGGCGTCCACCCGGTTCCCGCTTCATTATCAGGGGAACACCGGGTGGACAGCACGAACTCGTCCCGTCGGTGGGCCAGATGACTCCCGATGCGTTCCTCGGAAAGGCCAAAGGCAGGTCCCGTATCGATGAGCCGGACTCCCAGGTCGAGTGCCTCGTTGAGGAGCCGACCAGCATCCTCTTCCTTGACGTGCTTCCCCCCGATGAGGCTGGCACCGAGGCCGAGCGGAGAGACCTGGAGGGACGAGGTCCCGAACGAACGTACTTCCAAAGAACCGAACCCCCGGGTTGCTGGATGGACGAGATCCTGATCTTGCCCACGATGAAGACTTGGCGATCATCTTGTACCCCTGCGGGACGGGATCCCGACGGGTCAGGATGCGTCATCGCCGGAATTCGAGGGCCCCGATAGACTTGATTCGAAAACGGGTAAAACCCATGTAAATCATCCTCGCGCCAAGGTGCGTTCGCGTTCGCCCTCGACTCACCTGCGTTCTGGCCTGGCGGGCACTGAGAGGCGAACGATGCGCATCCTCGTCGCGGAAGACGACACCGTCTCACGCGTGATCCTCAGGAAACACATCGAACGGGAAGGGCACCTCTGCTACGTCGCCGACTGCGGTGAATCGGCATGGGCTCTCTTCCAGGCCAACCTGATCGACGTCGTCATCAGCGACTGGATGATGCCCGGCCTGAGCGGGCCCGAACTTTGCAGGCGCGTCCGCGGCGCGCCCGACCGGGGTTACACGTACTTCATCCTGCTGACCTCCCTGGACGATCGCACCCACCGCAAGGACGGTATGCTGGCGGGTGCCGACGACTACCTGACCAAGCCACTCGACCGCGAAGACCTGCAGCTGAGACTCATGGCAGCCGATCGCGTGACCACGCTCCACCGTCAGTTGCTGGCCCAGAAGCTCGAACTCGAGCACCTCAACCGCCAGCTCCACCGTCAAGGTCGACGGGATGCGCTCACGGGACTTCGCAACCGCCTGTGCCTCCGGGAAGACCTCGAGATCCTGAGGGATCGTGCCCGGCGTTACGGCCATGCCTACGGCCTCGCGATGGTCGACATCGATCACTTCAAGCGCTACAACGACCGATACGGCCACCAGTCAGGGGACGCGACCATCCGGGCGGTGGCCGAGGCCCTGAGCCAGGGGTGCCGGTCCGGAGACACCGTCTACCGGTACGGTGGCGAGGAGTTTCTCATCCTGCTCGCGGAAACCCGTCCTCTCTCGGTGGCGGCCGCGGTCATGGGTCGGATCGCGCAAAGCGTGCGGTCCCTCGCCATCCCCCACGAGGACAGTCCACACGGGGTGGTCACCATCAGTGCCGGGGTCGCCATCTGCTCCCGCGAGCAGGCGATCGACGTGGATCAGCTGACGGCCGAAGCGGACGGTGCCCTTTACGCCGCGAAGCACGCTGGACGTGATCGCGTGATCGTCAGCGAAGATGGACTCGCGGTGATGTCCGCCGACGAACGGTCCCTGGACCCGATGTCGAGGACCTGATGAGGTTCCATCATTTCCAGGATGCTACAAGACCGGACCTTCCGGGTACATGCGCCTCTACCGAGCACAAGCCCCCCGTCCCCCAGGAAGCAGGCCATGGAACTCGAAACCTTCACCCACGCACGCCATCAGGGCTGGTCGATCCCGTCCTTTCCCGAGCTGGACTCGCCGGAAACGGTGGTCCTAGTCTTCGGGGCGCCCGAATATCGCGAGGATCCCTCGGCCCTGCGCGAACTCGCGGCAGCCTATCCCACGGCCCGCGTCGTCGGTTGCTCCAGTTCCGGTGAGATTGCCGGCACGCAGGTGTCCGACGAGACCCTCTCGGTCGCGGTGGCAAGGTTCGAACACACCCGCCTGCGCACGGCGATCGCCCCCATGCCCGAGTTTTCGGATGCCCACTCGCTCGCGGCCGGTCGAGAACTGGCCGAGGCCCTGCAGGCCCCTGACCTTCGCCACGTCCTCATCCTTTCGGACGGGCTCAAGGTCAACGGCACCAAGCTGATCGAGGGTCTGAATGCCGTGCTGCCGGAATCGGTCGTCGTCACGGGAGGACTGGCCGGTGATGGCTCGCGGTTCGGTGAGACGTGGGTCCTGCGCGAGGGCCTGCCCCAGCCGGGCTACATCACCGCCGTCGGCTTCTATGGTGACCGGCTCAAGGTGTCGCATGGCTCGAAGGGCGGCTGGGACAAGTTCGGCCCCGAGCGCGTCGTGACCCGCTCTCAGGGGAGCGTCCTGTACGAGCTGGATGGTAAGCCCGCCCTCCAGCTCTACAAGGACTACCTGGGTGACCGGGCCTCGGGACTCCCCGCTACGGGCCTGCTGTTCCCGCTCGCGATGCGCAGCGATACCGATGACGAGCGCACCCTCGTCCGGACCCTGCTGAGCGTCGACGAGGCCAGCCAGTCCATGACGTTCGCGGGGGACCTCCCCCAGGGCAGCCTCGTCCAGCTGATGCGGGCCAATTTCGACCGCCTCATCGACGGAGCCTCCGGTGCGGCGAAGCTGGTCCTCGAACATGGCGAACCCGCGGGTGACACGCTCGCGATCGCCATCAGCTGCGTCGGCCGCCGGCTGGTCCTGGGAGAGCGCACCGAGGAAGAGGTCGAGGCCACGCTGGAGGTCCTCCCGGAGGGAACCCGTCAGGTCGGGTTCTACTCCTACGGCGAGATCTCACCGTACGCGAACGGACGGTGCGACCTCCACAACCAGACCATGACCCTGACGACGCTCTCCGAAATCTGATGCTCGACGCCCTGCTTCTCCGACAGCTCCGCAAGTGCGGTCTGGCACCCGACCGGGCGCCAGACGAAGCGGGCTGGACAGCCTTTCTCGAACGGATCAGCAAGGCTTACGAGGAGGCCGCCCAGGAGCGCTACACCATGCTGCGCTCCCTGGACATCTCGTCTGCCGAGATGCGCGAGCTGCATCTCAGCCTGGCAGCCGAACGGGACATGCTGGCCGAGGCCCGGGAGGCCGCAGACGCGGCCAACCAGGCCAAGGGCAACTTCCTCGCCAGCATGAGTCACGAGATCCGGACGCCGATGAACGGAGTCATCGGCATGACGGAACTGCTGCTGCATACGGACCTGACGGACGAGCAGCGGGGCTATGCCGAGATCATCAAGAACTCGGCCGAATCGCTGCTCAACATCATCAACGACATCCTCGACTTCTCGAAGATCGAGGCCGGCAAGATCGACATCGAGGCGATCGACTTCGATCTGCGCGAGACCGTCGAGAGCGTGACGGAGATGCTGGCCGAACGGGCGCACAAGAAGGGGCTCGAGCTGGCGCAGCTCGTCTACCATGACGTGCCCAGCCTCGTCCGGGGCGACCCCACCCGTGTCAGGCAGATCCTGGTGAACCTCCTGAGCAACGCCCTCAAGTTCACGGAGCAGGGGGAGGTCATCTGCCGGGTCAAGCGAGAGGCGCAGGAAGGCGATCGCCTCACCTTGCGCTTCGAGATCTCGGACACCGGTATCGGCATCGGTGAGGAAGCTGCAGGGCGCCTGTTCCGGTCGTTCAGTCAGGCCGACACCTCGACCACCCGTAAATATGGCGGCACGGGCCTGGGGCTGGCCATCTGCAAGCGCCTTTCCGAGCTGATGGGTGGCGCGATCGGGCTGGAGAGCACTCCTGGCAAGGGCAGCACGTTCTGGTTCACCCTCGTCGTCGAGGCCATCTCGCAGGAAGCCGACGCGTCGATGACCGATGCCTCTCTCCGGGGGCTGCGGGTCCTGGTGGTGGACGACAATGCCACCAACCGGTCCATCCTCCACCACCAGCTGAGCACCTGGGGCATCGTCCACGTGGGCGCCGAGAGCGGTCCCGAGGCCCTCCACCTGCTCCAGGAGGCCACGGATCGGCGCGAGCTGTTCCATCTGGTGATCCTCGACATGATGATGCCAGGGATGAACGGGCTCCAGGTCGCCCAGGCGATCAAGGCCGACCCGGTGATGGCCCACGTGCCGCTCATCATGTTGACCTCGCTGGGCCTCTACGGGCCGGTCGAGGAAGCGCATGCGGCCGGCATCTCGGTGACGCTCACCAAGCCGATCCGCATGGCCCAGCTGTACCGCGCCCTGGTGGCCACCCTGCAGTCGACGGTATGCCCCGTGGCCGTGCCCGAGAAGTCCACCCCCGCCCGTCCACCCGTGACCGGGCCCTCGGCCCCGGAAACGGCGCTCCGCGGGCGCATCTTGATCGCCGAGGACAACCCGGTCAACCAGACCGTCGCCGTGCGCATGGTCGAGAAACTCGGCTACCAGACTCACGTGGTGGTCAACGGGATCCTGGCCCTGGAAGCCGCGCAGACCCGCCCGTTCGATGCCATCCTGATGGACTGTCACATGCCCGAGATGGACGGGTTCGAGGCCACCGCCCGGATCCGTCAGCTTCCGGGATCGCTCTCTCGCATCCCGATCATCGCCCTCACGGCCAACGCCATCCAGGGCGATCGCGAGGCCTGCCTGAAAGCCGGCATGAATGACTACCTCTCCAAACCCGTGAAGACGGACTTGCTGCGCGAAGCGCTCGAACGCTGGGTTTCGCGGCCGGCGGAGGCGGAGGCGGTGGCGGAACCGACCGTGACTCCGCCCACAGAGCCCGACGAGCCGATTCTCGACGAACGGGTCCTGGAAAGCCTGCGAGAACTCCAGGAACCGGGGGAGGAGGATCTGGTGACCGAGATTCTCTCGGTCTTCCGGGTCGATTCCGCGCGGCAAGTCGAGTTGCTGACCAGTTCGCTCTCGGCGGGGGATCTGGGAACGGCGCACCGCGCAGCCCACACCCTCAAGGGCAGCGCCCTGAACGTCGGGGCCGGTCGGGTGGCGCGGGTCGCCAGGGAGCTCGAAAGCCTGCTCAAGCAGGAGGACATGATGGCCGCGAAGGCCCTGGTCCCCGCGCTCGAGCGGGAACTCGGGACCGTCGTGGCGCAGATCGCCGCGAGCCTTCCGGATCCGGTCGGCGATCGCTGATGCAGATCCTCATCGCCGAGGACGATCCCACGTCCCGTCTCATCCTGCAGCGCTGCGTCGAAAAGGAGGGCCACACCTGCTGGGTGGCCTCGACCGGCGAGGAAGCCTGGCTGATCTACCAGACTCGCCCCATCGACGTCGTCATCAGCGACTGGCTGATGCCGGGGATGGATGGCCTGGAACTCTGTCAGCGCGTGCGAAACGCCCCGGGCCAGGGCTACCCGTACGTCATTCTCCTGACGTCCCTGGGCGACAAGGAACACCGCAGGACCGGCATGCTGGCGGGCGCCGACGACTACCTGTCGAAACCCCTCGATCGGGACGAACTGCGGCTACGCCTGATCGCCGCGGAACGCGTGACGACGCTCCACCACCGACTCCACTTCCACAAGGACCAGCTCGAGCGCCTCAACCACCAACTGGTCGAGGAAAAGGCCCGGGCAGAGGACCTCGCACTACACCTGGAGCAGCGCGTGCACGAACGGACTCGCCAGTTGCAGGCCTCCAGCGAGGCCTTCAGCCGGTTCGTGCCGGTCGAGTTTCTCCGGACCCTTGGCTACGAGGACATCACGGCCGCCCGACCGGGGGATGCGACCGAACGATCGATGACCATCATGTTCGCAGACATCCACCATTTCACCCGCCTCAGCGAGAGCATGTCCCCCGAAGAGACCCTCTCGCTGCTGAACCGTTGCTTCTCGAAGCTGGGGCCCTGCATCCGCCGCCACGGAGGGTTCATCGACAAGTACATCGGTGACGCCATCCTGGCCCTGTTTCCGGGGCACCCGGGAAACGCCCTGCTCGCTGCCGCCGAGATGCAGCGTGCGATGACCGACCCGGATGCCGTCGCGATCGCGGGCGAGCGCCTGTCCATCGGAATCGGGATCCACACGGGCCCCGTCATGATGGGGACCGTCGGCGACGAGGCGCGCTTCGAGGCCACGGTGATCTCGGATGCCGTCAACGTCGCCGCCCGCATCGAGAGCCTCACGCGCTCGTTCCGCTGCGGCATCCTGTTCACGGACTCGGTCGAATTGCACCTCCAGACCGAGGACCGCGAGCATTCGCGGTGGCTGGGCCGGGTTCCCGTCAAGGGCAAGTCCCGGGCGATCGCCGTGCACGAGTACTTCGCCGGGGACGATGACGTGAGCATCGCGCACAGGCGCGCCACCCGGGACACGTTCGAGAAGGCCGTGGGGATGGTCTTGAGGAACAACCCGGCAGGCGGCGCGAGTCTGCTCGACCAGATTCTCGAGACCCACCCCGAGGACGGTCCGGCGGCTTACTGGCGCTCCCGCGCCCTCGAGGAACGGGCCCGGCTCCCATCCGATGCCGATCCCGACCCCTTGCGGTCGGCCTGACCCGGCTGACCCGACCGCAACGCGGCGCCCGGGCACCGGACTCGAAAACGTCCTCGCACCGCTTGCGCAAATCTTAAGCCTGCCTTAAGGTGAGGTTATGTAGACGACTCAACGGTGAGTCGTCCGGGAGTCCGGTGACGCGAGGAACCTCGCGTCACCCCCGCTCTCTTCGACCTGGAGTCCCCGTCATGTCGAACCGGCTCCGCGTGGCGCTCGCCACCCCCCTGCTCGCGGCCCTCGCCGCCTGCGCGACCTCTCCTCTCCGCCCCGCTTCCCTTCCCGCCACGGACCCCACGGCCGCCCAGGCAGCCGGAACGGTCCTCGTGAAGCTTCGTCCCGACACCTCACCTGAAGCGGTCGCGAGCCTCGAGCGGACCCTCGGTCTCGCGAGCGTCAGCGACCCCGCAGACGTGCTAGGACGGATCGGATGGCGACGGATGCGTGTGCTGGCCGGCTCCGTTCACGCCACGGCAGCGGTGGCAAGCCTCGCGGCCGACCCGGCGGTCGTGAAAGCCGAACGCGACACCGTGTTCCACCTGCCAAGCGACGAGCGCGCCGTGCAAGGGCCCTCCTTCCAGGTCAACGACCCCATGGCGCCACGTCAGTGGGCGATCGCCAGGGTCAATCTCACCCGGGCGCATGCCCTTACCCGCAGCAGCGCGCGCACGATCGTGGCCGTCCTCGACACGGGCGTCGATGGCAAGCATCCCGACCTGCTGGACGGGGCAGGCAAGAGCCGGGTGATTCCCGGCCGCGACTTCCTCAAGAACATCGAC
>Ga0079301_1001239_pt1 | contig 11900 bp, 22 predicted proteins | sample Wag4_2014_7_11_3_FD_74797 | JGI IMG/M metagenome (GOLD analysis project Ga0079301, IMG submission 74797) | Fresh water mixed with fracking chemicals microbial communities from Ohio, USA - Utica-2 Time Series FC 2014_7_11 | ecosystem: Engineered > Industrial production > Chemical products > Input...
ACCTTATACTTGCCTTAATGACAATCTTTTTAACCATTCAAGCTTGTCGTGATCAACGCGTCACCCTCGGACACGATGATCGTATGCTCAAAGTGCGCGGACCAACTTCCATCCAGCGTGACAACCGTCCACCCGTTTTTTTTGGTTTTCACGGCGTGGCCACCCACATTGACCATGGGTTCAATCGCCAACGCCTCACCCGGCCGTAAAACAGGACCCGGTTCGGGTTGACGGTAATTGGCGACCTGCGGTGACTCGTGCAAGTTCTTGCCGATGCCATGCCCGACAAAGTCACGGACAACCGAAAAGCCCTTCTCGTCTACGACCGACTGAACCGCACTGCCGATGCCATTCAAATGGGCTCCGGCGATCGCTGCACGAATACCGGCATACAAGCTGGCCTCAGTCGTCTCCAATAACTGCCGAGCTATCTCATCCACTTCGCCAACTGCGTAAGTCCAGGCCGAATCCCCATAAAAACCATCCACAACGGCACCGATATCAACAGAAATGATATCCCCGCTCTCCAACCGTCGACGGTTGGGAATCCCATGAACGACCTCGTCGTTAACCGACGCGCAAATACTCGCCGGAAAACCATGGTAACCCTTGAACGCTGGCCTGCCACCTTCCGAGACGATGACCCGTTCCACGATCGCATCCAACTCGCGACTGGTGATACCAGGCGCAACCGCACCGACGACAGCACTGTGCGCCAGGGCGACAATCCGGCCAGCCTCGCGCATCGCATCGACTTCCGACTGCTTCGTGATCAAACCCATCAGGAACGCACCTTCATGTCATCCAGAACGCTCAACAACGCCTCACGTACAGCCGCCATGTCCTGATCACCGTTTAGCACGCGCAACAACCCCTTGCTTGCATAACGCGCCACGATCGGTTGGGTCTGCCGATGGTATACCGCCAAACGATTACGAACAGTATCCGCAGCATCGTCAGCGCGCTGATACAACTCACCGCCACAAACATCGCACGTGACACCATCCTTTGAGCGGCTGAACCGTTCATGATACGTCGCGCCGCACTCCCTGCAAACACGTCTGCCACTCAAACGGACGACCAAGACATCCTCGGGTACCTGCACATCGATTGCGAGTTGCAAGTCCCGTTCGATACTCGCCAACATGACATCCAGCGCCTCCGCTTGCGGGACGGTTCTTGGAAACCCATCGAGTACAAAACCAGGTGATGCATCCCGCCGCGCCAAACGGTCCTTGATGATTCCAATCATCACGCCATCCGGAACCAGATTCCCCGCATCCATGTACGCCTTGGCCGCAAGCCCAAGCTCCGTGCCCTCACGGACAGCCGAACGCAAAATATCCCCTGTTGCAATCTGCGGGATATTGAAATGCGCCGCCAGCATCCGTCCCTGAGTGCCCTTACCGGCACCAGGTGCGCCCAACAAAACAATCCGCATGTCTCGCCTCTACTTTCAACCCCTCAGGACATGAAACCCTCATACTGCCGAGCAATGAGATGGGTCTGCAACTGATTGTACAAGTCTATGGCCACGCCGACCATAATCAGCAACGCGGTCGAGCCAATCCCTTGCAACGTCGTAACGCCCGTTGCCCGTTCGACAAATAACGGCAAGATTGCAATCAAGCCCAAAAACACACCGCCGGCAAAGGTAATCCGATTCAACACCAACTCGATGAATTCAGCGGTCGGTTTGCCTGGTTTGTAACCAGGGATAAAAGAACCATATTTCTTAAGGTTATCCGCCAAATCCTTTGGCTGTAAAACAAGGCTCGCGTAAAAATAAGAAAAAAACATAATGAGCAAAAAATACACAACGAAATGAAGCGAACCACTCGGCGACAAAGTCCGCATCAACACGTTGAGACCCTCCAAGGCAATGCCTCGCAGGTTATCCCACTGCCAAAACGTCCCCAACGCCGGTTGCCAAACTAGTGCCGCAGTCTTTGACTCACCCAAAAACTGCGCGATCGTTGCTGGGAAAACCAGCAGCGACGAAGCAAAAATCAATGGCATCACACCGCCCTGGTTTACCCGAAGGGGCAAATAATTCTGACTAAACCCCCCGCCACGCTGACCGGCCACCTGTCGCTTGGCGGACTGCACCGGAATACGCCTTTGACCCTCTTGAACAAAAACGATCGCAACCAACATCGCCAGCAAGGACACAACCAAAGCGGTGACCGCAAACGTCGACGTACCGCCTGACGAAACCAACTCAGCCGTGCGACTGATATACGACGGGAATGCCGCAATAATACCCGCGAAAATCATCAAGGAAGCACCATTCCCAATCCCACGCTCAGTGATGACCTCGCCCAACCACATGATAAACGTGGTTCCGGCCACCAAAACTGCGACCGTTGCCAATATGAATGCGTACGGGAAAGGGCCCGCAGCATCGTACCCGATGGCAGCACCGCTACGCCATAACCAGGTACTCATGCCGAAAGACTGAACAGTCGCCAGCACCAGCGCCAGATAACGCGTCCATTGCTGAATCTGCTTACGCCCTGCCTCCCCACCTTCTTTCTGCAATTCCTCAAGCTTCGGAAAGACCCCGGTCATCAACTGCATGATGATGGATGCATTAATGAAAGGCGTAATCCCCATTGCCACAACCGAAAACTTCGCTAAAGCACCACCTGAAAAGAAATCCAGAAATCCACCCAGAAAATTGACGTTGGCGAACAGCGCATTGAGCTTGACTTGGTCTATCCCGCTGATCGGCACATGAACCGCCAGGCGGAAAATAACAACCATGCCAAGAGTCCAGAGTATCTTCTCCCTCAAGCCAGGCGCAAACCACAAACTCCGCAACACATCGCCCACTTTATTCGTCTGTTGCATCTCAGGCAATCACCCCGTTTCTCTCCTAATGACCAACGAACACAGAGTGGCCCCAGTCACCTAGGACCACTCTGAAGAAAACTAACGAACAGACCTCACGATTCAGTGGCCGTTCCACCAAGTATCTCGATGGTACCCCCGACCGCCTCGATCTTGGTCCGAGCGCCGGCACTGACGTGAGCGGCTTTAACGGTGAGGGCCACGCTTAACTCTCCGTTACCGAGAATCCGCAACCCATCAAAGGCTTTCTTGATCAACCCGACCTCTTGAAGCAACTCAACCGTCACCTCTGCACCGGCATGGAAATCCCCCAGATCCCCCACGTTGATAATGGCCCATTCCGGACGGTAAGGGCGAGTGAAATGCTTCTTCTTGGGCAACCGGCGATACAAAGGCATCTGACCGCCCTCATGCCCGATTTTGATACTGCGACCCGAGCGTTGCCCCTGACCATTGTAACCACGCGTCGATGTCTTTCCCATACCCGACCCGTGACCACGGCCCACGCGCTTGACCCCGTGGGTTGCGCCCTCACAAGGACGCAATTCATTGAGTTTCATCATCCACCCCTTACTCGGAAACCCGCACAAGATGAACAACCTTTTTGATCATCCCACGAATGACCGGCGTGTCATCATGCGTAGCAGACGTATTCATCCTGCCCAAACCAAGACTCTGAACGACAAGCCGCTGTTTACGGCTATATCCAATCGGACTTTTAACCAAAGTCACCGTCAACTTGTTACTATTCGACATGAGCCGTACCCACCAACTCTTGCACCGTGCGACCACGCAAAGCGGCCACATCTTCCGCACTCCGCAACTGACACAAACCGTCAATCGTCGCCCGCGCGCTATTCAACGGACTCGACGCACCCAAATTCTTGGACAGAATGTCATGAATGCCCGCCAACTCCAACACGGACCGCACCGCGCCACCAGCAATTACCCCAGTACCCTTGGATGCCGGTTTGATCATCACCCTTGACGCATCGGATTTGCCGACCACCGTATGGGGAATCGTGGTCCCAACCATCGGGACCGTCACGAGGCTCTTCCGCGCATCCGTTACAGCCTTTTGGATCGCGGCGATGACTTCTGCCGCCTTACCCACACCGATCCCAACTTGGCCTTTTTGATTACCCACCGCCACAATGGCACGGAAGCTCATCTTCTTGCCACCCTTGACCACCTTGGTCACGCGGCGGATCTGTACGACCTTCTCCTGCCACTCCGTATCCTTTTCCTCAGCCGCACGACGCTCGGTCGGCCGGCCATCGCCCTGACGACCACGACCGCGCCCCTTGGATTCAACATTACGATTATCCACTATCCGATTCCTCGCACTAGAAACTCAAGCCGGCTTCACGCGCGGCCTCTGCCAGCGCTGCAATTCGCCCGTGATACAAGTTGCCGCCGCGATCGTAAACCACGGCTTCAATACCCTTCTCCTTGGCACGCTCCGCGATGGCGCGACCAACCGTGGTCGCCGCCTCGATGTTCGCGCCGTTCTCCAACTTCAGTTCCAAACTCGAAGCAGAGACCAAGGTCGCACCCGCCACATCGTCAATGACCTGCGCATAGGTGTGCCGACCGGAACGATAAACCGCAAGCCTCGGTCTCGCGGCATCACCAGCCAGCTTTTTTCGTATCCGCGCATGTCGCACGGCAGTTTGCTTCTTTCGGCTTTTCTTAGAAAACATGATTGATTCCCCTGCCTACTTCTTCTTCCCGCCAGACTTGCCAGCCTTGCGACGAATCGTCTCCGTCGCATACTTGATACCCTTACCTTTGTAGGGCTCAGGTGGACGCACCGAGCGGACTTTGGCTGCCAAATCGCCAACCAGCTGCTTATCAATGCCCTCAACAACAACCGACGGCCGTGGACCCGGCGGAACAGTGAACGTGATGCCGGCAGGCGCGACAACCTCAACCGGATGCGAATAGCCCATCTGCAAGGTCAGGGTTGACCCAGTAGACGCTGCACGATAACCAACCCCGTTGATCTCCAACACCTTGCGATAACCGTTGGTGATACCCTCAACCATGTTGGCAACCAACGTACGCGACAACCCATGCAACGAACGTGCCATCTTCGAATCACCCACCGGATCGATCTGAATCACACCGTTTTCAAACTGCACCTGAACCTCAGGACGCAATTCCCGCGACAGAGTCCCCTTCGGACCCGTCAAAGTCACCAACTGCCCCGCAATCTCAACCTTGACGGTCGCCGGAACAATGATGGGCCGTTTTCCAATTCGTGATTGCGACATGAACGCCTCCTACCAAACGTACGCGAGGACTTCGCCGCCCACGCCCTGCTTGCGACATTCCTTTTCCGTCATCACGCCACGCGGCGTCGACAAAATCGCAATGCCCAACCCACCCAACACGCGCGGCAGTTCATGCTTACCCGTATAGACGCGCAATCCAGGACGAGATATGCGCTTGATCCCGGTAATCACCTTGCGACGACCCACGTACTTCAGATACACACGCAAACGTGGTTTACCCTCGTTCGCAACCACCTCAAAATTGTTGATGTATCCCTCTTCCTTCAGCACGCGAGCAATTTCAGCTTTCATCTTGGATGCGGGAAGCTCCGTCAAATCCAGATTCGCCGTATTCGCGTTTCGGATACACGTCAGCATGTCCGCAATGGGATCAGTGACCGGCATGAGTAAAACCTCTCTTACAGGCTGCGTTTGCGACAAGCGCACGACCAACCAGGGGGAACCAAACAACAAAAGGAATGAAAACCTTACCACGCCACCGGGCGTTTCGTCCAATGCTGAATGGCAGACCACGGCTGGGCCGCAATCTGCCTGATGAGCTACCAGCTAGACTTGACCACGCCGGGAAGTTTCCCTTCATGCGCCAACTGACGCAACATATTTCGGCACAGGCCAAAATCGCGATAATAACCACGCGGACGACCCGTCAGCAAGCAACGGTTATGCAAGCGCACAGGATTCGCGTCACGGGGAATTGCAGACAAGGCTTTCCGGGCCTCGTTGTACTCCTCAAGGCTACGCGCCTTTCCGGCCAATACCGCTTTCAACTCAGCCCGTTTGTCCGCATACTTCGCGATCAACCGCTGCTGCTTCGCGTGTTTGGCAATTTTAGACTTCTTTGCCACGACGTATCTCCTCCAGGGCTCAAGCTTTAACAGTCTGACGGAATGGCATGCCAACCAACCGCAACAACGCCCGCGCCTCTTCATCTGTGCGCGCACTCGTCACGATGGTAATATCCATCCCCCGAACCTTATCTACCTTGTCATACTCAATCTCAGGGAAAAGAACCTGCTCCTTGATCCCGAGCGTATAATTGCCGCGACCATCAAAACTTTTCTCACTGACGCCACGAAAATCGCGAATACGAGGCAATGCCAAACTCATCAACCGATCCAGGAACTCATACATGCGAGCCCCTCTCAAGGTTGCCATCGCTCCGATCGGCATGCCCGCGCGCAATTTGAACGTCGCGATGGACTTCTTCGCACGCGTAACCATTACCTTCTGGCCAACGATGGATGTGAGATCCCGAACCGCAACATCAAGGGCCTTGGGATTCTGAACAACCTCGCCCAAACCCATGTTAACAACAACCTTCTCGATCTTGGGAACCTGCATCCAGTTCTGGTAGCCAAATTCCTTGACTAACGCCGGAACGACCTCTTTTTGATACTTTTCCAACAAACGGCTCTTCGCCACGTCTAAACTCCTAAACCAGGGCCGGGCGTCAAAGGCTAACAACCCACGAACGACTTCCAGTCTAAACTGGGGGCGTACGAACGAGCGACGTATCCGACCCGAGGGTAACCATCAACCGCTCTACCTGTCCAACTGTTCACCAGACTTGGCAACCCGAACCTTCGTGCCGTTCTCTAAAACCTTAATCTTGATCCGCGTGGGCTTCTTGTTCGCAGGATCCAAGGGCATCAGATTCGACAAATGCACAGGTGCCTCCCGCTTGACAATTCCACCCTGCGGATTCGACATCGAGGGCTTCTCGTGCTTGGTCTTGATATTGATGCCCTGCACTACCGCCGTCTGGTCCTTCGGATTGACGAGCAGAACCTCACCGACCTTACCGCGGTCGCCACCTTCGGACTCTTTCCGCCCGACTGTCACCATCACCGTATCGCCTTTTTTAATGCGTTCCATCGTTATTGGCTTTCCTTTATCTCGAACGGGCTGCTCAAATCACTTCAGGCGCAAGCGAGATGATCTTCATGAAATTCCTGTCACGCAACTCACGCGCAATCGGCCCGAAGACGCGCGTTCCACGCGGATTGTTATCCTTGTTGATAATTACCGCCGCGTTCTCATCAAAACGAATGTAAGAGCCATCCGGCCGCTGCAACCCCTTCTTGGAGCGCACGATAACCGCCTTCACCACATCCGACTTCTTAACCGGCATATTCGGAATCGCGTCCTTAACAACGGCGACGATCACGTCTCCGATGTTCGCAAACGTGCGGTTGCCACCACCAATAACCCGAATACACATTAACTCACGAGCACCCGTGTTATCCGCCACGGTGAGGCGCGACTGCTGCTGAATCACGTTTCCCCCTTACTGAGCACGCTCAACGACTTCGACCAAGCGCCACGTCTTGTCCTTCGAATAGGGACGGGATTCTTCAATACGAACCCAATCGCCTTCGTTGGCCACATTGTCCTCATCGTGCGCCTTAAACCTCTTGGTCTGTTTTACCATTTTCTTGTAACGATCGTGAGGGACAGTGCTCTCTACCGAGACAACCACCGTCTTATCCATCTTATTGGAAACGACCTTACCTGTAATAATCCGCTTGGGCATAATGCCTATTCCCCTTTTACTGTGCCACAGGCGCCGAACTTGACCTATTTTCTCGAAGCACCGTCTGGATCATGGCGATCCGATGACGCACCTCCCCAATTTGAGCCGTGTTCTCAAGCTGCCGTATCGCCAATTGGAACCGAAGTTTAAACAACTCTTCCTTGGCGCCCTTCAACTGAGCCTGCAGCTCCTCGTGATTCAAGGCGCGAAAACCTTGCAAATCCTTCTTGGCGTTCTTAGTTTGCATGCTCCGACCCTCCAGAGTGCGCCGCTTCCAACTCCTGTTGCGCACGCGTAACGAACTTCGTACCTATCGGCAATTTATGCGCTGCCAAACGCATCGCCTCGCGTGCCAACTCCTCGGCCACCCCATTCATTTCGAAAAGGATACGACCAGGCTTGACAACTGCCACCCAGTACTCCGGGGCGCCTTTACCAGAACCCATACGAGTCTCCGCGGGTTTCGCCGTCACCGGCTTGTCTGGAAACACCCGAATCCATATCTTACCACCACGTTTGACGGAACGGGTCATCGCACGACGCGCCGCTTCGATCTGCCGGGACGTAATCCAGGCCGGGTCCACGGCGACCAACGCATAATCACCAAACGCTATCGTGGTTCCACGCGTCTCATGTCCGCTACGAGAGCCGCGATGATGGCGGCGAAATTTTGTACGCTTTGGCATCAACATAGGGCTAATCCTCTACAATTCTGCAATGCACAAGGAGCCCCTCAGGACTCCGCACTTTCCTGGGATTCTTGCTGCACGGCCTGGGCACGCGGCTGACGACCACGTCGCTCACCGCCGTCCCGCTCCCGCCGTTCCCTACGCTGGGGAACCTCAGCAACCGCCTCAGCACCCGGAATCACCTCACCCTTGAAGATCCAGACCTTAACGCCAATTTTGCCATAAAGGGTCTGCGCCTCTGCCACACCATAATCAATATCGGCCCGCAAAGTATGCAAGGGTATGCGACCATCCCGCAACCATTCGGTACGCGCAATCTCAGCGCCGCCCAAACGCCCGGCCACCATCACCTTAATCCCTTTGGCACCGCTCTTCATGGCACGCATCATCGCCTGCTTCATCGCGCGACGAAAAGCAATCCGCTTCTCCAACTGCTGCGCAATACTCTCAGCGACCAATTGACTGTCGGCTTCCGAACGCAAAACCTCCTGGACGTTGATCTGCACCTTCTTGCCAGTCAATGCGCTCAAATCCTTACGCAGCGCATCAATCCCCTGGCCGCCCCGCCCAACAATCACGCCCGGCTTTGCAGTCCAAATGCTAACATCAATCTGATCCGCCTTGCGCTCGATGTCTGTCCGCGAAATACCAGCAGCCATAAAGCGGGCCTTCACGAAACGCCGTATCTTGGTATCCTCCAAAACCAAGGCAGGATAGCCACGGGTCTCTGCGTACCAACGGCTCGACCACGTCCGGTTAATACCAAGTCGGAGCCCAACTGGATGAATCTTTTGCCCCATGATTAACTCTCCTGCCCCTTGTCGCTCACAACGATTGTGATATGGCTCGTCCGTTTCTTGATGGGGAACGCCCGCCCCTGTGCGTGCGGTTGAAACCGCTTGAGCGTAGGCCCCTGATCCACATAAGCCTCACTGATGAACAACCGCGACCCCGGCACCTGATGATTGTTTTCAGCGTTCGCAATCGCAGACTTCAAAATCTTGTTCAACACCGCGGCACTGGCGTGCGGCATGAAATTCAACATCGTCGACGCTTCAAGCGCCCGCTTCCCACGAATCAGATCCAATACCCGCCGAACCTTCAACGGGGACATCCGCACATACTTGACGCTAGATTTGGTTTGCATTCGTCATTTACTCCATTAACCTAACGTCCGCGTTCTTGGCCTGAATGGCCCTTGAACAAACGCGTCGGAGCGAACTCTCCCAGTTTGTGACCAATCATCTGTTCCGTGATGTAAATGGGCACGTGCTTACGACCGTTATACACAGCGATGGTGTGTCCGATCATTGATGGCAAAATGGTGGAAGCACGTGACCAGGTCTTGATGACTCGCTTTTCGTTGCGCGCGTTCAAAGCCTCTACCTTATTCGCCAATGCATCTTGTACAAATGGCCCTTTTTTAAGCGATCTTGACATCTAAAATAATCTCCTGCCTACCGGGTCCGCTCCCGAACGATGAACTTGCTGCTCGCCTTCTTGCGCACAGTTTTGTATCCCATCGCCGGCTTGCCCCACGGCGTCTGAGGCTTGCCACCGATTGGGGACTTGCCTTCACCACCACCATGCGGGTGATCACAAGCATTCATCGTCACGCCGCGGTTAGTCGGCCGTATACCCAACCAACGCTTGCGGCCAGCCTTACCGATCGAGAGGTTTTTATGCTCCAGATTGCCAACCTGACCAATTGTGGCATAGCAATTCAGATGAACCATGCGCTGCTCACCCGACGGCAACTTCACCTGCGCGTAATCCCCATCCTTGGCGACCAACTGGGCCATCGCGCCGGCAGACCGAACGATCTGTCCACCCTTGCCAATCCGCAACTCAATATTGTGGATATTCGTACCCAAAGGAATGTTACGTAACGGTAAGGCGTTGCCTGGCTTGATATCCGCCTCGGGAGAGGCCAACACCGGTTGTCCGACACTCAAACCGACAGGTGCCAAAATATAACGCTTGTCCCCATCCGTATAAAACACCAAAGCGATTCGGGCGTTGCGATTCGGATCATACTCAATCGTCGCAACCTTGCCCGTTACACCAATTTTATTACGCTTGAAATCAATCACGCGGTAATGCCGCTTGTGGCCGCCCCCACGATGGCGGGTCGTGACCCGCCCCTGGTTGTTACGCCCAGCAGTCGAACGCAAACTTTCCGTCAACCGTTTCTCAGGACGCGACACTGTAATTTCTTCAAACGTAGACTTACTCATGCCACGCTGGCCGGGTGTCATCGGCCGTAGTTTTTTAATTGCCATAATTAACTTCCCCCGCCCTATACCGAACCATAGAAGTCGATGCTGTGGCCTTCAGCCAACTTCACAAACGCCTTTTTGGACACCGCAGTTCCGTTCGTCCTCACACCCGTGCGTTTGCGCGACTTTTTGACCCGCTTCAAAGTTGCTGTGTTAACGTCCACCACCTCAACGTTGAACAAAAGTTTGGCCGCACGTGCGATGTCAATCTTGTTAGCCTTGCGATCAACCTCAAAACAGTACGTGTTGAGCGAATTCAACACCGTATTTTTCTCGGTGATGAGCGGCCTCTTGATCACATTATATAGATCACTCATGCCTTAAAAACCTCTTCAATGTGACGCAACGCATCCTGAGTCGCGACAACGTGCTCACACGACAACAAATCCTTGACGCCCAAATTGCTCGACAGCACCAACTTCACCGTCGCCAGGTTACGGGCGGACAACCGCAAGACGTCTTCATGCTCCTTGACAATCAACAGAACCCGGCCGGTCAAACCCAAACGTTCATAAAGCAACTGTGCCAACGACTTCGTCGACGGACGTTCGAAACGAAATGCCTCCAGCGCAAGCATATCAGGCACCTTTGCCAAAATTGCCGAGCGAATCGCCAAACGACGGGCCTTAACCGGCAGATTCAAGCTGAACGACCTTGGCTTGGGCCCAAAAATAACACCGCCACCTTTCCACAAGGGGCTACGAATCGACCCCGCGCGCGCGCGCCCGGTTCCTTTTTGCTTCCAAGGCTTCTTGCCACCACCACTGACCTCGCTCCGCGTCAAAGTGCTGGCCGTACCAGCCCTTGCGTGCCGCAACTGCCGAACGACATGCAAATGCATCAAATGCGTATGCGGAACCTCAGGCAAAAACGCATCACCAAAAGTGAACACGCCACTTTTCTCGCCCTGAGCGTTGTACAAACTTAACTGCGCCATCTATGCCACTCCTACTTGCCAACCTTGACCGTCGGACGCACAATCAACACGCCCCCCTCAACACCGGGAACCGCACCTTTGATCAACAACAAATTACGCTCATTGTCGACGCCAACGACCGTCAATTTCTTGACCGTCACCCGCTCATTGCCCATCCGGCCCGCCATCTTGCGCCCCTTGAAAACACGGCTGGGCGTCGTACCCGCGCCGATCGAACCGGGATGGCGGTGAAACTTCGACCCGTGGCTCATCGGACCGCGACCAGCATTCCACCGCTTCTGCAGCCCCGCAAACCCGCGACCGATCGACGTA
>Ga0079301_1001242_pt1 | contig 11883 bp, 24 predicted proteins | sample Wag4_2014_7_11_3_FD_74797 | JGI IMG/M metagenome (GOLD analysis project Ga0079301, IMG submission 74797) | Fresh water mixed with fracking chemicals microbial communities from Ohio, USA - Utica-2 Time Series FC 2014_7_11 | ecosystem: Engineered > Industrial production > Chemical products > Input...
GCTAAATGTCGAGGAGAAGATACAGAAATATTCTTCCCCCCGAGAGATAAAGCGCTATACAAACCTATAGCCAACAAGGCAAAAGCCATTTGTTGGGGGAAGGACGGCAGGCCTGCTTGTCCGGTTAGGAAAGATTGCCTCAAAGAGGCTATTATTAACGATGAGTTGCACGGCATCTTTGGTGGCATGTCCCATCGAGAAAGAAATGCAGCAAAGCGTAAATATGAAAAACAAGGTTTAACACTAGACGAATGGATAGAACAAGATGGCAAATACGGGAAAACCTAAAACGGTTTCTTTAAAAGCGTATCTAGATGCTAATAAACGAGATACTCGTTTAGTAGGCGCTGTTGAGCGTCACTTATTAGCAAAGCCTTTTGATAATCGCAAGATGGATATCATTCACCCATCTGACATGATTAAACCTGAGTGGTGCCATCTAGCTCAGTATCATGCAATCAAAGGTAATTACAAAGAGGTTCGTGAAAAGCCTACGCTTCGCCTACAGTCTATTTTTGATGAGGGTCACACTATTCACGCTAAGTGGCAGAAGTGGCTTACTGAAATGGGAGTCCTGTACGGTAAGTGGGAATGCTCTGAATGCGGTCCTTCTGAATGGGAACAAGCTGCTGATTTAGATTTCAATGACCCTGAGTGTGGAGTATTTGAATACCGAGAAGTACCGTTGTGGAGTAACAAACACAAGATTGGCGGTCACTCAGATGGTTGGGTAAAAGGTTTGGGAAATGACTTCCTTATAGAGATTAAGTCAATTGGCGCAGGAACTCTTCGTTTTGAAGCGCCTGCGTTACTAGCTCAGGCAGATGGAGATCTGGAGAAAGCATGGCGTAATATTCGTGCCCCTTTCCGTTCACATCAACTGCAGGGTCAGGTATATCTGCACCTAACTCATTTGATGTTTGAAAACGGAGACCTACCCTCAGCACCAAATGAGATCGTATATATCTATGAGCTTAAAGCTAACCAGGATTACAAAGAGTTCACAGTTCAGTACAACCCAGATTTTACAAAAGAACTATTTGATCAAGCATTGGACATCGCTTGGGCTGTTGACAACGACCGCCCACCTGTGTGTAGTATTGACCCTGTCAAGGGATGTAAACGTTGCGAACCCTTTAGGAGTCAAGATGCCAAACTATGAGTATAGATGCGTTACTTGTCTTTCTACCTTTGAAAGCTTTTTCCCAATTGCAGAAGGACCATCACCTGCTGTAGTGTGTGAGTGTGGGGGAGAGGCATTTCGCCAGTACTCAACATTCGGTATACAACTTAAGGGCGGAGGATGGGGTGGTAAATGATTAAGTATCCAGGCATGTTAGAGGTTGGACTTGATCTTCCAGTGTTAGTGGGAGACGACGACTTTATTGAGCATTTACACGAAAACGGTTTTACAGATACGATTGATATTAACGATTTAATGTTTGAATGGATTGACTGGGCAAAGGAGAACCTAGCATGAGTCCAATTGAGTTACGTGTTGCTGAGGCTAGTCGTAAGACTATCGAAGCTTTGCAACTTCAAGGTATGAATGTAAACCAAAGCTATGGTTACGATGCGCCATCTCTTCCAGCAGACATTACAGATCTTATGGAAGAACAGGTTATGGACTTATACAGTAAGTATGTTGCTTACTTGGAGTTTATTAGCCTTCAACTTTGGTGCGCTGAAGTAGACAGGGCAGAAGCAGATAAGAATTTATCTTTTATAAAGTCACAGAAAAGATTAGCTTTAAAGAAGGCTGGCACCTCTGTGTCTATGATCGATGCGGAGATTGATGTTGACCCAGACTATAAAGAGAAGCTAGACGCTCTACAGGAGCTGTCTAACTATCGTGGACTTATCCACATTATCTCTGAACGTCTTTCTAAGGATATTTCTTTAATTAATCGAGAAATTACTCGCAGAGTCAATATTAATAAGGCAACTGTTAGAAGCGGATGGACAACACCATGAAGCCAGAGTGGGAACAGCTTTCTCTATTTACTGATGAAGAATTAGATATAGCCACCAGTTACAACCTTATAGGACTTACCGGATACGCTCAGTCAGGTAAAGATACTGCAGCATCTGTGCTTGTAGAAAAGTATGGGTACACAAGAATAGCCTTTGCAGACAAGATTAGAGAGTTTTTATATTTAGTTAATCCAATGACTGCTTGTAGCCCTACAGGATACTTACAGGATTTAGTAAACCTTGTTGGTTGGGATAAAGCAAAGCAAGAACCTCAAGTTCGTGCTTTGTTACAAAACATGGGGTTAGTCGCTAGAGAATTAATTGATCCAGATATTTGGGTTACGTTAGCATTACGTAACGTGTCTTCGGATGATCGAATTGTGATTACCGATGTACGGTTTGAGAATGAGGCTGCTGCTATTAAAGAGTTAGGCGGTCAAGTGTGGCGTGTAAAAAGAACTGGGGTTGGTCCAGTAAACGGTCACGTTTCAGAATCTCAAATGGACGGATACAAAGTAGATCAAATTTTTGTAAACAACGGGTCTATAGAAGATCTACAGGTATTAATTACTACTCGGATGCGTAATGCCTTCCCAGAGTAGAAAACATCGTGGCTATAAGTCACAGAAAATTGTGGCTAACTACCTGGTAGAGAACGGTTGGCCTTATGCAGAGTCAACCGGTGCAGGTAGATCGGGGACTGACGTAACTGGAACTATAGGCATAGATTGGGAAGTAAAAGCTCGCAAAGATTTCAACCCCTCTGCAGCTATAAAACAGCTAAAAGAACGTCATAATGGTAAAGATTTGCCTGTAGCTGTTCTACGTCTTAACGGTCAGGGTGAGGCAAATATTGGGGAATGGCCAGTAATCCTTAGGTTAGAGGACTTCGTAAACCTGCTGAAAGAAGCTGGATACGCTGACGGAGCCTCTTAAATCACGTACCTTTTACCTTAGAGGGCGACTCTAAATCGAAACCTAAGGACTACAAAACGTGATTGAAAAAGATTCAGGTGAGGAACAGTTCCTGCGTGTAAGCGCTGGTTCTAACGCACAATCGGTAGGTTCCGCCATTGCTCATGCATTGTATGAGCGCCCACAAGTAAAATTGAGGGCAGTAGGCGCCTCCGCAGTAAATCAAGCAGTAAAAGCTATTGCTATTGCCCGTGGCTACGTTGCACCAAGAGGTTTAGACCTCAGCTGTAGACCAGGATTTACCACAGTAGATTCTCGTGACGGACAAATTTCAGCAATAGTCTTTACTATCAATGTAAATTGATATATTCTTTATTACAAGAGATCTCTTAACAGTTAGGAACACCATGGCAAAAGGCTCAATCCCAAGCCCTGACGAGGCGCTTGCAGGTATGGCAAAGCAAGGTCGCAAGCCTATGATGAAAGATGGAGTTAAGTTTACTTCCCCCTCTGCATCACCTCAGGCAGGTACACTTGTAAAGAAAAAGGGAGCACAGGCTGGAGACCCATACGGTCAAAAGGGTGCACCACGTAAAAACGTTTCTGCTACCGGTCAAGACCGTGCAGGAGCAGCTTATTCAATCAAGGGCGGACCTCGATATACAAAGATGGTCGACCCATCAGCAGGAGCAACACAAGCTAATGGAATCCGAATTAGCACTGCTGCAAAGCGTGACCGCATGAACTTCGATTCAGGTGCTGGCGCTTCGTACTAATTTGATGTATGCTAGTTACTAGGCCTTGGGGTTTCCTCGGGGCCTAGTACTATAATTGGAGCATTAGGAGGCGTATATGTCGTTGCAAGATCTGTATGCAGAAGTAAAGTCAACAGGTAACTTAAAGCTTTGTATTGTAGGCCAATGGGCAGAAACGCTACCAGAAGAAGATAAGAAAATACTTGAAGTAGCTATAGAAGATGACGAATTAAGTACAAAAGATTTATTTTTATTACTCCGCCGTGCCGGTGGAACATTTGGCAAAACTGCCGTTCGTGACCACCGACGAGGAGATTGTGTATGTCTTTAGCAGATGACTACAATGAAATTATAAAAGCTGGACAAGATGGTTCAGATAAAATAAGCAAGAACATTCCAGAAGCATGGCGACCACGTTCAGAAATTGGAACAGATGGTGGATTTATTGTTTCTACACCACGCCCTGATGGAAATACCCCAGGTGCAGAAGAGATTCTTATTGAAGCAAAACTAGATCCAGCAGAGTGGGTAGTTGTATCTCATCGCAGATCTCGTTGGCAAACATTTAACGGTGATTGGTTAGAGTCTTTTAGAGTTAATGTTGTTCCCTCCGGTAAAACAAACGCACCAGATTATGATTTAGAACAATTACTATCTGTAATAGTTAATTGGACCCCTGCCGAGGTACTGACTTCCAAAGGAGATCTAACAGCTGTATACAGCATTGGTGATACACAATACGGAAAAGATGATACCCCTGCAATCATTGATCGGGTATTGCACTCTATTGATGAAGCTGTTGCTCATCATAAGTATTTAGTAAGTAAGTATTCAATTAATCAAATTGCTCTACCTCAACTAGGTGACTGTATTGAGGGTATGACAAGTCAAAAAGGTAAAGTAATGGGTCGCCATGACATTGGTGTCTCAGAACAAGTACGTGTAGGACGTAGAATGCTTCTTGCACAGATCAAGGCTTTAGCCCCCCTTGCAGACAAGCTTATAGTCCCAGTAGTTCCAGGTAATCACGACGAAGTACAACGTTTCTTGGTTGGAAGACCGGAAGACTCTTGGCAAATTGATGTAGTTGCTCAAGTAGAAGACATCTGCAAAGAGAGTGAATTTTTACGTGATCGGGTTGAGTTTAGATATCCAGCAGCAGATGACAGCACATTAACTGTAAACCTAAGTGGTGTTATGTACGGCATGGCTCATGGTCATCAATCACGAGATATGGTTAAGTGGTGGCAAGGTCAGGTAATGGGACGTTGTTCAGTAGCTGACGCAGACATCCTTAATGTTGGTCACTATCACCACTATCGTGCACAGAACGTAGGACCAAGATTATTTATTCAGAATCCATCTATGGATAATGGATCAGCATGGTTTAGAGATAAGTCGGGCTTAGATAGTGCTCCAGGAATTATTTCTTTAGTGCTTGGGAAAGATATTGACCCTAGACGAGAACTTGTAGTTTTAGGCGGAAATTAAAAAACCCCCCTTATAGTTAATTTATTATAGGGGGGTTTTTATTTAATTATTTACCGCAGCAAGAACAGTTAGTAGCTACAGGTGCTGCAGGAGCTCCGCCAAACTTAGGGCGGCCAAACCCTACAATAGAAATCTGAACCTTTTTAGGATTCTTCTTATACGCACGAAGCTTCTTAGATACCTGACCACCATTACGCTGTGATCCTTTATCGTCTGGGCTTGTGTTTCCTTCAATGCACCAAACAGTTCCATCACCGTTGTCCTTGATAACAATACCAACGTGACTGATTCTATCGACGCCATCTGATGGGAAATCAAAATAGGCGATATCTCCTGGTTCTGGGTCCGCTAGATCTCCGTCGATCCATGCGTTCTTCTTCTTAAATGCTGCTGCTCCACTAGGTGTGTAAACAGTATTAGGTACTTTTACACCGGCTTCGTTAGCGCACCAGTTTACAAATGATCCACACCATGGCTGAAAGTTAGCCTTTGTGTAAGCACCATACTTTGTCTCGTTGTCTTTAGGACCTTCAATAGTTCCTAATTCTGCGATAGCAACTTCGATAAGACGAGCTGCTGTACCTTGATCTGCCATTATCTCTTATCCCAATCTTCATCAATTGGCTGTTCTGCTGGAACCTCACCGTCTGGCTTTTTATCAGCTGAAATTACAATGTCTTGACCGGATTGAACTGCTTCAACCTTTAGGTCTGCTGCAGTCTTAGACTGTACATCTACAGCTGCAAAAGCTGAATTAATCTCGTTAATGTCTAGCTTTCCATCGTTCATAAATCCACGGGCAAGTTTTTCTACAACAACTGCAACGGCTGTAAGGCCCGCAACTGTTACTGCTTTAACTGTTGAAATGCCGGCAATAGCACCAGCACCAATGACTGATAGGCCGCTAGCAGCAAATGTTGCAACGATTCTCAGTAAAATGTTTCCGATTGATTTCATTATTCCTCATCCTTAGGGTTACGAAGGGGATAGGTAACGGCCCAGGCAAATAAAGTTCCAATAATTGCGTATCCAACGACAGTCTTTGCAGATCCGTCAAGAACAACCCAGGCAATAAACATGCCTAACAATGTCCATAGTTGGTCAATCATGTCTTTAATAATCTTCAAGGTTTACGTCTCCTAACGCCTTTAGAATCTCCTGATGGACCTCCGCCACCAGAACTACCTCCACCGGTTGAACCACCAGTTGTGGTTCCTCCTGCGGCTGCTACCGCATTAATTGCAGCACCTGCTGCAACAACAGCGGCTACTACCATTTCTGTTGCTTCTTCACGTTCTTCGGGGGACATATCAGCACCGATACTTCCGAGTGCTTGGAGGGCTTGACCAGGGTCACTAAATATTGCGCCAATTAATTCTGCAGGGTTCTCTAGTAGCACGAGGGCTGCAGCAACGTCTGCTGTAATGATAACTTCATTTCCGTTTTCATCCTGCCTAACCTCTACAGGAGTATCTGGTGGAAGGTCCTTATACTCAAGCCCCGCTTCAGCAATAGCCTCTGCGGTCACCGCTTCTCCATCAGCTGCTTCAATAAGAGCTTCAGCAATAACTTCTTTTTCTGCTTCAGTTATAACACCGTCGGCTTGTGCATCTTCAACAGCAGATGCAACTTCTTCTTCGGGTGTGGTAGGCTCTGATTCTTCAATAGGAGGTTCTAATGGTTCTGTGGACGGATTTTCTGGCTCTGGCTCTGGTGACTCTGGTTCTGGTGTTGATTCCTCGGGTGTATCAACTTCCTCAACAGGCGCCTCAGGTTCTACGGGTGGCTCTTCGGGCTCTACCGGTTCTGGTTGGGGCTCTATGGGTTGCTCTGGCTCTTCTGTGGAGGGCTCAGTAGGTGTCTCAGGTTCAGCAGGTTGTTCAGGCTCTACAGGCTGCTCAGGAACAGGTTCTGGCTCTGGCTCAGGAACAGGTTCGGGTTCTGGGTTTGGCTGCGGCTCAGGTTGAGGCTCTGGTTCAGGTTGAGGAAGAGGAGTAGGTTCAGGTGAAGGCTCGGGTTGTGGTTGGGGTTCTGGTTGGGGCTGTGGCTCTGGTTGTGGCAACGGCTCTGGTTGTGGTTGAGGTGCTGGTTGAATCGGAGTTTGAAGAACTGTAACCGCTGCTGCTACGCTAGCAGTTGCAGTATCTGCTAATTGATTTGCTGTAGTGACTGCTGTATTAGCCGTTGATTGGAGGGTTGCCAATGTTTGAGTCTCTGTTGTTAGTGTGGTCTGAGCTGTTGCAAGTGTTGTCTCTGCTGTTGATTTCGCTTCTGTAAGAGTTGTTAATACTGCAGTTTCAGTAGCAACCACTGCTGTTTGAGTTTCAATTTGAGCAGTTAAAGTTTCATTAGTTACATTGGTCATTGTTTGTACAGGCTGACCTGCGGCCTCACGAACACCAGTACGTTGTGGATACCAAAGATCAGTGGTATTTCCAGCAACCGTTCCCACACCAGTCCATTCACCAGTTGTAGGGTTTACTGTCATTTTCCAATTAACGTTGGTTATAGGGCTGTTGTTGTCACCAAACTTCTTTAGGTTCCAATCAACTTCTAAAGTTGTTTCTGTGGTGGTTACTACAGTAGATGTGCCTTCACCAGCATTCATATAGTCGCTGGCAAATACTGAGATGCTTGGTCCATTAGGGAAATCCCACCAAATATGGTCGCCAGTACCAAAGGTAATAGTTGCCTTTGAAGTCACGTAAATCTGACTATCTGCACCTTGGCCGTTGTATACGGTATCTCCCATTTTAATATCGAACGGGGTTTGAATTTTAGTTGATCCGTCGTACATAACTGGAAGGGTGGTCGTAGTAACGTTTGGCGTTACTACTGGCTCTGGGGCTACATAGCCTTCAGTAGTATAGGTTTTAGATTCTGCTGGGGTATTTTGAAGAGCAGTTAACTCAGTAGTTTCTGTGGCTACTACTGCTGTTTGAGCTACTACGGCTGTAGTTGCTGCAGAAACCTCGGTAGTGGCAACAGCAACTACTTCTGTTTTATCAGCTACCACTGCTGTCTGAGTTTCTACTGCAGCAACTGCAACCACCGCTGTTTCTACAGCAGTTGTTGCAGCAGCAATATCTGCTTGAGCTGTTGCTACTGGAGCCGCAGCCGCAGATTGTTGTTCTGAACTGGCTGTCGTTACGGCAGTAGATAGTGCTACAGTTGCCTCTTGAATTTTTTCTTGAACGGAGGTTACTGATGGAGCAGGTGTTGTGGTTTCTGATGGGGTTGGGCTTGGGGTTGGCTCTGGACTTTGTGTTGGTGAAGGTGATGTTGAGGCCTCTGAAGGAGCGGGTGTTGGCTCTGGAGTTGGAGTCGCAGAAGGTTCTGGAGTTGGAGTCGGAGTTGAAGTGGAAGTCGGCTCGGGTGTTGGCTCTGGAGTCGGACTTGGATCGGGTGAACTCGAAGTTGATGTGGAGGCAGGACTAACTACAACGGTAGTTTCCGTTGATTCTGTTGCATTAGCTGAGTTTTGACCCAAAATAAAGAGGAATAGTGTAAGAATTATTGCTGCGAATATGTGCAGTAGGTTTATTTTTTCTCCTTCTTAACTATGTTCATACTTTAACATGACTAGGTGTAACTTGTGTATCATAGTTCTCTCACGATCTAGTTTCTTTGGGAGAATTAATGTCACCACAAGACTGGGCAGCTTTTGCCCTAACAATTACGTCTTTAGTCGGTTCAGTTGCTATAATGGTTCGCTGGATGGTTAAACATTATCTTAACGAACTTAAACCCAATGGCGGCAGTAGTTTAAAAGATTCTGTTAATCGTTTAGAAGCAAGAGTTGATGAGCTGTACACACTGCTCATAGAAAAAAAATAAGGAGTAGTAAATGAAACTTAATCCAAAATTAACCGCAATGGCTGCATCATGGGCTCGCTCATTTATTGCAGCAGTTACTGCATTATGGGCAACTGGAAATACAGACCCAAAGGGACTAATCGCAGCTGGACTAGCCGCAGTATTGCCGGTAGCCCTTCGAGCAGTTAACCCTAAAGACCCAGCTTTTGGTCTAATTACCATGGCTTTGCCAGAAGTAACAAAGCAACTTAACGCTGTTATTGACGCTTCAAATAAAAAAACAGCTGATAAGAAAGCCTCAACCGCTAAAAAGAAGTAAACTCTAGGTATGCCTTCCTCACATCAAAATTGGCAATACCTTGGAGCCAGTGGTTACATTGGCGCTTACACCACCACAGGTGGTGGAGGCACGCCTGTTGTACCCCGAAGCTCCATGGACTTTTTGCGTATGGGCGTGGGAAGAACACCTGAAGCAGAATACCCAGACGGTTACCTAGGAACAATTCGTTCTCGTCGTGACGATAAAGGCAAGCCTTACGCAACTTCAGATACAGTTTTAGATTCTCTTAAGGCACGCCAGAACCAACGTGGATACCAACGCGGTGTTCATAAAGGTGAACGAATTGATCCAGGTGAGTATGCATGGCCAGATGGTTTAAAGCCAGATCGTAGATTAAAAGTAGCTCCCAAACTTGATGCTGATGAGGGTAGTTTGCTTATGTATGTTCGTAGACATGCGCCTAATCAAAATCTAGCCCCAGCTCCTCATCTTGTTAATGATGGTAAAGCAAATGTTTCTGCAAATGTTCCTGCAGAATTTCATCCAAGAACAGCATCTCACTTCCAACACTTGAAGCCTAGGTATCAATAATGTATACACAAGACTCTGTTTATGATCATAGTAAAGGTCGTCCCATAACTTCTGAGGATCCGGGGATCCGTTACGATTACATGGGGCCATTTAAAGATACACAAGAAGCTTTGTTGACTAGGGCTGTTCGTTCAGTAACTCTTCCAAAGCAGATGGTTCAAGATATTGTTCGACCACCCCTGCCTCAGATACAGCTGTTTCCACCACGTTACGGTTACCGTACACGTGCTATTGGCATCATGGATGTAATGGATGTTGATGCTCAGTTTGAACCAACAAGAACTGATTACTCACAGTCCCCAACCTCATATCAGGGAACTAGCCGAAACGTATCAGAGTCAGTATGGTAACGGACAATGAGCGATGAGTTTGTAAAAAAATGGAAAGGTGTAAAAAAGGGAGATCCTGAATACACCGGAGTTATGACAAATTCAAGGTATCATTGTAAAGATTGTTTTGTAAACTCTGGTTGGTCTCACGGAGAAGACCGAGCTGCAGCAGTAGCTGCTAATCGTTCTCCTAAACTTTCTGGAATTTGCAGAGATTGTTCTACCCTTAGATCTACAGATGGAAAGTGTGGTTGTAATGATTGAGGAATACAGCACTGAAACTATCTATGATGGTAGTGTGGAGTGTCCCAAGTGTGGCCTATTTATGACCCCAGTTGAAGCTATGTACACTGATGGAAAAATGTGCCCTACTTGTAGAAACAATCTTTATGGAAAGCATATGAAAGGAGCTATGAGTGGCCGCTAATTCAGGTGGAAAGCCTCCTCGTCGTAGCGTTACTGCTTCTGGAGCACCTAAACCAAGAGTAACTAAAGTTACTACAGTAAGCGCTACCAAGCGTAGGGCTTCCTTTAAATCGGTAGAGTCGTGGGACCGCAAGTCTGCTGGAAAATGGGCAACCAAACAGTCCACCAGCCTTAATCCAGGCTCAGAACAGGCTGTTGCTCGTCGTAGAAACACTAAAAAATATGTTGCTAGAACCAAGAAGGTCATCAGACCTAGGGTTCGTAAACAACAAACAGGCTGACAATACATAGAAAAAGGTAGATACTAAGAATATGGCTATCAAGACTCCAGACGGCAAGGACGCTAAGTACAAGGTCGTACCCCTAAAGGTAAAGACCAAAGCGGATGTTGAAAAGGAAAAAGAAGCTAAGAAGAAAAAGAAAGCGGGTAAGAAATGAGTTTTGTACCTCGTCGTGAAAAAGTTCGTAAAGGCTTTAAATCACCTGACGGCCTTAAGCTTCTAGCAACTGCTGTTGGCTCTGCTCAAAAAAAGAATGCCGCAGACAAAGCTGATCCTTGGACTAATACAGGTAAAGATACAGCTAATGATTACCGCGAACCAATGGCTTCTGTAAAAGTAGTACGTAAAGGTACTTATAGACCAGGTAAACGAGAGATCTAGAAAAGGATAAATAATGGCAACTAACGAATCACGTTCACTCAATACTTCTATGAACGAGGGAGCAACTGACGGCAAATACCGTAAGGTACGTCCAAACACAACTGTTGCCGATCCTTCTACCGGTGATGACATCATGCGTGCTAACCGCAGCGGTCTAAACCCATACTGGAACTATGACTTCATTGAACAAGAAGCAACTGTAAAAGTAAACCCACTGTCCAACGACTCCGCTAAAGTACGTCGTTCTCCAATGTCTGTTGCAGATGTTGAGAACAATCAAATGGGAGCTAATTACTAAGGAGCCTGTAAATGGCTGACGATAAGTGGGAAAAAGTAAAAGGTGGCGTAAAGAAAGTTTCTGACGCTATTGGTTTAACTGACCCTAAATCACACTGGATTCCTATTCCAGGTAAAGCTTATGATGAGATGCATCCTGCTGTGCGTTCACAACGCAGTGGAGATCGTTCTGAGCACTTAAAACAATTTAGTATAAATATGCCATCTAATGTAGTGTCTATTAATGTTGCTAGAGAAAATAGAAAGTTAAAGAGCAGTGGCTCGTAGACGTCCTGCTTCTGGGCCTAAGTTAGATTTTGCTGATTTTGAGGCTTTAGGTTCTACTGATGTAGCAACCCCTAATAAAT
>Ga0079301_1001244_pt1 | contig 11853 bp, 23 predicted proteins | sample Wag4_2014_7_11_3_FD_74797 | JGI IMG/M metagenome (GOLD analysis project Ga0079301, IMG submission 74797) | Fresh water mixed with fracking chemicals microbial communities from Ohio, USA - Utica-2 Time Series FC 2014_7_11 | ecosystem: Engineered > Industrial production > Chemical products > Input...
CTTCAGTGGAGCAGCACACAAGGGCGGCTCTCAGGAGATCAACGGGGAGCGTAGTAACAGCGGTCATGACATACCTCATAAGTTAACATTCTTGGGCGGGCTTGCCCCCACGCCACCAGCCGCAACTGGTGGCGGGAGAGTTTCCCTAGAGAAGGTCATCGCTCTGGCGGACCTTGAGCAGATAGCTGGAACCATCAAACTCAATGGACAGGTCATCCTCAGCGTAAACATCCAGCCAGAGGGTCAGGCCCTCAACAGCGGCGGCATGGGTCTTGTAGATGCCCAGTGTGAACTTGTTCATGCGAGGTTCCTCCAGTGATTGATCTGCCACTCACGGCTGTTAGCGTAAGCTGGCCTCTTCCTTCGTCTGGAAGGCCACGCGGTAGCACCCCTGCCAGAGACCCCAATGCTCAGTGTCTTCGTCGTAGCCCAGTTCAGCGACATCGCCGTGGACCTGATACCAGAAGTCAGAACAGGCATCCTCCGGGCTGGAACCCTGACCGATGCGCGAGCTTTCGCTTTCTACCGGGTTGTCATAGGCGAACCACAATTCGTTGGTCGCATCGTACTTCGTGCTCAGCTTCGTCATAACATCCTCCGTGGGGGCCGTAAGCGGCCTATGCCTAGTTCCATACACCCAATTGGTTACGGGTGTCAACAGCCATGTAAAAGAAAAAGGGGCCGAAGCCCCTCTGGTTACTTCGCAAACCAGATGTTGTTCTCTTTGCGGAATTTGGGGTGGTTGTCATCGCGGCCAAAGCGGACATCCTCAATCAGCTTGCCGTCCCAGAGCCGAGAGGAGATGTAAGCAGGCCAGAGCTTGGTCGCGGTGTGATACCGACCGACCAGACCGTAGGCGCAGATGTCATGCTCGCCAAACAGCTTGGCCTCAACCCGCTTCGTCTGACCGCGCAGGGTGACTTCAACCGTGCCGGGGGTATAGGTGAAGCTGTAGCCGCTATCAAAGGTCCGGGTGACAGCCTCGCCAGAGGCGGTGAAGGTTTCGCGGTTGATCAGGGTCTTCGTCATCGTAGTCTCCTGTGTGAGGGCCACCAGCGGCCTATGACCACTCTCCTACACCCAATTGGTGATGACCGTCAACACCTTTCTTGGGGATAACCAGCGCAAAAGTCAGAAAAATGCGGTATAATGCTTCGCATGACGGGAAAGCCCAAACAAGACAATGTGGTTACGATGCGCCGGATGGGGCGGCCCCCCATTAACTGGACGCCTGACCTTGAGGAGTTCATCCTCTCCCTCGTCATTGCAGGGCGGAGCCTGCGCCAGATTGTAGAAGAGGGAAAGCAGACGTTTGGAGAAAAGGCATTCCCTAGCGATGCGCTCATTAAAATTCACCTAGCGTCAACTCCTGAGTTTCTTGCCAAATACGTAAAGGCCAAGGACGTTGCTCAAGACTTGATGGCCGAGGACATCGTGGACATCATGGACGGGCGGCTACCCGGCTTTGAAACGGCTGACCTAGACCAGCGCAAGGCCAGTGCCGAAATCCGCAAGTGGGTCATGGGTAAGCTCCGCCGCAAGAAGTGGGGCGATGTAAAGGTCACGGAGGTCACTGGTGCTGACGGAACGCCCCTGATCCAGCCGCAGGTCATAGACACCCGCTCCCTGCCCCCAGAAGCACAGGCGGCTCTCTATCAGGCCCTACAGGTCATCAAGGCCCAGCAAGAGGCCGAAGACATCAACCCACTCACAGAGGAGACATAGCTATGGTCACTGCCCTTAACGCATTCGTTGAAATCGGAATGTTCTTCGCATTCATCGCCCTCATATACTGCATCATCCAGATCATTGACGTCATCCGCGAGGAGCGCGAGCGTCTGATGTGGTACAGGCGTGGCGGCACCCCCGTGCGCAATGACGATGAGAACCAGTCAGAGCCTGAGGTGTGAGATGGGCATGACACCCATTGAGGTCATCTTGTTAACCTACAAGGTGCGGCAGGCTCAGAAGTCCTTCCATGCAGTGATGCAGTCAGGCGAGGCAGCAGACCCGCCGCTCATGGACCGCCACACCGCCATGGTGGCACTGGAGGAAGAGCTTGACCCCATCTTGCAGTCGTATGTGGACTACTACAGGGCGGTAGAAGCCTCGGGAGAGTGGTGATGCCGACTGAAGACCTTGTTGAAGCTCTCATGCGGGCATCCCTAGAGGCCGCCAGCCTGACCAAGCCAATAGTGGACAATTCTGACACTCGTGCCGCCTATGCCCGTGGCGTCCGCGACATGGCGGGCCTTGTGCATGCTTGCATCAAGGTGGCGGATGAGGCGGCAGAGTTTAACAGCGACAACAAGGTGGTGGCCACTATGCTCAAGGGATACGCCCAGTCTCTCCGCATGATCGTCGCTCACGCTGATGACCTGATCCCGCCGGGGTATGAGAAGTGATCGCTCATGAGATGCCGCCAATCCTCAGGTGCCCTTTTTGTGAGAAGCCTGTGGAAATCGTCACCCTTCAGAGTTCCCCAGAAGACGTTAACATTTGCGTTGTGGTATACTTCCACCCCGACGGTGAACAGCATTTTGTAAATTACACTCCGAAGCACAAGGGAGAATTAACGTATGACGAAAGACCTGAACCTTGAGGCCGTTAACAGTGCCCTAAGTGGGCAAGTCCAGAAGCTGCTGGCAGAACTGAAGGCGGCAGACAAGCGCAACGCGGAAATCATGAAGCTGCGTGAGGTGCTAGAGCCATTTGCAAAAGCCGCCCATGGCTTTGACAGTTACAACATCAAAGACCCTGAAGAGTGGTTTGCCTATAGCGGGGTGAAGTCAGCAGACGGCACGACTGGTGCGATAACTGTTGGCGACCTTCGCCGCGCCCGCGCCGCACTCTCAGGAGACAAGCATGAGTGATATTGTGGAGAGGCTCCTCCATTGCTCCGAAAACTGTGGCGATGAGTATTTACATGAGCTTACAGGAAAGGCCGCCGACACCATCACCCGCCTCACCGCAGAGGTGGAGAGGAGGGACGCGGCGTTGCGTGAGTGTGAAACGGAATTGAATGCCCACTACCGAATGGAATATCCGGGCGATCACCCGCACAGCCAGAAGGAACTGGCGCTGGCAATGGCGTCAAACCCAGCCACCGTTGCACTGAAGGAGACAAGCAATGATTGAGCTTGGTAAGCAGTACAGGACGCGCGATGGCCGCGAGGTCCGCATCTATGCGGTGGATGGTGGTGGTGAGTTCCCGGTTCATGGGGCGATCAAGAAGCCGGGTGACATTTGGGACAGCACGTGCTGGGGCGTTAATGGCGAGTGGTTTTCTGTCGCGGATATGGATTGCTACGACCTCGTTGAGGTGAAGCCCCGCATCCAGCGCGAGGTGTGGGTGAATGTGCATCACAATGGTGTGGATGATGAATTGTGGTTCACCAGACGAACGGCTGATGAGCAAGCACTGACTAGCCGCATCGCCTGTGTAAAGCTGGTCATTGATTGTGAAGAGGGGGAAGGACTGTGATCAAGCCTGATCCAAAGGAACTGGCCGCAGACTACTTAAGGGCCGCTGAACAAGTTGGCGGGTGCATGGATGGCGGGTGCGTCATTCTTCAACCGACAGGTCAGCATACCAACGGCGGTTGTCGGTGTACGTTAAAGATGGACCCCATCCGGGAGCGCGGTGTTCGCAAACTTTTGATGATGGCGCAGCACTTGGCGAAAGAGGTGACGCATGATCCGTCCTGACCAGATACCGGATGAGGTGGTAGAAGCTTTGCGAGAAAACATCCTCCACGATTGCTCATTCAAGCACGCCATCGCCGCCGCTCTCAATGCGTGGCCGGGGGCTTTCCCGCACACGTTCCGTGGCCCGCTTGAGGGTTTCGGCTATGTCCTTCCTCTGACACATGAGGACAACGATGATTAAGGATGAGCAGCTTTCAGACGAAGCTGTGGAGGCGGCTGCAAGAGCTATCATCATCGCAAACGGTGGTGACCCTGATGCTCTTCTGCGTCTGACCATACACAAAACCACAATCAAGGCATGGCAACAGGTTGCCCCACTGGCCCGCGCCGCTCTCACCGCAGGGCTGGCAGCGTGGCCGGGGGCGCATGAACGTACAGATGATTGGTGTACACCACCGGATCATAATCTCATCCTCCCCCTGACACAGGAGAACAACAATGGTGGCGATTGACCACACCTCGTGCGGCCCGTGCGCCAACGTAATGTGTAGCCAGTACGGTTGTCAGCGTGAGCGGGCGCGGCAGGTTAGCCCTTATCGCTACTACCCGGAATTCATCGCGCAACGGGGCTGCATCTGTCCGCCAACCAGCGAACAGACTTGTATGAGCGCAACATGCCCGAGGAGGTTGCCCCGCACATGACAACATGGCGGAACGAATGTGTTGTGGAATTGATAAAGCCCCCGGATGAAGGCGGCCAGAAGGTTGGCGTTATGATCTACTCTGTCCGCGTAACACACAAGCCAACTGGCCTTATGGCGGAATGCGGATACGAAAGAAGCCAACTGAAGAACAGAGAGATAGCTTACGCGATGATTGAGTGGGGTCTTGTTTCTGTGAAGTTTCCACTGGGGGCGAAATGAGCATCATAAAGCAAATTGACGACCAGATTGCAGCCCTCAAAAAGAAGAAAGCCGCAATCCAGCAAAAGTGTAGCCACCCTGCCGTTAAGTCCAAGACGCATTGCGATGATGGTAACATCATGACCGGGCGTGACCCGTCTAGTTGGACAGATCACACTTGCGAACTGTGCGGATACCAATGGCAAACGGAGAAGAAATGAATACCTCTAATCTACGCGAGAGAGTAGCGAGAGCAATATGCAAGGCAGAGGGAGACGACCCAGATAGCCTTGATCCGTGGATGGAGCCAGAGCACCAGCACCCCGCTTGGGAGCATTATGAAGACCACGCAGACGCTGCCATAGCCATTGTGCTGGAGGAGGCGGCGAAGGTGGCGGATGGTTATCACCGCACAAAAGAGGTCACGCGCGATCTGATGGATGACGGCCATATCACCACAACAACTGTGCGCAGTTTAGCAGACCCACTTAAAATTGCCGCCGCCATCAGAGCATTGAAGGATACCTGATGCGAACCTATCGTCGCCACTCACCACCCGTTAACGCGCACCCATTTGCCCGCCAATTGTTTGATGAGATGGACCGTCAGCAAATCGGCGTTCTGGACATGGCGGAACGCGCTGGCGTCAACAAGAACACCGTCAAGGACTGGAAGACCCGCTCCGTCCCCAGCATTGATAACTTGCAGGCTTGTCTTAACGTACTAGGTCTGCGACTTACGGTAACCAGAAGTGGGAGACAGAAAGACGATGAACTATGATTTTGTTGTTAATGAAGATCACCCGCACAAAGGCGGCAATCTTTGGCAGGGCGACCCTTGGACGTTCGCTCCGCGTGTCTGGCGGTACATGGTGGACCGCTTCGCCATCAGGTCTGTTCTGGATGTCGGGTCAGGGCGAGGTCATGCCGCCGCATGGTTCTACAAGCATGGGTGCGCCACAGTAGCCATAGACGCCGAAGATCAGAATGTTGCCAGCGCCTTTTATCCGACCGTCATGCACGACATCACGCTTGCTCCATTTACTTGTCTGGTGGACCTTGTTCACTGTCAGGAAGTCGTGGAGCATATTGACCCGTCCCACATCAACAATCTGATGATGACGCTCTGCAACGGTGACGCCATTGTCATGTCTCACGGTGAGCCGGGGCAGGTTGGGCATCATCATGTTAACCTCCAGCCCGCCAGTTACTGGATAGAGCAGATGGGACAGCGCGGCTTTGCCCTGCTGGATGATGACACCATCCGTGTTCGCAAGCTGGCGGAAGGCGAGGCGGCACATCACTTGGCGCGCTCCGGTCTGGTGTTTGGGCGGAAGATGGCGAGGCAGGCATGATCACAAGACTTGAGCCGCCAATTCCGCTGGCAACCGCCAAGGGCGATGGCTGGGCATTTGCCGTCATTGACTACGGCTTTGAGGCGGACCTGATTTGGGTGGTCGCCGTTAACGAAAGCCGTGAGATTTGGTGCATACCCAACCGCGAGGTCAGGATGCAGAAGAACTGGACGGCTGGCAGGCGGGATGAATAAGGCCGCGCCCGTCATGATCCCTATGCGCTGCCCGGTCTGCAAGCAATGCTGGGCGGACCCAAAGCACCCCGGCTGCATTTACAATGGCCCGTTTGATGGCTATGTAGAGGTGAAGCAACAGCCGAAACCGCCATGCTGATTGACCCCAAGAGCCTAAGCCAGTTCTTCCCTGTTGATCCTAGCAGGCCCGTAGACGTTGACGGCACGATGCGGGACATTGAGGCCGCCTACTACGAAAGCAGCCTGTACGAGTTCCTGAAGGCTGGCTGGCGGTATATTGACCCTAACCCCTATGTAGACAGTTGGCACCTTGGGGCTATTGCAGAACATCTGGAGGCGGTCAGGAACGGCCAGATCACCCGCCTGATCATCAACCAGCCACCGCGCACATCCAAGTCATCCATGCTGGTGGCATTTGACCCGTGGATATGGGCGCAGGCCGAGAAGACCGACACATCTGGCCCCGGTGTGCAATTTTTGCATGCCTCATACGCCCAGAACCTGTCCATCCGCGATAGCGTCAAGACCCGCCGCCTCATTGAAAGCCCATGGTATCAGAAGTACTGGGGCAATCGCGTTAGCATCACAACCGATCAAAACACCAAGACCCGTTTTGACAACAATCAGGGCGGCTACAGGCTGGCAACATCCGTTGGCGGCACGCTGACAGGTGAGGGCGGCGGCATCATCGTCATTGACGACCCGCACAACGCTGTAGAGGCGGAGAGCGAAACCGTCCGCACCAGCACACTGGAGTGGTTTGACAACTCACTCAGCACCCGTCTTAACAACCCGCGCACTGGCGCAATCATCCTAGTCATGCAGAGATTGCATGAGGAAGACCTGACGGGCCACATCCTGAGCAGCGATGCAGGTCAGGACTGGGTGCATCTCATGCTGCCCATGCGCTATGAGCCAGACCGCGCAGCCGTGTTGTATCCCAACGCCATTGGCTGGGAGGACCCGCGTGAGGAGGAGGGGGAGCTACTTACCCCTGAGCGGTACGACGAAACCTCTGTAGCGCGCTTAGAACGTCAGCTAGGGCCATTCCAAGCGGCAGGCCAGCTACAGCAGCGCCCGGAGCCAAAGGGTGGCGGCATCCTGAAGCGCGACTGGTGGAAGGACTGGGACCGCGAGAACTACCCGGAAGTCAGCTACGTTCTATCGTCTGTTGATACCGCCTACACCGCCAAGGAGGAAAACGACTATTCCGCCATGACGGTTTGGGGCATCTTTGAGGATGAGAATGAAGTCCCGCGCGTGATGTTAATGAACGCTTGGCGGGACAAGCTTGAGTTCCATGAGCTTGTTGAGAAGATCGCTTACACGAACAGGAAGTTCAAAGTTGACAACATGCTGGTGGAGAACAAGGCCACGGGCATCAGCGTGGCGCAGGAAATCCGCCGCGTGTATGGCTACGAGGACTGGGGCCTTCAGTTGATGGACCCCAAGGGGCAGGACAAGGTGGCGCGGGCCTACAGCGTACAGCACCTGTTCGCGGATGATCTTGTCTACGCCCCTCTTAACTTCTCATGGGCGGATATGGTTGTGACGGAATGCGCCAGCTTCCCGAAAGCCAAGAACGATGACCTCGTGGACACGGTTACGCAGGCCCTGCGCTTTCTCCGCACAACCGGGATGTTAACGCGCGGCTCTGAGCGGACGGCGCAACTGTCTGATAGTCTTGCATTCAATGGCAATTCGGGTGATACACCTCTATACCCAGTGTAGAGGTTGTTAACATGCTCCGTGTGCAGGCTTTCATCACCAGCCAGTCTGGCCGCCAGTACACGGTGAAAGCCCACGCTGAAGGCGTTGATACGCCATTCATCTTCAATATTGATGCAAATTCTGATAAAGATGCGGCTATGGAAGCAATCCGCCGCGTAGAGGCTATGGACAGCCTCATAACCCAATCAGCGAGGGCTATCTAATGGCTGTTCCCGGCCTCAATCCCAACATTCGCCTTATCCCCACCATGGAAGAGGAGACCATCCTAGATGATATTGTCGTTATTGACGCGGATGAAGGCGGCTCAGACACAGAACTGGACGAGGCAGGGAATGTCCTGCGTATCCAACACGCGAACGGCGATGTCACCGTCTCTATTGACGGAGGACCAATCAGTCGCGCCTCCGCTTCCGACGAACCCGCCGGGTGGTACGACAACCTAGCCGACGACATCAATGACCTTGAACTGAGCCGGATCGCGGAGGAGCTTCTGCGCGGTATTGAGGCGGACATCCAGACCCGCTCAGACTGGCTTGAGGACCGCGCTCAGGGGCTGAAACTTCTGGGCCTGAAGATTGAGCTTCCGGGCGTGCAGGGCACAAGCGATGGCGCACCCGTTGAAGGCATGAGCAAGGTTCGCCATCCGCTTTTGCTTGAGGCTGTACTGCGTTTTCAGGCAAATGCCCGCTCTGAACTTCTGCCCACAGACGGCCCCGTCAAGATCAGGGATGACAGCAACAACTCTGGCGTTGAGCTGGATGAGCTTGCGGCGGCCCTTGAGAAGGACATGAACCACTACCTGACGGTCACGGCGTCCGAATACTACCCGGATACTGACCGCATGCTGTTCATGGTCGGCTTTGGCGGCGATGGCTTTAAGAAGGTCTACTACTGCCCGCTCCGCAACCGCCCGGTGTCTGAGAGCATTGACGCTGAAGACCTGATCGTTAACAACGCGGCGACCGACCTTGAGAGCGCCAAGCGGATCACGCATCGCATCATGATGCGCCCGTCTGTTGTAAAGCGCATGCAGATCATCGGCGCTTACCGCGACATCGCTCTGTCTGAGCCGCAGGAGCCTAAGCTTAACGCTGCGAAGGAAGAGAAGAACGCACAGCAGGGCGTGTCCAACACGGTGATGAACCATGAGGACCGTGACCGCGAGATTTACGAGTGCTACTGCGAACTGGACATTGCTGGCTACGAACACAAGTGGAAGGGCAAGCCGTCTGGTCTGGAAGTCCCGTATCGCGTCACGATTGACGCCTCCAGCCGCCAAATCCTGAGTGTGGTGCGGAACTACAAGCAGGAAGACAGGCTCCCGACCGCCAAGAAGGTATTCGTCAAGTATCCGTTCGTGCCGGGTCTGGGCTTCTATGACATCGGCCTCCTGCACATTCTGGGCAACACCACTAACGCGCTCACGGCCACATGGCGGGAACTGTTGGACGCTGGCATGTTTGCCGCCTTCCCCGGCTTCCTCATTGCAGAGCAGGGTGCGCGCCAGAACAGCAACATCTTCCGCGTACCTCCCGGCGGCTCTGCCACGGTCAAGACCAATGGCATGAAGATCAGCGATGCCATCATGCCGCTCCCGTACAAGGAGCCTTCGTCCGCCCTGATGCAGATGTCCGAGAACATCTCCCAGTACGGCCAGCGCGTTGGTGGCACCGCTGAACTGGCGGTTGGAGAGGGCCGTCAGGACGCTCCTGTAGGCACCACACTGGCGATGATTGATCAGGCCACCAAGGTCCTGAACAGCGTCCACAAGCGCCTGCACGCCGCTCAGGCTGAGGAGTTCCAGCTTCTAAAGGAATGCTTCCGCGAGAACCCGGACAGCTTCTGGCAGCGCAACAATGCACCCGCCTATCCGTGGGATCAGGAGACGTTCTTGAGGGCGCTGGAGAGCTTCTACCTCATCCCGCAGGCGGACCCTAACACCGCCAGCCACACCCAGCGCATGATGAAGACTGTGGCCCTGATCCAGTTGGCATCGCAGGCCCCGGATATGTTTGATCTACAGGCGGTCAACCGTCAGGCGATCCGCACCATTGGCTACAACCCGGATGAGTTCGTCAAGAAGGATCAGGGCAACCCGTCTCCGCAGGCCATGGAAGCCATGGCAGGCATTGAGAAGGTCAAGTCTGAGGTTGTTAACGACACCATGCTGGCGAAGGCTGATGTCGCCCTGAAGATGGCTCAGGCGCAAAAGATCGCCACGGAAGTCCAGATGGGTCCGCAGGGTCAGGCGCAGAACTCGGCAGACATGCTGAATGCTCAGGCGGACCTGATGCACGCAGAGAACGACCGCATGGACCTGTCCATGAAGCAGAAGCAGCTTGAAGTGGACGACAAAGACATCACCATTGACGGTGAGAACCGTTCAGCAGAACGCGACAGCCGCGAGAAGCTTGCAATGGTGAACTTGCAGCGTGACGCCCTCCAGATGGACCATGAGAAGGCCATGCTGGAAGGTGACATGGCAAAGATCGCAATGCAGCAAGTGCTGAAGCCTGAACCGTCTCCTGCGCCAAAGGGGCCGGGTAAGAAGCCGAAGCCGGGTCTTGTGGGGTAAGTGAGATGGCGGGCAGGAAGGACATCGTTGATCTAGTCTCTGAAGCTCTCAGGGCCGCTATGCGGGCGCTACCTGAAAAAGACGCGATGGCTTTGTCTCGCACAGGATCAGACCCAAAGCGGTTTTTGCCTTATACTGGCAGCTTCCAAAAAAAAAGCTCCCCCTCTTTTTATGACCCTAAGTATTGGGCTGTAGAACCTGATCATCTTGAGTACCCAGAGGGCGTTATTGTTGGCACCCGTGACAAGCTTGTTCCTGTTGCCCCCAGCACAAACGCCTCAAATCTAATCAAGCCCGATAATGAGTTAATGTATCGCGGCATGTCGGCGGATGAGATGGCTTCGTTTTTACGGAGCCAAGAACTTAAAAGCCGTGGAGATTACAACCTTTCTGGGCAGGAGGGGTTGACTTATTTTACAAAAGACCCGGAGGCTGCTGAGTACTACGCCAACGCTTTCGCCCCTGAGAAATATAAGCCAGACATGGAGAAGCCAGCGTATTTAGTGGCGGCAAAGCGTCCGCCGTCCAGCAGGATCGTGGATGTCCCCGGAACAGCCAGCCATGAGCTTGGAGTAACAGGGTCTGTTCCTGTTGAGGATGTTGTTGGTGTGTATCGTGGAACCACAACCGACTACACCCCCGTTTGGCGGGATAACGGTTCATATAGCGCCCCCAATGCCAGATTGAATTGGGAAGAGAAGTCTTTGGATGACATTCTTCGTGGCCGCGCATCTGGCGGTCGCATAGGCTACGGCCCCGGCGGTGCAATTGATGACATCGTAAAGATGGCGGGCAAGATCGTCAGCGGCGCAGATGAGCCTGCAAAGACAGGCATCAGGGCGTATCACTCTAGCCCCCATGACTTTGATAAGTTTGAATGGTCTCCGCGCACCAGCGGAACTGGTGAGGGCGCTCAAGCTTATGGTGCTGGTCTTTACTTTGCTGAAAGCCCCAAGGTCAGTGGGCGCGGAGGAACTTATGACAAGCAGTTCACGCGCAAGCTAATGGAGCTTGACAGAACAGGTGGCGATACACGCATGTCTCGCCTGAAAATTGGCAACAAGCCGTTGACATCGTATGGTGTTGAGTATGATCCTGAGTTTATTGATGCAGTGAAGTCTGGCCGTGAATTAGATTACGCTCAAAACAAGCTCAATCGCTGGCATGAACTGTCGGCTGATGAGGCTTATCCTTACCGTGATTACGCCGCTGAAAAAATGCAAGCGTGGGAACAGCTTCTGAATGACATGCACTCTGGGAAAAATGCGTACTACCCAACAAAATCGCGCATTTATGAGGTAGAAATTAACGCCGATCCTAACTTATTGCTCCGTTGGGACGAGCCTTTGAAAAATCAACCTCCTAGTGTTTTGAAGGGGTTAGGATTTACAAACCCAGAGGACGTTTCCGCCTTGCAAAAAGAACGTTCAGAAATTGAAAGGAGAATGG
>Ga0079301_1001245_pt1 | contig 11848 bp, 14 predicted proteins | sample Wag4_2014_7_11_3_FD_74797 | JGI IMG/M metagenome (GOLD analysis project Ga0079301, IMG submission 74797) | Fresh water mixed with fracking chemicals microbial communities from Ohio, USA - Utica-2 Time Series FC 2014_7_11 | ecosystem: Engineered > Industrial production > Chemical products > Input...
GGTCAGTCCTGGCTCCCGTCTAGCGGCGCCAGGCAATCTGGAGGACTCCGGCCGTCCTTCCATGACTTTTGCCGCCCACCGGGCACGCAAGCGCTTCGGTCAGCACTGGCTGGTGGACCAGACCGTGGTGGAGCGGATCGTGACGGCAGCGGCACTGCAGAACGATGAGCGGGTGCTGGAGATCGGTCCTGGCCGCGGTGCCCTGACCGAGCGGCTGCTGCGCAGCCCGCTCGCCGCCCTGGCGGCCGTGGAGCTCGACCGGGATCTGCTGGCGGGTCTGCAGCAGCGGTTCGCCGCCGACCCCCGCTTCACGCTGGTGGCCGGCGATGCCCTGGAGGTGCCCCTTCCCCCGGCCGACAAGGTGGTGGCGAACATCCCCTACAACATCACCGGTCCGCTGCTGGAGCGGCTGGTCGGCCGCCTTGACCGGCCCGCACCCACCGTCTACCGCCGCCTCGTGCTGCTGGTGCAGCAGGAGGTGGGGGAGCGGATCCGCTGCAGCCCTGGCAGCAGTGCCTACTCCGCCCTGAGTGTGCGCCTGCAGCTGCTGGGCGAGTGCCGCCTGGTCTGCCCGGTGCCGCCACGCTGTTTCCAACCACCGCCGAAGGTGCAGTCGGAGGTGATCAGCATCGAACCGCTGCCGCTGGAGCGGCGGCTGGATCCGGCCCTGGCGCGCCGGGTGGAGCAGCTGCTGCGCCGCTGCTTTGCAGCCCGGCGCAAGATGCTGCGCAACACCCTCGCCGGCCTGGCGCCCGCTGAGGCATTGGCGGATCTGGCTGCCGCCTCCGGCATCGACCTGCAGCAGCGCCCCCAGGAGCTCGGCCCGGCCGCCTGGGTGGCGCTCGCGGCGGGCTTGAATCGCCTCACCCCCCATCAACCGGTCACCGATGCCTGAGCTCCGCGTCGCCGCGCCGGCCAAGATCAACCTGCATCTGGAGGTGCTGGGGCTGCGGCCCGATCACTTCCACGAGCTGGCGATGGTGATGCAGACGATCGATCTCTGCGATCAGCTGCGCCTCAGCCCCACGGCCGATGGCCGGATCACACTGCAGACCAACCATCCCGACCTGCCCACCGACGGCAGCAACCTGATCGTGCGCGCGGCGGAGCTGCTGCGCGAGCGGGCGGCGCTGCCGGAGCTGGGGGCGCGGATCGTGCTCGACAAACGCATTCCTGTCGGTGCCGGCCTGGCCGGCGGCTCCAGCAATGGCGCGGCTGCCCTGGTGGGCCTGAATGCGCTGTGGGGGCTGGATCTGACCACGGCGGAGCTGCAGCACCTGGCTGCCCGGCTTGGTTCGGACATGCCGTTCTGCCTGGCAGGCGGCACCCAGCTCTGTTTCGGCCGGGGGGAGGTGCTCGAGCCGGTGCCGCCGGCCTCCCCTCCGCTGGCGGTGCTGCTGCTCAAGCACCCCCAGGCCAGCGTCAGCACCCCCTGGGCCTACGGCCGCTGCCGCGAGCGCAATGGAGCGTCCTACCTCGACGGCGAGAGTGCTTTCGAGCAGCGTCGCCAGGCGCTCCGGCAAGGCCCCCTGCTGCGCGCCCTCGCCGCCAGCGGCCCCCTGCCGCCGCTGCGCAACGATCTCCAGGCCGTGGTCGAGCCGGAGCAGGCCAGCGTGCGCGACGGCCTGGCCCTGCTGGGCGGGCTGTCCCAGCCGCTGGCGGTGGCGATGAGCGGTTCGGGGCCGAGCCTCTTCGCCCTGTTCCGCAGCCTGGATCAGGCCAGGGATGCCCAGGCTGCGCTGGCACCAGCCCTGGCGACGGCTGGATTCGAGAGCTGGTGCTGCACCTGCCGTTCCGGCGGCGTCACACTGGAGCCGTGACCGACACCCCTCCCCCCAGCCCGCCAGCCATCGGCGACAGCGGCGCGCCACCGCGCCGCAAGGGGCCGCTCAGTTTTCTCTCCGGTGCCCTCACCGCCGCCCTGCTGGCCTGGCTGAGCCTGGGGCTCAGCCGCCGGGTGGCCCTCCATTACGCCCTGCATCCGCCCCACTACAGCTCGTCGATCGCCCAGAGCATCGCCACGGCCCTGAAGACCCTGATCGTGGGCATGGCCTTCCTGGCCACCTTCAGCTTCGCCTTCATCGCCCTGGGCCTTGCCCTGGTGTTCCTGCGCAGCCTGGTGCCTGGATCGACACCGGAGCCAGCCAATGAGCCCGAATCGACCTAGGGTCTGGCCATGACGCTTCACGACCTGGGTCTGCTGGTCACCCTGCTGCTGCCGGGGATGCTGCTCTCCGTGCTGATCCTCAGCACCTTCGCCGCCGGCGGCTGAGATAGGTTGGCGGGCCATGGTGCCTGTCACGCGTGGCTGAAACGCTGCTGTTCAACGCCCTCCGCGAGGCCATCGACGAAGAGATGGCCCGTGATCCCTACGTCTGCGTGATGGGGGAGGACGTGGGCCAGTACGGCGGTTCCTACAAGGTCACCAAGGACCTCTACGAGAAGTACGGCGAGCTGCGCGTTCTCGACACGCCGATCGCTGAAAACGGCTTCACCGGCATGGCCGTGGGTGCGGCCATGACCGGCCTGCGGCCGATTGTTGAAGGCATGAACATGGGCTTCCTGCTGCTCGCCTTCAACCAGATCTCCAACAACATGGGGATGTTGCGCTACACCAGCGGTGGCAACTTCACCATCCCGGCCGTGGTGCGTGGCCCCGGTGGGGTGGGCCGCCAGCTCGGCGCTGAGCACAGCCAACGCCTCGAGGCCTATTTCCATGCGGTGCCAGGCATCAAGATCGTGGCCGTCAGCACCCCCACCAATGCCAAGGGCCTGATGAAGGCCGCCATCCGCGACAACAACCCCGTGCTGTTCTTCGAGCATGTGCTGCTGTACAACCTCTCCGAAGACATCCCTGAAGGCGACTACATCTGCGCACTCGATCAGGCTGAGGTGGTGCGGCAGGGCAAGGATGTGACCGTGCTCACCTACTCGCGCATGCGTCACCACTGCCTCAAGGCCGTGCAGCAACTGGAGGGGGAAGGGGTCGATGTGGAGCTGATCGATCTGGTGAGCCTCAAGCCCTTCGACATGGAGACGATCCGGGCTTCGATCCGCAAGACCCACAAGGTGTTGATCGTCGAGGAATGCATGAAGACCGGCGGGATCGGTGCCGAGCTGATGGCCTTGATCACCGAGCAGTGCTTCGATGACCTTGATGCCCGCCCGGTGCGCCTGTCCTCCCAGGACATTCCCACCCCGTACAACGGCACTCTGGAAAACCTGACGATCATTCAGCCCCACCAGATCGTGGCGGCGGCCCAGGCCCTCAAGGCCGGCCAGGTCTGACGGCGACCGACTTCGAACGATGAGAGCAACCTGATGGCGCGTCAACAGGGGTGGTTCGCCCTGATCCTTGCCCTGGCGATCGCCGCCGGGGTGCTGCTGGTGCAGTTCCCGCTCCAGCTTGGGCTGGACCTGCGTGGTGGCAGCCAGCTCACCCTTCAGGTTCAGCCTGCCGGCAGCATCACCCGCGTGGAGCGGGAGCAGCTCGAAGCGGTGAAGGAGGTGCTCGATCGGCGCATCAACGGCCTGGGCGTGGCCGAATCCACCCTTCAGACGGTCGGAACCGACCAGCTGGTGCTGCAACTGCCCGGTGAGCAGGATCCCAGTCGCGCCGCCCGGGTGCTGGGCACCACGGCACTGCTGGAATTCCGGGCCCAGAAGCCTGGCACCGAACAGCAGATGCGCGGTCTGCTCGCCCTCAAGCGTCAGGCCCAGGCTGTGCTGGCCAGCAAGCAGGCGCGCACCGCTGCTCCATCCGACCAGCCTCCGGCTCCATCCTTCAAAGCGGAAGACCTCGCCCGTTCGTTGCGCGAGCTCGGTGTCACGGTGCCGGCCGGCGCCGATGAGGCCGAGCAGCTGCGCCTGTTGCTGGAGACCGTGAATCGACGCATCGTCGATCTTTATGAGCCGGCAGCGCTCACCGGCAAGGACCTCACCACCGCCGGGCGTCAGCAGCAGCAGAGCGGCAGCGGCTGGGAGGTGACTCTCTCCTTCACCCGCCCCGGCGGCGAGGCCTTCGCCCGGCTCACCCAGTCAATCGCCGGCACCCCGCGCCTGCTGGGCATCGTGCTTGATGGACGCTCCATCAGCGAAGCCAGTGTCGGCCCTGAGTTTCGCGCCGCCGGCATCACCGGTGGCTCGGCCAGCATCACCGGCAACTTCACGGCGGAGGAATCACGGGAGCTGGAGGTGCAGCTGCGCGGTGGCTCCCTCCCCTTGCCGGTGGAGGTGCTGGAGGTGCGCACGGTCGGCCCCTCCCTGGGGGCTGAGAATGTGCGCACGAGCCTGGTGGCTGCTCTCTCCGGGCTGGCCCTGGTCGCCGTGTTCATGGTGCTCACCTACCGCCTCGCCGGAGTGGTGGCCGTGTTGGCCCTCAGCCTCTATGCCCTGTTCAATCTGGCGGTGTACGCCCTGATCCCGGTCACCCTCACCCTGCCTGGCATCGCCGGTTTCATCCTTTCCCTCGGCATGGCGGTGGATGCCAACGTGCTGATCTTTGAGCGGATCAAGGAGGAACTCAGGGATGGCAACACCCTGATCCGCTCGATTGACACGGGCTTCTCCCTGGCCTTCTCCTCAATCCTGGATGGGCAGCTCACCACCCTGATCAGCTGTGTGGCCCTGTTCATCCTCGGCACCGGCTTCGTGAAGGGTTTTGCGGTCACCCTCGGCATCGGCGTGCTGCTGAGTCTCTTCAGTGCGCTTACCTGCACCCGCACGCTGCTGCGGTTGCTGATGAGTTACCCGGGCCTGCGCCGCCCCGCCTACTTCCTGTCCAGGGCCGAACTGCCCACGCCGGTCTGACGCGCTGACCCGATGCCTTCCTTCTCCTCCCTGCTCACGTTTCGGGTGAATCGCCACCGGCGCCTGGTCTGGGCCCTCTCCGGCCTGGCCCTGGTGCTCAGTGTGGTTGGTCTGGTCGCCAGCACACTGGCACCGGCGATCGGCTCCCCCCTGCGCCCCGGCCTCGATTTCACCGGCGGCACCCAGATCGAGCTCACCCGCTCCTGCGGAGCCGGCGGTTGTGCCCCCCTCACCGTGTCGCAGCTGGAGCAGGCCGTGCGCGCGGTCAACCTCCCAGGCGATGGTCAGGCGGCTCCTCCGGATCTGCGCGGGGTGACGGCCCAGCTGCTGGACAGCGGCCGCCAGGTGACCCTGCGCCTGCCCACGCTCACCGCTGGCCAGGGTCAGGTGCTGGTCGAGCAGCTGCGCTCCAGCGTCGGAGACCTGGCCAGCGGCGGGCTCTCGGTGGAGACCATCGGTCCCACCCTCGGAGGTCAGCTGCTGCGCTCCAGCCTGATCTCCCTGCTTGTCAGTTTCGTCGGCATCGCCCTCTACATCACCTTCCGCTACGACAGGATCTACGCCGTGCTGGCGCTGCTCGCGCTCGCCCACGACGTGCTGATCACCTGTGGGGTGTTCGCCTGGCTCGGACTGCTGGCCGGAGTGGAGGTGAACAGTCTGTTTGCGGTGGCCCTGCTCACCATCGCCGGTTATTCGGTCAACGACACGGTGGTGATCTTTGATCGCATCCGCGAGAAGCGAAAGTCACTGCAGGGGCAGACCCTCGCCGATCAGGCCGATGCGGCTGTGCAGGCCACCCTCACCCGTTCCGTCTACACCAGCCTGACAACCCTGCTGCCCCTGATGGCCCTGATTCTGTTTGGCGGCAGCACGCTGTTCTGGTTCGCGGTGGCGTTGAGCATCGGCATCCTCGTCGGCGCCTGGTCGAGCATCAGCATTGCGCCCACCCTGCTGCCGCTGCTGTCGCGCCGATGATCCACTCCGATGGCGACGGTCTGCGCACCCGTTCGAGCCGGAGTCTCCTCTGGCTGCCCCTGTCGCTGGCCGTTCTGGCGCTCTGGGATATCCGCGACGATCTGCAGCTGCTGTTTGACCATCCCACCGTCACGGCACTGATCTTCCTGCTGCGCAGCCACCCCCTCGCTGTGGCGGTGCTGGCGCTCCAGCCCAGTCTCTGCAGGCGATATCGCTGATCCACGCTGATTCAGGCCGGGTTGTTGCGTGCAGCAGGAATCCGCGCTCGGCAGGGTTCAGCCCCAGCGATCCATCATTTCCCGCACAATCACCTCCTCACAGATCACCTGCAGCACCACCACCAGCGGCAGGGCCAGCAGCAACCCAGGCAGCCCCAGCAGCGCCCCCAGACTGAGCTGTGCCATCAGGGCCACGGTGGGCAACAGATTGACAGTGCGCCGCAGCAGCAGCGGCGTCAGCAGAAAGGCTTCACCGTTCTGCAGCACCAACCGCAGCACCAGCACCTTCAGCACCGTGGCGGGGGAGACCAGCAGGGCCACCGCCAACGGCAGCAGGGTGGCGGCCGTGGGGCCGATGGTCGGCACAAAGGTGAGCAGCCCGCACACCAGGGCGCTGAGCAGGGCGAGAGGCACCCCGAGCAGCGCCAATCCTCCCCAGGTGAGCAGGAAAACCGTGATCGCTGACAGCGTCATGCCCGCCAGCCAGCCGCCGAGCGCTTCGCGGCACTCATCCAGCAGGGCCTCCATGCGCCGGCGCCAGAAGCGAGGGGTGAGGGCGATCACCAGCTGGCGATGGCTGGTGGGATCCAGGCTGAACAGCACCGCCAGCAGGGCCATCAGCAGCAGCTGCACCGTGCTGTTGGCGGCACCGCCGGCCAGGCCGAGCAGCTGGCCGCCGATCGGCTGCAGTTTCTCCCAGTTGCCCAGGCTGGACACACTGGTATTCAGGTCGGGCAGCCAGTTCACCCGGGCACTCAGTTCCGCCAGCCGTGCAGCCACAGCCGGAATCAGCAGGCCGAGTTGCCGCACCTGTTCCGCCAGCTCCGGCAACAGCACCTGGGCCAGGCCCAGGCCCAGGCCGATCAGCAGCAGCAGCACCAGCAGCAGTGCCGCGGGGCGCTTCAGCCGGCAGCGCCGCATCAGCAGCGTGGTGGGCTCATCCAGGGCGACAGCCAGCACCACCGCACCGAACAGGATCAGCAGCACCCAGCGCAGCTCCCAGGCCAACAGACCGAGCACCACCAGGGCCAGCGCACCGAGCAGGCTGCGACTGCCGATCTGCGCTCCGCCTGGCGGTCTCATGGTCGGCTGCTCCGCAGGCGTTTCCAGGGATCGAGGATGTCTTGAATCAGCACCTCCCGCACGATCACCTGCAGGCATACCGCCAGGGGCAGGGCCAGCAGCAGGCCCAGCGGCCCGAAGATCAGGGTGGAGACCAGCTGGGCGGTGAGGGTCAGCCCCGGCAGCAACCTCAGCTGGTGATGCATCACCGAAGGGGTGATCAGATAGCTCTCCAGGTTCTGCACGGCGACATACAGCACCAGCACCGCCAGGGCTTTCCAGGGTGATTCCAGCAGAGCCACCGACATCGGGAAGACCGTGCTGAGGGTCGGGCCGACATTGGGAATCACGTTGAGCACCCCCGCCAGCACAGCGTTGGCAGCCACGAGCTTCACTCCCAGCAGCGAGAGACCGATCGCCGCCAGGGCACCCACACAGATCGAGCTGATCAGCACGCCCGCCATCCACGCGCTCAGGGCCTCGCCGCAGGCGATCAGCACGTTGCGGAACCGTCGCCGGTAGAACGAAGGCACCAGCAGCACGGCCACCTCGCGGTAGTGCTCGGGCTGGATCGCCACCATCAGGGCTACGGCGATCACGAACAGCAGCTGCACAAGGCCGGTGCCGACTCCGCCGGCCAGGCCCAGCAGCCGCAGCGCCCCTCCCCCCAGGTTGGGAGCCTCACCGCCCTTGATCAGGCCATCGCGCAACCAGGCGAGTTCGCCGGCACCCGAGCCGTACAACGCTCGCGTGGCCCTGCCCATCCAATCCCGCAGCAGATCAATCAGCGCATTGGCCGCTGCCGGCAGCTTGCTGATCAGTTCCCCGAACTGCTCCACAAAGGCGGGAATGATCGCCGTGCCGATCACGGCCACCACCAGCACCAGCAGCAGCAGCGACAGCGCCAGGGCGATGCCGCGGCCGCAGCCCAGACGCCGACGCACCACACCCACCAGGGTGCAGAGGGCCATGGCCAGCACGATCGCCGCAAACACCAGAATCAGGTTCTGGCGCAGGCTCCAGAGCAGCATCAAGGCCGCGATCAGCCCTGCCAGTCCCAGCCATCGGCCGAAGGTCAAGGTTTCAGTCCTCGTTGTCGTCCGCCTCAGCCTGGTTGCCGGAGAAGCCCAGGTCATGGCTTTCGGCATAGCGCTCGGCGAAGCGCATGAACCGCTCGAAGTCCGCCTGGCTCTTCCAGGTGTAGGTGGCTTCCAGGGCGCTGGCCTTGCCGTTCACAAACCGGGCCTTCACCTCGCGGGTCACCAGTTCCCCCTCCGTGTCAACCAGGAACATGCCGGTGATGTCGCCCATCGCCTCCGGTGCCAGGGCCTCCGGTTCCTCGAACACGAAGAAGGCCTGACCGGTGCGTCCGTCGCGGGAACGGGTCAGTCGGATGTCGGGCACGACCGGCTCGTCCACCCCCCGGAAGAACTGAATGGCGGCGCCCATCGCGTCTGTAAAAAAGTGACTCTAGGGCTGGGCAACCAAGCCACGGCCCCGTCGCAGGCGCCTGACATAGTGGGCCAGCGCTGGTTCGTACGGCCCGGTTCTCCATGCTCTCCGGTCCTCCGGTCACCGCAACAGTCACTCCAGAGGCCCTGCTGGAACGTTTCCAGGCCGCCAGCACGCGCCAGCGCCGCTCGCTGCTGGCCCAGCTCGAGCAGCAGGCCGAGGCATTGCGGCCCTTGATCCCCGATGTGTTGGTGCGTTGCGACGCCACCGCTGACGACTGGGCCCCGGGCTGCCTGATCCAGCTGCTGGTCGGCGTGGAAGGGGCCTTCCGAGACGCCCATGACGCCGCCTTTCCCGAGGGCTGGCTCGCCACCCCCAGTGCCTGCTCGATCGCCTACGCCCCTCTGCAGCGCCTGCTGGCGTTGCAGCAGTTCGAGGCTGCAGATCGCCTCACCAGCGCCATCCTGCGGCAGCTGGCCGGGGAAGAGGCTGTGCGTCGTGGTTACGTGTACTACAGCGAGGTGCCGGCGATGCCGCCGGCAGATCTGGAGAGCCTCGACCGCCTCTGGGTCTGCTACTCCCGCGGCCGCTTCGGGTTTTCCGTGCAGGGTCGGTTGCTGGCCGCCTGCAATGGCCGCTGGGAGCAGCTCTGGCCGAAGCTGGGATGGAAGAGCGGTAACCAGTGGACGCGTTATCCCGCCTCCTTCGACTGGCGGATGGACGCACCTGAAGGGCACATGCCCCTGGTCAATCAGCTGCGGGGCGTCCGTCTGATGGATGCCCTGCTCAACCATCCGGCCCTGCGGCAGCGCATCCAGCGCTGAGCGCCTCTGCCGGCCTAAGGTCGAGTTGACCGCTGAAGAGCCGTCTGCATGACGCTGCGCTGGTCAGATTTCATCACCCCCTCCACGCTGCAGCTCAGCCCGCTGGTTGAACTGTTGCTCGAACCGGTCGCCTGCCTGCAACTGCACGCCCGGCTTCAACTGGGGCTCCAGGAGGCCTTGGTGAACGCGGTGCGCCACGGCAATGGCGGCGATCCCGCCAAGTGCCTGCGGATCCGCAGGATTGAAACGCCCCGCTGGCTGATCTGGCAGGTGCAGGATGAAGGGCCCGGCGTGCCGGTGGAGAGCCGTCAGGCCAGCCTGCCGGAGCGCCTCGATGCCCTCGGGGGCCGAGGCCTGTTCCTGATCCACCACTGTTTCGATGACGTGCGCTGGAGCGGCCGGGGCAACAGGCTGCAGCTCGCGGTCATCCGTCCGCCCGGGCAGGGGCGCTACCGGTTACCTGCTCTGGCCGGTGGTGGCTCGGGCAGCCCGGGTCGCTGATCTCAGCCCGCAACCAGCTGAGGGCATGTTCCACCAAGGCGATCGCATCGCGCCGTGCCTGGGTGGGGGCCCGTTGATGGGGGGCATCGCCGCTGAGCAGCACGGCCAGGGCTGCCGCCAGCTGCTCCGCGCCGCGGCGGCTTCGCTGCCCTTTGAGGGCATGCCAGTCGCGGTCGCTGATGCTGAGCTGGCGCTGCAGCGCCTCCGCCAGATCCGCCGCCCCTGCCGGCCATAGCGAGGGCTGAGGGGCCCCAGGCTGGAGGCCTGCTGGCTGACTGCTCTTCCCCGGTGGTGCGGATGGCGGGTTCAGAGGTGCCTCCACTGGACTGGGCTGCTGGGATTGGGCCATCCTGGCTGGCAACGCTCACGCCTGTGCCTCAGTGACCCGAAACCGGCTCCGGCGGCCACCGCACCAGCCCGTTCGCCTGCTGCATCGCCTTGATGCCGTGTTCACCCAGGCCGCCTTCGCCGTGCACAGCGGCGGGGTCGCGGGCCGGCGCCAGCGCCAGCGCCTGGCGGTCGCTCAGCGCCTGCTTGATCCCCTGCCGCGGGAGCTGCATCCACCGGAGCGATTTGGCCGCCTGTTCTGGCAGGGGCTGCGCTGGATCACCCTTGGGCTGGTGATCGCCTGGCTGCTGCGCCCCTGATCGGTCGCCAGCTTGATCTGCCAGGGCCGATCGCTTGTGTTGGGGGCCGTGCTGGTTCAAGCCTGGCGCAGCACGCAGCCTCACAGCATGACGCCCATCTCAACCGGCAGCGGTGGAACCATGCCGATTCCGGTACCGCTGCCTTTGGATGTTGATCGGATCAGGCGTCGAAGTACATGCTGAACTCGTGGGGGTGGGGCCGCTGGCGCAGTTGCTGCACCTCCTCATACTTCATTGAGATCCAATTGTTGATGAAGTCTTCGCTGAACACACCCCCTTCCATCAGGTAGTGCTTGTCGGCGTCGAGCGCTTCCAGTGAGCCGTTGAGGGAGGCGGGAACCGTATCGATCCGCGCCAGCTCCTCGGCCGAAAGTTCAAACAGGTCAACGTCGGTGCCGTCGCCCGGATCGATCTGGTTCTTGATCCCATCGATGCCGGCCATCAGCATCGCCGCGAAGCCCAGGTAAGGGTTGGAGAGGGCATCGCCGGAGCGGAACTCCAGGCGCTTGGCCTTGGGATTCGGTCCGGTGAGCGGGATGCGCACGGCAGCCGACCGGTTGCCCTGGGAGTACACCAGGTTCACGGGCGCTTCGAAGCCCGGCACCAGGCGTTTGTAGCTGTTGGTGGTGGGGTTGGTGAAGGCCAGGAAGCTCGGGGCGTGCTTCAGCAGGCCGCCGATGTACCACCGGGCTGTCTGCGACAGATTCGCATAGGTGCCCTCGCCAAAGAACAGCGGCTGGCCTCCCTTCCAGAGGCTCTGGTGCACATGCATGCCGCTGCCGTTGTCCGCGAACACGGGCTTGGGCATGAAGGTGGCTGTCTTGCCGTACTTGCGCGCCACATTGCGCACCACGTACTTGTAGATCATCACGTTATCGGCCGCGCTGATCAGCTCGGCAAATTTCATGCCGAGCTCGTGCTGGGCTGTAGCGACCTCATGATGGTGCTTTTCGATCGGCACGCCAAGTGAGGCCATGGTGAGGATCATCTCCGTGCGCATGTCCTGAAGCGTATCGTTGGGAGAGACCGGGAAATAGCCCTCCTTCAGCTGAATCTTGTAGGCCAGGTTGCCGCCCTCCTCCAGGCGGGCCGTGTTCCAGGGGGCCTCGATCGAATCAACGCTGTAGAAGCTGCTGCCGTTGCCTGAGCTGTAGCGCACATCGTCGAAGACGAAAAACTCAGGCTCGGGGCCGAAGTAGGCGGTGTCAGCGATGCCGCTGCCTTCGAGATAGGCGAGCGCCTTCATGGCCAGGGCCCGCGGGCAGCGGCCGTAGGGCTGGCCGCTGCGCGGCTCCTGAATCGAGCAGATCAGGCTGAGGGTCTTATGGCTGTAGAAGGGGTCGATCCAGGCGGTGTTCGG
>Ga0079301_1001247_pt1 | contig 11836 bp, 14 predicted proteins | sample Wag4_2014_7_11_3_FD_74797 | JGI IMG/M metagenome (GOLD analysis project Ga0079301, IMG submission 74797) | Fresh water mixed with fracking chemicals microbial communities from Ohio, USA - Utica-2 Time Series FC 2014_7_11 | ecosystem: Engineered > Industrial production > Chemical products > Input...
GTACAGAAACTACTTGGCAAAACTCCAAAATCTGATACAACTGAATAAGCCGTAACTACATATTTTTATTAGGTAAAATACACTATGGCAACTAAAGACGTAAATGCAAAGCAAAAGGAAATCATAGCCCGTAAGCTAGGTTATGAGGGTCCTATGCAAGGCTTTGACGAATTCCTTAAATCTGATCCTGCACTAGCACAGCGATATGGTCTTGTGCTAGATAAGTTCATGGCTCGTGGAGGTATGGCCCGTAAATATGCAGAAGGTGGTGCCGTTAAATTTTCTGTATCAAAAGATTCTAGCGAAGCCGAAAAAGTTAACGAGTATACAAATCTTCTAAATCAAGGCTTTTCTAACGAACAAATTCGCACTGCTGCAGAAGCACAGTTTGGTAAACAAACCGACTCGGATTGGGCGTACCTTACAAGTAAAGCTGCTGAAAGTTTGGCAGCAAATAAAAAGCAAGACTTTCAACCACAAGATATTAAGACAGATGCAGCGGGTAAACCTGTAGCCCCTACTATTGAAAATATCCAGCCTGTAACAATGGAGGCATCTTCAGATGAGTTTATCTCTAGCGCAGGTGCCCCTTCTCAAGCTGCTCAAGTAGCTGCTCAACAGGCAGGCCCTGCTGCAACTGCTGCTGCACCGGAGAAAGCAGAGTTTGAAGAAATTACTGCAACTACTACTGCTGCCGATACTGCAGAGGCATTGAAAAAGCTAGCCCCTGCTCAAGGTACTGTAAGTGAGCAGGCACAGGTAACTGCAGAAACAATGGAGCCTACGGATACTGCACTTGCTGAAGCTAAAGCTGCTGAAGGTGTGGCTCGTCAAGTACAAGCACCTGCTGCCCGTAAGGTAGAAGAAGGTGAAATGGTTTCAGGTCCTGCTGTAGACATGACTCGTGTCGAAACAGAACTTGCCAAGACACAAGCGGCACAAGGCGTTGTAACTGAAGAGATGACTGTACAAGGTCAGCTTAACAAATTGCTTGCTGACTTTGATGCAAAGCAACCCCCACTTTGGGCTGCTGCTTCTATGCGTAATGTTACAGCTATTCTTGCTGAACGTGGTCTTGGTGCTTCTAGTCTAGCAGGTCAAGCAATTATTCAGGCTACATTAGAGTCTGCCCTGCCTATTGCTACTGCAGATGCTGCTACCTATCGTGAACTAGAAGCACAGAATCTTTCTAATAGGCAACAAACTGCTGTACTGCTGGCACAACAGCGTGCTGCTTTCTTGGGGCAAGAGTTTGACCAGGAGTTCCAAACTCGTGTTACTAATGCTGCTAAGGTAGCAGACATTGCTAATATGAACTTTAGTGCAAATACACAGATTGCACTTGAGAATGCTCGTCTTGCTCAGACCATGGACCTTGCTAACCTGAGCAACAAGCAAGCTGTTCTTATGGCACAGCTGGCACAGATTTCTAATCTAGAACTTACCAATCTAAATAACAGGCAACAGGCTGCTGTACTTAATGCTCAGGCATTCTTGCAAATGGATATGCAGAATCTTGCCAATGAGCAGCAGGTAGAAATGTTTAAGGCTCAGTCTACTATTCAAAGTATATTTACAGATGCTGCTGCTGAAAATGCTGCCAAGCAGTTTAACTCTGCAAGTAAGTTACAGAATGATCAGTTCTTTTCTTCTCTTGCAGCACAGGTTGCACAGTTTAATGCTCAGCAACAAAATGCAATGACACAGTTTAATGTTGAGCAAGCAAATACTGTTGCTACTTTTAATGCGCAGCAGCAGAATATTCGTGATCAATTTAATGCAGAGAACAGCCGTATTATTGCACAGTCAAATGCTGAATGGCGTAGACAAATTACACTCACTAACACTCAAGCAGAGCAACGTGCTGCAGAAATCAATGCACAAAATGCATTGGAAATAACAAAACTAGAGTACAATAATGAGTGGCAGTCTTATCGTGACGACATTGAGATGGCATGGAAGACTGCAGAAAATGAGGCCGAGAGAGACAATCAGATTGCGTTACAGGTAATTAGTAAAGAGGCTCAGATTGAAGCAGCTAAAATGCAAGCAGATGCTATTAAGTATCAGGCATTGGGAAGTGCTAGCGCTACTATTCTTGGAAAAACATCCTTAGGTGACTTGCTTGTTAAGGGCGGTACTAATCTAGTAAACAAAGTATTAGGTGGTGACGGCACAACAAAGTGGGAAGAAACGTCAGACCCCGACATTTTTACTTCTGGAGATGATACTTTAAGAATTGATGAAGAAGGCAACTACTGGGTAAATGATGAGTTAATCTGGGAGAACCCAGATCCTTTTGAGGATTAAGCATGGAAAAGTACATTAAAAAAATTGAGCAGATGGTAGAGCAAAAACTAAATGACAAGTCTCGTACTGAGAAAAAAGGATTTGCTGCACCTAAAACCCCAGAGAAAAAAGAACAAAAGCAACAGGACATGTACGATTTTGTAGCTAGTTTTGTTGCGGATATTCGTAAACAACGAATGGAAATGAAGAATGGCAATTGATCCTAAATTCTTAAATGGCCCCATCCCTGGCATGTCTCTTACGACAGAGCCAGGGAATCGTCCTTGGGAAAACCCACCTGAGATGGTAACAATTCAAGAAGTGGCTAAGTTTTACACAGACAGAATTCTTGACATTGATTCTGAAGATGCAATTTTAAAAGCATTAGATGAAGGCATTTCAATTGAAAACATTGCAGAGGCTACCTTGCGCTCTGGTGTTATGGACGGCAGACACACTATTGATATGCTTATTCTTGCTCATCCTATTGTGCGTGAACTGCTTATGTTTGTAGCAGATAGCAATAACGTGGAGTATGTCGAGTCTTATAAAAAGCAAGCCAAAGAAAAACGTGTGCCATACTCAGTTGCTAAGCGTCTAATGCAGGAGGTTGTTGCAGAAGAGACTGCTCCTGCACCTGTTGCTGAAGAAGTTGCGCCTGTACAACCAAGACGTGGTTTGATGGCACCGAAGGAGGCTGCATAATGTTGAGTGCATTTCTAACTGGATTTGTTGGTGGTGTTGCCAAGCAGATTGAAGAAGACGATAAGATTGCACGAGATGAAATGAATGCTCGTGTGCAACAGCGCATGAAAGAAAAAGCAATAGCACAGGCAAAAGCAGATGAACTTCGTGAGGAATTAAAGGGGCAGGCAAAAGCCCTTCGTGCTATTTATTCTGACGCTACGGAAGCAGACCTTATTGGTGTTATTAATAGCGGTATGGCGGATGCATATATTAAAAACGGAATTGATGCACAGTCTCGTGCTCGCACTACCGCATCACTAAAACAAACTCAAGCTGCTACAGGTGAGGCGCCCCTTACAATGACTGCTACAGCTAAACGTGGTCAGCCTTTGTTTATTCCTGCTGCTGGTGAAGAGTTGCCTTATAAAACAGTGGAAGAGCTTATTACCGCTCGTACTACACTGGTTAAACCTACGGGTGCTACTATGGGCGAGCCTTCAGATACTACTTCCTTTGGTCTAAGGCTTACAGGACCTGAAAGAGAAAAACGTGCAGCACTCGCACGTGCAGGTATGACAGAGGAAGAACTGCTTGCAACCAAATTGCCAGAAATTAAAGATATCCCAGGTCGGATTAACTTAGATATTCTTAAAGAGGAAGAAGGCCCAGAAACTACAGCAGCAATTAAAGCTAAACTACGTGACCGTATTGCAGGCAAGGGTACTATTGAAGAAGCAATGAAAGATCCAGAAACTGCAAACTTGTTTGAGCGACTACAAGCTGCTGTTGTTGTCGAAGGTATGTTTGATGAAGAGGGTGGAGAAAAGCCACGCACTGCCGCTCAGATTAGCTCTGTATTTGATAAAACTATTCAAGCTGGTATTGAACCCTTTATTCTTAAGGGTGTTGTAAGATTTGACGAGGCATCAAAATCTTATGTACCTGTTCGTGGGGCAAAAGGCGGTGAGCAATTTATCAATTATAGAAATTCTATAATTCGTGAACAAAGTATCCAAATGGGTATTTTGGATGCACAAGGAAATATTTATGGGGGTAGAAATACAAGGGATGCACTTGCTCCTTTTGCAACAATTAAAGGGGACAAGATTGTTTCTTGGGGAGGCCCAGCAGCACCTAAAGCGCCTGCTACGCCTAAAGCACCTGCTGCGGTACCTGAACCAAAGACACAAGCAGAGTATGACGCTATTCCAAAAGGAACTCGTTACCGAGATACAGACGGCGAACTTAAAATTAAAAGGTAAGAACTAGTTATGGTCTTTGGAAAAAACGACATTGTTGTTGATGAAGAAGAAAGTCAACAACAAGTAAAACCATTTGGTGTAAAAGATACTGTAGTTTCAGAGACTGCGGAGGCAATGGGTGCGCCAGCTAAAGGTGAAAAGAAAGTTGTTCAGCTCCCACCAAAAGAACCTACTAAAGTTGAATTTAAAGATCTAACTAAAAAAGAAAATCTAGATGTCATTCGTAACTACGCACAGTTGCGATTTGGTGATGCAGGAAAACAACAAAAAGATGAGTCTGACCAAGACTATGTAAAGCGTTGGATGCGGTCTATGCGACAGGTAGAGTTTAATACAACTCTAAATGCTGTACCTGAACTAAACTGGATCTATAATGCCAAGCCAAATGAAGTTCTAGCTGCTGCTGCAGCCCACCAATTGTATGAGAGTGTCCCTGACTTCTATGAAAAAGGAGGTCAAGGTGGCATTATGCCCGTACTAGAATCTGCTGCTGCCCTTGCGACTGATCCCACTACATATGCTGGTTTTGGAATTGGTGCTGTTGCACGGTACAAAGCAGCACGTGAAGGCATTAAGGTTGCTCTAAAAGACAGACTAAAAGCTGCGACACTTGGTGCTGCAGTAGAGGCCCCTCTTGCCGTAGGTGCTAGTGCAGTAGGTCAACAAATTAAAGTCGAAACTGGCGTACAAGACGAAATTAGTACATTTGACCTTGCTGTTGCTGGCACTTTAGGCGCTGTGTTTGGTGGGCTTGAAGGTGCTACTGCTGTAGCAGGCAAAGTTAAATCTACTAAAGCAGACTTGGAGCAGGCTCTTGCTGCTAAAAAGAAACCCATGCCTGCTGACAAGGCGACTGAAACATTCCAAAAAGAGTTTGATGCTGATCTAGAAAAGACTCTAAATGAGTTTGATATCTTTGAAGGCCGTAGAATTCTAGATGAAGAACTACCACCTACTCCCCTTGCAGAAGGACAAGTACGTAAAGACATTAACAGAAAGGCAATTGATGTAGCTAAGTACGTTATGGTCCTTGACCCTACATTCCGTCCACAAACTGGGCAGAAAGTCAGTGATGCAGTTAAGAATGTATTCATGTCAATGGATACAGATGCAATCAATGATGCTGTTCTAGATGCATCACTTAAACAAGCAGGGATTACTGCGTCAGAGTTTGCCCAAGCAGCCCGTACAACAGTCGCTGATGCCGCTACTGTGATGCAAGGATACTCTGCCCTTGCCCGTAGTCTGCGAAGGCTAGGTGACCTTGATCCAGAGGCTCAGAAGATCATTGACGCTATGTATGGCAAGAGCCAGGACAGCACTAGTGCAATGGGCTACCTCGGTTCTGCACTGAATCGTCTTGAAAGAGAATCAAAAGCATTTGTTGTGTCTAGTATTGGTACCACAGTACGTAACGTAATTGGTACTACTGGATCACTTACTATGGATTCTGCTGCCAGATTGATGGAAGGTGCTTTGTACACCACTGGCAAAACTCTTAAAGCTGCTGCAACTGGCAACTACACTAAAGGTGACTTTACCCGTGGGCTACGTGACACAGTTAAAGATACGTTTGGTACCTTGGCGTACATGGCAAATGCTGGATTGAGTGCAGAGTTAACTGACAAATTGTTAACCGATAATCCCGTATTACGGCAACACTTGTTAAAGGCATTGCAAGAAAGTGGTGAGCAGGATCTATCTAAAGCAGCTAGATTTGTAAATACACTTAACGTAGCACAAGACGCATTCTTCCGCAGGGCTATCTTTAATGCATCTGTTGAAAGACAGCTTCGTAATGTAGGTATGAATGTTGCAGATGTGCTGGGCAATAATCAAAAGGTGCCTCCTACTATCCTTCAGAATGCGATAGACGATGCACTTAAAGGTACCTTCTCCTATATGCCAAAGACCCCTCGCAAGGGACAGCAAACACTTGAGGCAAAAGCTGAGGGACTTGGTAATCAGTTTGTGAAGTTCTTTGAGAACCTTCCTGGTGGAAGTCTTGTAGTTACATTCCCACGCTTCATGACAAATGCTATGGCATTCCAGTATAGGTACAGCCCCCTTGGTGCTGCCTCTGGTATTAATGACATGGCAACTGCAGCACTAACAAAAGATCCTGTTAAGGCCGAGCGGCTTATGCGTGAGGGAGTAGAGAGATTCTCTCGTGGTACTGTAGGCATGGCGGGTCTATATGCTGCATACAAATACCGCATGGAGAATCAGGACACAGAATGGTACAACATCAAGGGAGAGGATGGCAGCACTGTAGATATTCGTGCCATCTTCCCTATTGGTCCTTATCTAGCTGTTGGAGACTTCATTGCCAAGATGAAACAAGGCAAAGAATCAGAAGCTAAAGTATCAGAGATGGTGTCTACTATTATGGGTATGAAGTTACCGGCTGGTGCACAGGCTACCTTCCTCGACTCATTGCCTGAATTAATTACAGCTACAGAAGGCAAAGAGGCAGAGAAGCTACAGACTGCTATTGGTAAAGTGATGGGTGATTTTGCCGGTCGTTTTATACAGCCAGGACAACCCTTGTTTGCTTACTTTGATATGTTTGATCGTGACGCTCAGGTAGCCCGTGATCCCAACGTAGTTGAGGGAGATAGTCTAGTTACCGAAGCTGCAATGAATCGTATCAAAGCAAAGGTACCCGAGTTAAAAGAAGAATTGCCAGAGGCGGTAAGATACTTGCGTGAAGAGACTCCCATACGTGGTGGTGAGTTCTTTAATCTGCTGATTGGTATGCGTGTTACCCCACGTGCTAATGAAATTGAAAGGGAGTTCTCTAAGCTCAGCCTAGATCCCTACACATTCTTTGGTGCAAGCGGGGATCGTACTTATGATCGTGCTGTCATTAAGAATTCAGGACCGTTTATTAGAGAGATTGTTGGTGAACTACTATCCTCTGATAGGTATCAAACAATGACAGACACACAAAAGAAAATTGCACTTGCTAATAGTATGCAAGATGCATTAAGCCAAGGGAAAGCAGAAACAGAAGGAAATATGCTAGACAAAGATATTGCTCGTGTTAATAAACTAACATTTAACAGACTGCCCCAAAGGAAACGTAAGGCAATTAACGAGCTATATGCAAAAGATAACGAAGGTCGTACCATGGACCAAGACGAAGCCTATGACCAAGTCCACGAGTACGAAGCCTTGTTAGAACAGTTTAGGTAAATCGTTTTAAGTTATCAAAGTAGGCAGAGTTAAATCCCCTCTGCCACTCCTTGCCTTGGATGGTTTCGGGATCATATGGATTCCCTAACCACCCTCTCTTGAAAGCATAGACTCCCTTTTCAAACTGAATCTTCAAGGGAGCCGTGCGATCTTTCTTAGGCTGCGAGTCGTTCTTCTGTAGTTGATTCATCATTCCAACCCCAATCTCCGTCCATTCCTGCTGCGTTGTAGTCAGTCACTACGCCCTCAAAGAAGTTCTTCAGATTATCTCCTGAGACAATCCAGTCGAGCCACTCTAGAGGATTCGTCTTGACCCCGAAATTGCCTTTCAGTCCCAGTTGAATCAAGCGACGATCAGCAATATAACGAATATAATCCTTAACCTGCTGTGCTGTCAAGCCTTCAATACTTCCCAGTTCAAATGCTGCATCTACTACTGCATCCTCAAGTGCAACACCATCACGGAACATCTGGTAGATATCTTTCTTGAATTCATCTGTAACAATCCGTGGGTGCTCTTTGCAGAACTCACGGAATAGTTTGACCATTCCCTCGCAGTGCATTGTCTCATCACGGACAGACCACTCAACAATCTCGCACATGCCCTTCATCTTGCCATATCGCTGGTAGTTAAGCAGCATGGCAAAGGCTGAGAACAAGGACATGCCTTCATTCATGACAGACCTAGCGATGGCTTTAGCCAGTCCTGACTGAGTATTTGTGTCAATCTGCCCCATAAATTCAATCTTCTCTTTCATCTGCTTGTAATTTAAAAAAGCAGAGTACTCCTCTTCTGGCAGACCCAGTGTGTCATTCAACAATGCATAAGCACGTTGGTGAACAAACTCACGGTTAGCAAAGCTGGTAAGCATTGCACGAATCTCATTGTTCTTAAACTTCTGCAAGTAGTGTTCTATGTAATTAGTGCCGACAGCCACATCGCTCTGAGTAAAGAGTCTTAGGATTTGAGTGATATGATTCTTTTCTTTTGGCAGTAACTTATTGTTTTGCCATTGGGCGACATCGTCTTGCAGCTTAGCCTCTGCTTCGTGCCAGTGAATTTTTTCGTGTGCCGTTGCTGCCTCTACAGCCCAAGGATATTTAAAAGGTTTGTATACAACATTTGTTTGGGTAAGCGACATTTAAATCTCCTGAAAATGATTTGATTTTTTTACATTAACTTCAGCAGGTAAAAGCTGAACATTGTTCCAAGAATGAAATCCACAAACTGCCTTCCCCCTTAGTGGGATAATGTGGTCTACATGATGTTTTACACCAGTTAATGTAGACCTTAATTGTGCGAGTGTGTATATTTCTTCTAGGCAAAAATCATTAAACTCATCTCCAATATAAATGTTTGCTTTAGATTGTTTTAACTGCCTCTCCATTTGGTTTTTACTTCGCAAGCCCTTGCCTCTAAAAGTACTCCTGTATTCTTTTTTATATTGATTTTCTTTTTCTTTGTTCTTACTTCTCCAGGATTTTAGCATTTCATTGCTGCATTTAACGCAGTATCCATTGCTTGTATATCTAGCAGAAGAATGGCCATGCTTACAAGGTATTCCAGTGTCGTACTGTGACTCCTTGTAAAGCATGGCGCTTTTTCTTGAGGCTTGCATAAATGAACTCCAGAAAATTTAGGGGAAAAAAGAGGGTACCCCAGACCTGCAGGTACCCACACGGGATTGTAGTTGTATCAGACCCCGTTGTCTAATGCAAGTTAATCTGTCTCTTGCATATCTCTGATCCTCTTGGCAATACGGTCACGGACAGACATGCCATTAGAGGGCATTGCAACGGGTCCTAAGCCTTCCGTCTCAGCAATCTTAGCTGCCCCCTCCACTGTGTCAGCCAAAGCCTTCTCAAGCTCTTTAATGCGGCTCATGAGGCTGTGGATAACTTCGTCAGAATTACCCTCAAGGTCTACTTCGTAGGGCACACCACTGACTTTGCCTTTAACCTTAACCTTTGCATGGTCTTTAGCTTGTTCCCGTGCCCGTTCATACATCTCTTCGATAGACATCTCGTATTCACCCTGCTTTTCAGAGATATCTTCACCACGCTTCATGGCACTCCATGCTTTTGTCAAGCCTTCAAATGTGTCCCACATTCTCTGGCAGCGTAGTTCATGGACATTCATGATGGCTGCAACGTGATTCCATACCATGTCGTCTGTCCACTTAATGGAGTCACTGTCAACGTACAGCTCAAGGAATCGATCCATGTCATCCTTGGTACTCCATGCTGCCATGAGTTCTTGCTCCAAATCCCATGGTGTTTTGTATACATAAAACTTTCTACTTGAGATCATCTTCTGTACCCTCCTCGTCTTCGTCAAAAAATCCCTCTTCAGAAAACAACTCCATCTCGTCGTCTTCATCTTCAATCTCACTGGGATCAAACTCACCCCCAATTGAGTAGCATGCAATTACAGTTTCCAATGCAGGAATTGCCTTGGCATTGTGGTTGTAATCTTCTTTCTGGTAAGTCTGTAGATTGTCCAGCCCCATTGCTTCAAGCGAGTTGTTGTGCTCAACACAAGTCTTGTAGTACCAGACCAGTTCCCTGCGTACCAGTTTACTAATCTCATCATCATCAATTTCAAATGTTACTTGCATTTAATTCCCCTGTATGGCTACCATCATTAAACCCACATTGGCTACAGCATACGCTATGTATGATATAGCCAGCCCAATCCTGCCCTCTACAACAAATGCTACTCCTGCAATCAGATACAGGAGCGTTGATAGAACAAGAATCCATGTACCAAAGCTAAGTTCAGGTATCAAAACAATGCCTCTGGTATGTCGTCAATGTTTGTCATCTGCTGGCGTTGAAGCCTGGATTGTTGCCTGACCCATTTCGCTAATTTCTCCCTCTGCTGAGGTGTCTTGAAAGGCCATTGATACTCCGTCCAAGTTAGCCCCGATGGATGCGTACCAGTCTTCAACTTCTCTGTCTGGGCTAGGCCCATTGCCGTATTTGCTATCATGGTATTGTTTGTCCAAGTCTAGAATAACATCGTAAATATCTGCTGAAGTTCGGTACAAATCAGAAGTTAGGTATTCTAAGGCATCGACGATATCAGGATCGATATCTTCAAACCTTGGGCTTTCCATTACTAGTTTAATTGACGAAGAGATGCCGTCAAGTTTCTTTGCTGTCGCTTCCAGATCCTGTATTGATATCCACAGTTCCATTGCCATTTGATTTCTCCTTGTGCACCCTCTTGGGCACGGTAAGTTTAAGGGTTCTACGTCTTACGATCCATGCTTTAGGGATTGAGATTCGTGCATTGCTTTGATTGCGAGAGATTGTAGATGCAACACAAACATACTTGTCTGTCTCATCAATTACAAACCCTGCAGTCGTGCACTCATGAATCTCGCCCTTGGCTTCTACTTTCCAGTCACCTTCGACTACTGCATCATACCAGTCGACTACTACCAACTGATTATAATTAGGTTTAAACTTTTTCACACGGCACCTCTACTAATGTCAATGTGTTTATGGGGATCTTAAAGAAGTTCTCACCAGATCGCATGTACTTATTGGATACCTCTACTAGCGGGGAAACAGCAAGTTGAGAATCCGTACAAAGGTATCCATGGGTTTGCTCATTGTTAAACACAATAAACGCACATGGCATATCGAGGCCAATGAACTTACGCTTTCGTTCTGGAATCTGTAATGTGTCATACTTGAATTCCTTTCCTGACCAAACCCGCTTGATCTCCACCTCACTGTAGAATTTCTGCAGCCCAGTGTCAACAATTAGATCGGGACCATATCGATCTGGATTATCCTCTGCTGTATATCCTTGAGAACGCCAGTACCGCTTCCCAGCGGCACGGGCTAGTGTGTCATTCTCCTTGAATAGCGAGGGGCTAAATGGCTTGTTAGCCATGGCAGCTAAGGCACTCGTCTGCATCTTTAAGGGCATCCCTTTCGATTTGTAATCCGACTTTGTCTGCCTGTACACCTGCCGATGTACGGAGGTAATACAGACCCTTTAAGCCCTGCTTCCAAGCACGAATATGAACACTATTCACATAGGACTTAGGACTACCTGCAGGAAAGAACAAGTTTACACTCTGACCTTGACAGATATATTTCTGTCTGTCTGCTGCATGGTCAACAACCCAACTTTGATCCAGTTCAAATGCTGTCTTGAATATGTCCTTCTCATCTTGAGTGAGAAAGTCCAAGTGCTGTACCGAACCTTCATTCATAATGATGGACTTCCATACTGCATCTGTATTGTTACCTGTAGATTCAAGTACATTCTCAAGGTATTTGTTCTTTACTAAATGCGATCCAGCTCTCGTTCGATGTACGTACGCATTCGATTTAATAGGCTCAATGGAAGCTGAACAACCGCAGATAATAGAACTATTAGC
>Ga0079301_1001248_pt1 | contig 11835 bp, 8 predicted proteins | sample Wag4_2014_7_11_3_FD_74797 | JGI IMG/M metagenome (GOLD analysis project Ga0079301, IMG submission 74797) | Fresh water mixed with fracking chemicals microbial communities from Ohio, USA - Utica-2 Time Series FC 2014_7_11 | ecosystem: Engineered > Industrial production > Chemical products > Input...
GTCTCGTTCACCTACAACGCGCCCGTGACGCAGGTGATCGGCCTGAAGCTGGGCAACACGCTCTTGCTCGGGCTGGCCTCGCTGCTGTTCACGTGGTTGATCGCCATCCCGCTGGGGATTTTCTCGGCCGTGCGCCAGTATTCATGGGGGGACAAGCTCTTCTCGATGCTGTCCTTCGTCTCGCTGGGGGTTCCGGACTTCTTCCTGGCCCTGATGCTGCTGTACGTGGCGGCTCACACGGGCTGGCTGCCCATCGGGGGGATGCAGAGCCCGCAGGCCTTCGTCTGGCCGTGGTGGCAGCAGATGCTCGACGTGCTGCTGCACCTGGTCGTGCCGACCATCGCCGTGGGCATCGGGTCGATCGCCATCCTCCAGCGACGGATGCGCGGCAACATGCTGGACGTACTGGGTGAGGACTACATCCGGACGGCGCGCGCCAAGGGCCTCCCGGAGGACCGGGTCATCTACCGTCACGCGGTCCGCAATGCCATCAACCCGATGGTCACGCTGCTCGGCTACGACCTCGCGACGCTGCTTTCGGGCTTCGCGCTGGTCGAGAACGTGGTCGGCTGGCCGGGGCTCGGGCAACTCATGCTGCAGGCGATGGTGGGGCTCGACATGACGCTCACGATGGCCGGGCTGATGATCGGTGCGTTCATGCTGCTGATGGGGAACCTGATCGCCGACATGCTGCTCGCGTGGGTCGATCCGCGCATCAAGCTGGAGGCCTAGGATGTCGACCGCCACTGCACCTGCCCCTTCGACCCCGACCGCCCAGGACACGACGCCGTTCCTGTCCCCGCGCCAGCGCGTCTGGCGGCGCTTCAAGAAGCACCGCATGGCGATGGGTGCGGGCGTCGTGCTCATCGTGATGTACCTGGTCGCGATCTTCGCGAGCTTCCTGGCGCCGTACACCGACTCGCACGAATACCGCGATCTGGCCCTCGCCCCTCCCACGCCGATTCACGTGATCCACGAGGGTCGGTTCATCGGGCCGTTCATTTACCGGGCCGAGCGCCGCTTCGACCCCGAGACGCTGCTGATGTCGTACCGGGTGGACCGGGAGCATCCGCATCCGGTGAAGCTGTTCCCGCGCGGCGATGTCCACAAGATCCTGGGGATCATGCCCACGTCGCGGCACCTCTACGGGGCCGAGGATGCGCAGGTCTTCTTGCTGGGCACGGACCAGATGGGCCGCGACCTGTTCTCGCGCATCCTGTACGGGTCGCGGGTCTCGCTGACGGTGGGCATCGTGGCGATGGTCATCTACATCCCGCTGGGGCTCGTGATCGGGGGGACGGCCGGCTTCTTCGGGGGCTGGATCGACAACGTGCTGATGCGCATCGTGGAAGCCCTGATGGCCTTCCCGTCGTTCTACCTGCTGCTGGCGCTGTTCGCCGCGACGCAGAAGCTCGAGATCAGCTCGGTCCAGCGCTACCTGCTCATCACGGCCATCCTGAGCCTGCTGGCCTGGACGGGCCTGGCCCGCGTCATCCGCGGCATGGTGCTCTCGATCAAGCAGAACGAATATATCGAGGCCGCGCGCGCATCGGGCGCGAGTTCCTGGTGGATCATCCGCAAGCACGTGCTGCCCCAGACCTCGACCTGGGTCATCGTCAGTGCGTCGCTGGCCGTGCCCTCGTTCATCCTCGGCGAGTCGGCCCTCTCGATGCTGGGCGTCGGGGTGCAGGAGCCGGCGGCCAGCTGGGGGAACATGCTGCAACAGGCGCTCGACATCCCGAGTCTGACCCTGTACCCGTGGCTCACGGCCCCGGGGTTCTTCATCACGCTGGCCATCGTGGCCTTCAATTTCCTGGGTGACGGCCTGCGCGACGCGTTCGACACGAAGCGACGCATCTAGCCAACGAGCTTGGAGACGAAGATGAACACGGGCGTCCTGGTCCTGCATGGTTTCGCGGGGTACCCCACGACGGTGGATGCGCTTGCCAGCGCGCTCAGGACCCACGGCTACACGGTTTCCCAGCCAACGCTGCGGGGGCACGGCGGGCGTCCGGACGAACTCGACGGTGTGACCTACCTGGACTGGCTGGAGGATGCCCGCGCAGCCTACGCCGAGCTGGCCGCCCGGGTCGACCGGGTCGTGATCGCCGGCCTGTCGATGGGTGGGCTCGTCACGCTGCATCTGGCGAGCGAGAACCTCGAGAAACTGGCGGCGATCGTCACGGCCGCGGCGGCCCTGCACTACAAGGATCCGCTCGCCCCGCTGAGCCCCTTCCTGGGCCTGTTTTTCCGATACTGGCCCATGCCAGCCGCACCGCGGCACAGGGCCTACGAGAAGGCGGAGAACCATCCGTACTTTCCGGTGAAGACCTTCACCTCGATGCGGGAGCTGGGCAAGGTGGTGGAGTCGCGGCTGTCCCGGATCACCGTGCCGGCGCTCATCATGCACTCCCGCAAGGACCACATGATCACGCCGGAGAGCGCGGAACAGATCCACCGGGACATCCGGTCGTCGTACAAGGATCTCGAGTTTTACGAGCACTCGGGCCACGAGCTGTTCCTGGACTGGGACCGGGAAGCGGCGATCGCCCGGACGCTGAAGTTCCTCGAAGCCCTGCCCACCGGCTAAAGGCACGATCCGAAGAATGCGGAGGGGACCGAAGGTCACCCAGCCGCCCCAACTTAAAGCGCGATCCGGAGAACGCGGAGGGGACCGAAGGTCACCCAGCCGCCCCAACTTAAAGCCTGACCCGAAGAACGCGGTGGGGACCGAAGGTCACCCAGCCGCCCCAACTTACAGCCTGACCCGGAGAACGCGGAGGGGACCGAAGGTCACCCAGCCGCCCCAACTTACAGCGCGATCCGAAGAATGCGGAGGGGACCGAAGGTCACCCAGCCGCCCCAACTTACAGCGCGATCCGAAGAACGCGGTGGGGACCGAAGGTCACCCAGCCGCCCCAACTTACAGCCTGACCCGAAGAACGCGGAGGGGACCGAAGGTCACCCAGCGTTCATGAAAGCAGGAGCTGACGGGTCAGGCGGAGGGGATTTCCGAGCGCGCCCGCAGGCCGCGGGCCGAAGCGTACCCGGAGGTACGTGAGGCACGCGGCCGAGGACGTAAGCCGGAAATCACCCCGCCTGGCCCGTCAGCAGCTGGATGCGTTTGCGGACGAGCTCGGTGATCTCCTGCCCCGCCGGGAAGACCTCGAGGGCGTAGCGGTACTGGGCGAGGGCTTCCTTGCTCTTCTGCATCTGCTCGTAGACGCGGCCCATGTAGTAGTGGAGGGTGACGTCGTCGTAGCTGCGCTCGGCGGCGCGGAACTCGCCGAGGCTGTCCTCGAAGCGCTGGCTCATGGCGTAGATGAGGCCGCGCAGGAGACGGGCGTCGCCCCGTTCGTGGTCGAGATCCAGGGCCTTGTCCAGGTGGGAACTCGTCTCCTCGATGAGGCCGTCGCGGTAGAGTTCCTGGGCTGACTTCACGTGATGGTCGGCCCAGTAGACCCGGAGAAACATCGAGGCCAGGACGGCGGACAGGATCGCGACGCCGGCGGGTGCAAGGAGGGTACGGGCGAAGGTGGTCAGCTCATCCTCGAGGCGGAGGGGGACAGGAGCCGAGACCTGCGTCCGGGCAGACCAGATGCCGTGCGCCAGGGCGGCGACGACGAGCAGGAGGGTACTCACGGCGGCGAGATGGAACGGAAAACCGAAGACGGCACTCCCCGATATGGAGACGAGGCCGACGACGCCGCCCCAGACGAGCACGCGGTCTTCACGGGTGAACGTGTCGAGGCGCAGCGAATCGCGGACCAGCCGCCAGCACCAGGCACCCAGGATCCCGAGGATGATGAGCAGGCCAGGCCAGCCCGTTTCCCCGGCGGCCTGGACGAAGTCGTTGTGCGCCTGGACGTAGCGATGGTGCATGAGTTCGGGGACCGGCTGACCGGCGAAGGTCTTCCCGAGGAACTGGAAATACAGGACCTTGTAGGAGCCGAGGCCCTGGCCCATGAGTGGGGCGTCCTGAGCCATCGTGAGCGCGACCTTCCAGGCATTGATGCGCTGCTGGGAGGTGCCGTCCGTGCCGGCGGATTGCAACTTCTGGATGGCCCGTCCCAGGCCGATCGCGTCGCCCTTCCAGGCGAGGCCACCCCCTCCGGCGAGCAGAACGGCCAGGACGATTGCCCAGGTCGCCGGCTTCATCCGGGCGAGCAGATGCCAGCCCTTGAGCAGCAGGATGACGGCGAGCAACAGCCCGCCCCCGAGCAACCCGATCCAGGCGCCACGGGTCTGCGTCGCCACGAGGGCCGCCATGCCGAGCAGGGCCACGACGAGGTGAAACACCGCCATCGGGATTCCCACCAGACCGGAGCTCGCCTTGCCGGAAACCTGGCCCTTCCCGTCCTGGAGCGTCTTGCCGAGAAAATCGGTGGTCACCGCCGGAGCCTGGGAATGGCTCAACGGTCCGGAGGCAGGGACAGGCTCCACGGGGCCGGCAGGGACGGAACCTTCGGTCTCCACCTTGACCGGACGTCGGGGCATCAGACCTGCCCCGGCCGAGAGGAAGAACAGCCCGATCGCCCCGACGAGGTACTCGCCCAGCACGTTCTGGTTTCCGAGCACTCCTGCGGCGGAGCCGAGGCGTGCCGGGGCGTCGAGGCCGGCAAAGTAGTTACCCAGCCAGCTCCAGCGCGGGAGCACCGAGAGCAGGTCCGTGAAGCCGAACCTCTGGTACTGCAGGAGCGCCAGCACGGCGTTCAGGGTGAAGCCGACGGTGAGGGCCCCCATCAGGCGATGCGTCATGGCTGCACGTCGAGGCACGAGGTGGGCGATCGCCACGAAGGACCCGAGGTAGAGGACCAGGTTCCACCAGGACAGCATCGCCAGGGGGACGGATGGCGTGCGAAAGGCCGAGAGGAAGGTCCAGAGGGCAAGGAGGGCAAGGGGTGCCTGGAAGCCGACAGCCCGGACCTCGTGCCACGAGTTCTCGGCGCAGCGGGCGATCGCCCAGGCTCCCAGGGCGATCGCGAGTCCGACAGAGGCGTGCGTGGCCTGGATGGTGCGGTAGGCATCCACGTTGGCCACGTCGACCAGCAGGGGCAGGACGGCCAGCAACCACCAGAGGACGAGTTCGAAGAGGTGATCCAGGTACCGGGCAATGACGTCAGGACGCAAGTCAGGCTCCTTGAACAAGCACGCACGCAAAAAAAGGGGGGCGACCCCCGGGCCACCCCATTATAAACCGCCTCAGCTCGCGTGGCCGCGTCAACTGACGGAGGCACCCTTGCGATTCTTGAGAATTCCCTGGTCGATCGCCTCCCGGAGACTGGTCTCGGTGACGAGCCATGTCCCGTGGTTGCGCTCCCCCTGGAGATGCCCATCCTGGATGGCGTTGCGCATCTCGCGCGAGGTGATGCCGTAGCGACCTTCGATTTCATCGAACGAGAGTTTGGCCATTCCAGCGTCTCCTTTCAGGACCCATGACGCAGCAGGCGGAAATGATCCGCTGGCCGGCGGATCGATCGCGTTATACCCATGATCTCCGGAAAACCTTCGCCCTTGTGAGGGCCGCGCACGAACTTTAGAATGAGGGCATGCGAATCTGGCTCAAAACCCTGCATGTGCTGACCCTTACGGCCCTGGCGTGCTTCACGGTCGGGCCGTTCCTGTGGCTCCTGTCCACGGCCCTCAAGGGGCGAGCCGAAAACATCTTCCAGTATCCGCCGGTCCTCCTGCCCACACGGCCGACCCTGGGCAACTTCCTCGAGGTGGCGAGCGTCGTCCCGCTCGGGCAGTATGCGCTCAACAGCATCCTGGTCACGGTCTCATCGATGATCATCAGCCTGGTCGTCTCGAGCCTGGCAGCCTACCCCCTGGCGCGGATGTCGTTCCGCGGCCGCGGCTGGGTGGAGGCTCTGCTCGCGATGACGCTGCTGGTGCCGGCACCGGTGCTGCTGATCCCCCTGTTTCTGCTCATCAGCCAGATGCAACTCATGGACACCTTGCCCGGTGTGGTCCTACCCTTCGCCGTCAACGCGTTCGGGATCCTGCTGATGCGCAACGCCTTCCTCGCGGTCCCGACCGAACTCGAGGAGGCGGCCCGCCTCGACGGGGCCGACAGCTTCACGATCTTCTGGCGCGTGGCGCTCCCGCTCGTGACACCATCGCTCGCGACCCTGGCCCTCTTCGACTTCGTGGCCATCTGGGGCGATTTCCTGTGGCCCCTGCTGGTCCTCAAGGACCCCGCGCACTTCACGCTCAGCATCGGCGTGGCCAACCTGGCCGGTACTTTTTCCGCTGACTGGCGTCTCATCGCGGCCGGTTCGGTCCTCACGATCGTGCCCATCCTGGCCGTCTTCACCTGGCTTCAGCGGTACTTCGTGGGCGACCAGGCAGCCGGAGCCGTCAAGGGCTGAAGCCAAGCTTCACGCAAGGTTGACATTGCCTTTACCGGATCCGGACCGGGCCAGGCGGATAAGCCATCGGTACCGTCCTTCACCGCGGAGGTGTCCGATGCCCAACGCCCTTGATCGCTTCAGCCAGGTCTACAACCAGGTACGCCCCCAGCCTCCCGTTTCGAGCGGCGGAGCACCCGTCCAGGTGGCACCTTCCCCGGTCAACCAGCCCCAACCCTCGTCGATCTACATCCCGGACCCGCGCCGCACGCAACTGCCGGCCCAGACCCAGGCTCCGTGGAACAACCCGAACTATCCGGCACCGTCCCCGGCGACCCCGCCGTTCGTGCCTCCCACCTCGTCGGGATATCCTGCCACGCCCCCCGTCCAGTATCCGGGTATGGCCCCCACCACCTTCCCGAGCGGCTATCCGTCGACCTATCCGGGTGGCTATCCGTCGAATTACCCCGGGGGTTATCCCTCCACCTATCCGGGTGGCTACCCCTCCACCTATCCCGGCAGCAATCCCTACGGATATCCGGCCGTCGGACCGCTGACCACGATGCTGGGGTCGCTCACCCCGGTGGTCAAGGACCAGGGCTACCAGAAGTTCGTCCGGGAGACGGCCCCGATCATCGATACGGCGATCCCGCTCATCGGCACCATCGTGGGCCTCATCGGAAGCACCCGGCGATCCTCTTCCCCGGCAGGACCTCAGGGCACTGCCCCCGCCGCTCCGACACCGGCTCCGATCTTTCCGACCATCCCGCAGCAGACGTATCCGCAGCCGTCTCCCTTCCCGACCTATCCGGGGCAGCCGACCTACCCTCAGCCCGTGCCTGCCTCGGGGAACGTCTACGGCACCACCACCGGCCTGGCATGGCCGGGAAGCGGCCCGACGATCCAGATCGGCGGGAGCAACCTGGGTGAGGGCATCCAGCAAGTGGGGAACCTCGTCAACAGCATCAGCAATCTCTTCCGCTGAATCCTGCCCACAGCCGCCCCCCTTTCGTTGAAAAGGGGGGCGGCTTCGCATACCCTGGTACGCTAGCGGACGAGGACGTCGAAGGAGCACGCGCTTGAACACTCGCAACGTGGTCGTGGTGGCCCACACGCACTGGGACCGGGAATGGTATCGCCCCTTCCAGGCCTACCGGACGCGCCTGGTCGAGATGGTCGACCGGGTGGTCGAGATGCTCGATTCCGGGCGACTGCCCCACTTCCTGCTGGACGGGCAGACCGTGATGCTCGACGACTACCTGGACGTCGTACCCGGGCGCCGGGAGACGCTGGAACGGCTGATCCGGTCCGGACAGCTGGCCATCGGGCCCTGGTACATCCTGCCGGACGAGTTCCTCGTCTCCGGTGAGGCCCTGGTCCGTAACCTGCTTGCCGGTCGGGCGCGGATGGACGCTTTCGGGGGCACCGCCACCATCGGGTACCTGCCCGACATGTTCGGTCACGTCGCGCAGATCCCCCAGATCATGCTGGGGTTCGGCCTCGACCGCGGCGTGGTGTGGCGCGGGGTGGACCCCGAGCACGAACGCTTCTGGTGGCGCGCCCCGTCGGGTCAGCGCCTGGAAACCCTGTTCCTGCCGACGGGATACTGCAACCTGCTGCTGTGGTCTCCCTTGACGCTCGAGGAGCGCCGCAAGCAGTTCGATGCCTTCCTCGAGGTGCACCGGGGTCAGACCCTCCTGCTGCTCTCCGGCTGCGATCACCTCGCCCCCAACACGGATCTGCCCGAGGTCGTGGCAGCCCTCCAGGACACCTGGCGCGAGGGGAGTCTCCGGATCGGTCGGATGGAGGAAGCCCTCATCTCGGATGAGACCCCGCAGACCGAGGTCTGGGGAGAGCTTCGCCAGGGTGGGCGCGCCTACCTGCTGCCTGACGTCCTCTCGGCCCGCACGTACCTCAAGCAAGCCAACATGCGGGTGCAACTCCTGTACGAGCGACTGGTCGAGCCGCTCACGGCCATGGTGGCCCATCAAGGGGGGCCTGACTGGAGCGCGCTGGTACGCGAGGGCTGGATCCAGATCCTCCTCAACCAGCCCCATGACTCCATCTGTGGCTGCTCGGTCGACGTGGTCCACCGGGAGATGCAGTCTCGCTTCTCCCAGGCCGAGAACCTGGGCACCGACCTGGTCGAACGCTCGCTCCTCGCCATGGCCCCGGAAGGCACGGAACCGGGCCTGGTCCTGTTCAATCCGGTGGCGGGCCGCCGCGCGGGCTGGGTCGAGGCCACCGTCGAATGGCCCCTGGAAGGCGCACCCGAGCGGATCCGGCTGATCGACGAATCGGGGGCGGACGTCCCCACCGAGATCCTCCGGGTGGAGGATACCCGCGACTTCCAGGCCGAGGTCGACGTCTTCCCGGACTGGCACGGCGTCCGGCGCTTCCACCTTTCCGTCTGGATCGAGGAACTCGCACCGGCCGGGGTGCGACGGTTGCGGGCGGTCGCGGGTAACCCCGCCGACGTGCCCTCCCCCTTCGAGCAGGGCCCCAACGCGATCTCGAACGGTCACCTGCGCCTGGGAGTGCGCGATGGCCGTCTCTTGCTCGAGGACCTCGACACGGGTGTCGTGATCCAGGATCTCCAGACCTTCGTCGACGGCGGGGATGCCGGTGACGAGTACAACTACTCCCCGCCAGCCGAGGACCGGATCATCGAGTCCAGCCTCGAGCACTGGATGGTCGAACGCGTGACGGCCACCCAGGCCACGCTGCGGGTCGCCTTCCGCCTGGAAGTGCCCGAACGCCTGGCAGACGACCGTCAGAGCCGCTCGCGGCGGACGGTGCCCATGGTCATCCTCTCCCGGTTCACCCTCAGGGCGGGAGCCCGCTGGGTAGAGGTCGAGACCGATCTGGACAACCGGGCCCGCGACCACCGGTTACGGGTCCGCATCGGCTCGGGACTCCCGGCAGCCGATACCAGCGTCCGCGCCTACGGCGAGACCTCCTTCTGGGTCCAGGAGCGACCCGTGACGCCCGAGGCCAGCGCCCTGCCGGTGGCTCCGCAGAAGGAAGCCGTCCCCACCACCTTTCCGCAGCAGGGCTGGAGCACGCTGGAGGGCGACTGGGGGCTCATGGTCGCCGCTCACGGCCTGCACGAGGCCGAGGTTACTCCCCGCGAGTCGGGCGATCTCGCGCTCGACCTCACGCTCATCCGGGCCGTGGGCTGGCTGTCCCGGGACGATCTGCGGACCCGGGGTGGCGGTGCAGGCCCCGCCATGGAGACACCGGAGGCCCAGTGCCCGGGCCTGCACCGCTTCCGATATGCCCTCATCCCTTATCGTGGCCCCTGGACGGTGGCGATGCCGCTGGCCAACGGGTATCTCTCGCCGGTCGTGAGCCAGCCCGTCGGCGCCCATCGCGCCGCCCGGGCCGGAGGCCTCTCGCTCGGCAAGTGGCTCGCCATCGAGGACGACCGCGTGGTCCTCAGCACGGTGAAGCGCGCCGAGAACGGGGAAGGCACCATCGTGCGGGTCTTCAATCCCACCGACCGCTACTTCGAGACCGAACTCGACGTGACGCTGCCCCACGAGGCACTCGTCCAGACCCGGCTGGACGAAACGGACCAGGCCGTCCTGGGCGCGGGACGGATCCCGCTGCGGATGGGCCCGGGCGAGATCCAGACTTTCCGGATCCGTCCGGGACGCGACGCCTGACGGCTGCTGCCGGACGCGTGCCCCGATGCGCTTCAGCTATCCGGCCGGGCTCGCGATCGCCCTGTCGCTGACGGCCTCCGCGGCCGCCCAAGCGGACGCCCGCGTGCCCGGAACCTTCTCGGGCCCGCGGGCCATGGCGGAACTCGTGGCGCAGGTCCAGGCCGGTCCGCGGATTCCGGGCACCCCCTCCGCAGCCCGCACGCTCACCCGGATCGAACGTCAGGTCCGAACCTGGGTCCAGGATATCCGGCGTGAACCCTTCGAGCACGAGGGCCAGCGCATGACCAACCTCGTGGCCCGGCTGGCCCCCGGACGGGGGCGTCCCATCATGGTGGCCGCCCACTGGGACACCCGACGCTGGTGCGATCGCGATCCCGATCCCCGGTGGCACGCCACCCCCTTGCCCGGCGCGAACGACGGGGCCTCGGGTGCCGCGGTGCTCGTGGAACTCGCCCGGGCCCTCTCCGGCCACCCGCTCGCGCACGAGGTCCGGCTCGTCTGGTTCGATGGCGAGGACTGGGGCCGCGAGGCAGACGACATGTTCCTGGGAGCTCGGGCCTATCTCCGGGCCCACCCGGACGATCCGCCAGGCTGGGGAATCCTCCTCGACATGGTCGGGGAGCGGGGTGCCCGGATTCCGCGGGAAGGTTTCTCGGAGGCGCAGGCGCCCGGCCTCCTGCGGGCGATCTACCGGCGCGCCAGGACCCTCGGCCTGTCCGGAACCTTTCCGGACAGGCCGGGCCAGGCCGTGCTCGATGACCACACGGTGTTCCTCGACCGGGGGATTCCGATCGTCGATCTCATCGACTTCGATTATCCCGAGTGGCACACGCACGGCGACACGCCGGACCGGTGTTCGGCCGATAGCCTCGAAGATGTGGGGCGCCTGGTGATGTCCTGTATCCTGGATCCACCCGAGCCCTGATGCGTCCCCCGCTGCCTCTCCATACCCACCTGAGGTGACGATGCTCCTGTCCGAACAGCCCACCATCCACCTGGCCTTCGGGGTTCACAACCACCAGCCCGCGGGCAACTGGGACCGCATCATCGAGGAGGCCTTCCAGAAGGCGTATCTGCCGTTCCTCGAGACCCTGGCCCGCCACCCGAAGGTCCACGTGACCCTGCACTACTCGGGGTTCCTGCTCGAGTGGATCCTGGCGCATCACCCGGATTTCCTGACGCAACTGCGACAGCTGGTCAACCGGGGACAGGTCGAGCTCGTCACGGGCGGACACTACAGCCCCATCCTGGCCGTCATTCCGGACGAGGACAAGGTCCTCCAGGTCCAGCACCTCAACGGGTTCCTGCGCCGCCAGCTCGGGGCGCATCCCGAAGGCCTTTGGCTCGCGGGTCAGGTCTGGGAACCGCACCTGGTGAAACCGCTCTCGGACGCCGGCGCACGCTGGACGGCCCTCGACGAGGGCGTGTTCCAGGCCGAGGGGCTCAAGGGAGCCCAGTTGCTCGGCTACTACCAGACGGAGGACCAGGGCAGGACGCTCGAGGTCTTCCCCATCCACACCGAGATGAGCCGGCTGGTGCCGTTCGTGGCCCCCGAGCAGGTCATCGAGTACCTGCGGAAGCTGGCCACGACGGATGGCAACCGGCTGGTCTTCGCGATGGATGACGGAGAGAAGTTCGGAGTCTGGCCCAACTCCTACCCGGTCGTGTACGAGCAGGGCTGGCTCGACCGCTTCTTTTCGCTGCTCGAGGAGCACTCCGACTGGATCCGCTGCACGACCGTCCGTGACTATCGGGCCCAGAGGCGTCCGCTCGGGCGCGTGTACCTGCCGAGCTGGACCTACCCGCGCATGCAGGAG